>Ga0207648_10001680_pt1 | contig 24247 bp, 22 predicted proteins | sample KBSMisM32_FD_184310 | JGI IMG/M metagenome (GOLD analysis project Ga0207648, IMG submission 184310) | Miscanthus rhizosphere microbial communities from Kellogg Biological Station, Michigan, USA - KBS Miscanthus M3-2 (SPAdes) (version 2) | ecosystem: Host-associated > Plants > Roots >...
GGTACGGCTGCTCGATGCAGCGCGTGTCTATGGCGACTTCATCGCGACCGGCACGATGTTCCGCTACATCGTGGCAAACCCGCGCTACGCCGGCTTTTTTCTCTTTCCGGTTCTGTCGTTGGCTTTGTTCGCGTTCGGCGGATGGTTCGTTGCCTACCTGTTGACCAAGTTGCTCGGACTCGAAGGGGTCGTGGCAGCGGTGACAGGTGTGGTGGCTGGCGTCGCCGCCTTCCTCGGTCTGCTGCGTTGGCCCGGGCGTCGCTGGCGCGTGCAACAGTTGTTGGACGATTGGATATTCGCCCACGACTATCTTCACGGTCGCCGGCCCGATGTCGATGCCCGACTCGATCGTTTCGCGCAGGCGCTGGTCGCGCAATCGCGCGACAGCACGCTGGATGAAATCGTGATCGTCGGTCACAGCCTCGGCGCGATGCTCGCCATCGACATCCTGGTCCGCGCGCTTGCGCTCGATCCCGACTTCGGTCGCCGCGGAGTGAAGATCTGCCTGCTCACCGTGGGCGCCACCATCCCGAAATTCGCCCTGCACCCGCGCGCGCAGGATATCCGCGACAGAATCGCGCGCGTGGTGGCCGAGCCCTCGATTGCATGGACCGAATACCAGTCGCGCGACGACACCATCAGCTTCTACAAATTCGATCCGGTTGCGCTGAGACGCATCCCCGGCGACCGGCTCGACGGCAAGCCGGTGATCCGGCGCGTGCAGATCCACGATATGGTGACGGCAGAGACTTTCGCGCGCTGCCGCCGCAACATCTTGCGGCTGCACTATCGTTCGGTGATGGCCAACGATCGACGCGCTCCCTACGACTATTATCTCCTGACGTGCGGACCGGTCGCCTTCCACGACTGGACCGCCGCGGCCGGGGGTTTGCTGGATTTCGTGGCCGCGGACGGCACCTATCGGGTCCCGCCGTGCTGTCCCACGAAGGCCGCCGAGCCGGCATCATGACGCCGCTGGTTGCCAAGGCGATCTGGCTGATCGGCGTCGTGGGCTGGTTCATCATTCGCTATCCCCATCAGCGGCGCGCGCGGCGCACGCCGAAGCTGCGGCGCAGCGATCGCGGCCGCGAGCTCGTGCTGATGGCGATTTCGGCCACGGGACTGGGCGTCATTCCCATGATCCACGTGTTCACCCCAGTCCTGCGTTTCGCCGACTATCCGATGCAGCCGTGGCAGGGGTGGGTGGGCGCGGCCCTGTTCGCTGCGTCGCTATGGCTGTTCCATCGAACGCACAAGGATCTCGGGCGCAACTGGTCGGTGACGCTGGAAGTCCGCGAGCAGCACGCGCTGGTGACGAACGGGGTCTATGGCCGCGTCCGGCATCCGATGTATTCTGCCTTCTGGCTGTGGGCGCTGGCGCAGGTGCTGCTGCTGCCGAACTGGATCGCGGGGCCCGCGGGCCTGGTCGGCTTCGGGACGCTGTTCTTTCTGCGCGTCGGGCGGGAGGAGGCGCTGATGGCGGAGACCTTCGGCGACGAGTACCGGCGCTACATGGCGCGCACTTCGCGCATCCTGCCGGGGATTTACTAGCGCGGCTCGATCGACGTCAGCGCGGCCGCTGCAGCCAGCCGACGAATCGCGTCAGGAGACTCTGCGGCAACAGCACGCTGATCGCCACGCTGATCCGGTCGATCAATCTCGGGATGACGAGGCGCTTTCCCGCCTTGAAGCCGCGCCATCCCACTTCGGCGACATCGGGAGAATTCGATCGCGGCATCAACTTCATGAGGCGGCTTTGCCCGACCGAGCAGCGCTCGAAGAACGCCGTGCGGACGACGCCCGGGGTGAGGCAGGTCACGGTGACGCCGCTGCCGGCGACTTCGGCGGCGAGCGCCGCCGAGAACGAGTTCACATACGCCTTCGAGGCGTAATAGGCCGCCATGTTCGGGCCCGCGACGTAGCCGGTGATCGATCCGACGTTCAGGACGCCGCCGCGTCCCCGCGCCAGCATGGCCGGAAGAAATCGCAAGGTCAGTTCGGTCAAGGCGCGAATATTAACGTCGACCAGGTTCAATTGCTCCCGGGGCGCGGCTTTGGCCGCCGCCCCGAACACGCCGAAACCGGCGCTGTTCACGAGCACGTCGCAATAAAGCCCACGGTCGGCCAATGCGCTCTCGACGCGGTCTGGGGCATGCGGATCGAGCAGATCGATGGGAAGGGCGGCAGCTTGCGCGCCGGCGGCGGCGAGTTCCGCCACGAGTTCATCGAGCGCTTGCGGCGATCGGCCCAGGAGCAGAAGGAAGCAGCGATCGGCGGCGGCAAGGCGTGCGATGTCGCGCCCGATTCCGGAGGAGGCGCCCGTCACGACGATCGCAGGCTTCAACGCCGCGCCGTTCTTGTTGGCCGTGTCCATCTCAGCGGCCGCCGGCATTGACCGCCCGCGCGAGCGCCCGGCCGACGCAGTCGTAGCCGGCGGTCGAATTGTGCAGTCCATCCCATGAGACGAGTGCGCCTGCCGGCAGCCCGGCCTCGATCGATCGGCGCATCAGCGCGAAGCGCGAGAACAGGCCAACCCGTTCCTGCCGCGCCACTTCGGCGATGATGGCCTGCATGACCCCATGATGCGAAGAGCCGAGCACGACCGGCGCATATTGCAGATCCATCAGGACCACATCGGCGCCGCCGGCCTTCAACGCGCGGACGCCTTCGGCAATCTGCTCCTTGAGACCCTCGGCGTGTCCGCCCCAGGCCACATCGTTGGTCCCGAGCTGCCATATGACGAGATCGGGCTTGAGGGCAAGAACATCGCGGCCGAAGCGGGCGATGCTGCCCGGGACGGTTTCGCCGACCCGGCCGCTATTGACGATCTCGATACGCGCGGCTGGGCGCAGCCTGGCGAGCTCGCGCCGCATGACCTCGGGATAGGTCGCGGCCGGGCTCAACATCCACAACCCGGTCGTGGAGGACGAACCGATGGCGACGATCCGCACGGGCTCGCCTGCGTTGAGACGGGCCGTGGTCCGTGGCAACGGAGCGCCCAGGGCGAGGCTTCGATTCGCCGCCAGACAAGCCTCGGCGTCCGGCAGGCTGCCCGGCGATTGTGCGCGGATGTCTTCCGAACCCGCGACCAGCAGCGCTGCCGCGAGCCATCCGGGCCATGAACGTCGATGCCCGGCGGAGGTGAGACGCGGTGCGGTCATCACACTGCAAATGCGGCAACGCCGGACGTCAAGCGGGGGCCTCGGCCCTCGTCTGTCGGCTGGTGCCGGTCAATTGCTCGATCTTGTGGACGTGCGCGACGGCGTCGCGGGCGGCGTCACTGTGGGTGAACAGTTCGAGCCGTTCGGTTTCGTCCTCGGTTACCGGTGTCATCGCCAGGTCGGTGTAGGTGTATCGATTCGGGTCCCTTTGCACCCGGCGATTGGTCCGGTGCAGCCACAGCAGCAGTCGCGCGGCACGGGTATACTTGGTCGTGAAGTTCCATGCGTATTTGGCATAGAACGACCAGATCGGCTCGATCGGCAGGCCAGGTCTCCGATCCAGCCGATATTTCCGGCGCAGCAGACCACCCTGCAACGGGTGCGCATTTTCCAGCGGAACGGAGGAGCAGAACAGGAACACGAAGCTCACCAGCCGCGACATGCTGCAATCGACGGACGCTCCGCGACGGAGAATCGTCTCCATGTGCTCGGGCGTGTAATAGGTTTCCCACGCGGCACGATAAACCTGCTCCCACTCGTCCTTGCTCATCTTGGGATGATGGGCGACGGCATGCTCGCCGTCGTAGAGGTTCATATCCTCGTGCATCCATTCGCCCTTCTGCCACAGTACCTTGTGGTCTTCCGATCCCGGAAGCGGCGTCAGGCAGAAGAATTCGAGGATATCGAGCGGCAGCTCCCGCTGGATGATGGCGATATCCTCGCGGATGGATTCGGGCGTGTCGAACGGAAAACCAAGGATGTAGCCCGCGGTCGTGATCGCCCCTGCGTTCTTCCAGGCGAGCAGCATCGTACGGTATTCCGTGATCTTGTTCTGTCGTTTCTTGGCCGCGATCAGATTCGCGGCGTTGATGCTTTCAAGGCCGACCAGCACCCGGTTGGTGCCGGCGCGCGCCGCCTTCTCGATGAAGTTCGGGATCTTGTGGCAGAGCGTATCGACCTGCACCATCAGCCGGATGTTCATGTTCTCGCGCTCACGCAACATGATGATCCGGTCGAAGATCGCTTCCCAGTCCTTGTTGCGGGCGAGATTGTCGTCGGTGATGAAGAAATGCCGGATGCCCTGCACATAATGCTCGCGAATCGTCCGCTCGACGTCGTCCGCCGAGCGCCGCCGCGATTTTCTGCCCTGGACATTGATGATGGTGCAGAACGAGCATTGATAGGGGCAGCCACGGCCGGCATCGAAGCTGGCCAACGCCTGGAAGGTTTTTTTCAGATGCGAGACGGGAAGGATGGGGGTCGGCTCGGACTCGAGCGACGGCAGGTCCTTCAGGTAGTTGTAGATCGGCTTCAGCGTCCCGTTCGCGGCGTCCTGCAGAATCAGGTCCATCCGGCCTTCCAGTTCGCCGGCGAACATGCTGATGCCCAGTTCGAGCGTCTTCTTCAGATCGGCCTGCATCTCCGACAGCATCGCCAGACAGCCGGACACATGAAAGCCGCCGATCATCACCGGCACGCCATCGGCGCGGAACGGGCGGGCGATATCGAGCGCGCGGGGATACTGATTCGACTGAACGCCGACGATCCCTACCAGGCCGAATCCGTCGTGACGCCGAAACAGGGCGCGCAACTGCTTGATTTTGACGCGGGTGTGGATCTCGTCGATGACCGTGATGTCTATGGCGGTGTCGGGCCCGAGCACGGAACGGAGTCCCGCATCCCGTCCGAGGCTGTAGAGCACGGCGAGCGTGTTCGACGGAACGAATGCGCGCATCCACTGGATAACGTAGCCATCGTCGTCGTAATGCGACGGCTTGATCAGAACGAGCTGAAACCGCCGCGTCGGCCGCGTCGATGCACCCACCATGCCGTCATACCCCCACTCCCAGCGCGCTCGGCGGGAGGTTCAAGTCAGCAGCCGCAACCCTAACACGATACTGCCTCATGAAAAAAGGCCGGGATCAGCGCCAAATGAATGGGCCGGCGGATTTTTCAGGCCCGACGGAAAGTTCCAAGGCGCTGAGCGGCCCGTTTTGCGCGGCCATGCTCCCAAAAGAAAGCGGAGGCCTCGAAGGCCTCCGCGATCCGTCCCCTTTGTGTTTTGACGCCTTGCGTAGATCAGGTGCGCGGAGCGGCTTCGACCGTCTGGCGCAGCGGAGTGGAAGGCTTGCTGGTGGCAACCGCCGGCGCGCGCGGCGTCGGAGCCTGCGCCGTCGGCTGGCTCGCCATATAACGCCGCCCGCCGTTGAGCGCGCGAAGGCGGTTCACCCACTCCTCGGGATACAGCAGATGATTTCCCGGAACGCGCAGGCCCATGTGGCTCGCGATGGTCTGGATGAAAGCCACGCAGTTCCACGTGGCCGCATTCCAAACGGGTGAAGTCGCCTGAAGGTGCTTGATATATGCAATCACCTCCTTGCCCTGCGCCTCATCCATATAGACGCGGTAGCTGGCGGTGAGATATTCCTCGTCGAGGTCGCCGTAGCTCTTGCCCGTTTCCGCCAACACCGGGAGAACGTGCCCGACGATGTAGGGAATGACGCTTTCGGTCGCCGGATGAAGGCCCGCGACTTCGATCTGGCGCTGCCCCGACCGTCCATACCACACGAAGGCGTGGCCGTAGCTGGCGGCGGTGCGTGCGCGGAAATCGACGTAATACATACCCTTGGTGCTTGTGCTCTGCGGCTTCGCGCTGGTCACCGCAGTAGCAGTTGCGTCCTGCGCGCTCGCCGCCTGAATTCCCAGCCCGGCTGAGATTGCGACCGCACACAGGCCCACGAGAAAGCCGAGGCTTCCCCTTTTTGCCGGACGATGTTGCATTGTAGGCTCCCCTGACCATGCTCCGCTCAGCGATGGCTGAACGGCAAGCGCACTAGCAGTGTCCCGAGTGGGTGCTCACGAACTCTGCTCCTTCGGGAGGAGAGGACGCGAGCACCCCTCGTGACTTCGCATTAGCCCCTGGCGGCCACCGGTTGCGGATACTTCCCGATCGGGGCCTTGCCGACCGGATACTTGCCGATCGGAGCCTTACCGACCGGCGCTGCCGGCGGGGGTGGCTCCTTACGGGGCAGGTCGGCGGCGGCGGCTGCGCTCAGCATGGCCAAGGATGCAGCCGTTACGGTTAGAATCTTCAGCATGACTAATCCCCTTCGTGTTTGGACAGCATCTCTGCGGAAACCCCGGATGAGGCAACCGAGGGACGCCCCCCTGTCTTCGCACCATCACTTAGCCAGAGCGGTTTCCACCGCTGCACGGTTAAAAAATGCTCTAACGGCCTTTCGGACACAATGAAAAAGCGCTCGACTCACCGGCGCACCGGGCCGTTTTCAAGGAGGTGTTGCACAAATATCACCGGCGCGGCTTCGGGATGGTCTTTTGATGAAAAACCAGGCCGAAATCTGCTCCTTCAGCGAGCAATTTTGGGTCGCGCCGCGTCGCGCGGCGTTTCGTCGAGCCGACGGCGCGCCCGAATCTGGGTCCACTCGCGCTCATCTGGCGTCTTCAATCAGGGAATCGAGTCGCGGTCGGCCTAGGGGCGCGCGCTGAACGCGCGGCCGGGCCAGCGGGTGCGGCGTATCGGCCCGATCGATCCGGGTAGGAGAGACGGGGTGTCGCGCGCCAGCCCCGCGCGCTAGACTCGGGTAACCCGGCGAGACGCGAAAGCGTCAAACGTCGGTGCCGTGATACAGGGCGGGAGGAGATCGGTCGATGTTTGCCATCACAAGACGCGTTACGCTGGGCTCGCTTGCAATTCTATTCGCCGCCTTATGGTGGGCCAGCGCTCCGGTGCGCGCGGCCGATCCGATCAAGGTCGGTTTCAGCATGGCCCTGACCGGGGCGGTCGCGCCCAACGGTAAGCAGAACCTGCTGGCCCTGGAACTCTGGCGCGACGACGTCAACGCCAAGGGCGGGTTGCTGGGACGCCCGGTCGAGCTCGTCTATTACGACGACCAGAGCAATCCCAACAACGTACCCGGCATTTACACCAAGCTTCTCAGCGTCGACAAAGTCGACCTTCTGGTCGGCCCCTATGCGACCAACATGATCGCGCCGGCGATGCCCGTCGTCATGCAGGCCAACAAGATGACGATCGGCATGCTTGGCGTGAACGTGAACCGCCAGTTCAACTATTCGAGGTATTTCTCGATGGTGCCTGGCGGCGACGAAGGGACGCTGGCGTTTTCGCGGGGTTGGTTCGAGATCGCGGCGGCGCAAACTCCCAAACCGCGGACCGTCGCTCTCATCGGGGCCGACGCCGAGTTCGGCAAGACGGCGTGTGACGGCGCCCGCGAGAACGCCAAAGCCGGCGGCTTCGACATCGTCTATGACAAGAGCTATCCGCCCGGCACCACCGACATGGTGCCCATCGTGCGCGCCATTCAGGCCACCAATCCGGATCTCGTCTTTGCCTGCAGCTATCCGCCCGACACGGTAGGCATCGTCCGGGCCGCGAATGAAATCGGCTTGAACGTGAAAATGTTCGGGGGCGCCATGATCGGGCTCCTGGCTACGCCGATCAAACTGCAGCTTGGCCCGCTGGTGAACGGCCTCGTGATCATGGAGAGCTTCATTCCCGCGCCCACGCTCAATTTTCCGGGCCTTAAGTCGATGCTGGACCGATACCAGGCCAAGGCGCCGGCGCTCGGCATCGATCCGCTGGGCTATGGATTTACGCCATTCGCCTATGCCGCCGGCGAGGTTCTGGCGCAGGCGGTCGAGGCGACGAAAAGTCTCGATCACACCAAGCTCGCCGACTACATCCACACCCATAAATTCTCGACCGTCGCGGGCGAAATTTCCTTCGGCAAGGATGGCGAATGGACAAAGTCGCGCCAGTTCTTCACCCAATTCCAGGGCGTGACCGGCAATGATCTCGCGCAATTCCGCGATACCACGCACCAGGTGATCGTGTGGCCGGCGGAATACAAAACCGGCACCCTGATCTATCCCTATCAGGACGCGAGGAAGAAATAGGATCCCGTCGCGGGCGCAAGCATTCGGTTGCCACCGAGGCTGCGCCGGCCAACGGATCAAGGCCGGTGCATCCGGTACGCGTTGACGCTGACGTCGCGTTTACGGTTCGCCGACGGGCGATCGATGCGGCGACGAGCGCGCGCCGCCCGGCCATCGCTCGTGGGTCAGCGGAACGGTGAGCTTCGCACGCAGTCCTTCCGCTCCGAACGATTGCTCCACCTGGCCGTTGAGCTGGCGTTCGATCACCATGTTGATCAGCCTGGAGCCAAAACCGGGGCGCCTCGTCCGTTTGGGTGCGGGGCCGCCGCTTTCATTCCAAACGAGCACCAGCGTGAGCCCCTGTTGAGTACGCGTGATCGACCACGTGACATCGACGTGGCCGGCCGGCTCGGAAAGGCTGCCGTGCTTGCTCGCGTTGGTCGCGAGCTCGTGCACCGCCATGCTCAGACCGAAGGTGGGATCCGGCTCGAGAAAGACATTGGGCCCCCCGAACGCGATTCGATCCAGGAATGGCGCGAGCAGAGTATTGAGCAATTCGTTGAGCGAGGTCGATTTCCAGCCTCCCTCGGTAATGAGGCGGTGCGCGTTGGCAAGTGCCAGCACGCGGGCCTCATACTTCGCGACGAGATCGGCGACGCTGCGTGAGTTCTTGGCGGTCTGCGAAAACAACGCCAGCAGTTGGGAGAACAGATTGCCCGAACGGTGGCGCAACTCGCGGATCATCAGTTCATGACGCTGATCCAGTTGCCGGCGCTGGATGGCTCCTGCGACCACGTTCGCTACCGCGGCAAGAAAGGATACGTCGTAGTCGTGAAACTTGCGTCGCTTTTTTGTGTGCGCGCCGAGCACGCCATAGGCCCGGCCATCGCGGCCGGCAATCGGCGTGGCGAGCCCGCTGACCACGCCGTGATCATGCAGCAGGGCCGCGCTCGAAAACCTCGTCTCGCTCGCGAGGTCCTCCACGATCACCGGCCGGCCGGAGGCAAGTGTGTAGCCGGCCTCGGTATCGCGGCCGGTCGAGATGTTCGCCGATCCGACGAGGCTTGGCTTCCATCCAATGCCGGCCCTGAGCAGGAGCTCGGCGTCGCCCGGAAGCAACTCCAGAATATTCACCAGTTCAACATCTAGAATCTCTCCGACGGTGGTGACGACTTCGTTGAAGAACTTCTGCAGATCGCTGTCTGTCAGCGCCCGTTCGCCGAGCCGTGCGAGCGTCTCTTGCTGGCGCGCGCGAACGCGGACCTCGCGGTTGACGCGCAGGCGTTCGGTGACGTCTCGGCACATACCGAGCATTTGCACCGCCGCGCCATCCTGCAAGATCACCGTGACCAGCGCTTCGAACCAGCGCTCCTCGCGGTCCGAACGGCCGGGCAGGCGGTATTCGAGGCGGCACGGCTCGCGGGTTTGCAGGGTTTTGTGAATCGCCGCAAAGACGCCTGCCGCGTCTTGAGATGGAAAATCTTGCGGCACGATCGAGAGCGAACCGTCGATGCTGTCCTCGGACAGGCCGTGGAAGTTTTCGAGCTTGGTCGACCACGTCATCTGATGCGATCGTAGATCCCAGGACCACACGCCCACCTGGCCGGCATCAAGCGCGGAACGAAACGATTCAAGCTTAGGGGGGAAAGCTTCCCCCGGCTCGGCAACATGGCTGCCCGCCGGGTCCCCTTGGTCTTCCGTTTCTGGCACTTTCACATCCACCGTGCGTCAGTTCTGTTTGATCTTGCAGCGGAGGTCGCAGCAGAGGACTACCGCATTCAGGAACGAGCGGCTCGCGTATTCAAATGCTTCCTTCAGGTCCAATCGCGTCGGACGCGCCGCGACTCTTTGCCAAGCGCGCGCCTTGCGCAAGCCCTGCGGGGGCGCTTCCAGCCTGACACCAAACAGATCTCCTCTTGGTCCCCGCACGGGCGGTAATGACAGGCGAGAGCGTGAGACCTTTGGTGTCCAAGCCGATAGAAGCGGAAGGGCCGCGTGCCTTCCTCCGAAGCAAGTCGAAATGTGGGGATGCAAACAGCCGCGTGTTTCGACCATCTGCAAGTCCTGGTCCTACAAGCCTCTGGCATTTCAAAGGTTCCGCTTGCGAGGTCGTCCGGGGGAAGCGGCAACGAGCCTTGGAATGATTGTAAAGAATGCGCGGTATTCTTCTCCGCTCCAGGGGCGTTCCGGCGCGCGCGTTGTTTGGCAGGGTCGCCCGAGCGATCGGCCAAACGCGATCGCCCCGCACTGGGCGGGGCGATCAATTCGAACGCGCTAGGAAACGGGGTGGGGATCGGAGATCAGGAGACGCAGCGTCCGGCGATCTGTGCCAGCGGCGACTGCCCAATGGCGCTGACCATCGGCTCGCAACCGTCGAGCAGGCGCGGCTTGGGGGCCGGCGTGCCGGTGGGAGCGTTCGTTTCGGCCGGGCTGTTCACCGCGTTGTGGCTTTTCACGGGGACGAGGGGCATGCGGTCGCTCTTGAGCGCCCGGTTGATCGTCAGCGTGGTCTGGCCTGCGGAGGGGGCGGCAGTGGTGGCAGAGACTTCGAGGCCGATGAGGAAGCATGCAACGGCAAAAGCGGCACCACCGAAACCGGCGAGATATGACTGGCTGCGCATGGAAGGCTCCCACGATCCCTATGCCGATTAGTCGCGTGAGCGGCTGGATAGGTTCATGCGCGCCAAAACGATTTTGGCGAATTCATCGGGTCCAAACAGGCGGCCGGGCTAACCGATTGATAGAAAAGGAGCTTTATAAGGCTCGCCCGACGCGGCCCGGCGCCGCCGGCGGCAGGTCGGGCCGGGGTGGAGACCCCGCGCTTCGGGTCGCGGGTGACCAGGTGACAAAGCAAGCTTGGGTTGGAGCGCCGTTACGGGGGCGGAATGCCAGGAACCAATGAGCTTGCCGTGCATTGTAGTGGCAGCCGGCCGCCCATTCCCCCCTCCCCGTGCTCGGCCGGTTATCTCGGGCGTAGTCGACATTGTCGGCTACGCCCCTGTCTTTTCTGGCGCAAGCACAGGCATTTACAGGCCCGGGGCGGAGCGGAACTTTCGCTCAAAGCCCGGGTTCAAGCTATCTCGGACATTCCGATTTGGCAGGAGCAGGCAATGAATTGGGACCGTGTTGAAGGCAACTGGAAAGAGTTCAAAGGCAAGGCTCAGCAGCAGTGGGGCAAGCTCACCAACGACGACCTCGACGTGATCGAGGGCAAACGGACTGAACTCGCCGGGAGGCTTCAACAGCGCTATGGTGTCGCGAAGGATGACGCCGAGCGTCAGATCGACACTTGGCTCAACGGCGTCAACTGACGTGTGCTTTCGTTCGCGAACTGCGCGAGCGCCGCTGCGAGGCGGCGGCTCCGCCCTGCGAACGACTTCAATCCAGATGGCGCCAGTATTTTGCGCCGACTCGCTCTGTCTCTCGTGAGGCCACCCATGTTTCAACGATCGGCTCGCTCCCGTTCCCGCGCAATCTCCGCCGATATCGGCGAAATCGAGCATCGGCTGCGGACGCTGGAAAAACACCTCGAACGTATCGGGGGCAATACGTCCAGGAACGCCGCACAGGCGGTGGATCGGATCGGCGAGACCGCGGACAGGGTTGCCGAGACCGTCGCGTCGGCGCTGAGCACGATGGCGGATCGCTTTCGCGGTAAGGCCAGCTCCGTGAGCGATCAGGCAGGAAAGATGGGCAACGAGGCAGCAAAACTCGGCAACGATGCGCTACAGCGCCTGTCCAGGGAAGTCGAGCATCGTCCTCTGGTCACGTTGGCCGTTGCCGTTGGGGTGGGAATTCTCATTGGTGTGGCGAGCCGTCGCCACTAGTCGACGAACCCCATAGGCCGTTTCGGCCGTCAAATCCGGATGTCGATGATTCCGATGCCGCGCCGAGCGCGCCGCGACCGCGTCAAGCAGTGACGCGGCGATCGCGGCGCTTCGCGGTCCGTTCGAAGAACAGGGCTTGGCTTGCAACCGCCGATACGGTTGCCGGCTGGAACGGTTTGGCGATCAGGAAGGCCGGCTCCGGCCGCTCGCCGGTGAGGAAACGTTCGGGGTACGCCGTGATGAAGATCACGGGGGCCTCGAACGTGGCCAGCAACTCGTTCACGGCCTCCAGGCCAGAGCTGCCGTCTGCCAGCTGAATATCCGCGAGGATGAGGCCGGGGCGCTTTTTCTTCGTCAATGCCAAGGCTTCGGCGTGAGTGCGGGCGACACCGAGGACGTGATGCCCCAATCCCTCGACCAGGGTCTCCAATTCCATCGCGATGAAGGTGTCGTCCTCGATGATCAAAACTTCGGTTGCAATTTCGACCGCCAGCTCGCGGCCGGACTCCTCCACCAGACCGCGCAGCTTCATCACGTCGGTATCAAGCACGCGCGCGGCATCCGGCTCCGAAAAGCCTTCCAGGGCCACCAGCAGAAATGCCTGACGGGGAAGGGGGGTAATATTGGCCAGCTTCTGTTCGCCCGGCAGGGCTCCGTCGGGCGAACCTGGGGCGCCATTGACCGAAAGCGAATTCCAGATCTTCGTGAACAGGCGGTAGAGGGCAACACGAGGGCCCTTCGGGTCTTCCAGCACGGACCGATCGGCGATTAGCGCCTCTAGAGTCGCCGCAACATACGCGTCACCCGAAGCCTGGTTACCAGTCAGGGCCCGCGCATACCGCCGCAGGAATGGAAGGTACTGAGCTACCGCAGCAGAGTTGGGCAATAGACCCTCCCGTTTATTCCTGACGACGTTACCCGGGAAAAACGACCTCGCGGGAAAAAAGTTCCATGAGACGGAACGAATGGTTTTGCAAGTCGTTATGCTTGGATCAATACCGAGGGGCTCGGACTCCGGCGCGGGGGAGGTGAAATGAACGAACACAAGGCAGTTCGGCTCGAATCGACCGCGGAGCCGCCGGTTAAGCCGGAATCCCCCGGCGCCAAAGCGCAGAGGCCAGAGGCGACAATGCATACCGACGCGCATGCACGAAAGGCTGGAGGGCGCCTGAGCCGCGAAGATCAACGTCGGCTCGGGGACATTCTTCAGCGCGTTTATGATGACGTGATACACCAAGGCGTTCCTGACAGGTTCAAGGACCTTCTCACCGAGCTTGAACAGCGCGGCGACAGCGTGCCTGGCGAGTCAGAGACGGCATCGGCGCAGGGGCAAGGCAAGGCAAGTCACGCTCCCGAGCCGGATCGTCTGTTCGCGGCTAAGGCTTCTGACAACAAGGGATCTCACTCATGACGATGCGACCATCGGTGCGCGATGCGATGCTCGCAGCCGTTCCGAGCCTGCGCGCATTCGCAATCTCCTTGTGCGGCAATGTCGACCGTGCCGACGATCTCGTACAGGAAACGTTGCTGCGGGCCATGGCGAATATCGACTCGTTCCAACCCGGGACGAACATGTCGGCATGGCTCTTCACGATTCTCCGTAATCTGTTCCGGTCCGAATATCGCAAGCGTCGCCGTGAGGTCGAAGACACCGACGGCAGTTACGCGGAGAGCTTGAAGTCGCATCCGGAGCAGCACAGTCGTGTGGAGTTCGAGGAGTTTCGGACGGCGCTCGCCAAACTTCCCCCCGATCAGCGTGAGGCACTCATCCTCGTCGGCGCGTCGGGATTCTCCTATGAGGAGGCTGCGGCCATCTGTGATTGCGCAGTCGGGACGATCAAGAGCCGGGTCAATCGGGCGCGCACGCGGCTGTCCGAACTGCTTTCGATCGACGGTGCGGATGATTTCGGACCGGACCACACCACCCGCGCGATTCTCTCGGCGGGCGGGCGAGGCTAAGCTCCAGCTGAGCCTTCAGTCTTTAAGTCAGTTGACGATTCCACCCGTCGCGAAAGTGTCGCGGCGGGTGGAATGCTTTTAAAGCGCGCGTTGCAACAAAAAAAAGCCCGGCCCGGCTGGATGGCCGGGCGGGGCCATGTTCACGCGACAACCGATGCGGCTTACGGGACGGTGGGCGAACGGCCTCGCATCAGGCCAAAGATGGCCGAGATCACGAACAGTATGATCGCTACGAAGAAAATAATCTTAGCGATCTCGACCGCGAATCCCGCTATGCCGCCGAATCCCAGCACCGCCGCTATCAACGCGACGATCAAGAAGGTCAAAGCCCAGCCAAGCATGGCGCTACTCCTTTCTCTAGAGTCTCGCGCCGTCAACGTCCGCTAAAAAGGAAATGTTCCAAGTTCCCCAGCGGGGAACAGTTCCGGGTATCCCGCATTGACCCGGCGTAAGTTGCCCCGAGGTGGCGCGCCGTGCGGCAAGGAATTCAGATGGCCCGGAAACTGGTTCAGAAGCGATCCCGACATTCGATCGCGGCCAAGCCAGTGGCTCGGATATCGAGCGGGGGAAAGGACACCACGGGCTCGTCCTCCGGACAAAGCCACGCAAGGGCATCAAACGGTTCGCGAGACAAGCATGGCGGCTGGCACGCCACGTTCTCCAACATGGCGTGCAGCGCTGCCCGCTACGCCGGGCATCCGCTGGCGTTCCTGACGGCCGTCCTGCTGGTTCTGATCTGGGCATTGACCGGGCCGCTGTTCGCTTACAGCGACACCTGGCAACTCGTGATCAACACCTCGACCACGATCGTGACGTTCCTGATGGTGTTCTTGATTCAGCACACTCAGAATCGCGACACGATGGCGGTACAGCTCAAGCTGGCCGAGCTGATCATGGCGGCGACCGAGGCTGAGAATCGCTTGGCGACTGCGGAGGATCTCTCGGAGGAGGAGCTCGAAGAGCTGCACAAGGACTTTCAACGCCGGGCCGAAGAGGTCGATCGTCTCAAGCAGCATCGCGCGCGGCTCAAGCACGCCAATTGAACAAGCAAGCACGGCCGGTATCGTAGCGGCGACTTCATGGATGCACGTCCTCGGTGAACCAGTCGGTCGGCACCTCGTGGCCGAGGCCACTCTCTTTGGCTTTGCGGTAAACGAGAGCGCCTGCCGCGGCGAACTGGAAGCCGAGCCCGATATTGTTGATGAAACACGTGACGTCGGCGTCGGATTTGCGCCCGTCGACCCTGCCGATCACGAGCTCCGGCAAGGTCGCAAGCTGCTTGAAGTCGATCTCCTCTGCGAGCTGCCAACCCCGGCCCTCCACCTTCTCCTCGATCACCACGCCCTTGGCGGCGACGTGGATGGGGGCCGGGTCGTTCCAGTGGATGATCACGCGGTCGGCGCGCTTGATCGCCTTGACCTCGATCTCCGGCCGTTTGATGGAGCTCAAGTGCATTCCAGGCTCGATCCAGCGCTCGAAGAAAATATGATCGATCGAGTTGCTGGCGCACATGACGATGTCAGCGCCCTTGATCGCTGCTTCCGGCTCGGCGACGGGATCGACCCTGACGCCGAGCAGGGCGCTCATGGTGGCGGCGAACATGTCGCGATTTTCCGGGTTCGGGCTGAAGCAGCGGATCGTCTCGACGTCGCGAACGGCGCAGGCCGCCGTGAGCTGCGCACCGGCCTGCCACCCGGAGCCGAGGATGCCCACGGTCCTGGCGTTTTTGCGGGCGAGATATCTGATACCGAGCCCGTTGGCGGCGCCGACGCGAATGCGCTGCATGACGCCGTCGGGTAGAATTGCCAACGGCTCGCCGGTCTCCACTGAGAACAGCAGCACCAATCCTACGTAGCGATTGTTGGGTGCCGCCGGGACCTTTTCACGGCGCATGTTGTTGCCCCGTTTCGGCCATGTGATGATGTCGGAATTGATGCGCACCGCGCCCACGCCGAGCTTCGGCACCACGCCGTCCATGGATTTGAGACTATAGAGCGCATCAGGGCGTGTGGTCGGCGCGAAGCAGTCGGAACGGGTGCGTGAGATCCCCCGCCCTTCCGCCAGTTCGATGTAAGCCTCTTCCATGACGTCGATGCATTCGGGCATGGTCAAGAGCTTCTCGACGTCATCGTTGGATAAAATGAGGGTCATGCGGGCTCCGCTCTGCGAGGCGCAACCCAACATAGCAGAACTCCGCTCGCCGGGATGGCGCGTTCATTGGCGCGGCTTTGCGCCTCCCATGCGGCCGCGAATCGCAACGGTCCCGGAAAATCGATGTCGAGGAACTGTTCGACAATACCACTCGTGGGCTTGAGCGATAATCGCGTCGGGCGGCCAGGGTCTGCGTCGATCGCCGACCGGGCCGCAACTGCAAATGGGGTGCATCGAGGCGATGGCGCCGCTCAGATTTGTTTACCAAATCAGTGCAATCTGTCACGCGGTCGAGCCGCCTCGGTGTCGACAAGTTGAATCGACTTTGCACGCGCGCCGCTTATCGTGGAGAGGTCATCAGCAAGCCGGGGCTGCCCGACGGGGCAAGCAGGTCAAAAAAATCCCAGGAGAATACGCTTTGCCGAAATTCGCGTGGTCGCACCCCCTCCCATCTGATGTTCGCGGTCGCGGAGCGCTGCATCGTGCACTGGTCTCGGGCGCTGCTTCGGCCTTGCTCGTCGGCCTCGGGGTCTCGGCGGACGCCGCTCCGCGTGGGGGCTTCTTCAGTCCCTACGGCTGGTATGGCTATTACAGCTATCCGGCACAGGTCCCCAGTCGAAGGCTGCGCGCCGCGCCGGCGCGGCGGGAAAGGGCCGAGCCGAAAAAAGAAATAGGCTTCGGCGAAATGCCGAAGGGCCCGCTGCAGATCGTCGTCTCGATCGATCACCAGCGGGTGACGCTGTTCAGCAACGGCGTGCGGGTCGCGCAGGGGCCGGTGTCAACCGGTGTGCCCGGACATCCGACTCCGATGGGCGTCTTCAGCATCATCGAGAAGGACCGCTACCACCGCTCCAATCTCTACAGCAATGCACCGATGCCATTCATGCAGCGCATCACCTGGTCCGGGGTGGCGCTGCACGAAGGCGTGCTGCCGGGCTATCCGGCCTCCCACGGCTGCATCCGCATGTCCCAGGACTTCGCGCAGAAGCTGTGGCCTACGACCAAGCTCGGTGCACGCGTGATTGTTGCGCGCGGCGAACTGGCGCCGGTCGACTTCGAGCACCCGAAGCTGTTCGTGCCCAAGCCCAAACCCGGCGAGCCAGAGGTCGCGGTGAATGCGACGACCGACGGATACAGAGCCGCACCAATCACGATTGCTCAGGCGACCATGCCGGATGCGCGCGAGGGCGCAACGGCGGCTGCGGCGGAGGTTCCGGCCTCACGGCCCGCGACCGGCGACCGTGGCGGCACCGAGAGCGCGGCGACATCGTCGGAATCGATGAAGCCTGTGGAGGACGTGGCGGCAGAGCCGACGCAATCCGGCGCGCCGGCCACCGCCCAGCCGCGTGCGTCCGAGAACGCGCCTGCCGGCAGCGACATCATCAAACCTGTGCCTACGATCGATCCGGCCAAGCCGATCACGCCGCGCATGCGGGTGGCCGAGCAGCCGGTCAAGCGAAGCGGTCAGGTGGCGGTCTTCGTCAGCCGCAAGGAAATGAAGATCTTCGTCCGGCAGGGCTTCGTGCCGCTCTTCGACATGCCGGTCGTGATCGACGAACCCGATCGGCCGCTCGGCACTCACGTCCTCACCGCAATGGAGGTGACCGACAACGGCATGCGGTGGAATCTCATGACGATCCCGACCGACGCCTCCGCACCGGTAGACCAAAGGGACTACAGCAGAAAGAGGTCCGGGGAGCCGTCCAGACCAGCCATGCAGCTGAAGCCTTCCTCGACCGCGGCGGAAGCGCTCAATCGCATTGCGATGCCGAAGGAAGCTGTCGACCGCATCAGCGAGCTCTTGATACCGGGCTCATCCCTGGTGATCGCTGACGAGGGCCTCGGCCGGGAAACGGGCCGGTACACGGAATTCATCGTCCTTTCCCATTAGTCGTTGCTTGACGGTGGTGGCGCGAAAAGCGATCGGCTAGGCTCGTGGAGCCTGCCGGTCGGCGACGCTGCATGCCTCGGCGAGCTTGGGAGGAAAAACATGCACAGCGCAGGTAGACCGGCTGCCATCGCAACGAGCGCAATGGCCGCGTCCGTGTTGATCATGCTCGCGGCCGAGCCCCTGCTGGCTCAGACTTCATCGGCTCAGATCTGGCCAACCAAGAGAGTTCAGGTCATTGTGCCGTTCTCCCCCGGAAGTGCCACCGACCTTCTTCCGCGAACGGTGTTCGAACACGTCGCGGCCAAGGTCGGCCAGACCTTCATCATCGAGAACCGCCCGGGCGGGGGCGGCGCGATGGGCGTGAGCGCCGTCGCCAAGGCCGATCCCGATGGCTACACGGTCCTCGTTCATTCCAACGCGCTGGTGACCGCGCCGGCGATCCAAAGCATGCCCTACGATCCGGTGCAGGATTTTGCCGGCATCACGCCGCTCGGCAACGTGCCACTGGTTTTGGTGATCTCGCCCGATAAGAACATCAAGACGCTCAAGGAACTCGTGGCCGCGGCCAAGGCCAAGCCGGGATCGATCAACTACGCCGCCGCGGGCATCGGGACGCCACCGCATCTGACCACCGAGCGCTTCCGCCTCGCGGCCCAGTTCGAAGGCCAAGTTGTGCCGTTCAAGGGCGCGCCGGAGGCGCTAACCGAAGTGCTGACGGGCAGGGTGGACTTCTATTTCTGCCCGATCATACCCGCGATGCCGTTCATCCGCGACGGAAAGCTCCTGGCGCTTGCCGTGAGCAGCTCGAAGCGGGCCACCGCGCTGCCAGATGTGCCGACCACTGTGGAGGCGGGCTTTCCCGATTCCGATTTCGATTTCTGGATCGGCATGGTGGTGCCGAAGAAGACGCCGCGGGACATCGTCGCGCGCATGCACCAGGAGACCGTGAACGGGCTGGGCGATCCAGCCGTGAAAGAGAAGCTCGCCAAGCTCGGCGTCGAGGAGATGATCATGAAGCCGGAGGATTTCGACGCGCGGATCGCGCGCGAAGCTCCCGTGGCCGTGGCGCTCGCCAAGGCCGTCGGCATTTCACCGAAGTGATGGCCGCGGCATGGCAGGTCGGACAGGCCGCGGCGCACCCGCGCGGACGCCTGTTCTCTTCGAGACGGGTTGCTTGCGCAACCCGCTCCAGGACGTGAGAACGGAGCAAGGCATTCAGCGATGTTCGAAGGCTTTACCCGCACCGAAATCAGGACCAGCGGTGCGCGCATCGTAACGGTGCATGGCGGCCACGGGCCGCCTTTGCTGCTCATGCACGGCAATCCGTTCTCGCACATCTCATGGCATAAGGTGGCGCCGCGGCTCGCTAACGAGTTCACCGTGGTGGCTACGGATCTGCGCGGCTACGGAGATTCGGAAAAGCCGCCCGGAGGCAAGGATCATAGCGGCTACTCGTTCCGCGCCATGGCGCAGGACCAGATCGAAGTGATGGCGGCGCTCGGTTTCGAGCGCTTCAACGCCGCCGGCCATGACCGCGGCGCGCGCGTGCTCCATCGCATGTGCCTCGACCATCCGGACAAGGTCGCGCGCGCTGCCATCCTGGACATTATCCCGCAGCATTACCTGCTCAACAATGTGACGCGCCAATGGGGCACCTTCTCCTGGCACTGGTTCTTCATGATCCAGCCCTACGATTTTCCCGAACGACTGATGGGCGCCGATCCCGACTATTTCATCGAGAAGAAGCTCTCCAAGACCGCGCAGGGCCTGAGCTTCTTCGACCCGGCGGCGCTGGCCGAATACAAGCGCTGTTTCCGCAATCCCGCGACCATTCATGCGATGTGCGAGGACTATCGCGCCACTCACGGTGTCGACCTCGACATGGACAGCGAGGATTATGCCGCCGGACGCAAGATCGCATGTCCGCTTTTGCTGCTGTGGGGTGCGACCGGCGGCGTCGGACGTAACCAGAAATCCATGGAGATTTGGCCGCGCTATGCGGCCGATATCCGGGCGGGCAAGGCGCTGCCCTGCGGGCACTATCTTTCGGAAGAAGCGCCGGATGAAACCTACCGCGAGCTTCGCGAATTCTTTGTCGCGGACAGCGGGAAAACCGCCTGAACGGATTTACCGGCTTGCAGACGACCAAACCGCGACGCCCCTGGTACACAGTTCTCTATATTCAGGTCCTGCTCGCGATCGCCGTCGGCGTCCTCATCGGCCATTATTTTCCACACGCCGGCGTCGCGCTCAAACCGCTTGGTGACGGGTTCATTGCGCTCATCAAGATGATGATCGCGCCGGTCATCTTCTGCTCGGTCGTGCACGGGATAGGCTCGATGCGCGATCTCAAGAAAGTCGGGCGTGTCGGCGTCAAGACATTGTTCTATTTCGAGGCGGTCTCGACCCTTGCGCTGGTGATGGGGCTCGTGGTCGGAAAGCTTCTTCAGCCCGGCAAGGGGTTCGACATCGATCCGACCACGCTCGATGCAAATGCGGTCGCAAGCTACGTCAATCGCGCCAAGGAGGAGGGGTTTGTCTCCCATCTGCTGGGGATCATCCCGGAAACCTTCATTGGTGCTTTCACGGGCGGCGATCTTCTGCAGGTCCTGCTGGTTTCGATCCTCACCGGCTTCGCCATCTCGCGTCTCGGAGAGCTTGGCGAGCGGATCAACGCCGTCATCGATGGGATGGCAAAGGTCTTCTTTGGCGTGATCCAAATCATCGTGCGCGCGGCGCCGATCGGTGCGTTCGGCGCCATGGCCTTCACGGTCGGTGCGTTCGGGGTCGGCTCGCTCGTGAACCTGATCGAGCTGATCGCGACGTTCTATCTCACCAGCATCCTGTTCGTGGTGATCGTGCTCGGGGCCATCGCCCGATTCGCCGGCTTCTCGATCTTCCGCTTCGTCGCCTACATCAAGGACGAACTGCTGATCGTGCTCGGCACCAGTTCTTCTGAGACGGTGCTGCCGCACATGATCCAGAAGATGGAGCGCCTGGGCGCCTCGAAATCGGTTGTCGGCCTGGTGATCCCGACCGGCTACAGCTTCAATCTCGACGGCACCAATATCTATATGACGTTGTCGACACTGTTCCTGGCGCAGGCCACCAACACGCCGCTCACGATGTCCCAGGAGCTCGGCATTCTCGCCATCGCCATGATCACGTCCAAAGGTGCCTCGGGTGTGACCGGCGCGGGTTTCGTGACGCTCGCGGCGACGCTCGCGATCGTGCCCGACATCCCGATCCAGTCGCTCGCCATTCTGCTTGGCATCGACAAATTCATGAGCGAATGCCGTGCCCTGACGAATCTGGTCGGCAATGGCGTTGCTACTGTCGTCATCAGCCGGTGGGAGCACGAGCTCGATGTCGAGCGGTTGAACAAGGCCATGGCGCATCCGATCGCGCTCGGCGAGGAACTCGAAGACCAGCCGGTCTGATGTTCCGCGCGCCCGTTTCCGCAAGCGAACCATATAGGTCTGCACGGCGCGCAATTCATCGCCGCGCATCCCGTTGCGTTGGGCCAGACGCGACTGTGGCCGATCGACCACAACACCGACAAACCTGCGGTCGCATTGGCCACAGATGTTGACGCTAACACCCGGCCTCGCCAGGATGATCGCGGTGGTTCCCGCAAGGGATCAAAAGGGAACGCGGTGCGTGCACTTGCACAATGCCGCGGCTGCCCCCGCAACTGTAAGCGGCGAGCCTTCGACCAAAAGAGCCACTGAGAACGGCGCGTGTTCTCGGGAAGGTGGTCGGCGGCGATGACCCGTGAGCCAGGAGACCTGCCACCGGGAAGTCACGCGCGGGCGCAGCAGGCGGGGTGTCCTGATGTTGCCGGACCGGTTGCACCAAACCGCGAAGCGGTGAGGGGCCAGCGGCGGCAGTTCGCGGTGACGAGTTGTTGCCGCGGGTATCGTCGTGTCCGTTCCCTTTGGTAGTGACGCAGATCGATCTGGGCCGGGGATTGCGCCGAGCGCGACGCAAAACGTCTCGGCGTCGCAGACGATCGATCCCATCGAGCTCTACGCCGCGGGGATCGACAGCTCCGACTATGTCGCGCGCGTGGCGCCGCTTATCCGTCAGCGCCTCGGGCAAACCGGCGATCTGCTCGATGTCGGCGCCGGCGGCGGGCAGCTGGGACATGCCCTGCGGGCGTCAAACCGCCGCTGGACCGCGATCGAGCCCTCGGCGCGCATGCGAGCGCGGCTTGCGCGCTTCGAGGACCCGCCCCTCATCATCGCCAGCGGTTGGGATGCGGCCGACGTACGCATCGGCGGACATGACACGGTTCTTGCCGCCAATATCGCGGCGCCGTTGCAAGAGCCGAATGCATTCCTCCTGCGTTGCCTGGCCTGGGCGCGTCGCACCGTGATCTGGGTCGTGCCGGCGCAACACGGCCCGCGCGGCATGTGTTTCGCGGGATGTCTTCCCGCGTCGTGGCACGGCGAGGATGAAACGCCAGGCGTCGACGTGGTCTTGCGCGCGCTTGCGTCATCGGCGCAGCCGCATTCGGTCGCGATCGGGGAATGGACGTTTTCGGGGATCGTCGCCGATGTAGCGGAGCTGGCGAACTATCTCGCCGACCGGCTGGGCTGGCCGGACAGCCGTCGGCCGGACATGAGCGCGCATCTCGCTCGCCAGGCGAAACCCGATGCGGGCGGCTACCGGCTCGACATTCCGAGACGATCCGCAGTTCTCGTATGGGCACATGACAGAGGGGGCGTCGGTGATTAGGTCGACGGTGCGATCGGTCGCAATGAGTGCAGTGCTCGTGTCAGGCGCAGCTTGGCTAGAGCCAGCATCCGCGCAAGTCTCTCTGGGTGAAGTCGTGGTCACGCCTGGTGGAAGACCCGAGCCCCGCAAGCGCGTGACCGGCACGGTCCAGGTCATCGGACGCGACCTCGTTGCCGCGGACTCGCCGGCTGTCGCTCCGGCCCCGGCCGGGCGCGCGGGCGCCAACGTGGTCGGTCCGGTGCAGATCATCGAGAACTCCGAGATCGAGCGCTCGACGGCGAAGTCGGTGACCGAACTGCTCGCGCAGAACGCTGTGGGCTTCATGAGCGAATGGACGCCCGGTCAGACCTCGATCAACATCCGCGGCGCAGCCACGGATGGCCAGGGGCGTGATTTCAAGAGCCAGGTGCTGGTGCTGATCAACGGTCACCGAGCCGGCACCGCCAATCTCTCCAAGATGTCGCTTGCCGACATCGACCGGATCGAGATCGTGCGTGGCCCGTCCTCGGTCATCTACGGCAGCCAGAACATGGGCGGCGTGATCAACATCATCATGAAGACCGGCCGCACCTCGCCAGGGACGTTCGTGGAAGGCAGCGGCGGATCGTGGGGCCTCGAGCAGGGCAAGGCACAGAACGGCGGGGTCTACAAGGGCTTCGACTGGTACGTCGGCGCCTACGGCGGCAAGCGCGACGATTTCCGGATTGCCGGCGGCAACCGCGAGCTCAACACCGCCTGGACGCGGCATTCGGGGTCTTCGTCGCTCGGCTATCAGATCGACGAGAATAACCGGGTTGATTTCAACATCCGCACCGACGGGGTGTTCGACGTCGGATTTCGCGGCTCGAGCGCGAACACCTTTGCGTCCGACAATCGCTACAACAGCTCGTTCGACGTCAGCTTGACGGGCGGAGCGCCCGCCGAGCGGCTCAGCTGGTTCTTTCAGGCCTACGGCGTCAACGACGTCGACGACCTCAACAATCCCTCGCCCTTGAGCGCGGCCATCAACCCGCGCACCTCGCTCGACCGCAACAAGCGCAATCTCGACATCATCGGTACGCGCCTGCAGCCTCGCGTCAATCTCTTTAGCAGCAATGAACTGCTGCTCGGTTGGGATGCCGAGCGCAGCTGGCTTCGCTCGACACGCGAGCGCGCCGGCCTGAACAACGCGATCGTGCCGCAACTCGCGCCCACCGACAATAATCAGAACGAGAGCGTCAATGCGTTCTACCTCGAGGATGTGCAGACGCTGCTCGACGACCGGCTGACGCTGCGCGGCGGGGTACGCCGGACTTACGGGACGACAACGCTCGACCCCACCCCCTTCGCCCCCACGCTGATTCCGGGAAGTAAGCAATACAAGGCGACCACCTACGCGATCGGTGCGTCGTACCAGGCGCTGAATTGGCTCACCTTCCGGACCGGCGCCTCGTCGGGCTTCCGGGCGCCGACCGCGACCGAGCTCGCCGCCAATTTCACCACCGCCTTCACCGGCAACGTCACCTTCGGCAACCCGAGCCTGAACCCGGAAACGAGCAAACAGGTCGAGGTGGGCGCGACAGTGGCATGGAACGCCATGCAGCTCGACGCCGCCAAATCCGCAG
>Ga0207648_10001681_pt1 | contig 24243 bp, 25 predicted proteins | sample KBSMisM32_FD_184310 | JGI IMG/M metagenome (GOLD analysis project Ga0207648, IMG submission 184310) | Miscanthus rhizosphere microbial communities from Kellogg Biological Station, Michigan, USA - KBS Miscanthus M3-2 (SPAdes) (version 2) | ecosystem: Host-associated > Plants > Roots >...
ATCGCTGAACGAGATTCACCCGGACATCCTTGGCACGATGCTCGTTCCAAAGGCTGATGAGCTAGTGGCAAATCCTTACCGGCACGAAGGCGAGGAGGGCGCGCGCGAGTTCTTCGAGGGTGGATTTCGGCGGATCTTCGAGACCGCCCGGGAGGGCGCCCTGCGGGAATTCCCGATCACCGTGTACTACGCCTTCAAGCAGTCCGATGTTGACCAAGACGGTCAAGGCTCCACCGGTTGGGAGACTTTGCTTCACAGCATGATTCGTGCCGGCTGGAGTATCACGGCGACATGGCCATTCCGGACCGAGACCCCTTCGCGCATGCTCGCGCAGGGGACGAATGCACTTGCCTCCTCGATCGTTCTGGCGTTGCGTCCCCGCGCTGAAGACGCGCCAACCACCGACCGGCGTGGTCTGATCAATGCGCTGCAGGGCGAGCTGCCTGGGGCGTTGCGTGAGCTCCAGCAAGGCGCGATCGCACCCGTAGACCTACCGCAAGCGGCAATCGGACCGGGGATGGCGGTCTTCTCGCGTTACTCGTCGGTGGTCGAGGCCGACGGCTCCCAGATGACGGTCCGTTCGGCGCTCGCACGCATCAACGAGATCCTCGACCAGGTGCTCAACGAGCAGGAGGGGGACTTCGATCCGACGACGCGCTTCGCGGTGGCCTGGTATCGCCAGCACGGGTACAGCACGGGCAAGTTCGGCGATGCAAACAACCTGGCCAATGCCCGGAACACGACGGTCGACGGGATGGCCCGCGCCGGCATCCTGGCCAGCGCCGCGGGGAAGGTGACACTGCTCGCGCCTAACGCCCTGCCGACCGACTACGACCCGAGCGCCGACGAGCAGATCAGCGCCTGGGAGGTGCTCCACCATATGATCGCCGCGCTCGATCGGGGTGGCATCGACGAGTCTGCGCAACTCCTCGCCGCGGCAGCTTCCCGAGTGGAGGGTCCCGTCGACGCGGATCTGATCAAGGAGCTCGCCTTCCTGCTGTTCTCGCTTGCCGAGAAAAATGGTTGGGCCCAAGATGCGCTCGCCTTCAACAACCTGGCGACCGCATGGCCGGAGATCTTGGACGCATCGCGGAATGCTGGAGGTCAGGTCGAACAAGGCAGCTTCGACCTGGAGGAAGCGTGAGCATGACTGGGGGACACTGAGATGGCAAAGTCGGACTCGAACCGTGATCGCATCGGGAGGATGTTCGAGATCCTCGCGCCGCCGCTGGAGGAGTTCATCGCGCGCGTCGTTGAGCCGGAGCTCGACGACGGGGTCGAGTGGTCGCAGCTGGTCGCCTTGAAGGACGCGAAGAAGAAGGGCTCGGCCGACAAGTCCTACGACAAGAACGACCCCCAAGTCCAGCTGCGGATGCTGACCGAGGACGTTCCCAACCAGCTCAAACCCGGTTGGCGCCCCTTCGACGGCCAGCTCAGCCCGACCCAGCGCTCGTTTGCGAGCGAGTTGCGCGACGTTCGCAACAACTGGGCCCAGATGAAGTCCTTCAGCAACGACGACGCCTACCGTGCTCTCGACACCGCCGAGCGCTTTCTCTCCGGCATCGGAGCCGCCGGCGCCGCCGAGGAAGTCCGGCGGCTCCGGGTCGAGCTTCGCCGGGTCGCCTCCGACAAAGACGATCGGAAGGCGTTGAGGTCCGCCGTCGCGATGCCCGAGTCGGAGGGCCTTGCGCCGTGGCGCGACGTCTTGCCTCCGCACGACGACGTCGCCACCGGGAACTTCCAGGCCGCCGAGTTCGCTGCGGACCTCCACAAGGTCTCGACGCAGAGCGACGACGCGGGCGATGACTACGCCGAGCCGATCGCGTTCTTCTCCCGCACCTACCTGACCGAGGGCCTGCGGGACCTGATCGGACGCTCGGTCCGCCGGCTCGGCGGTGACGACAACGCCTCCCCGGTGGTCAACCTGCAGACCAACTTCGGCGGCGGCAAGACGCACTCGATGCTCGCCCTCTGGCATCTCGCCGCCGGCTTGCCGGCGGCCGAGTACGGACAGGAGGTCCAGGACCTGCTGCGCGAGACCGGCTACGACGAGCTCGGCGCGGTCAACCGCGTCGCCCTGGTCGGCAACCACGTTTCGCCAGCCGGTTCGACCAAGGACGACGGCACCGTCGTCAACACGCTGTGGGGTGAGCTCGCCTGGCAGCTCGGCGGCCCCGAGGCATTCGCGATCGTCGCCCAGTCGGACAGGGACCGAACGCCCCCTGGGGAGGCTCTGCACGAACTGATCTCTAGGTACTCGCCGGCGCTGATCCTGATCGACGAGTGGGTCGCCTATGCGCGCAGCCTCTTCGCGCGGGACGACCTGGCTGGCGGGACCTTCGACGATCAGTTCACCTTCGCGCAGTCCCTGACCGAGACGGTGAAGGGCACCCCGGGCGTGCTCCTTGCGATCTCGATCCCGGCCTCGGAGAGCGGAGACGACAGTCAGGGGATAGCGCCGGGCAACGAGGAGGAGGTCGGCGGCAGCCACGGCGTCGAAGCCCTGCGCCGGCTGCAGAACGTCGTCCGTCGCGTCGCCGATCAGTGGCGCCCGGCTTCGGCAGACGAGGCATACCACATCGTCCGCCAGCGGCTCTTCGTCAGCTCCGACGCCACGGCCCTGGCGAAGATCTCAGCGACCGCCAAGAGGTTCGGTGAGCTTTATCGCAAGCACAGCGACGAGTTCCCGCGCGAGGCCCGCGATGTCTCCTACGAGGAGCGGATCAAGCGCACCTACCCGATCCACCCCGAGCTGTTTGACCGCCTCTACGAGGATTGGTCGAGCCTCGAGCGATTCCAGCGCACGCGCGGTGTGCTGCGGCTGATGAATGCCGTGATCCATCACCTCTGGGTGGGCGAGGATCAATCGCCCTTGATCCTGCCCGCGTCCGTTCCGCTGGCAACCGCCGCCGTCAACGCCGAGCTGACCCAGTACCTCCAGGATTCGTGGAAGGCGATCATCGATGCCGATGTCGACGGCCCCAACTCCGAGCCGGCGAAGATCGACAAGGAGAAGCCGATCTTTGGCGGGCGCTCGGTGACGAAGAGGCTGGCGCGGACCGTGTTCGTCGGCGCGGTGCCGACGATCGGCACCGCCCACAAGGGCATCGAGTCCTCGCGTGTCTTCCTCGGTGCCGCCCAGCCCGGCGACGTGATCGGGAACTTCCACTCTGCGCTCAATCAGCTCGCCGACCGCGCGACCTATTTCTATTCCGGATCGGGCAAGTACTGGTACGACTTGCAGGCCAACATCTCGCGGCGAGCGAAGGATCATGCCGACCGCATCCCCAAGGAGGAGGTGTGGAAGGAGATCACGCGGCGCCTGGAAGACCAGGGGAAGAGCCGCGGCGACTTCGCGGGCGTCCACGTCTGCCCGGAAGAGACCGGCGACATCCCCGACACGGATGAGGCGCGCTTGGTGATCCTGCATCCCGAACGTGTCCATCGCAGCAAGGCGAAGGACAGCGAAGCGCTGGCCTTCGCGACGCAGGCGGCCGAGCACCGCGGCAGTGCCAGCCGCGTGAATCGCAACATGGTCGTCTTCCTCGCCGCCGACGAGGTCCGCATGGGCGAGCTCGACAGTGCGGTACGCGCGTATCTGGGGTGGAAGTCCGTGCTCGACAAGCGGGCGGAGCTCGACCTGACCGAAAACCAGAAGGATCAGGCTGCGGAGAAGGTCGCCCAGGAAGACGAGAAGGTCGAGTCCCGCCTGCTCGGCGCTTACCAGTGGGCGCTGGTGCCTCATGGTCAGCCGATCGAGATCGGAGTCACGAAGGTCGAGGTGCGAGGCGCGTCGCTTGCCGAGCGTGTCTCGCGCCGCCTCGGCAACGACGGGGTCCTCTCGACCCAGCAGGCCGGCGCCGCGATCCGGCATCAGCTGAACACCCATGCGGCGGCGCTCTGGAAGGACGGGCACGTGTCGGTCGGCGACCTCTGGAAGACCTACGCCCAGTACCCCTACATGCCCCGGCTCACGGATCGGTCCGTACTCGAGGCCGGCCTGCTGGTGCAGCCGATCCTCTGGGAACAGGACGGCTTCGCCCTCGCGGATGGCTACGACGCCGACGCCAAGCGCTACCGCGGCCTCGTGCTGCCGCTGGACGAGGGGCAGCAGATCCAGATCACCGACCAGACGCTGATCGTGCGGCCAGACGTAGCCACCGCGCAGAGGGCCGCGGAGGGCGGCCCGACCGGCGATGAGGGCGATGCGCCGCCCGTGCCCGCCGGTACGGCGGGAGAAGAGGCTCCAGCGCCAGGAGGTTCGGGGACCCCGGTCGCCGCGCCGACGAAGAAGATCCGCTTCTTTGCCAGCAAGAGTCTTTCGAGCGACCGCTACGCGCTGGACTTCAAGAACATCGGCGACGAGGTGGTCGCGCACCTCGCCGCCGCTCCGGGAGCGGCGGTGAAGATCACGGTCGAGATCGAGGCGACCTCGCCCGAGGGTTTCGATGAGTCCGCAATCCGCGTCGTCTCCGAGAACGCCACAACCCTGAAGTTCGAGCAGAGTGGCTTCGAGGAGGCTTAAGCTGTCAGGTTCAGAGCTCGACGGCGGGTTGCTCACCTTCGCCCGTCCCGAGCTGCTCGAGCGGATCGCTGCGGCAAGGCAGCGTGTCTGGCTTGCCAGCCCCTTCATCACTGCTCCGATCGCTGCCCAAATTGGCGACGCGGCGGCGCAATCGTCCGCCAAGGACCTGCGGCTGCTTACTGCGCTCACCCCGCGCAGCGTTCAGGTGGGAGTCCTCAGCCCCGCTGCTCTCGCGCACCTGCGCAAGCGTGACTTTCGGATCGCAACCATTCCCAACCTTCACGCCAAGGTCAACCTCGTCGATTCCGGTTGGTGCCTGGTTGGCTCCGGCAACCTGACCGGTACCGGTTTGGGAGGTGCCGAGGGCGGCAACGTCGAGCTCGGGGTGCTTCTCAATGCGGCCCAGATCCGTTCTGCCGCGGCGCTTCTCGAGGGCTGGTGGGAGCAGGAGGCCGACCCTGTCGGCGATGAGGAAATCGCGGCTTATGCCGCGCTTCCCAAGTTTCCCTGGCGCGGGTCCGCACCGCGGCCTGCGGGTGCGCCCCTTGGACTCGTCGGTGTGGCGGGTCTGGAAGGTCTGCTTGCCGAGCACGCCTCGCTCAATCCCGATCGGCGCTATTGGATCAAGTCGAACTATCACCGCCCCGACGAACAGCAGTGGTGGCACCGCGATTGGATCAGCGACTGGCGTCAGGGCCCCTACGCGAAGGACGACCTGATCGTCCTCTACCTCAGCGCTCGCGACGGCGGCCCCGCTTGCTGTCCAGCCGTGGTCCGCGTTACGGTGCCCTCGATCCACGACCCACAATGGGTGATCGAGCATCGCGATCCCAATGCGGCCGAGCGCTGGCCCTACGTCACCCGTACCGCGGTAGTCGGCGAGGTCCCGATTGCTGCAGGTGCCGGTTTGTCGGCCATCGGGAAGAGCGGTCAGTCGTTGCAGGGCGGCTACTGCTCCATCGACCGGGGCGACTTCGAGAAGCTGGTCACGGAGATGCTGGGCTCCTGAGTCGCAGCGGGCATCGGACCGGTTGCTGCAGCAAGTACTCGCGCAATCCCCAGCCCGTGTACGTCGTGTGCCCTTGTGTGTACCCTAGGTCTATGGCTGAGCGTAATCGCCGCATCAACGTCACTCTTGAGCCGGACTACGCGCGGAAGCTGGCTAGCCTGGCGGAGCGCACGCATGTCCAGGAGGGGACGCTGGCTCGCTCGCTCCTTTACAGCGCGCTCGATGAAGCTGATCCCGATGCCTCGAGGATCACTGAAATCCTCGACGGGATTCCCGGGGCCTGGGAGCGAGCGCAGGAGTCGATCGAGCAGGCTCGGCGTGGCGAAACGGTGCCGCTCTCTGAGCTGTAGGCGATGGCGATCGAGGTCACGCGCCAGGCGCGTGATGAGCTTCGCGCGCTAATCGAGCCCCGTCAGCTCCCCGCTGACACTCGGGAGCGAGTTTCGCACTCGCTGCTTACGCTGGAGGAGTTTCCTCGGGCCGGCAAGCAGCTCTCAGGCGTCTGGCGGGACTGCCGCGCCCTCATCGGTCCATGGGGGTGGCTGATCGTCGTCTACATGTACGTCGAAGCCGAGGACCGCGTCGTCGTCATCGCCTTCCACGACGCCCGCACCTCGGATGCCGCAATCGCTCGCTCTTGAGCGTGCTTGGATCGCAAGCGGTCGGCGCATCTAGCGATTAAATTCCCCCAGCTCGAACGCCACCCTCGCTCCGCCCAGCGGTGAGTCCTCGATCCAGATGTGGCCGCCGTGCTGCTCGACGATCGCGCGGGCGATGGCGAGGCCGAGGCCGCTGCCGCCGGAGGTGCGGTCGCGGGCGGCCTCGCTGCGCTGGAAGCGGTCGAAGACCCGCTCGCGCTCGGGGGCCGGCACTCCGGGGCCGTCGTCGTCGACGCGCACCGTGAGGTGGCCCCTGTCGGCCACGGCCGAGAGCTCGACCCGGCCGTCGGGCCCGGCGTGGCGGCGGGCGTTGGCCAGCAGATTGCGGACTACCTGCGTCAGGCGCTCCGGGTCGGCCCGCAGCGTCCCTTCGGGAACTTCGCTCACCGACACCTTGCCCAGCGTCGTGTCGCCGCCGAACTCGCGCAGGTAGGGCCCGACGTCGATCGGCGCCGGGCGCAGCGGCGCTTCCTCGTCGATGCGCGCGAGCGTCAGCAGGTCCTCGACGAGGCGTTCGATCCGCGCCGTCTCCTCCAGCGCCACACCCACGACGCGTCGCACCTCGGGCGTGTCGGGCTCCTCCTGCCGCCCCAGCACTTCGAGCTGGCCGCGGATCGCGGTCAGTGGCGTGCGCAGCTCGTGCGAAGCGTCGGAGACGAACTGACGCTGACGCGAGGCGGCCTCGTCGAGCAGATGGCCCGCGACCAGGGCCGCCGCCAGGCCAAGCCCTCCGCCGATCAGCACCGCGCCGACGACCTCGCCGACCTCGCGCCGCACGGCGAGGACAGCCAGGCCCACGGCCGCGAGCACGATGGCGACGATCGAGAGGGCGATCTTCCCCCGCAGGCCGAGTCTGCCCCACGCCCCCCTCATGCCTGCCTTGCGAGCCGGTAGCCGACCGAGCGCACGGTCTCGATCGGCGCGGGCGAGTCGGGCAGGGCGAGCCGGCGGCGCAGATAGCCGACGTAGACCTGGACGACGTTGGTGCCCGGGTCGTGGTCGTAGCTCCAGACCTTGGCGAGGATCTCGCGATGGCTGCAGACCTGCCCGGCGTGCCGCATCAGGTGGGCGAGCAGCGCCGCTTCGCGCTCGGAGAGGCGCACCGAATGCCCCTCGCGCGAGGCGGTGCGGGAGAGCAGGTCGAGGTGGATGCCGCCCGCGTCGAGCTCGGTGGCGACCTCGCCTGCCGGCTGTCGCAGGTGCGCTCGAACCCGCGCCGCGAGCTCCTCGAAGGAGAATGGCTTCGTCACATAGTCGGTCGCGCCCAGGTCGAGGCCGGCGACCCGCTCGTCGATCGCATCCCGCGCCGTGAGCATGATCACCGGCAGCGACGGCTCGGCGCGACGAATCCCCGCCAGCACGTCCATACCGTCGCGCCTCGGCAGCATACGGTCGAGGATGACCAGGTCGATGTCGCCGCCGAGGGCAAGGCGTTCGCCCTCGACGCCGTCGGCAGCGCTGCGCACGTCGTGGCCCTCGCCCTCGAGGCCATGAACCACGAAATCGGCGATTGCCGCCTCGTCCTCGACGACGAGTATCCGCATGCTCCCGCTCAGTGGCCGGGCCCGGCCTCGCATTCGACCGACTGACCCCGGCCCGGCCCGCCGTCGCAGTAATCGCGACCTGGGCCGCCGTAGAGCCGGTCCGCGCCGGGATCTCCATAGAGGAGATCGTCGCCGCCTTCCCCGTGGCAACCGTCCTCTCCGTCGCCCATCGCGCAGATGTCGCGGCCGGGGCCGCCCCAGCAGCCGTCGCTGCCGCTGCTCGTCTTGCAGTAGTCGTTGCCGGGGCCGCCGACGCAGTCCGTGTTGACCGGCCCGGCGATGCAGGCATCGTCGCCGGGGCCGCCGATGCAGCGGTTCCGCGCCGTTCCCTGTGGGTAGCAGGTGTCGGACTCCGCGTCGCCGATCAGCTTGTCCGAGCCGCCGCCGAGATAAGCCGTCAGCGAGGTCGGCAGCGACGACAGCACTTTGATCTTGTCCGCCGAAGGGCCGGTTTCCACCGTGATGCCGCCGGCGTGAGCGAGCGAGCAGATCGCGACGTGCCTGCCCTTCGTCCGACAGCCGGGTTGCCGGCCGCGAGCGAGAGGGCCTTCGACGAGCAGGTGTGAGCCCCGCACGCTGAGGCGCAGGTGCGCCCCCGAATGGGCGCCGCGGATGACGATCTCGCCCTGCGAGCCCGAGGAGGCGACGAACACCCCCAGCGAGAGGATCGCCGCGGCGAGGGTCGAGAGCAGGGTTCGCAAGGGCAAGTTCAGGCGCGCAGCGCGGCGATCGCCTGTTCGCGACCCGGATGCGTCGGCATGCTTTCCTCGAGCCCGGTGACGTCGAGGACCCGCTCGACCTGGTTGCCGACCCCGCAGAGGGCGAATTTCCCGTCGAGCTGCTGCCAGGCTCGCACGAGCAAGGCGATGCCGGTCGAATCGATGAACTCGCAGCGGCTGAGGTCGATCAGCAGGGGGGAGCCGGGCCCCGAGAGGGCCTTCTGCAGCTCCTGCTCGAGCTGTGCGGCGGTGTTCATGTCGAGCTCGCCCTCGACGACGATCACAGCCACGCCGGAGTCATGCTCGCTGCGAACTTGGAACGGTGAAGGGTTCAAAGGGATGATGATGCTACTGGAGCATCAGGCGGCCAGTGTTCGGTCAAGCAAAACATAGCGGAGCCGAAACGGGCTATGCTTGAATTAAGAACCCGAGTGTAGGGAACTTGAGGCGCGCGGAAGCCGACTGCGCACCGACGCTTCTAGAGGGCTCCTCGTGGCCGGGAGCTCACCTAGAGCGCATGGGCCCGGCTCTTCTGGCCGAGACCGGTCGGGCCCATGCGCATCACCCTTGCAGCAGTTCGTCGAAGCGCAGGGCGGCGCGGCTCGGCAGGACGAAGACGTCGCTGCGGTGCAGGAGGCCGGCGGCGGCGAGGTCGCGCACGGCCCGCTCGAGCGCATCGCCGCTCTCGTCCAACTCGCGGGCCAGCTCCTCGATCGTCACGGTTGTCGGATGGAGGGACAGGACCTGCTGCAGAAGGGCCGACTCGAGTGCCGCGTCCTCCTCGGCGGTGCTGCGAATGTCCTCCCGATCGTTCACGGCCCGCGTTCCTAAGGACGTTCCCCCGAAGAACTCTCCCCCTAGATGGTTGATTCCACGGCCGCGTGTGACTGGAGACGCGCGTGGCCGAGCAGGTCGAGGACGCAGGGCGCAGCCTTTGGTGGCGCCAAAGGCAAGCCCGAGGACGCTGAGATGCGAAGCGCCACGCGCGTCATCCAGGTGTGCGGGGTCGTGGAATCAATCATCTAACGCCTGCTCCGGCCGCGCGATTCGCCATCCGCCTCCAGGGCGAGCAGGGCCCAATCGGCGTTGACGACAGAGCGGTAGAAGTGTTGGGTGGAGCCCCGCACCGGTTGCGTGTCGACCAGCTCCAGGGCGCCGCACCTTTCGAGCACCTTCACGTGGTAGCTGAGCCGGCTGAGCGGCTGTTTGAGGTGGTCGGCCAGCTCGCGGGGGCTGACAGCACCCTCGCCGCCGTGCATCGTGCGCAGGATGCGGCGGCGCAGCGGGTGGGCCATGGCGACGAAGAGGTCGTCGCGATTGGTATCGCTCGCTGTTGCCATGTCGCGGCAATATAAAGCAAACGAAATCTATTGTCTGTAGTGGTTCTGTCTAAGGCAACGGATCGTGCAGCGCGACGGGCCCCCCGATCAGGCGTCCTCGCGGACGCCCCCCATCTCGGTGAAGACCGCCGTCGGTCCGCCGTCGGCTCGCTGCTCGTCGGCGATCACGTGGGAGACGGCGTTGATCAGCGCTAGGTGGGTGAAGGCCTGGGGGAAGTTGCCGAGATGCTGCCCGCTGGGTGCGTCGAGCTCCTCGGCGTAGAGGTCGAGCCAGCCGGCCGCGGCCAGCAGCCGCTGGCACAGCGCCCGCGCCCGCGACGGCTCGCCGATCTCCGAGAGCGCCGAGACCAGCCAGAAGGAGCAGATCAGGAAGGTGCCCTCGGCGCCGCTGAGCCCGTCGTCGGTCTCCTCGACCTTGTAGCGGAGGACGAGGCCGTGCTCGGTGAGGTCGGCGGCTATCGCCTCGACCGTCGCCCGCACGCGCGGGTCGTCGCAGGGCAGGAAGCGGAGCAGGGGGATCAGCAGGGTCGAGGCGTCGAGCGCGTCGGTCTCGTAGTGCTGGCGGAAGACCCCGTCGCGCATGCCGCGCTCGAGGATCTCCTCGCGCATGCGCTGCGCGGTGTGCTTCCAGTCCTCGGCGACCTCCTCGAAGCCGAGGCTGCGGGCGAGCCGCGCGCCGCGATCGACCGCGACCCAGATCATCAGCTTCGAGGAGACGTAATGCTGGGGCTCTCCCCGGGACTCCCAGATTCCCTGGTCGGGGTGCTCCCAGGCGGCGATCGCGGCTTCGACCTGATGGCGGATCAGTTGCCGATCGGCTGGCGTCCCGGTCCCGCGCAGCGCCTTCTGATGCAGGTAGATCGAGTCGAGCAGCGCGCCCCAGACGTCGTTCTGGCGCTGGCTGAAGGCGCCGTTTCCGATCCGTACCGGGCGGGCGCCGCCGTAGCCACCAAGGTGGTCGAGCGTGCTCTCGGTGAGGTCGCGCTCGCCGCCGATCCCGTACATGATCTGCAGGCCCGGGTCGTCCTTGCAGACGCCGATGATGAAGCGCATGAAGTCGCGCGCCTCCGCGTCGAAGCCGAGCGTGTGCAGAGCCCAGAGGCTGAAGGTCGAGTCGCGGATCCAGCTGTAGCGGTAGTCCCAGTTGCGTTCTCCGCCCGGCGTCTCCGGCAGCGAGGTTGTGGCGGCGGCGAGGATCGCGCCGCTCGGCGTATAGGTGAGGCCCTTGAGCACGAGGGCCGAGCGCTGCAGGTGGATCCGCCACGGGTGGTCGGGGAAGTCGCCTGCGCGCAGCCATTCGCGCCAGAACTCTTCGGTCGAGTCGAGCCGCTCGAGCGCCTCGGGCGCGCTGCGCGGCCCGCCCAGGTCGCCGTCGCGCCAGGTGACCGCGCAGAACCCGGTCTCGTTCTCGCGCAGTCGCATGCTGCCCCGAGCCGCGCCCTCGTCGATGCTGAGCTCCATGTCGCTGGTCAGCTGCAGCTCGATGCCGTCGCCGCCGCTCGCCACGGCTTCGCCGAGCTCGCCGCCGTTCCAGCTGGCGCCTTCGGCGCCGTAGGCGAAGCGGGGCAGGCACTCCATCTCCATCTCGACCTCGCCGTCGATGCAGGTCATCAGCCGCAGCAGCGAGCGGTCGGACTCGTGGCCCGTGTCGGGGCGACCGTCCCCGCCGGCCGGCGCCCACTCGCCGATCGAGAGCAGGTCGTGGGTGACGACCCAGCCGGTATCCGTCACCCAGGTCGTCTCGATCACCAGCGTGCCCGGCTCGTAGCGGCGGCTGATCGGCACGACGACGCCGCGCGGCGCCAGCTTGAAGTGACCGGCGCCGCGGTCGAGCAGCGCGGCGAAGGCGCTCGGCGAGTCGAAGCGCGGCAGGCAGAGCCACTCGACCGCGCCGTCGTAGGAGACGAGGGCGCTGGTGTGGCAGTCGGAGAGGAATCCGTAGCCGCCGATCGGCGGAAAGCGGTGATCGGCGGCGTTCACGGAAATGCCAAGCTACCACCGTGAGCAGCGTCTACCTCGCCCATGTCGCGGGCGCCTTCGCCCCGCTCGAGGTCGTGCCGTTGACGCTGGCCGCGGCGCTCTACTGGGGTCGCGTCACGTCGCTCTCGCTCGATGGGCGCCTGGTGCCGCGCTGGCGGCAGGCCTGCTTCGGCAGCGGCCTGGCGCTGATCGCGACCGCCCTCTTCAGCCCGATAGGGCACATCGCCGACGAGCTAGTCGTCGCCCACATGGTCGAGCACCTGATGATCGGCGACGTCGCCTCGCTGCTCCTCGTCCTCGGCCTGACCAGGTCGATCCTGCAGCCGCTGCTCGCGATCCGGGCCCTCAACCGCCTCCAGATCCTCACCCACCCGCTGGTCGCATTCCCGCTCTGGGCGCTCGACTTCTACTTCTGGCACGTCCCGGCCATCTACGACGCCGCCTACGGCACGGCGCCGTTGCATGCCCTCGAGCACACGGCCTTCCTCTTCTTCGGCTGCCTGATGTGGATGCCGGTCTTCGGCCCGCTGCCCAAGCCGGAGTGGTTCACGGCCGGCTGGAAGGTCGGCTACGTGATCGCCGTGCGCTTCGCCGGCGCCGTTCTCGGCAACGTGCTGATGTGGTCGGGCTCGGCCCTTTACCCGATCTACGCGCCCGGCGAGCGGGAGTGGGGCATCTCGGCGCTCGCCGACCAGAGCACCGCCGGCGTGGTGATGATGGTGGAGGGAACCTTCCTCGCGTTGGGCGTGCTGGCCTGGGTCTTCTTTGAGGTCGCCCGCGAAGGGACCGAGAAGCAGCGCCTGCTCGACCTCGCCCGCGACCGCGGCGTGGCGCTCGACGAGCGCCGCGCGGGGCGCGCGGTCGCCGCCGGCCACGCCACCCTGCTGGAAGAACGGATCGTCGGCAATGATCGCGCTAGGACCCATTCCGGTAGCGAGCGTGTCACTGGGGCGGTTTGGGGACGAGCGGGGCGAGGACGCAGGGAGGCCGAATAGCCATGCGCTATTCGGCCGACCGAGGACGACGATCCGCGAAGTCATCCAGGCCGCATCCAGGGGCGCGGGCTCTACCGGGATGGGTCCTTAGGGCCTGGCTCGTCACCGGACCGCTCGGCCGCGGCCTCGCCTTCGCGATCGACTTCGCCGTCGCCCTGCGCACGATGCTCGCCCAGCGACTAGGGTCCCGCAGCCAATGAACGCGGAGCGAGCCCAATGAGGCATATCTGGCTCTTCGCGCCGCGAGCGAAGCGTGAGGAATCGCGATGAAGACGACGGTCACAGAGCTGCCCGACTCGCGCGTGCGGGTCGAGGTCGAGGTCGCGCCCGAGGACCTCGATCGCGGGATCCAGCGCGCCGCCCGCAGCCTCGCGCGCGAGCTGCGTCTGCCCGGCTTCCGCAAAGGAAAGGCGCCCCCGGCCCTCGTGGTCCAGCGCCTCGGCTTCGGCAGCGTCCTGCAGGAGGCGATCCGCGAATCGCTGCCCGGGTGGTACGAGCGGGGGCTGCTCGATTCCGGTGTCAGTCCGGTCGGGGACCCGGACATCGAGATCGTCTCCGCCCCCGAGCAGGAGGGCGAGCCGCTCGGCTTCAAATTCGAGATCGGCGTGCGGCCGCGAGCCCAGCTCGGCGAGTACAAGGGCCTGGAGGTGGGCCGGGGGGAGCCCGAGACGCCCGACGAGGTCGTCGACCGCGAGATCGAGCGCATCCGCACCGGCTTCACCCGGCTCGAGCCGGTCGAGCGATCCGCCGCGGAGGGCGACGTCCTGCTGATCGACTTCGAGGGCCTGGTCGACGGCAAGGCGTTCGAGGGCGGCACGGCGACCGACTACCTGCTGGAGCTGGGCGGCGAGCAGCTGATCGAGGGCTTCGAGGAGCAGCTGGCGGGGATCGAGGCCGGCGAGGAGCGCGAGGTGAAGGTCGCCTTCCCCGACGACTACCAGGCCGAGGAGCTGGCCGGCCAAAACGCGGTATTCAAGGTGAAGGCGAAGGAGGTCCGGGAGAAGCTGCTGCCCGACCTCGACGACGATTTCGCCGCGCAGGCGTCGGAGTTCGACACGCTCGGCGAATTGCGCGCCGACATTGCCGAGAAAGTCAACGAGGCGGTGGAGGGCCGGATCGAGCAGGCCTTCCGCGTGGCTGCCGTCGACGCGGCGGTTGCCGCGGCCACGGTTGAGACCCCCGCGGAGCTGATCGAGGCGCGCGCCGAGGAGCGCTGGCAGCGCGCCGAACGGCAGCTCGCCGGCCAGGGGATGAGCCCGGAGTCGTTCCTGCGCATGCAGGGCAAAACGCGGGAGGAGGTGATCGAGGAGTCGAAGCCGGACGCCGAGCGCGAGCTGAAGCGCGAGGCCGTGCTGGCCGCGATCGCCGAGGCGGAGGGCCTGGAGGCGAGCGAGGACGAGATGCTCGAAGCGCTCGCCCACACCGCCGAGCACGAGCGCACGACGCCGGAGAAGCTCCTCGCCCGCCTGCGCGACAACGGGCGCGACGCGATGGTGCGCGAGGACATCGTCGTGCGCAAGGCGATCGACGTCGTCGCCGAGTCCGCGAAGCCGATCCCCGTCGAGCAGGCCGAGGCGCGGGAGAAGATCTGGACGCCGGAGAAGGAGCAGGCCGAGGAGAAGCCGTCCGAGCTCTGGACACCCGGCGACGACTAGGCCGGCACGCTCGCGAGTCCGCCGACCCGCTTCTATAGAGTCCCCGCAGATGACTCCGTTGGTCCCGATGGTGGTCGAGCAGACCTCGCGCGGCGAGCGCGCCTTCGACATCTACTCGCGCCTGCTCGGCGAGCGGATCGTCTTCCTCGGCACGCCGGTGACGGAGGAAATCGCCAACCTGATCGTCGCCCAGCTGCTGCACCTCGAGTCGGAGGACCCCGACAAGGACATCAGCCTCTACATCAACTCTCCCGGCGGCTCCGTCTACGCCGGCCTGGCGATCTACGACACGATGCAGTTCATCAAGCCGGACGTGCAGACGATCTGCGTCGGCATCGCGATGAGCATGGGCGCGCTGCTGCTCTCCGGCGGCGCGGCGGGCAAGCGGATGGCCCTGCCCAACTCGAAGATCCTCATCCACCAGGTCTCATCCGGCTTCGAAGGCCAGGCGACCGACATCGAGATCCATGCCAAAGAGATCATCGACGTCCGCCGTCGCCTCGACGAGATCCTCGCTAAGCACACCGGCCAGCCTTTCGAGAAGGTCACCAAAGACACCGATCGCGACTACTTCATGAGCGCGGACGAGGCAAGGGAATACAACCTCGTCGACCGGGTGATCGAGCACCACTGAGGGCGGGACGCTCCACCCCTACCGGCCTGGCCGTCCTCGCAGTTTTCGTACTCCTCGTCGCTTCTGCCTCCGCGAAGAGCTGGGGGCGGGATGGGGGTGTTACTTACTACGGGCATGTGTTCCCTGTGGAGGGGCCGCATGGGACGCGGGGGGCGATTGGGGAATTCGGGGCGCCGCGGGATGGAGGCAGGTGGCACGAAGGGTTCGACGTCGTCGCTCGCTGCGGGACGCCGCTGGTCGCGGTGCGCGGCGGAAGGGCCCTTCGCCGTGGCTATGACCCGGTCTTGTACGGCAACTACCTGCTGATCCACGGCGAAGGCGAGGACCGCAGCTACTTCTATGCGCATATGCCACATCCGGCCCTCGTTCGTCGGGGCGAGCGCGTCTGGACCGGCGAGCGCGTCGGCTCGGTGGGCGAGACCGGCAACGCCCGCACCGTCGGTTGCCACCTCCACTTCGAGATCCACGTCCATGGCCGCCCGGTCGACCCCGAGCCCTCCCTGCGCCGCTGGGACCGATATAGCTGAAGTCGCGCCCTCGACGCGACAGAATTGACAGACTCGTGTCGTTCCGCGCACCCTGGGTGGGTTCGTGCCTGGAAGCCTCACAACCATGCAGGAGGCTGGGGTCCGACGATTGGCGCAATTGCTCGAAGAGGCCACGCGCGCGCTGCTTCAGCAAGGCGACGAACAGGCGTCTCTGATTGAGGCGGTCATGGCGCAGCTGGATGAACTGGCCGAAGAATCAAAAGCCCAAAGTCAGGCGATCTTCATCCTTATCGATCGTCTGCCGCCTCCTGACGAGTGAGTCCTCCGATATGCTGAACGAAACGTGTTGTCTGAGGCTCTCGACGAGGAGGTTGAGATGGAGCGCTCTATGGACGATGTGATCCGGGCGAGCGAGGCTCGCCGGAAAATTCTCGCTCGACGAATGGACGCCATTATCGAGAAGTGGGAGTCGGAACGGCCCGAGGCTAGAGCCCGCCGCCGGGAACTGCTCGAACGCGTGGGCTTGTCGCCTACGCAGACCACTTAACCGCATCAGAGCTCGAGTTCGTACTCGACCGAGGCTTCGCGACGTGCCCCGGTCGAGTCGTAGAGCCGCTGGGCCGTCTCGTTGTCGGGTGCGGTGACCCACTGCAGGTGATGGGCCCCCCGCTCGCGGGCAATCTCGGCGCTCGCTTCGATCAGGGCGCGGCCGACGCCTTTTCCGCGGGCCTCGGGGACGACGTAGAGATCGTTCATGAGGACGATCTCGGCCGGCACCAGCGAGGTGAAGGTCCAGTAGAGGCAGGTGTAGCCGAGCGGAGCGCCGTCGTGCCAGGCCCCGACCAGCATGCCGTCCTCGCTCGGGGCGACGAAGCGCGAAAAGAAAGCTCGATTGCGCTCGTCGTCCACGTCCTCGACCTCGTAGAAGCGCTGGTAGGCGGCGATCAGCGGCAGCAGCTCGTCCAGCTGATCGGCGGTAACGGGTGCGATGCCGAGTTCATCTGTCACGGCCCAAAGATAGACAGCGACCGATCGGCGCGGTGATCTCCAGCGACTTGAATCCGCGTCGATCGTCGCGCCTGGAATTTTGCGGTCAGGGGCAGGGAGGGGGATGCCGATGGAGTAATCCAGCGCACCGGCAGACCGGCTTGTGCCTCCCTCTAAGCTAGGACGCGAGCTGGTAGGCAATCCAACAGCCCCGCAAGGAGGGGATTCCGCTGGCACGGCCCACAGACTCGAACGAGCAGCTCCTCTGCAGCTTCTGCGGCAAGTCCCAACGTCAGGTCAAGAAGCTGATCGCAGGCCCGGGCGTCTACATCTGCGACGAGTGCATCGACCTCTGCAACGAGATCATCGACGAGGAGCTGACCGCTCCGGTCGCGGTCGAGCTCGAGAACCTGCCGAAGCCACGCGAGATCCACGAAGTCCTGCAGGAGTACGTGGTGGGGCAGGAGGCCGCGAAGAAGGCGCTGTCGGTCGCCGTCTACAACCACTACAAGCGCGTCCAGATGAATCAGGCCGAGGACGGCGACGTCGAGCTGCAGAAGTCGAACATCATGCTGCTCGGGCCGACGGGCTGCGGCAAGACGCTGCTGGCGCAGACCCTCGCCCGCATCCTCAACGTGCCCTTCGCGATCGCCGACGCGACGGCGCTGACCGAGGCCGGCTACGTCGGCGAGGACGTCGAGAACATCCTCTTGAAGCTGATCCAGGCCGCCGATTACGACGTGAAGAAGGCGGAAACAGGGATCATCTACATCGACGAGATCGACAAGATCGCGCGCAAGGCCGACAACCCGTCGATCACCCGCGACGTCTCCGGCGAAGGCGTGCAGCAGGCGCTGCTGAAGATCCTCGAGGGGACGACGGCCTCGGTGCCGCCGCAGGGGGGGCGCAAGCATCCCCACCAGGAGTTCCTGACGATCGACACGACCAACATCCTCTTCGTCTGCGGCGGCTCCTTCGCCGAGCTGGACAAGGTGATCGAGCGCCGGGTGGGCGACCGCGGCGTCGGCTTCGGCGCGGCGATCTCCTCGCGCGAGCTCAAGGACGCCGGCGAATGGTTCGAGCAGGTGCTGCCCGAGGACCTGATGGAATACGGGCTGATCCCCGAGTTCATCGGCCGCCTCCCCGTGGTCGCGGCGATCCACCAGCTCAGCCGCGAGGACCTGATCAGGATCCTGACCGAGCCCAAGCACGCCCTGACCAAGCAGTTCCAGCGCTTCTTCGAGTTCGACGAGATCGAGCTCGTCTTCGCCGAAGACAGTCTCGACGCGATCGCCGACCGGGCGCTCGAACGCGAGACCGGCGCCCGCGGCCTGCGCTCGATCCTCGAGGAGACGCTGCTCGACGTGCAGTTCGAACTGCCGTCTCGGCGCGACGTGACCAAGTGCGTGGTGACGCGAGAGACGATCGAACAGGGCCGGCGTCCGACGCTCGTCACCGAGGCCGCGCCGCGCGAGGTCGGCGGGGTCTCGGAAGAGCTCAGCGAAGAATCGGCGTAGCGGAATCAAGGAGAGGGTGAATGCCCCTCTCCCGGAAGCCGTCGCGCAGCCGAGACGCTTGCCGAGCTTCGAGGCGTGGTCTCTGAGCTTCCTGGAGAGGGCATCCACCCTCTCCTCAAGACCGCTGCGCCGGGACGGCTGAAGCTGCAGCTATCTACACTCGCCGCGTGGACGACGCGCGGCGGAAAAAGCTTCAGGAGACGACTCGGTACGAGCCGGCGGAGGTAGAGGGCCGGATCTTCGGGGAATGGCTCGAGGCGGGGTATTTCCATCCGGCGGCGGAGGGGGCGCCGGAGGAGAACTTCTCGGTCGCGATCCCGCCTCCGAACGTGACCGGAGCCCTGCACATGGGGCATGCGCTAAACGGCTCGATGCAGGACGCGCTGGTGCGGCTGAACCGGATGCGCGGCCGCGACACGCTCTGGATTCTCGGCACCGACCATGCCGGCATCGCCACGCAGTCGGTCGTCGAGAAGACGCTGCGCGCCGAAGGCGTCTCGCGCCACGACCTCGGCCGCGAGGAGTTCGTCAAGCGGGTCTGGGAGTGGCGTGAGGAGTACGGCTCGCGGATCGTCGAGCAGTACAAGCGGCTCGGCGCCTCCTGCGACTACGAGCGCGAGCGCTTCACCCTCGACGAGGGATACGTGAAGGCCGTCTACCGGGTCTTCAAGCAGCTCTACGACAAGGGCTACATCTACCGCGACAACTACATGGTCAACTGGGACCCGGGGTCGCACTCGGCGATCTCCGATCTCGAGGTCGAGAACCGCGAGGTCGAGGACGTCCTCTACTCGATCGACTACCCGGTCGAGGGGTCGGACCTGACGCTCACGGTGGCGACGGTGCGGCCGGAGACGATGCTCGCCGACACCGCCGTGGCGGTGAATCCCGACGACGAGCGTTACGGCGACCTGGTCGGCCAGCACTGTCTGCTGCCGCTCGTCGGCCGCCGCCTGCCGATCGTCGCCGACGAGCACGTCGACCCGGAGTTCGGCACCGGCGCGCTGAAGATCACTCCCGGCCACGACCCCAACGACTTCGAGATCGGCCGCAAGCACGGGCTCGAGGAGATCGTCGTCATCGGCCCGGACGGGCTCCTCACCGAGGAGGCGGGGGAGAGGTTCGCCGGCCTGACGGTGAAGGAGGCGCAGGCCGCCGTGGTCGCCGCGCTGCGCGAGGAGGGCGCCCTGCGCGCGGAAGAGCCCTACGTCCACTCCGTCCCCTTCTCGCACCGCTCGGGCGAGCGGATCGAGCCGCTGATCTCGCTGCAGTGGTTCTGCCGCATGGACGAGCTGGCGGCGCCGGCGATCGAGGCGGTGGAAGACGACCGGGTTCGAATAGCGCCGGCTCAGTGGAAGCGGGTCTACCTCGACTGGATGCGCGAGATCCGCCCTTGGTGCATCTCACGCCAGCTCTGGTGGGGGCACCGCATCCCGGTCTGGTACTGCGACGCCTGCGAGGAGACCTACGTCGCCGAGGACCCCGCGGCGGCCCCCGAGCGCTGCGGCGCCTGCGACGGCGAGCTCCGCCAGGAGGAGGACGTCCTCGACACCTGGTTCAGCTCGGCGATCTGGCCCTTCGCCACGCTCGGCTGGCCGGACGAGACCCCGGAGCTGCGCGCCTTCTACCCGACCAGCTTCCTGACCACGGCGCGCGAGATCCTCTTCCTCTGGGTCGCGCGGATGATCATGACCGGGCTCGAGTTCGCCGGCGACGTGCCGTTCCGCGACGTCTACGTGCACTCGGTGATCCAGGCGCGCGACGGCCGGCGCATGTCGAAGAGCCTCGGAACGGGCATCGATCCGCTGGAGGAGATCGACGTGCACGGGGCCGACGCGCTGCGCTTCGGCCTGCTGGCGATGTCCTCGACCCAGGACGTGCGCTACTCCGACGCCAAGGTGCAGCAGGGCCGCGATCTCGCCAACAAGCTGTGGAACGCAAGCCGCCTGATACTGCTGAACACGGCCGAGGTGGAGGCGAAGCCAATCCCGGCCCGCACCGAGGACCGCTGGATCCTCTCGCGTATGGAGAGGACGATCGCCTCGGTGACCGAGAAGCTCGACTCCTATGACTTCGCCCACGCGGCGACGGAGGCCTACGCCTTCTTCTGGTCGGAGCTCTGCGACTGGTATCTGGAGATCGCCAAGCCGCGCCTCTACGAGGGCGAGGCGGAGATTTCGGCAACCCTGCTCTGGCTGCTCGAGCGCACCCTGGCTCTGCTGCACCCGCTGATGCCTTTCGTCACCGAGGAGGTCTGGTCCTACCACCCGTCGCGCAGCGGGCACCTTGCTGTTCACGACTTCCCGGTCGCAGACGATTCGCTGTTCGACCCCGATGCCGAGGCCGAGGTAGAGCGCGGGATCGAGCTGACCAGACGCCTCCGCGCCTGGCGCGACATGGTCGAGGCGCCGGCTTCGGCGGTCTTGTCCGGCATCATCGACCCTGCGCCTCAGGAGTTTGTCGGCCGCCTCTCCCGTTTTGAGTTCACCCCCGATGACGGCGCGGACCCGATTGCCTCGGTGGGGACGGTGAAGGTATTGCCCTCCGAGCAGCTCGACCCCAAAGAGGTTTCGAGCCGGGTCGCGTTCCACCGCGCCAAGGTGCTGCAGGAGATCGTTCGAGCTGAGGGCAAACTCGCGAACGAGAAGTTCGTCGCCAACGCCCCGGCGGAGCTGGTCGAGGAGGAGCGGGGCAAGCTCGAGCGCTACCGCGCCGAGCTCGAGGAGCTCGGCGTATAGATCCGCAGGCCTATCTCGATTCGCTCGAGCCGGTCGGTTGGAAGCTCGGTCTCGAGCGGATGCGCCGGCTGACGACGCTCCTCGGCCTACCGCAGCACCGCTTCGCGTCGATCCACGTGGTCGGGACCAACGGCAAGTCCTCGGTGACCCGGATGGTCGCGGCGCTCCTCGGGGCGCACGGCTTCGCCACCGGCGCCTGCGTCTCGCCTCACCCCGCGCGCTGGTCCGAACGTGTGCTCATCCATGGCGAGGAGATCGCCCCGGAGGAGTTCGCCGCCGCCGTCGAGCGCACCGCCGAGGCGGCGGACGTCGTCAACCGGGGACTGGAGGAGGGAGAGGAGCTGACGCAGTTCGAGGTGGCGACGGCGGCGGCGTTCGTCGCGTTTGCCGCCGCGCGCGTGGACGTCGCCGTCGTCGAGGCCGGGTTGGGGGGGAGGCTCGACGCGACCAACACGATCCCCTCGCGTGTCACCGTCCTGACCTCGATCGGCTTGGACCACACGGAGTGGCTCGGCGAGACCGAATGCGAGATCGCGACCGAGAAGCTTGCCGTGCTGCGTGACCATACGACGCTGGTGCTTGGGCGGCTGAGCGCCGACGTCGCGGCACTCGCCGAGCGGACGGCGCGCGAGCGCGGCGCCCGCCTGCTCATTTCTCCGGAGGATCCGGGTGACGAGATCCAGCTGCGTGCCGGGGGCGGGTTCCAGCGACGCAACTTCGCCCTGGCCCGCAGCGCGGCGGAGGCGTTTCTGGGCAAGCTCGATCCGAGTGCGGTCGCGGCGGTCGCGGCGAAGCTCACCATTCCGGGCCGTCTCGAGCGCGTTGCCGACGATCCCCCGATCGTGCTCGACGTCGCCCACAACCCAGATGGCGCCGCTGCGCTGGCCGAGGCTCTGGCGGAGATCGCCGCCGGTCAGCCGGTCGTGGCATGTGTCGCCGTCCTCGCCGACAAGGACGCGAGCGCCATGCTCGCCGCCCTTGCCCCGGCGATCGACCGTCTCGTCGCCACCGATCTCCCCGCCTTCCCCGCCGACGGGCCCAAGACCGTCGATGTTCGGGGGCTTCAGGCCCGTCGGCGGTCGCTTGGCGCGGAGGAGCTGGCCCGGATTGCCCATGAGGCGGGGATCGAGGCTGAGGCACTCGACGACTTCGAAACGGCCCTCGCGCGCGGGTGCGAGTGGGCGCGCGAGAATGACGGCGTTCTCCTGGTCACCGGCTCGCACTACGTGCTTGCGCCGGTACGGAAGGCGCTGAGCCTGTGGCAGGATTGAGGCGTGGACACGAAGACGAAGAGCGCGGGATCCGAACTTCTCTCGATGATGGCCCTGGTTGCGGCGGTCGTAGCGGCGGTCATCCTGATCTTCTTCGGCCTCGGCTACCTCTTCGGCAGCCTCTTCCTCTGACGCCCGTCCGAAATTGACCACACCAGGGGGGGCGAATGTCGGATGCGAGGGTTCGGAGGGGCTGCGGCGAAGTAGACTGCCCCGCCTCGCCTTCAGGGGAGTCCAGCCATGGCACTAGCGATATTCGGCATCAGCAACAGCGGCCTCAACCTGGCCGCCACCCTCTTCGTGCTCGCCATCGTCGTCGTCTGGCTGGCGTTGATCGTCTACACCTACCTCGACGCCAAGCGCCGCATCTCCGACCCGTTCCTTGTCGCCTGCGCGACGATCGGCTCGTTCTTCCCGTACATCGGCACGGCGGTCTACGCAATCGTGCGCCCGCCCGAGTTCCTCGAGGACGCCCACGAACGCGAGCTCGAGATTCGCGCCGCCGAGTTGCGCGTGAAGCAGCTGACCGAGGCCTCGTGTCCGAAATGCGAATACCCGGTCGAGAAGAACTACCTGCGCTGCCCGAAGTGCCAGCAGCGCCTCAAGGACCCCTGCCCCACTTGCGGCAAGCCCGTCGACCCGCGCTGGGCGCTGTGCCCGTATTGCGAAGGCCCGCTCGGCGATCGCCCCCGCAAAGCGAGGCGCCAGGCGCCTCGCAAACGCGAGAAGGCTTCGCAGCCGCCGCCCAAAGAGCGGGTGCAGCCGACCGCCGTCAAAGACACTTCGTCCCCCCAACCGACCTCAAGGAGCCCCGAACGTGAGCCGGACGCTGATCCTCGTAAAGCCTGACGCCTTCCAGCGCGCCCTGACCGGCGAAGTGATCGCCCGCTTCGAGCGCAAGGGCCTGCGAATCGCGGCGCTGAAGACGATGCGGGCCGACGAGCCGATCGCGAACAAGCACTACGAAGAGCACGTCGACAAGCCGTTCTTCGGCGAGCTCGTCTCCTTCATCACCGGCGGCACCCTCGTGGCGATGGTCCTCGAGGGGCCCGAAGCGGTTGCCGCCGCTCGCCAGGCGATCGGCGCGACCAATCCGGTCGAGGCCGCGCCGGGCTCGATCCGCGGCGACTTCGCCTTGGAGGTCACGTTCAACATGGTTCACGGCTCGGACTCCGACGAGTCTGCCGCACGCGAGATCGAGATCTGGTTCCCAGAGCTCGGGTGACGATGCCCCCCGGTCACGGGCAGGGGGTTCCGCTTAACTTTTTCGAGGAGCGGGGACTGCTTGCGCCCTGACGGAGGCCGCGAAAAAGTACAAGACGCTTCACCCCCTACCCGCACCCGGGGCCAACTGTGATCGTCACTCTGGCTTCCGGGTCCCCGCAGCGAGCTGAGATTCTTCGCAAGCTCGGGCTCGAGTTCGGCGTCGTCGTGCCCGGGGTCGACGAGCTGACGGGCGGAGATCCCGAGCTGGAGGTGCTCGAGAACGCTCGGCGCAAGGCGCGAGCGGTTGCGGATTCTCGCGCGGGTGGCGTCGTAGGGGGTGGGGGGTCCCCTGCGGCGACAGGACCCGCGCGCCAATTCGTGATCGCGTGCGACACGGACGTGGTGCTCGATGGCAAGGCGCTGGGGAAGCCCGCCGATGCGGCGGAGGCGCGGGGCTATCTGGACCGGATGTCGGGACGGGCGCACGAGGTTCTGAGCGGCCTGGTCGTGCTCGTCGACGGCGAGGAGCGCAGCGGCCTGGAACGGACGACGGTCGTCTTCAGGCTGTTGAGCGAGCAGGAGAAGCGGCGCTACGTCGAGTTCGGCGAGTGGGAGGGGCGCTCGGGCGGCTACGCGATCCAAACCCTCGGCTCGACCCTGGTCGAGCGACTTGAGGGCAGCGTTTCCAACGTCGTCGGCCTCCCGGTCGGACTGCTCTTCGAGCTTGCACCCGAGTTGTTCGGTTGAGCGCTCCTTGCGGCGTTTGCGATCATTGCCCGCAAGTTCCGCACGCGAGATGGGCATATTCAGCTATTTCAGAGGGCTTGGCGGTCGCGATATGGCGGTCGATCTCGGCACCGCCAACACGCTCGTCTACGTGCGCGGCCGCGGAATCGTCCTCTCCGAGCCGTCCGTAGTGGCGATTGACTCGCACTCGGGTCAGGTTCACGCCGTCGGCGTCGAGGCCAAGCGCATG
>Ga0207648_10001682_pt1 | contig 24243 bp, 21 predicted proteins | sample KBSMisM32_FD_184310 | JGI IMG/M metagenome (GOLD analysis project Ga0207648, IMG submission 184310) | Miscanthus rhizosphere microbial communities from Kellogg Biological Station, Michigan, USA - KBS Miscanthus M3-2 (SPAdes) (version 2) | ecosystem: Host-associated > Plants > Roots >...
CGACCAAGAAGTCGGGTACCACGTTCGCGATGATCACGCTGGGCATCGGCGAACTGGTGGCGTCGATGTCGCTGATGATCCCGGAGTTCTTCGGCGGCGAAGGTGGCGTCTCGGGCAATCGGGTCTACGGCCACCCGGTGCTCGGCATCAACTTCGGGCCGCAGATCCAGATCTACTACCTGATCGCCGTCTACTGCTTCATCAGCACCGCTGCGATGTACGCGCTGACGCGCACGCCGCTGGGCCGCATGCTCAACGCGGTGCGCGACAACCCCGAGCGCGTGGAGTTCGTCGGCTACAGCACGCAGCACGTGCGCTACCTGGCGTTCATGATCTCGGGCTTCTTCGCCGGCATCGCGGGCGGGCTCGGCGCACTGAACTTCGAGATCGTCACTGCCGAGGTGGTTGGCGCGGCGCGCTCCGGGGCTTACCTGCTGTTCGTGTTCCTCGGCGGCGCCACGTTCTTCTTCGGGCCGATCATCGGCGCGGTGCTGCTGGTGATCGCGCTGGTGCTGCTGTCGGAGCTCACCAAGGCGTGGTTGCTGTACCTGGGCATCGTGTTCCTGATCATGGTGATGTACGCGCCGGGCGGCATCGCGAGCCTGATCATGATGAACCTGCGGGTCGCGGTGTTCGGCAAGCTCCACCGCTTGTGGCGCCACTACATCCCGCTGGCGGTGGCCGGCTTGATTGCGCTGGCCGGCGCGGCCGCGATGATCGAGATGATCTACCACCTGCAGCTCAACGAGGCGCTCGGATCGCAGATGCAGTTTCTGCACCTCACCGTGGACGCCAAGGCCATCGGCACCTGGCTCGCGGCGCTGGCGGTGTTTGCGCTCGGCGCCGCACTGTTCGAGTGGCTGCGCCGCGGCCTCGGCCGCGAGTGGGGCCGGATCCAGGAAGAGATTGCGGCCGAGATCGAACGCCGGGAGGCCGCCGCATGACGACGCCTCAAGCCGCCGCCGAGCCCGCCGTCGAGCTGCGCGACGTGCGCAAGAGCTTCGGCAAGACCGAGATCATCCGCGGCACCAGCCTGGCGGTGAAGGCCGGCGAGCGGGTCGCGATCATCGGCCCCAACGGTGCCGGCAAGAGCACGCTGTTCAACCTGATCAGCGGCCGCTTCGGCCCCACCAGCGGCGAGATCCGGCTGCGCGGCGAGCGCATCGATGGCAAGCCGCCGTACGAGATCGCGCGGCGCGGGCTGGCGCGCAGCTTCCAGGTCAGCAACCTGTTCACGCGCCTGTCGGTGTTCGAGAACGTGCGCTGCGCGGTGCTGTACGCGATGGGCCACCGCTATGCGTTCTGGCGCTTTCTCGCCGACCTCAAGGATGCCAACGAACGCGCGGAAGCCGTGCTCGCGATGATCAAGCTCGAGCGCCGCCGCGATCACCTGGCGATGAACCTCACCTACGCCGAGCAGCGCGCGCTCGAGATCGGCATCACGATCGCCGGCGGCGCCGACGTGATTCTGCTCGACGAGCCCACCGCCGGCATGAGCCGCAGCGAGACCGGCCGCTTCGTCGAGTTGATCCGCGAGGTCACCGTCGGCAAGACGCTGCTCACCGTGGAGCACGACATGGGCGTGGTGTTCGGCCTGGCCGACAAGATCGCAGTGCTGGTGTACGGCGAAGTGATCGCCTTCGACACGCCGGGCGCGGTGCGCGCGAACCCGCGCGTGCAAGAGGCTTATCTCGGCTCCGTGCTGGCGCAAGGCCATTGAGGATGGGTGCGCGATGCTGAAGCTCACCGACCTGCATGCCTTCTACGGCAAGAGCCACGTGCTGCACGGCGTGCACTTCGACGTCGGCGCGGGAGAAATCGTCGCGCTGCTCGGCCGCAACGGCTCCGGGCGCTCGACCACGGTCAAGGCGATCATGGGTTTGGTGGAGGCCACCGGCTCGGTGCGCTGGCGCGATCAGGAGATCCGCGGCAAGAAGGCGTTCGAGATCGCACGCATGGGCCTGGGCTACGTGCCGGAGAACCGCGACATCTTTCCGACGCTCACGGTGCACCAGAACCTACAGCTCGGTGAAAAGCGCGACGGCCGCACGCCGCGCTGGAGCCCCGACGACATGTACCGCCTGTTCCCGCGTCTGAAGGAGCGACAGCACACCGCGGCCGGCGTGCTGTCGGGTGGCGAGCAGCAGATGCTGACGCTGGCGCGCACGCTGATGGGTGACCCGGATCTGGTCATGATCGACGAACCCACCGAAGGCCTGGCGCCCAAGATCGTCGAGCTGGTGGCCGAATACCTGCGCGAGCTGCAGCGACGCGGCATCTCGGTGCTGCTGGTCGAGCAGAAGCTGACGATCGCGCTCGAGGTGTCGCAGCGCTGCTTTGTGATGGGCCACGGTCAGATCGTGTTCCAGGGCACGCCGCAAGACCTGCGCGCGAATGCGGACATCCGCAAGGAGTGGCTCGAGGTCTGATCCGATGCGTCGCGCCCGGGGGCGCGCCGGAGTCACTGCGGTGACCTGTACCGGCTGGGGTCGCAGGTCCACAATCGGTCTGTCGCGCCAGAGACAAGGCGCATCACCCAGCGGCCTAGAATCGAACGCTCGTTCCTTTTTTTGGCGACGAGCGCCTGCTCACGAGGACCTTCCATGAGTGCCAGCTATGAAGTTCGCGACGGCGTCGCCGTCATCACGCTGAACAATCCACCCGTCAACGGCCTGAGCTTCGAGACGCGGCGCGCGATTGCCGACGGCTTGAGCAAAGCGCAGGACGACAAGGCCGTGCGGGCGATCGTGCTCACAGGCGGCGGCAAGGCGTTTTCGGGCGGCGCCGACATCCGCGAGTTCGGCTCGCCGAAGTCGAGCGCCGAGCCGAACCTGCTGAGCCTGATCCGCATGGCCGAGGAGTCGACCAAGCCGGTTGTCGCCGCCGTCAACGGCGTGTGCATGGGGGGCGGGCTGGAGCTGTCGCTCGGTTGCCACTACCGCGTCGCGGCGCCCAAGGTGCCGGTGGCTCTGCCCGAGGTGAAGATCGGCCTCATTCCGGGCGCAGGCGGGACGCAGCGCCTGCCGCGCGTGCTCGGCGTGGAGACCGCGCTCAACATGATCGTCAGCGGCGAGCCGGTGCCAAGCGACGTGCTCGCCGGGCTGCCGGGCCAGAAGCTGTTCGACCAGATCGCCGACGGCGACGTGGTGGCCGCCGCGGTCGCCTTTGCGAAGTCGGTGGCCGACAAGCGGCCGCTGCCGCGCGTGCGCGACATGAGGGCGTCGCACCCGAATGCCGATGCGTACTTCCAGTTCGCGCGCAACACCGTGAAGGCGATGGCCAAGAACTTCCCGGCGCCGCCCAAGTGCGTCGATGCCGTGCAGGCCTCGGTGACCAAGAAGATCGACGACGGCCTGGCCTACGAGCTCGAACTGTTCAAGGGGCTGATGCTGACGCCGGAGAGCAAGGCGCTGCGCCATGCGTTCCTCGGCGAGCGCGCCGCCAGCAAGATCCCGGACGTGCCCGAGGACACCCCGAAGCGCAAGGTCGAGAAGGTCGCGGTCATCGGCGCCGGCACGATGGGCGGCGGCATCTCGATGAACTTCCTGAACGCCGGCATCCCGGTGACGATCCTCGAGATGAAGCAGGACGCGCTCGACCGCGGCATCGCCACGATCCGCAAGAACTACGAGGCGCAGGTCAAGAAGGGCAAGCTCAAGTCCGACGCATACGACAAGCGCATGGGCCTGTTGAAGAGCACGCTCAGCTACGACGACATCAAGGACGCCGACATGGTGATCGAGGCGGTGTTCGAGGAGATGGGCGTCAAGCAGAAGGTATTCAGCAAGCTCGACGAGGTGATGAAACCCGGCGCGATCCTCGCCTCCAACACGTCGACGCTCGACGTCAACGCGATCGCCGCGTTCACCAAGCGGCCGCAGGACGTGATCGGCACGCACTTCTTCAGCCCGGCCAACGTGATGAAGCTGCTCGAGGTGGTGCGCGGAGCCAAGACCGCCAAGGACGTGCTGGCCACCGTGATGGCGCTGGCCAAGCCGATCAAGAAGACGGCGGTGGTGTCGGGCGTTTGCGACGGCTTCATCGGCAACCGCATGATCGAGCAGTACTCGCGCCAGGCCGGCTTCCTGCTCGAAGAGGGATGCACGCCGGCGCAGGTCGACAAGGCAATCGAGCGCTTCGGCTTCGCGATGGGGCCGTTCCGCATGGGGGACCTCGCCGGCAACGACATCGGCTGGGCCATCCGCAAGCGCCGCTATCAAGAGAAGCCCGACATGCGCTACAGCAAAACCGCCGACCTGCTGTGCGAGATGGGCCGCTTCGGCCAGAAGACGGGCTCCGGTTGGTACGACTACCAGCCCGGCAAGCGCGACGCGATTCCTTCCCCCGTGGTCGACAAGATGATCGAGGACTACCGCAAGGAGCTCGGCATCACGCCGCGCAAGATCAGCGACGAAGAGATCGTGCACCGCCTTGTGTACGCGCTGGTCAACGAGGGCGCCAAGATCCTGGAGGAAGGCATCGCCAGCAAGGCGAGCGACATCGACATGGTGTACCTCACCGGCTACGGCTTCCCGCTGTTCCGCGGCGGCCCGATGTGCTACGCCGACAGCCAGGGGCTGTTCAACGTGGTGCAGACGATGAAGCGCTTCGCCGCCAACCCGCACGACGACGCGTCGTTCTGGCAACCGGCGCCGCTGCTCGCGAAGCTGGCCGCGGAAGGCAAGAGCTTCACCTGACCCGAGGTTGCGGTCCATGCTCAAGAGCCTGCTGAAGCTGGCGCTGATTGCCGTGGTGGTGCTGGCCATCGCCGTGGCCGTCAACACGGTGCGTCAGGGCACGCGCCAGCTTCAGGTGGCGCCGGCCACGCCGCTGGCTGTGGACGAGAAGGCCGCCGGGGAGTCGTTGGCCGTCGCGATCCGCGCGCGCACCGTGTCGTCGGCCGACGACGCGCAGTTCAATGCCGATCAGTTCGCGGCGCTGCACGCGCATCTGGCGCAGCGTTATCCGCGCGTGCATGCCGCGCTGAAGCGCGAGGTGGTCGGCGGCTTGAGCTTGCTCTACACCTGGGAGGGCAGCGACGCGCAGGCCGCGCCGATCGCGCTGATGGCCCACCAGGACGTGGTGCCGATCGCCCCGGGCACCGAGGGCGACTGGCAGGCCGAGCCCTTCTCCGGAACGGTGAAGGACGGCTTCGTCTGGGGCCGCGGTGCGTGGGACGACAAGGCCAATCTGATCGCCGAACTCGAAGCGGTGGAGGCGCTGCTGGCCAGTGGGTTCAAGCCGCAGCGGACAATTCTTCTGATCTTCGGCGCCGACGAAGAGGTCGGCGGCGGGCGCGGTGCCAAGCAGATCGCCGCGCTGTTGCAACAGCGCGGTGTCAAGCTCGAGTTCGTGGTCGACGAAGGCATGTTGATCACCGAGGGTGTGATGCCGGGGCTGAAAGGTTCGGCCGCCCTGGTGGGCGTGGCCGAGAAAGGCTACCTGTCGGTCAAGCTCGAAGCCAAGGCCACGCCGGGGCATTCGTCGATGCCGCCGGCGTCGGGGCGTGCCGCGATCGCGCAGCTCAGTCAGGCGCTGGCGCGGCTCGATGCGGTGCCGATGCCCGGTGGCGTGCGCGGTGTCGCGGCCGAGATGTTCGACACCGTCGCGCCGGAGTTCGAGGGCTTCAATCGCATCGCGCTGTCCAACCGCTGGCTGTTCGGCTCGCTGCTCGAGGGCCAGCTCGAAAAGAGCGCCAGCACCAACGCAATGATGCGCACCACCACCGCGCTGACGATCGTTCACGCTGGCAACAAGGACAACGTGCTGCCCGGCCGTGCCGAGGCGGTTGTGAATTTTCGTTTGCTGCCCGGTGACACGCAGGCCGACGTGATCGAGCACGTCAAGCGCGTGATCGCCAACGACGGCATCGCGGTCAGCGCGCTGCCCGGCAACTCCGAGGCGTCGAAGGTGTCGCCCACCGATGGCAGCGCGTACCAGGCGGTGAACCGCACCGTGCGCGAGCTGTTTCCCGGCACGATCGTCGCTCCCGGCCTGGTGCTCGGCGCCACCGATGCGCGCCATTTCGAGCCGCTGTCGCAGCAAGTGCTGCGCTTTTCGCCGGTGCGCGCCAAGCCCGAAGACCTGTCGCGCTTCCACGGCACCAACGAACGCATCGCGTTGGCCAACCTGGCCGAAATGATCCGCTTCTACCATCGCCTGCTGCAGACGAGCGCGGGCGCACCCCCATCTTCCGAAGGAGCAAAGCCGTGACGCAAGCCGTGATCGTCTCCACCGCCCGCACACCCCTGGCCAAGAGCTGGAAGGGCGCCTTCAACATGACCCACGGCGCGACGCTCGGCGGCCACGTGGTGAAGGCCGCGGTCGAGCGTGCCGGCATCGAGCCCGGCGTGGTCGAAGACGTGCTGATGGGCTGCGCCAACCCCGAAGGCGCCACCGGCATGAACATCGCGCGCCAGATCGCGCTGCGCGCCGGCTTGCCGATCACCACCTCGGGCGTCACGATCAACCGCTTCTGCTCCAGCGGGCTGCAGACGATCGCGATGGCCTCGCAGCGCGTGATCGCCGGCGAAGGCGATGTCTACGTGGCTGGCGGCGTCGAGAGCATCTCGTGCGTGCAGCAGGAGATGAATTCCCACATGCTGTTCGATCCTGCGCTGCAGAAGTCCAAGCCCGAGATCTACTGGACGATGCTGCAGACCGCCGAGAACGTGGCCAAGCGCTACGGCATCTCCAAGCAGCGCCAGGACGAATACGGCGCGGGCAGCCAGCAAAAGGCCTGCGCGGCGCAAGAGGCCGGCAAGTTCAAGGACGAGATCGCGCCGATCACCGTGACGGCCGGTGTGGCCGACGCCGTGCTCGGCTTGCGCAGCAAGGAAGTCACTGTCGACAAGGACGAGGGGTTGCGACCGGGCACCACGGTCGACGGCATCAAGGACATCCGCCCCGCAGTGCCAGGCGGTGTGGTCACCGCCGGCAACGCCAGCCAGTTCTCTGATGGCGCTGGAGCCTGCGTGATCGTCAGCGACAGCTACGCGCAGAAGAAAGGCCTGAAGCCGCTCGGTCGTTTTCTCGGCTTCGCGGTGGCCGGTTGCGAGCCCGACGAAATGGGCATCGGGCCGGTCTTCGCGGTGCCCAAGGTGCTGCAGCGCCTGGGGTTGAAGGTGGGCGACATCGACCTGTGGGAGTTGAACGAGGCGTTCGCGGTGCAGGTGCTGTACAGCGCCGACAAGCTCGGCATCCCGATGGACCGGCTCAACGTCAACGGCGGTGCGATCGCCGTCGGCCATCCCTACGGCGTGAGTGGCCAGCGCCTCACCGGCCACGCGCTGATCGAGGGCAAGCGGCGCGGCGCCAAGCGCGTGTGCGTCACCATGTGCATCGGCGGCGGCATGGGCGCGGCCGGCGTGTTCGAAGTGCTCTGAGGCAGCGCCGGCGCGCATGGAGATCCTGCGCACGCCCGACCAGCGGTTTCACGACCTGCCCGGCTTCCCGTGGCCGCCGCACGACGTGGCGATCCTGCGCGGCTTCGAGGGCCTGCACGTGCACTACCTCGACGAAGGCCCGCGCGATGCCGCAGTGACGGCGCTGTGCCTGCACGGCAACCCGTCGTGGTGTTATCTGTACCGTCACATGATCCCGGTGTTCACCGGTGCCGGGCTGCGCGTGGTGGCGCCCGACCTGATCGGCTTCGGCCGGTCCGACAAGCCGGCCGATCCGGCGTGGCATACCTTCGACAAGCACCGCGCGATGCTGATGCGCTTCATCGAGGAGTTGGACCTCAAGAACGTCCTGCTGGTGTGCCAGGACTGGGGGGGACTGCTGGGCTTGACGCTGCCGCACGAGATGCCCGGCCGTTTCACTCGCCTGCTGGTGATGAACACGGGCCTGGGCACCGGGCAGGTGACCGAAGGCTTTCGCCAGTGGCGTGCGTACTCGAATTCGCAGGCCGACCTGCCGGTGGGCAAGCTGCTCGCGCGTGGCAAACCCGAGCTGTCGGTGGCCGAGATCGCGGCCTACGACGCGCCGTTTCCCGATGCGCGCCACAAGGCGGCGCTGAAGGCGTTTCCGAATCTGGTGCCCGACGGCGACGATGCGCCGGGCGCGGCGATCAGCCGGCGCGCGCGCGATTTCTGGCGCCGCGAGTGGGACGGCGAGAGCTTCATGGCGATCGGCATGCAAGACCCGGTGCTCGGCGCCGTGCCGATGCGCGCGCTGCAGCAGACCATCCGCAACTGCCCGCCGCCGATGGAGGTGGCCGAGGGCGGCCACTTCGTGCAGGAGTGGGGCGTGCCGATCGCGCACGCCGCGGTGCAGCGGTTCGGCCTGGGTGCTTCGTGAGCGAGGCCACGCATGCTGCCCTGCTGGCCAAGGGGCGCGAGGTGCTCGCCGAGCAGCCGTTCAGCCGGCTGCTCGGTGCGCGCCTGACCGTGCTGACGCCGGGCCGTGCCGAACTGGAGCTCACGTTGCGCACCGAGCTGCTGCAGCAAAACGGCTTCGCGCACGGCGGGGTGGTGAGCTACCTGGCCGACAACGCGCTCACCTATGCCGGCGGCTCCGCGCTCGGCTTCGCGGTGGTGACCTCGGAGTTCAAGATCAACTACGTGCGGCCGGCGATCGGCGAGCGCCTGATCGCGCGTGCCGAGGCGGTGGCGCTCAGCAAGAGCCAGGTCGTGTGCCGCTGCGACGTGCTGGCGTGGCGCGGCGGCGAGGAGAAGCTGTGCGCAGTGGCACAGGGCACCATCGTGCGGCTGGCGGAGCGCTGACGCGATGATGCTCGATCTGGACATCGTGCGCCGCATCTTCGAGGCGGCACCGTTCATGGTGGACCTCGGCGTCGTGCCGGTCGCGGTGGGCGAAGGCGCCGTGTCCACCGAACTTCGGGTGCAGCAGCGCCACACCCAGCACACCGGCGTCGTGCACGCTGGCGTGATGGCGACGATGGCCGACCATTCGATGGGAGCCGCCGCGCACACGCTCGCTCCCGATGGTCACTGGATCCTCACCGCAGAGCTGAAGACCAGCCTGCTGCGCCCTGCGCGGTGCGAGCGGCTGCTGTGCGAGGCGCAGGTGCTCAAGCCCGGACGATTGATCACCTTCACCGAGGCCAGCGTGTGGGCGCTCTCGGGCGACCAGCGCACGCTGGTGATGAAGGCCTCGGCAACGATGGCGGTCACCGCGCCCCAGGCCGCCTGAGGACGTTTGTGATGCGCGCCACCGTCGACTTCCTGCTGCATGACTGGCTGCATGTCGAGTCGCTGCTGCAGCGCCCGCGCTTTGCCGACCACTCGCGCGAGACGTTCGCTTCGGTGCTCGACACCTGCGAGCGCATCGCGCGCGAGAAGTTCGCACCGTTCAACCGCGTGGCCGATGTCGAGGAGCCGCGCTTCGACGGCGAGAAAGTGATCCTGCCGGCGAGTTCGCATGCGGCGGCACAGGCCTACGTCGAGTCCGGCATGCTCGCCGCGGCGCAGGACTACGAGCACGGCGGCATGCAGCTGCCGTGCGTGGTCGAGATGGCGGCCAACGCCTTCTTCTCCAAGGCCGGCATCGGCCTGGGCGGTGGCGCGCTGCTGACCAGCGGCAACGCCAACTTGCTGATGGCACACGGCACCGCGCTGCAGAAGCAGGTGTTCGCAGGCAACGAGTTCGCCGGCCGCTGGTTCGGGACGATGTGCCTGAGCGAGCCTCAGGCCGGCTCGTCGCTGTCCGACATCGCGACGCGCGCCACGCCCGACGGCGACGACTTCGAGGCCGACCCGCTCGGCCCGCGCTACCGCCTGCGCGGCAACAAGATGTGGATCAGCAACGGCGAGCACGAGTTGACCGAGAACATCGTGCACCTCGTGCTGGCCAAGATTCCCAGCCCCGACGGCAAGTTGATCCCAGGCACCAAGGGCATCTCGCTGTTCATCGTGCCGAAGAAGCTGGTCGACACCGAGGGGCGGCTCACCGGGGAGCGCAACGACGTGGCGCTCGCCGGGCTGAACCACAAGCTCGGCTACCGCGGCATCCCGAACACGCTGCTCAACTTCGGCGAAGGCAAGTTCCCGGTGCGCGCGGCGGGCGGCGGTCTGGACGGGCGCGGCGCCGGTGCGATCGGCTACCGCGTCGGCGCACCGGGCGCAGGCCTGCGTTGCATGTTTCACATGATGAACGAGGCGCGCATCGCCATCGGGCTCGGCGCCGCGATGATCGGCTACGCCGGCTACGAGGCCAGCCTGCAGTACGCACGCGATCGCGCGCAGGGCCGGCCGGTCGGTCCGGCCGGCAAGGACGTCGCCAAGCCGCCGGTGCGCATCGTCGAGCACGCCGACGTCAAGCGCATGCTGCTGGCGCAGAAGGCGTACGTCGAAGGCGGCCTCGCGCTGGCGCTGTATTGCGCACGACTGGTCGATGAGCAGCACACCGGTGAGGGCAACGCCGCGCGCGCGGCCGAGCTGCTGCTCGAAGTGCTGACCCCGATCGTCAAGAGCTGGCCCAGTCAGTGGTGCCTGGAGGCCAACAGCCTGGCGATCCAGGTGCACGGCGGCTACGGCTACACGCGCGACTTCCCGGTCGAGCAGCTGTGGCGCGACCAGCGGCTGAACATGATCCACGAGGGCACCCACGGCATCCAGGCGCAGGACCTGCTCGGCCGCAAGGTGGTGATGGACGGCAGCGCTGGGCTCGAGCTGCTGGGCGCGCGCATGCAGGCGACGAGCGCGCGCGCCGCGGCGGTCTCCGGGCTGGCGCCGCACGCCGCCGCGCTCGACACCGCGTGGCAGGCGGTGGTCGCGGCCACGCGTGCCGCGTGGGCGCAGGGCAGCGCCGAAGACGCGCTGACCAACGCGATGCCGTACCTGCAGGCGTTCGGACACACGGTGATCGCGTGGATCTGGCTCGACCTGGCGCTGGCCGCTCAGGCGGCGCGTGGCGCTGCCGATGCGCAGGCCGGCCGCCTGCAGGCGATGCGCTACTTCTACGCCTACGAGCTGCCGCAGGTGGCGGCATGGCTCGCGGTGGTGCAGGCGCGCGATCCGGTGTGCCGCCAGATGCGCGATGAGTGGTTCTGAATCCAGGAGACGATCGTGTCGACACCGGTGATGAAACTGTTCGACCTCAGCGGCCAGCATGCGCTGGTGACCGGGGGCTCGCGCGGGCTGGGGCTGCAGATGGCCGAGGCGCTGGGCGAGGCGGGCGCCAAGGTGATGCTGACGTCGCGCAAGGCCGGTGACCTCGAAGAGGCGATGGCACACCTGCAGGGCAAAGGCATCGATGCACGCTGGGTCGCCGCCGATGCGAGCGACGCGGCGCAGGTGCAGCACGTGTGCAGCGAGACGCTGCAACGCCTCGGTCCGGTGGACATCCTCGTCAACAACGCGGGCGCTGCGTGGGCTGCGCCAGCCGAAGACCATCCGCTGGAGGCGTGGGAGAAGGTGATGAGCCTCAACGTGCGCAGCGTCTTCCTGTTCAGCCAGGTGATCGGCAAGGCGTGCATGCTGCCGCGGCGCAGGGGCCGCATCATCAACATCGCGTCGATCGCCGGCCTGGGCGGCAACCCGCCGGGTATCGAGATGGTGGCCTACAACACCAGCAAGGGCGCGGTCGTCAACTTCACGCGCGCGCTGGCCGCCGAATGGGGCGAGCACGGCGTCACCGTCAACGCGATCGCACCGGGCTTCTTCCCGAGCAAGATGACGCGCGGCATGCTGCAGGCCAAGGGCGACGAGCTGACGTCGCACGCGCCGCTGCGCCGGCTCGGCGACGACGACGACCTGAAGGGCGCGGCGCTGCTGTTCGCGTCCGAAGCCGGCAAGCACATCACCGGGCAGATCCTGGCGATCGACGGCGGCGTGTCGTGCGTCACCGGCGGCTGAATGTCGACCTTGACCCCCATGCCCACGTTGTTCGCTGCCCACCACCCGGGGGCAGGCCGGTCGGCGTGGGGGCGGCCCCGCGCCGACCGGCGGGCGCCATGAAGACGACCCGCATCCCGTTTCCCTACCGCATCCCGTTCGTCGAAGAGCTCGGGCTGGAGCTGCACAGCGTCGGCGACGGCAAGGCCGAGCTGCGCGTCGACCTCGCCGAGGCGCACCTCAACTCGTGGGAGGTGGCCCACGGCGGCGTGCTGATGACGATGCTCGACGTGGCGATGGCGCAGGCCGCACGCAGCGCCCCGCGCCACGACGGTGTGTCGGGACCCGGTGTCGCCACCATCGAGATGAAGACCAGCTTCGTGCGGCCGGCCGAAGGCGAACTGCGCGCGCTCGGCCGTCTGTTGCACCGCACGTCGACGCTGGCGTTCTGCGAAGCCTCGGTGCTCGATGGCGGTGGCCAGTTGTGCGCTCACGCCACCGGTACATTCAAGTACCTGCGTGCACTGCCCACGCCGAAGGGCGGGCTGAAGGTGCAGCGCAGTCCCACATCCAAGGAGTGAACATGGCCACGACCAACAAGCGGTTCGTGCTGGCGTCGCGCCCCACCGGTGAGCCGACGCCGCAAAACTTCCGCCTCGAGGAGGTGCCGCTGCCGACGCTGCAGGACGGCGAGGTGCTGGTGCGACACCACTACCTGAGCCTCGACCCGTACATGCGCGGCCGCATGAACGAGGGCAAGAGCTACGCGCAACCGCAGGCGCTCGATGCGGTGATGGTGGGTGGCACCGTCGGCGAGGTGGTCGAGTCGCGCCATGCCGGCTACAAGGCCGGCGACAAGGTGGTCGGCTATGGGGGTTGGCAGCAATACTCCGTGGTGCCGGCGGGCCAACCCGGCGTGCTGCGCAAGGTCGATACGGCGCGCGTGCCGCTGTCGGCCTACCTCGGCGCGGTGGGCATGCCCGGCGTCACCGCCTGGGTGGGCCTGCACAAGATCATCGAGGCGAAAACCGGCGAGACGGTGGTCGTCAGCGCGGCCAGTGGCGCAGTCGGCGGCGTGGTCGGCCAGCTCGCCAAGGCCGCCGGCTGCCGCGCGGTGGGCATCGCCGGCGGCGCCGAGAAGTGCGACTACGTCGTGCGCGAGCTCGGCTTCGACGCCTGCATCGACTACAAGCGCCACGCCGGCGCGGCCGCCATCGCCGAGGCCCTGAGGCACGCCTGCCCGAACGGCATCGACGGCTACTTCGAGAACGTCGGTGGTGCGATCCTCGATGCGGTGATGAGCCAGGCCAACGCGTTCTCGCGCATCGCGATGTGCGGCATGATCTCCGGCTACAACGGCGAGCCGATCCCGATGGTGGCGCCGCAATTGATCCTGCTGAACCGCATGAAGGTGCAAGGGTTCATCGTCAGCGAGCACATGCCGTTGTGGCCGCAGGCGCTGTCCGAGCTCGGCCAGCGCCTGGCCAACGGCACGCTGAAGTACCGCGAGACGGTGGCGCAGGGGCTCGAGAGCGCACCCGAGGCATTCATCGGCCTGCTGAAGGGCCGCAACTTCGGCAAGCAACTGGTCAAGCTCGTCTGAATGCAGCTGACCTGGGCCTGGCGGCGCTTCGACGATCTGGGCGTCGACAACGTGTACGACATGCTGGCGCTGCGCTGCCAGGTGTTCATCGTGGAGCAGGTGCCGTACCTCGACCCCGACGGCGCCGACCGCCGCGCCTGGCACCTGCTGGGGCGCGACGCCGCAGGCGTGTTGCACGCGTACCTGCGCGTGCTCGATCCCGGTGTGAAGTTCGACGCGCCGTCGATCGGCCGCGTCGCCGTCCGCGCGGCGTCGCGCGGCGCGGGCCTCGGTCATGCGCTGATGCGGCAGGCGATCGAACGCTGCGCGGCGCTGTGGCCCGACCAGGCGATCGCACTGAGCGCACAGGCGCACCTGCAGCGCCTTTACGAGGCGCACGGTTTCGAGACCGTGTCGGCAGAGTACCTCGACGACGGCATCGCGCATGTCGACATGCAAAGGAGTGCTGCATGAGCACCACCCATGAAGTGATCAACCAGAGCACGCCGTTCGTCGACGTCAACCTGTTCGACAGCGACCGTGCGCTGCGCGACGCGATGAATTTCAACCAGCCGACGCTCGACATCCGCGCTCTGTCGGCGCTCGGCGCCGAGGCCGGCGCGGCCGACACGCTGGCGCATGCGCGGCTGGCCAACGTGCACACGCCCGAGCTGCACACCCACGACCGCTTCGGGCACCGCGTCGATCAGGTGGAGTTCCACCCGAGTTACCACGCGCTGCTGGGCGCTGCACTGCGCCACGGCCTGCACGGCGCGCCGTGGACGCGCGGCGCCGGTGCCCACGTCGAGCGTGCCGCCGGCTTCATGCTTTGGACGCAGGCCGAGCCGTCGGTGCTGTGCCCGGTGTCGATGAGCTATGCGGTGACGCCGGCGCTGCGCGCCAATGCGCCGCTGTACGACGCCTGGCGTGCCCGCATCGCGAGCACGCAGTACGACCCGCGCTTCGCACCGCTGGCGCACAAGAGCGCCGTCACGCTCGGCATGGGCATGACCGAGAAGCAAGGCGGCTCCGACGTGCGTGCCAACACGACGCGGGCGGAGCCCGACGGCGAGGATGACTGGGGCACGCGGGTGCGCATCACCGGCCACAAGTGGTTCTTCTCGGCGCCGATGTGTGATGCGTTCCTGGTGCTGGCGCAGGCCAAGGCCGGGTTGAGCTGCTATTTCCTGCCGCGCTGGCTGCCCGACGGCACGCCCAACGTGCTGCGCATCCAGCGCCTGAAGGACAAGCTCGGCAACAAGGCCAATGCCAGCTCCGAGGTCGAGTTCGACGGCACCACGGCGTGGCTGGTGGGCGAGGAGGGGCGTGGCGTGCCGCAGATCCTGGCGATGGGGGCGATCACGCGGCTCGACTGCGCACTCGGCACCGCGGGGCTGATGCGCCAGGCGCTGGTGCTGGCGATGCACCACTGTGCGCAGCGGCGTGCCTTCGGCAAGGCGCTGATCGAGCAGCCGCTGATGAAGAACGTGCTGGCCGACCTGGCGCTCGAGAGCGAGGCCGCCACGGCACTGGCGCTGCGGCTGGCGCGCGCGGTTGACCGCAGCGAGAACGCGCAGGACGCCAGCGGGCACGAGGCGCTGATGCGTCGCGTGCTGACGCCGATCGCCAAGTTCTGGATCTGCAAGCGCGGCAGCGTGTTCGCACAGGAGGCGATGGAGTGCCTGGGTGGCAACGGCTATGTCGAGGAGCACGGCGAGGGCGCGATGGCGCGCGTGTACCGCGAGATGCCGCTCAACTCAATCTGGGAGGGCGCAGGCAACATCATGGCGCTCGACCTGCTGCGTGCGCTGCGCACCGGGCCGGTGGCCGATGCGCTGATGCACGAGCTGGCCCCGGCGCAGGGCGCCCACGCGGGGTTCGATCGACTGGCCGGCACACTGCCCGCTCGCGTCGATGGCGTCACCGACGAGGCCGATGCGCGCCGCCTGGCCCGCGACGTGGCCCTGCTGGTGCAGGCCGCGCTGCTCAGCCAGCACGCGAGCGCCGAGGTGTTCGACACCTTCTGCGCGTCGCGGGTCGGCGAGCAGCCCGGTGGCGGCGGCGCGTTCGGACTGCTGGCGGCCGGTGCGCCGCTCGACGCGCTGATCGCGCGTGCCCGGCCGCACTGACCGATCAATCGACGAGGACCATGCGATGAGCGACAAACACCTGAACCGCGGCGACACCGCGGTGATCACCGGCGCGGGGTCGGGCTTCGGGCTCGAACTGGCGCGGCTGTGCGCGCGGCGCGGCATGAACGTGGTGGCCGCCGACGTGCAGGCCGATGCGCTGGCGCGCGCCGAGCAGGAGCTGTCGGCACTCGGAGCACCCGTGCTGCCGGTGCGCCTGGACGTCTCGTGCGCGACCGAGGTCGAGACGATGGGGCGCGCCACGGTCGAGCGCTTCGGCGTGCCGCACCTGGTGTTCAACAACGCGGGTGTCGGCGCCGGCGGACTGATCTGGGAGCACACGCTGGCCGACTGGCAGTGGGTGATCGGCGTCAACGTGATGGGCGTGGCACACGGCGTGCGCGTGTTCACGCCGCTGATGCTCGAAGCCGCCGGGCGCGACCCCGCCTACGAGGGCCACGTGATCAACACCGCGTCGATGGCCGGGCTGGTGAACCCGCCCAACATGGGTGTCTACAACGTCAGCAAGCACGCCGTGGTGTCGCTCAGCGAGACGCTGTACCAGGACCTTGCGCTGGTCAGCGATCAGGTGCGTGCGCACGTGCTGTGCCCGTTCTTCGTGTCCACCGGCATCGGCCAGAGCAGCCGCAACCGGCCCAAGGAGCTCAGCAACCCCGACGCCAAGCCCACGCGCAGTCAACTGGTCGCGCAGGCGATGACCGACAAGGCGGTGGGCAGCGGCAAGGTGAGCGCGGCGATGGTTGCGCAATACGTGCTCGACGCCGTGCGCGACGACCGCTTCTACATCTACAGCCACCCCAACGCGCTCGGCTCGGTGCAGACGCGCCTGGAAGACGTGGTGCAGGGGCGCAATCCGACCGACCCGCTGAAGGACGCCCCGGAGATGGGCCGGCAGTTGCGCGCTGCCTTGCGTGCGAACTGAGTCGCCGCGCGCGCTGCGCGTGCTGGCCGGGCCGCGCGCTCGCGCGCACCTGCGCGCGCGCGGCCTGCGCGCGGCCGATGTGCGTGCCGTGGCCGGTGCCGCCGGCGGACCGAAGGGGCTGGTGCTCAATCCGCTCGACCGCTTCGTGTTCGGCCATTGGCTGCACGGGCAGGCGCAGCCGGTGCATCTGCTCGGCGCATCGATCGGTGCATGGCGCATGGCCTGCGCGTGCCGTCCCGACGCCGATGCGGCGCTCGCCGAGATGGCAGAGGACTACATCGCGCAGCGCTATCAGCACGCGCCCGGTCGCGCACCCGCGCCGAGCCACGTGAGCGCGGTGTTCAGCGAGGCGCTGCAGCGGCGCTTCGGCGGCCGCGAAGCGCAGGTGCTGGCGCACCCGCAACGCCGGCTGCACGTCTTCACCAGCCGCGGCAAGGGCCTGCTCGCGCGCGAGGGCCGCATCCGCACGCCGGCGGGCTACCTCGGCGCGTTCGCGGCCAACCTGATGCATCGGCGCGCGCTCGGATGGCTGCTCGATCGCGTGGTGTTCTCCGACGTGCGCGATGCCCTGCCGCTGGCGCTGCACGAGTATCCGACGCATCGTGTGGCGCTCGATGAGGCCAACCTCGCGCCAGCGATCCTGGCGAGTTGCTCGATCCCATTCTGGCTCGACGCGGTGCACGACATCGCCGGTGCTCCGCGCGGCGCCTATTGGGATGGCGGCATCACCGACTATCACATGCACCTCGACTACGCGAGCCTGGGCGACGGCATCGTGCTGCTGCCGCACTTTCAGCCGACGCTGGTGCCCGGCTGGCTCGACAAGCCGTTCAAGCGGCGCCACCGCGCGAGCGCACGCCTTGACAATGTGGTGCTGCTGGTGCCGCACGTTGCGTGGGTGGCCACGCTGCCGCGCGGCAAGCTGCCCGATCGCGGCGACTTCAAGGCCTATGGCGACGACACCGATGCGCGCATGCGCGCGTGGCGCATCGCGCTGGCCGAGAGCCAACGCATGGCCGACGAGTTCGAGCGGCTGGTCGCCGCGCCATCGATCGACGCCGAGCCGTTGCCCTGAAAGCGCAGCCGCGCGCGCGTGCACGCGCAGCGCGCAGGCCACGCGACGCGCGCTGCGTGGGTCGCATCGCCATTGCATCCATTCCCGACCGGGCCGCGTAACACGGCCCCAGACTCATCGCGGCACGCACGCTTCGGTGGTCCTGCAGTCCTGCCATCGTTCCGACAGGGCCGTTGTCAACACGCTTTCGAGGACCCAACCCATGATCGCAACGTTCAAGTCCCGCGCGCGTCTGCTGCCGGTTGCAGCGGCCGCGCTGGGCGCCGTCGCGGGTGCTGCACTCGTGCCAGACGCCCATGCATCCAGTCATCGCGAGGCGCCGTACATCACCACGCGCCCCAAGGTGGACGGCACCGACTTCTACATGTTCGCCAGCTACGAGCCCAATCGCGCGGGCTACGTGACGCTGCTGGCCAACTACCTGCCGTTGCAGGACCCGTACGGTGGCCCGAACTACTTCTCGCTCGACCCGAGCGCGCTGTACGAGATCCACATCGACAACGACGGCGACAACCGCGAGGACATCACTTTCCAGTTCCGCTTCAGGAACAACCTGAAGAGCGTCGCGCTGCCGATCGGCAACAAGAACGTCGCGATCCCGCTGATCCAGGCGGGCCAGGTGACCGACCGCAACGCGGCCGCGCTGAACGTCAACGAGAGCTTCACCGTCGACATCATGCGCGGCGACCGGCGCACCGGCAGCCGCCAGGCGATCACCAACGCCAGCGGTGGCGGCACGGTGTTCGACAAGCCGGTGGACAACATCGGCACCAAGACGATCCCCGACTACGGCGCCTATGCCGACAAGCACGTCTACAACGTCAACATCCCCGGCTGCGCCCAGCCCGGCAAGTTGTTCGTCGGCCAGCGCAAAGAGCCGTTCGCGGTCAACCTCGGCACGATCTTCGACCTCGTCAACGCGCCGGTGTCGGTGATCACCGATCCCGCGCTGATCAATGCGGCGCCCAACACGATCGACGACGCCAACATCACGACGCTGGCGATGGAGGTGCACAAGAGCTGCCTCACCAAGGGCAACGAGCCGGTGATCGGCGGCTGGACCACCGCCAGCCTGCGCCAGGGCTCGTTGCTCGACCCGACGCCGCGCAAGGGCCTCCAGACCACCGAGATCAGCGGCGGGGCATGGGTGCAGGTGTCGCGCCTGGGTATGCCCCTCGTCAACGAAGTGGTGATCGGCCTGCCCGACAAGGACCGCTTCAACGGCAGCAAGCCGAAGGACGACGCGCAGTTTCTCGACTACGTGACCAACCCGACACTGCCGCGTCTGCTCGAGATCGCGCTCGACAAGGACCCGGCATTCGGCGGCAGCGCCACCGGCAAGATTGCGCCGACGAACTTTCCGCGCACCGATCTGATGAACGTGTTTCTGACCGGCATCGCGGGCGTCAACCGGCCGGCCGCGGGCGGCGGTTCGGAGATGCTGCGGCTGAACACCAACACGCCGGCGACACCCGAAGCGATGCAGCATCGCCTCGGACTGGCCGGCGGCGACGCGGCGGGCTTCCCGAACGGGCGGCGTCCGCGCGACGACGTGGTTGACATCTCGCTGGTGGCGGTGGCCGGCGGGCTCTGCGTCATCAACGGCGACAACAACGCGCTCGGGCTGAACAGTTCGCTGGGCTTCAACAGCGCCTGCAAGCCGGCATCGGTGCCGCTGGGTGCGACCTCGCTGAAGCTGCACGACGCGGTGGACCAGGCCGTGATTCCGCTGCTGCCGAAGTTCCCGTACCTGTTCACGCCGATGCCTGGCGCCGGCGCGAGCAACTGACGGAGGAACGCACATGACGACCTTCAAGACCACACTGGCGCTGGCCGCAACCGCGCTCGCGCTCGCCGCATGCGGCGGCGGCGGGGGCGGCGATGCCCAGCCCGCGCCGGCCGACCCGCTCGAGGCGCTGCCGAGCGGGGCGACGCAATCGGTGAGCGCGTGGATCGGCTTTCTCGAAACGCTGACGCGCGCCGCAGGCGCCGACCAGCGCGAAGGCTTCGGCGTGTCGAGCAACGGCGTCACCAGCGTGCCGGGCGACGACGCCGCCGAGCCGAGCGTGCTGATGCCCTGAGCCGCGATCGCTCGCCCAGCGACGCCGCCGTGCCTTGTCGCGGCGGCGTTTTTCCTTTTTGATGCGCCGGATGCGCGATGGGCCCGTCGCGGCGATGCGTGTCCGCCGCCGTATAGTGCGCAGCGCCAACTGCTGCCACGATGTCGGCACCCGCCGCCACCGCGCTCACGCGGCAACGTAGGAGCGAACGGGATCCATGAGCGCACAGGGTGCATCGACGAGCGCGACTGTCGTCGCGGCGAAGGTCCGCGACGGCTTGCTGTGGAAGCTGCTGGTGCCGGTGCTGATCGGCGTCGTGCTGTGGTTCGTGCCGCCGCCCGAGGGGCTGCCGCTCAAGGCCTGGCAGATGTTCGCGGTATTCGTCGCCACCATCGCTGCCATCATCACGGCACCGGTGCCGATGTCGGCCGTCGCCATCATCGGCGCGACCGCTGCCGCGCTCACCGGCGTGGTGGGCTTCGACGACGTCGTGAAGTCAACGGGCACCGACCTGGTCTGGCTGGTGCTGCTCGCGTTCTTCATCTCGCGCGGCGTGATCAAGACCGGGCTTGGGCGTCGCATCGCGCTGCTGTTCATGCGGCTGCTGGGCCAGCGCACGATCGGGCTCGGCTACGGACTGGCGATCACCGAGCTGGTGGTGGCGCCAGCGATGCCCAGCATCACCGCGCGCGCCGGTGGCGTGATGCTTCCGATCACGCGCGCGATCGCCGAGATCCTGGGCAGCCGGCCCGGTGACGAGTCGCGCACCAAGGTCGGCAGCTACCTGATCCTGTGCGCGTTCCACGCCAACATCGTCACTGCGAGCATGTTCGTGACCGCGATGGCCGGCAACCCGCTCGCCGTGAAGCTGGCCGCCGACCAGGGCGTGACGATCAGCTGGACCGATTGGGCGATCGCGACGTTGGTGCCCGGGCTGTTGTGCCTCGCGCTGGTGCCGCTGCTGCTGCTGTGGGTGACGCGACCGCAGGTGCGCGAGACGCCGGACGCGACCGCGCTGGCGCAACGCGAGCTCGACGCGATGGGGCCGATCTCGCCCAACGAGATCAAGATGGCCCTCATCTTCGTGGGACTGCTCGTGCTGTGGGTGTTCGGCGAGGACATCGACATCGGCGCGTCGCTGGCGGCCGCGATCGGCGTCTCGCTGATGTTCCTGCTGCGCGTGCTGACGTGGCAGGACGCGCTGGAAGAGAAGTCGGCATGGGACACGATGATCTGGATCGGCATCCTGATCATGCTGGCGGGCAAGCTCAACCAGTACGGCATGGTCTCCTGGTTCGGCAAGGAGTTCAGCACGCACCTGCAGGGCATGCCGGGGCTGGCGGTCTACATCCTGGTGGCGTCGATCTATCTGTATGTGCACTACTTCTTCGCCAGCGCCACGGCGCACATCAGCGCGCTGTTCCCCTTGTCGTTGGCACTGCTGATCGGCGGCGGCGTGCCGGCCTTTCCGGCGGCCATCGGTTTGGGCGTGCTGAGCAACCTGAACGGCTGCCTCACGCAATACGGCATCGGCTCCGGGCCGGTGATGTTCGGCGCGGGCTACGTCACGCAGGCCGAGTGGTGGAAGGCCGGTTTCATCATGAGCGTGCTCTACCTCGGGATCTGGACCACGGTCGGCCCGCTGTGGTGGCTGGCCCTGGGGCACATCTGACCCTGCCGTCAGCCGTTTTTTCGCCACATCGAAACCCACGTCGCACACGGGCTGGCCTACAATGACCGCAGTGCAATCCAAAAGAACTGGGAAGGGCACGATGGTTATGACACCGCGAACGACCGGCACCACCACCGATGTCCGATCGGCCGCGCGCGCTCGTCCCTAAGCGTTAAGAATCCATCACGAAGCGCGGCGCCAGCCGCGTTTTTTTTTGCCTGCAGGACTTCACCATGATCACGATCACGCTGCCCGATGGTTCCGAGCGCCAGTTCGCGCAGCCGCCCACCGTCGGCGAAGTGGCCGCCTCGATTGGCCCGGGGCTGGCGAAGGCCGCGCTCGCCGGGCGCATCGGTGCGGGCACGCAGGCCAAGGTGGTCGACCTGAGCCACCGCATGGGTTCGGATGCCGCGCTGGCCATCGTGACCGACAAAGATGCCGACGGGCTGGAAATCTTGCGCCATTCGACGGCGCACTTGCTTGCCTACGCGGTGAAGGAGCTGTTCCCGGAGGCGCAGGTGACGATCGGGCCGGTGGTCGAGAACGGGTTCTATTACGACTTCGCCTACAAGCGCCCGTTCACGCCGGAAGACCTGGCGGCCATCGAGCAGCGCATGGCCGAACTCGCGAAGAAGGACGAGCCGGTGGTGCGCCGCGTGCTGCCGCGCGACGAGGCGGTGGCCTATTTCAAGTCGCTGGGCGAGCACTACAAGGCCGAGATCATCAGCAGCATCCCGGCGCACGAGGACGTGTCGCTGTACCGCGAGGGCAGCTTCGAAGACCTCTGCCGCGGGCCGCACGTGCCCAGCACGGGGCGGCTGAAGCACTTCAAGCTGATGAAGGTGGCCGGCGCCTACTGGCGTGGCGACCAGAACAACGAGCAGCTGCAGCGCATCTACGGGACGGCGTGGGCCACCAAGGAGGAGTTGCAGGCGTATCTGCGCATGCTCGAGGAGGCCGAGAAGCGCGACCACCGCAAGCTCGGTCGCGAGCTCGATCTGTTCCACATGGACGAGCACTCGCCGGGCCTGGTGTTCTGGCACCCGAACGGCTGGATCATCTGGCAGCAGGTCGAGCAGTACATGCGCGCGGTCTATCGCGACAACGGCTACCAGGAGGTGCGCGGCCCGCAGATCCTCGACAAGAGCCTGTGGCAGAAGACGGGACACTGGGACAACTACCGCGACAACATGTTCGTCACGGAGTCGGAGAAGCGCGAGTACGCGTTGAAGCCGATGAACTGCCCCGGCCACGTGCTGATCTTCAAGCAAGGCATCAAGAGCTATCGCGAGCTGCCGATCCGCTATGGCGAGTTCGGCGCCTGCCACCGCAACGAGCCGAGCGGCGCGCTGCACGGCATCATGCGGGTGCGCGGCTTCACTCAGGACGACGGGCACATCTTCTGCCTGGAGGAGCACATCCTCGAGGAGTGCGTCGCCTACACGGCGCTGCTGCAGCAGGTGTATCGGGATTTCGGCTTCACCGACATCATCTACAAGGTCGCTACGCGTCCTGAAGCGCGCGTGGGTTCCGACGATCAGTGGGAGCGCGCCGAGCAGACGTTGATGGAGTCGCTGCGCCGCTCGGGTTGCCCATTCACGATCTCGCCCGGCGAAGGCGCGTTTTACGGCCCGAAGATCGAGTACACGCTGAAGGACGCCATCGGCCGTCAGTGGCAGTGCGGCACGATGCAGGTCGACTTCAACACGGCCGAGCGGCTGGGCGGGGAGTACGTCACCGAGTCCAGCGGTCGCGCCCACCCGGTGATGCTGCACCGGGCCATCGTCGGCAGCCTCGAGCGCTTTATCGGCATCCTGATCGAGCAGCACGCCGGGGCGATGCCCGTGTGGCTGTCGCCGCGGCAGGCGGCCGTCGCGCCGATCGCCGAAGGGCAGGCTGATTACGCAGCCGAGGTGACGAAACGGCTTCAAAAACAAGGGGTTAGGGCCCATGCCGATTTGCGCGGCGACAAAATTGGCTATAAAATCCGCGAGCATTCGATGCAAAAGGTCCCGTACATCCTGGTCGTTGGCGACAAGGAAAAGGCAAGCGGGGCCGTTTCGGTGCGCGCCCGGGGCAACGTAGACCTCGGTGCCATGTCGGTTGACGCGTTTGTTCAGAAGATCGCGGACGACGTGGCCCGAAAGGCCTGAGCCTTCGGCGCGCTTTTCGTTTTGTTCGGTCCTTCGCTTGCCTGAAGGGTCGTTGAAGGGGTCACCACCATCGCTACTTTTCTGGACCGTCGTATTCCCAACGCCGAGCGCAAGCACCGGCTCAACCGAGAGATCACCGCACCGATGGTGCGTTTGAACGGGCCCGACAACGAGCCCTTGGGCGTCGTGCCGTTGATGGAGGCGTTGCGCCTGTCGGGTGAGCACGACGTGGACCTTGTGGAGATTGCGGCCACGGCCGACCCACCGGTCTGTCGGTTGATGGATTACGGCAAGTTCAAGTATCAGGAGCAGAAGAAAGCGGCCGAAGCCAAGAGCAAGCAGAAGATCATCGAGGTCAAGGAAGTGAAGTTCCGCCCCGGCACCGACGAGGGCGACTACAACATCAAGATGCGCAACTTGCGCCGCTTCATCGCCGAAGACGGCGACAAGGGCAAGGTGACGTTGCGCTTCCGCGGCCGCGAGATCACGCACCAGGACATCGGCATGCGGTTGCTCGAGCGCATTCGCGACGAGCTGGCCGATGTGGCGGTGGTGGAGCACATGCCCAAGCTCGAAGGCCGTCAGATGGTGATGGTGCTGGCACCGAAGAAGAAGTGAGCGATTCATGTTCCCCGGCGCGGTGGTCGCCGCACACGGGGAATGACAAAGCCACCGCAGGCCTACCAAGCGATGCGCGCGAAATCAGCGCCTCCGCCTGCGGCAGCAACAGCAAGAAGGAGCAGTCATGCCCAAGATGAAGACCAAGAAGAGCGCGGCCAAGCGGTTCCGCGTGCGTCCGGGTGGCACCGTCAAGCGCGGTCAGGCGTACAA
>Ga0207648_10001685_pt1 | contig 24225 bp, 26 predicted proteins | sample KBSMisM32_FD_184310 | JGI IMG/M metagenome (GOLD analysis project Ga0207648, IMG submission 184310) | Miscanthus rhizosphere microbial communities from Kellogg Biological Station, Michigan, USA - KBS Miscanthus M3-2 (SPAdes) (version 2) | ecosystem: Host-associated > Plants > Roots >...
TGTTGGTCTTGGTATGACCGGTGATGTTGAAGGTGAAGTCCTGGTAAAGGCTCGTACTCTCGAGGCTCACTCGCAGTTCTTTGACAGTGGGAGCGTCGTCCACATTCCCGGCCATCGCGAATCTGACGCTTACGTTCCCGTTTTCCGGAACGTAGATGTCCTGCTCGACTCTGCCGGCTGCGAAATAGCCGTTCATGTCCAGGGAGCGGTTGCCGTCGGCAGCCTGCCAGTAGGTCCCGATGTAGTCGATCGACCCAGTGACTTTCCACCCGTCGATATCCGCTCCCGTTGCACCGGTGCTCAGGGTGACAAAGCCATCGGCATCGACCCCGTCTTCGAAGCTGCCGTTGACGATGGAAATCGACGTCGCGGACGCTGAACCCGCAAAAGCAACGAGCGAGAGAGCCGCTACGGCCAGCGTGCGGGCGACGTGTCTGTGAACCTTCATACGGTGCCTCGGCGTGGGATGCACTTCCGTCCAATGAAGGGCAATGCAGTTACCGTTCCCAGGCACTGTCCGGCGCGAGGCCAAGCCTTCAGCGAACGTAAGCCTCTGTCGCCGCATCAATTGCGGGATCAGTTCCGACGCCTAAGGCCGTCGACAGACTTTCGGGTCGACGGATTGGATCGAAAACTTGGGACCGTCCTCGGGGACTTCACGACGGATTTTCGGGTCGACGTTTGGATCGGCAGGGATCAAGGTCAACCCGCAGACGACCGTCGGTTTGGGGGCGGGTTGCACGCCTGGCGTCCGAGTCGGAAACAGGAAGCGTGTCGGCTTAGAAGGCTTGCTCGGTGCGAACAGGTTCGCCCGCTGCTGTGCCGCGATCGAAACCGACCCGCTGTGCACGACGGCGACGAACGCAAGGATCGTAGTGATCCGCATGAGCGCCTCCTCGGCTCACTATAATTCAATGCTCGCCGCTCACGGTACCCACCGAGGCGACGATGATGAGACCGATGGCGAGCCACTGACTCGGCGTCAGGTGCTCGTGCAGGAACGCGACACCGGCCAGGGCGGCAATCGCCGGCTCGAAGCTCATCAGCGTGCCAAAGGTCTTGGCCGACAGTCGCCTGAGCGCCACCATTTCCAATGTGTAGGGCAGAGCGCTCGAGAACACCGCCACCGCCATGCCGAACGTCCAGACCCACGGCGCCGCGAGGGCTCGTCCCGCGTCGGCGATACCGATCGGCACGGTCAGGCAGGCCGCGACAATGAGTCCCCAGGTCGACGCGGCCGCTCCGTGCGCACGCCCCGCCCTCTGTCCGTAGACGATGTAGAGCGCCCAGCCGAGGCCTGCCGCGAGCGCGCAGAGCACGCCCACGGGATCGAGCCGGTCGGCAGTGGCCCTGATTGGCAGCAGGACCAGCAGTCCCGCGGCGGCGAGCGCCACCCACAGATAGTCGACACGGCGTCTCGACGCGAACACGGCCACGCCGAGCGGTCCGATGAACTCGATGGCGACCGCGATCCCGAGTGGAATGCTGCGCAACGCGAAATAGAACACGAAGTTCATCGCGCCGAGCGAAACGCCGTAGGCCAGGATCACCGGCCATACCTTTCGCGTCGGGATCGTGCGCCACGCGCGCTGCAGCACGACCACGAGGACGGCCGACAGGCCGAGGCGGAGCGCCGTTGTTCCTGGTGCGCCGATCGAGGGAATCAGCTGTTTGGCGACCGACGCCCCGGCCTGAAACGACACCATCGCCACCGTGGCACTGACCACGGCTGTGGTCGTCGAATATGTGGCGCCGGATGAGGCGAGGCTGGGCGGTTTCGTCAGGGATTCAGCAGACATCGGTCAACGTGCTAACGTTAAAGGTCCGCCGTACCGCCGCCGCGACGTTCAGTGCGAGTGGCTTGACCAGACACGGGAGCGTGGAATGACCGGAAAGATTCGAACGTTGCGGGTCGACAAGGGGTTTGGGTTCATCAAGGACGATCGCGGGAACGACTACTTCTTCCATCAGAGCGCGATCTATGGCGAGGGTATCGCTGATCTGCGCGAGGGCGACAGCGTCGAGTTCGAGGTCGGGCAAGGTCCCAAGGGGCCGCGAGCCGAGAACGTCCGGCGCACGTCCACCTAGGGATGCGTAACTTCCTCCGAGCGTGGCGCTTACGGCGGGGGTCCGCCCTGTCGAACGCCGTGCCCACGCCGGAGCGGCCCAAAGCGCCAGCCCATCTCGGAGCGTACTCGCCACTCTACGGTTATCTCGAGCACCGCTACGCCGTGACGGTGGTCTTGAGCTTTTTCGACATCGAGGCGCTGCTGGGGTTTCCGCTTCCCGATGCCGCGCGCAGCACCGCCGGTTGGTGGACGGGGCCCGTGCTCGCAGGCGACCATCACGCCGATGCGTGGGGCGCGGCCCATCGGATCGCCAAGCCCAACCTCGCGGGGCGGACGGTCGCGTTCGATCGCGTGCCGTAGAATCACGGCGTGGCCAGCGTCATCGACGCCAGGGCGCTGTCGATCGCCGTGCTCGCCGTGCTGGCTACCGCGTGCGGCCGGCCGGCCGTCACCTCTCCACCGAACACAGAGCCCGCGATTGCGGCGCTGCCGGACTGGAGCGGCATCTGGGTTCCCGACGTCGAGGACCAGTTCAAGCAGGTCGACAGCAACCCGTTGCCGTGGAAGCCGCAGGTGGCGGCCGAAGTGAAGCGGCTGACCGACGCCGAGGCCGCGGGCCATCCAAAGGGGCTGTTCGCCAACTGCCTGCCCGAGGCGATGCCGGCATGGATGCTGGTGAGCCACAACGCGCTCGAAATCCTGTTCACCCCAGGGCGCGTGACGATGCTCGGGGAGTCGGACGGCAATCGCCTGCGCCGCATCTACACCGACGGCCGGCCCCATCCCGGCGATCCCGATCCGAGCTTCCATGGCCACTCCATCGGCCATTGGGAAGGCGAGACGCTGGTCGTGGACACGATTGGGGTGCTGCCGCAGACCTACATCGCCATCAGCGAAGCGGTGGGCGTCCCGAACAACGGAGGGCTCCACGTCGTGGAGCGGATCCACCTGGCGGGAGCGGACGTACTGCTGGACGAACTGGCGATCACCGCGCCAAACGTCCTGACCGCGACGTGGACGACCACTCGGCGGTTCACGCGTCAGAAGGGCCCGAACGCCGACATCCTCGAAGGCGTCTGCCTGCAGGGTTCGTTTGCGGAGCAGACCGATGCCCGGGGCGACGCGGTGTTCGTGCCGGTGCCGCACACCGACGAGGGGAACCCCGTGCCCCCGCCCGCGCGATGAGCCGCCCGCTGACGGCCCTGATCCTCGTCGTCGCCGCGGTGACGGGCGCGCAGGCACACCATTCGAGCGCGATGTACGACCAGCAGAAGACGCTCACGCTGCGTGGCGTCGTCACGCAAGTGCGGTGGACCAGCCCGCACGTGAACGTCTCGGTGCTGTCTGACGCCGCGGGCGGCCAGGCCGGCGTTGCGTGGGTGCTCGAAGCGACCAGCCCCGGCAACTTGATGCGCGCCGGTTGGACGCGCACGTCGATCAAGGTTGGCGACCGGGTGTCCGTGGTGGTGGCCCCGCTGCGCGACGGGACTCACGGCGGCTGGTGCCGGGGCGTGACGCTGCTCGCCTCCGGCAAGAGGCTCGAGTGCTGACGCGCCGGCTACGTCATTCCGGCTTCGCCGCTGGCGGCGAGCTGCCGGACGGTGGAGAGGAATTCGTCCGCGGCCGCGGGCTTGGCCAGGACTTCCGCGAACGCTTCCTTGAGGGCCGAATCGTCCGTCGACCAGTTCGCGGTGTACGCCATCAGCTTCGTATTGCGAGTGACCGGACTCGCCTTCAGCAACCGGGCCGCCTCCAGTCCGTTGAGCACCGGCATGGCGACGTCCAGCACGGCGACTTCGGGACGCGCGTAGTGCGCGGCGATGAGCGCTTCGAGCCCGTTCGCCGCGGTGATGGCGTGGAAGCCTGAAAGCTCCAGGAAGAGCGCGACCGTCTCGAGACTGTCCTTCGAATCGTCCACGACCAGCACGATGGGACGCCCGGAGTCCGGCTGGCGTGTGGACGCCGGCTCCCCGATCAATCCCGCGTGCAGGGTTTCTGCCCGGCGCCGCTGCAGGCGCGCGGAGGCCGCGAGGCGCCGCACCGTGGCCAGCACTGTGGCCGGAGCTCCGGGCCATTCTCCCTCCAGGCGTCCGGCGAGCTCGTTGAGCGCGCGCTCGTGGTCCCCGGCGTCGGCCACGAGCCGCCCGCACTCGATGAGCAGTTTGTCGAAGCGGCTGCTGCGAAATGAGTGGTCCATCTAATGCACTTCACCGGATCGTTCGCACCGGGGGAGGCGCGCTCGAACAACCCATGCTATCGCGCTTTGCGCGCGTGTTAACTCGGCTGTTCTACCGCATATCAATGGATGTGCCGGGTGACGGAACTCCCGGCTTGCCCCGCACGGCGAAGCGCTGAACGCTGCTGATGATGGCCTCCGGGCTGGCCGGTTTCCGCAGCACCTCCTCGAACAGGCGCGTCGCCGCCGGCGCGTCCTCCACGTTCGTCTTCGCCGTATAGGCGATCACCTTGATGTCCTGCGTCACCTGGCTGGCTTTCAAGAGCCGGGTGGCCTGCACCCCGTCGAGCACCGGCATCGCGATGTCCATGACGACCACGGCGGGGCGAGTGTAGTGGGCCACGATCACGCCCTCGAGCCCATTGCCCGCGGTAATCGTGTCGAAGCCGGATGTCTCGAGCAGCATCGCCGACATGTCCCGGCTGTCGGGCGAGTCGTCCACGATCAGTACGAGCGGGCGCTTCAGCGCGTCCTCACTGTTCGGCGCAGCCACGTTGCCAATCAGGCCGGCTCGGAGCACGTCGGCAATCCGCCGCTGCTCGCGCGCGCCCACGCACAGCTCGCGAAGTGTCGAGAGGAGCGGCGTGTCGCCATCGGCGTCGAGCGCATCGACGAGAGAGGCGAGCCGCCGTTCGTGACCGCTCGCGCTTGCGGCGAGTCGGTCCGCCTCGGTTGCAAGGCCGCCGAAGGCAGCGCTGTCGAACGTGTGGGGCATCGAACAGAGAACTCATGGCGAGAGTAATCGATGGCGCGGCCAATCACTAGTAGTTAATGCGCTTATGGCTCATCCGTCACAAAACTACCTTAGCTGTTGGATCGAGACAGAACCGGATGTCATGGCTGTGTTTGGATGGCTGCGATTCTTGCACCGACCCAAGGTGGCCATGGTTGCGACTCGTCCGGAAAATCGTCTTCTGCGTGAACTGGCCGACATCGACCGCGGGGTGTTTGCGACGCTCGTGAAGCAGATGGAGCCGTTCCCGCTGCAAAGCGGGACGCTGCTGGGCGCCCCTCGCGCGGTCACGGATTTCTCGTACTTCATCGAGTCGGGCATCGTGTCGCTCGTCGCGACGACAAAAAACGGCAGCTCCGTCGAGGTGGCGCTGATCGGCCGTGAAGGCGTGGCCGGCATCGCGGACGCCCTCGGCAATCAGCCGTTGCCCTACGGGCTCGTCGTCCAGCTGCCGGGACTGGCGTATCGCGTGCCGAAGGCCGTCATCCGCGAGCACGTCATGTCGTGCACCACGCTCCACGAGCTGTTGATGGACTACTCGCAACGCATGATGCACCAGCTCGCGCAGTCGGCGCTGTGCAACCGGTTCCACACGTCGGAGCAGCGGCTCGCGCGCTGGCTGCTGCTGACGGCCGAACGCGCCAACACCAACCGGTTCGAGCTGACGCACGACTTCATGTCGCAGATGGTCGGCGCGCCGAGGCCGGTGGTGAGCGCCTCGGCATCCGCGCTGCGCGACAAGGGCATGATCGACTACCGGCGGGGCGTGCTTTCCATCCGCAGCGCCACGCGGCTTCGGCGCGCCGCGTGCGAGTGCGTCGACGAAATCCTGCGGGCGTCCAACGGACACGGCGCGGCGCGCGGGGCCAGGGATCCGAAGCCCCGGCGTTAGCTCCGAGAGTCCTTGCGCTTCGACGAATCGCCGTCGGAGACGAAGAGCGACAGCCCAAAGCTGACGATCGTGACGACGAGCGCTCCTTTGAGGGCCGGCTCGAAGCCGGCCACGGCGAAGCCGAGCCCGAGGGCGTCGGAGACCGACGCCGTGAGCAGCAGCATGAGCGCGTTCAGGACCAGCGTGAACAGCCCCAGCGTCAGGATGACGAAGGGAAGGCTGATCAGGAACAGGACCGGCTTGATCAGCACGTTCAGCACGCCGAACACGAGCGCGACGCCCAGCAAGGAGACGCCGTCGCCCGTGTACGTGATGCCCGACACCAGCTGCGTGGCCACCCACAGCGCCGCCGCGTTGATCAGGAGGCGCAGCAGGACGTGCATGGCGTTCCTACGAAAAGCTCTCGAGCGCCGCTTTCTCGTTTTCGTGCGAGTCGAAGATGGTGGCCAGTTTGGTCAACACCAGCAGATCGTTGAGCCGTTTGGTCATGTTCAGCAGCTTCAACGCGCCGCCGTTCTTCGAGGCGGTGACATTGCACTGAACCAGCTGGCCCAGCCCGCCGCTGTCCACGTACGCCACCGAGCCCAGGTCGAGAAGGAGCTTTTTCTTGCCCTGCTGCAGCAGGCTCTGCACCTTGTCCTTCAGCAACACATCGCCCCCCGAACTCAGGGTGATGTCGCCGGTCACCTTTATCACCGTCACGTCGCCTACTGTCCGCTCTTCAAGCTGCATGGCTCCTCCGACCCGCGCAAATTGCAGGAAGGGGTGATCCTATCTCAGCGGAGCTTCTTCTGGGCGTCGCGGTAGCGCGGTGACGTGGGAGGCACCAGGGCATAGGCCTCCCGGGCCTTGACGGGATCCTTGGCCTTGTCTTCGTAGAGCTCGCCGGCGCGCCACGCGGCGTCGCGACGGTTTGCGGGGAAATGTGTGCCCAGCTGCACCAGCGACTCGGCTGCCAGGGCGAACTGTCGCACGTCCTTGTACCGTTCGGAAAGCGCCTCGTAGGCCGCTTCTGCCGCCGGGTTCGACGGGTAGCCTCGCACCAGGCTCCGGTAGGTGACGAGAGACGCCGGCACGGACGTCTGCAGCTCGGCGTCGACCTGCCGGAGCTTGGCCTTGTCCTCGAGCGCCGCTTTGCGTGCGAGCGCCTGCGGGGCGCGCGCGCTCTTCGGAAAGCGGTCGAACACGTCGCCGTACAAGGCGCGGGCCGCCGCATCCCGGTCGTCGCGTTTGCCCTTGGCCACGAGCTCGGCGAGCTGGTAGGTGGCGTCGGCCGCCGCCGGGCTCGAGCCGTAGTGGCTTCGCAGCTCCACGTAGGCGGCCTGCGCGTCGTCGGGGCGGTTCTGCTTCTCGTAGACCTGGCCGATGAGCAGCTGCGCGGCGGGGGCCGTGGCGCTCGCGCTGTACGTGGCGACCGTCTTCTTCAGATCCTCGAGGGCCTGGTCGAGCAGTCGCGCGTCGATCTTGGCCTGCGCGGTCTTGAGCAGGGTGGCTGCCGCGTCATCCCCGTTGCGCGCCCCTTCGACCACGGGCGCGCTGCCCGCAGGCGTGGCCGCAGCTGCTGGAACGGCCGGCTTGGGGGTCACCGGTTTGACGGGCGCCGGAGTGGGCGGCGCCGCGGTCGGCGCCGGTGCGGCCGTCGCCACCGCGTATTCCACCGGCGGCGCGGGCGCGGCTGGTGTCTCGGCCACCGCGTCGGCGGCCGCGGGCGGCGGTGCCGGTGTGTCGGCCGTCGCTGGCGTGCCGGCCCCGCCTGATGTCGGCGCCGACCCGGCCCGGAACCCGACGTAGAGAGCGGCGGCCACCATCGCCGCGCCGGCGACGAAGGCCAGGAGGCGCCTCGAGTTCGCACGTGCCGCGACCGGGGCCGCCGGTTTCGGCGTCGACGACGTCGCAGCCGGCGGCGCGGCTGGCACGGCCACGGCCGCCGACGGCCAGGCGGCGCCGCTCACCGCGTGCGAGCCGCTGCCCACGACGACCGGACGCGAGTGCGACGCCGAGTCGCGTTCGCGGCGCACGTCTTCGAGCGCTGCGCGCATCTCGGCGGCCGACTGGAAGCGGCGGCTGCGGTCCTTGTCGATGGCGCGGGCAATGAGCCGTTCGAGCGACAGCGGGACGTTGGCATTGAGCTCCACCGGCGCCGGCGGCTCGCGGTTCAAGATGGCGTCGAACACCACCGCCGCCGTGCTGCCCTGGAACGTCTGTCTCCCCGTCGCCATCTCGTAGAGCACGAGGCCGAACGAGAAGAGATCCGTGCGCGAGTCCAGCTCTTCGCCGCGTGCCTGCTCGGGCGACATGTAGGCGACGGTGCCCATCGCGACGCCGTGCGCCGTCGTGAACAGACCGGTCTCGATGAGGCTGGCCGATCGCGTATTGCCGTCGGCACCCGGCGCCGTCTTCGCGAGCCCGAAGTCCAGGATCTTGGCCTGCTCGCGATCGGTGACGAAGATGTTGGCCGGCTTGATGTCGCGGTGCAGAATGCCGCGCGCGTGCGCGGCGTCGAGCGCGTCGGCGATCTGCACGCCCAGCCGGAGCAGCGTGCCGATCTCGAGCGGGCGTCCATCGACCTTGCTCGAGAGGGTGCGCCCCTCGAGCAGTTCCATCGCGATGAACGGGCGGCCGTCGTGCTCGTCCACCTGGTAGATGGTGCAGATGTTGGGATGGTTCAGCGCCGAGGCGGTGCGCGCCTCGCGCAGGAACCGTTCGGTGGTCTGCGCGTCGTGCGCGCGGTCCTGCGGCAGAAACTTGAGCGCCACCTTGCGGGCCAGCTTCACGTCCTCGGCGAGGTACACCACGCCCATGCCGCCCGCGCCGAGCGTCTCGAGGATGCGATAGTGGGAGACCGTCTGCCCGATCATTCTGCCGCGCGAAAAGCCCCAGCTTAGATGGCCGGGAAAGGGCAGTCAACGTGGCAAAAGTGCACGGCTCCAGGTCTGTTGCCAGTGCGACTGAAGTCGCCACCGGAGCCGACTAAAACGGGTCAGTCTTCGATCGGCCGCTGGACCGTATCGACGACGACCACGTCGACGGGCGCGCGCTGCGGATCGACCTTCAGCCCCAGTTGTTCCTGGATGGCCGTGAAGATCGAGACCTCCTCGGACCAGGTCACTTCGAAGTCGTAACGCTCGTCCAATCCGGTCCGGTCCAGGACCCGCCGTTCGACATAGCGCGACAAGGTTTGACCGATGTCGGACATCGTCCGTCCTACACCGGTGAGCGTGCCGCTTCTGATGCCGTTGGTGTTGCCGGAATTGCGCGCGCAGTCGACGTCGTCCGCTTTGCAGGCGGAGAGATGAACCTTCGGGCCGAGCCGCCGATCGCTTCGCGCGAAGACGAGCGCATAGACCGGCCGTTCACGCCGTTCGATGTGCGCGCGCAGCTTGTAGCGATCCTCGAGCAGCGATCGGACCATCTGATCGAGCGGCGCGTCGACCCGGTCCGATCCCGCGGTGGCCGCGATGTCCCATCGATCCGTGTCGATCCAGTCGGGGCCGCCCACGACTTCGATGTCGTTGGCGCCGTACGCCCGGCGAATGATGTCGCGCAGCGACAGGTTGGTGATGGCGATGCGGCCGCCGGGCAGCGTTCGGGTGCCCGACCGGGGATCACCGGAGACGTTGCGCTTGACCGACGCGACCTCGAACGACGGCCCTTGAGCGAGGGCAGGGGCCGCGGCGCAGACAGCAGCGAGCAGTGCGACAAGCGCGATCAAGCCGCAAGTGTCCTTACCCACCTGACCCACCTGACCCACCTGACCTACCTGACCTACCGTCCGCGATAGCGGAACACGAGCACGGTGATGTCGTCGGCCTGCGGGGCGCCGCGAGCGAACTGGTTCACGGCCGAGAGCAGCTGCTCGAGGACCAGATCCGACTTCACGCCGTGCATCGATCGGACGGCTTCGAGCATGCGATCGCGGCCGAACTCCTCGTTGGCCACGTTCCGCGCCTCGGTGACGCCGTCGCTGCACACCACCACGAGATCGCCCGGCTCGAGCTTGTCGGTGGCGTACTCGTACTTCGCCGACGGCAGCAGGCCGAGCACCGGCCCGCCCACTTCGAGCCAGCGCACGCCGTCCTTCGCGATGACGAGCGGCGGCTCCTGGCCGGCGTTGCAGTAGCTGAACTCGCCCGACGGCGTGGCGAGGCCGTAGGCCATCGTCGCGAACCGCGCGTCGATCTGGCGCCGCAGCAGCGCCTGGTTCAGCCGCAGCATCATCTCGGCGGGATCGTGCGTCACCGTTGCCAGCGCGCCGAAGTTGCTCTGCACGACGGCGGCGAGCAGCGCTGCCGGCGGCCCCTTGCCGGCGACGTCGCCGAGCGCGAACCCGAATTCGGTGTCGCTCACGTCGACGTAGTCGTAGAAGTCGCCCCCAACCGTGCGGCACGGCACCGACACGGCGGCCAGGTCGAAGGTGGGTCGCTCGCAGGTGCCCTCGGGCAGCAGCGCGCGCTGAATGTCCGCGGCGATGCGCAGGTCGCGGTCGATGCGCGCCTTTTCGGCCGAGTCGGCATAGAGCCGCGCGCTTTCGATGGCGAGCGCCGCCTGCGTGGCAAACGCCTCGAGCGACGCCAGCGTGGCGTGCGACAGCAGCGTGCCGCGTTCCCGGCCATCGAGATAGAGCACGCCGATGACCTCGGTGGTGCTGCCGGCGCCGCGTGCGAAGACCCGCAGCGGTACGCACAACACGTGGCGGATGCCGATGGCGATGGTGCCGCCGTGCGCGCTCGCCAGGTCGCCGTCGAGCAGGTCGCCGACGATCTTGCTGGCGCCCGTCTCGAACACCTCTTTGGGAATCTTGGTGCTGACCGTGAACGACGTGCCCGGGAGCGTGAGGCCGCCGCGGCCGCGCGCGGTCTTGAATTCGAGCACGCCCTGCGCGTCGGGCATCATGATGAACCCGCGCTCGGCCTTGGTGACGTCGAGCGCGGAGTCGATCACGAGCGTCAGCACCTCGTCGAGCACGCGGCCCGAACCGAGCGCGCGCAGCCCGTTGAGGATGGCCGCCATCTGCGCCAGGTCGCTGGCGTCGGTGGAGGTGGATCGCAGCACGGACGAGGCGTCCTCGTCGGCCAGGAACACGATCTCGACGTTGTCGCTGTGCCCCAGACGGATGGTGTCGCCGTGGAGGAGGTTGCGCTCGGTAATCTGCTCGCCGTTGACAAACGACCCGTAGCGCGACGCCCGATCGCGCAGAAGGTAGCGTCCGGCGTCGTCGCGGACGATCTCCGCGTGCTCGCGCGACACGTCCGCGCTGACCAGCTGCAGATCGGCGGTCGTCCGGCGACCCATGATGAACAGCGGGCGGTCGAGCCGGACGATGCGGCGGCCTTGACTGTCAGTGACTTGCAGGCGCCCTTCGGACATGCGTGCCCCCGATTCTGCCACAGGGCACGCATGTCGAAGGCTCTAGCCTCTGGGCTTTGGGCTTTAGCCTTCGGCGGGCTTTCGGCTGAAGGCTCTAGCCCTCCACGCCAAGAGCCCAGAGCCTAGAGCCCAAAGCCGGCAGCGCGTCAGAATTTGACAGTGACGCGTAGTGCTGCGGTCCGTCCGTCTTGCCGCAGCGCGGTCTGGCGGAACTCCACGCCGACCGGGTGGCTGATCTCCTGGTCGAACGCGTTGTACAGGCTCGCCCCGACGACGATCGGCCAGCGCAGCGGACGATAGGTGGCGGTGAGGTTGCTCAGGCAATAGTCGGGCAGCCGCTCGCCGCCCACGGTGAGTCGCGACGCGACGAAGATCGTGTCGCTCGCCATCACCAGCTGACGGCGCCAGAACGGCAGCGCGAACTGCAGCGTGCCGAGCTGACCGGGGGCGTTCGACAACGCGCCCAACGTCTCCGAGCGCGCTCGCTGAATCGCAAGGCTGCCGCGCACCAGCAGCCCCGACGGCCAGCGCGATTCGCCTTCGAGCTCGACGCCCCGCGAACGCACCGACTCGCTGTTGGTGTAGGTAATGCGCCCGTCGTCGAGGTAGACGGGATCGATCAGCCCCGCGATGTGGGTGTGGTAGCCGCTCGCGCTGACGCGCAGCCGCTTGCCGAGGTGCCGCTCGACCACGACTTCCGCCGTCCGCACGACTTCGGGGCCCAGCGTCGCGTTGTTGGCGACTTCCCCGTCGTCGCTGCCGTAATAGAGTTCGTAAAGGTTTGGCGCCCGGTAGGCTTCGCCGTAGAGCGCTTTGATTGCGGTGTCGTTTTCCGTGCGATAGACGAGCCCGAGACGCGGTCGCCCGGTGCCGCCCTTCAGGCTCCACCAGTCGTAGCGCGCGCCCAGCACGGCGGTGAGCCGGGGCGTCATCGCGAACTCGTCCTGCACGTATGCGGCAATCTCGTGCGACGACCGCCGATCCTCGAGGTACATCGACACCGCATCGCCATTCAGCTGGTTCTCGCGCAGGTTGGTGCGCTGGTCGACACCGGCCGTCAGCGCGTGCCGGCCGAAACGCTGGCGCGCCGAGAACTCCGCGCCCAGCGAGTCGGCAAGGGCACTGTCGAACGAGAGGACGTCGCCGGGGTAGTCGCCGTAGTAGCTGTAGTGATCGACGTAGCCGCGGGCCTGAACCGTCGCGTGGCCCGCTTCGCGCGCATACGACGCGCTGGCCCAGCCGCGCGTGTCGCGCGTGAAGAACCGCGAGTCGCCGAACGTGGTCTGCCACGAGGCGGTGGGCACGCGCTTTTCACGCTCCGCGAACGCGGCGTGGAACTGCAGTCCGCCGACGCGCGCCGATCCGAACAGCTTGCTGCTCTTGTCGCCGTCCAGGTCGTACACGGTCCCGCCGCCCGGTTCGCCCGCAAACTCGGGGAAGAACAGCGCGTGCGGACCGTGGCTGTCGTACCGCGCCGCCGACACGAACACGTCGCGGCCGCGATCGTCGGACCAGCCATGCGACGCGTGAGCGTTCCAGGTGTCGAAGCTCGCCACGTCGAAGCCGGCCTGGCGCGCGCCGGCGGCGTTGCCACGCTTGGTGATCACGTTGACGACGGCGAGGAAGGCGCTCGTGCCGTACAGCGCCGAGCCAGGGCCGCGGATCACCTCCACGCGATCGACGGCGCTCAGGTCGAGCGGGAAGTCGGTGCCGATGTAGGCGCTGTCGTAGATGCTGTCGTTCAGCCGCCGCCCGTCCACCATCACCAGGACGCGGTTGTTGTAGTCGGTGGGGCGGCCGAACGCGCGGACGCCGAGATAGCTGTAGTTGCGGTCGTAGGTGACGTGGAACCCGCGCACGCTCTTCAGCACGTCGGCCAGCGTCCGCCAGCCGAAGGTCTCGATGTCGGTGGCGGTGACGATCGTCACCGACGCGGGCGCTTCGGTGAGCCGCTGCGTGTGGCGTGCGGCGCCTTCCACCGAGTCCACCGGGACGTCGAGGAGCGCCTCCAGGCTCTTTCCGGACAGGTCGCTGTCCGGTGGCGTCTGTGCCGGCGTCTGTGCCGAGGCCGGCGCCGAGGCCAGCATCAGGCCGATGACGAGCGTGAATGTGAGCCGCATCATGTCTTCTCCGTTGCGTTACTCCACGACCCTGGCGAGCCGCATCAGGTTGGCGCTCAGACGAACGCCCGCCCGCGCCGCCGCCGTGCTGTTCACTTCGATTCGCACGCGGTTGTCGAACGTGTAGAGGTTGATGGCCACGCCCTCCTGGGCGAAGCCGTCGGTGTCGCTGACGGTGAGCACCGTGGCGCTGGCCAGCGTGCGCAGCACCGCCGGCAGACGCCGGGTCTGCGACGAGGCGATGAACACGAGGTGCGCGCCCATGGCCTGTTCCGGCGACTCCACGATCTGCACCGCGATGGGCCGGCCGTTGACGGTGTGGCCGGCGGCCGCCTTCTCGACCACGGCGCCGAACGAGGGATCTCCCAGGACGGCGATGACCAGGCGTGCCGGCGCTTGTCCGAGCTTGGTGGCGGGCCATTCGGTGAACGAGAGGAAGTTGACGAGGAACACCGCCTTGACCTCGCGGCTGTCGGCGCGCCCCGGGCTGCCCGCCGCTGCCTGGAGCGGCGTGCCGGCGAACGCCAGCGCGAGCAGCAACACGCCGGCGGCGTACGTACGCCACCGCGATGGCGACGCGACAAGAGTGCGGAAGTTCCCCGGGTTCATGGAGACGAGCTGCTACTAAATCGGCCGAAACGGCTGTGGCTGAAGGGCTCCGGCGCGCGGGCCGATTGGAATTTGTCGTGGTTTCCTCAGCCCCCCGTGTCTCGAGCGTCGGCCGGCGCCTCACCGTCATCACGGTCCTGGCGAGCGCGCTGGCCCTGACCGTGGCGCTCGGCAGCATCACGGTGTCGGAGAGCGTCGCGGTCCGGACGGCGCTGCGCGCCGACGTCGGCACGCTCGCCGACGTGGTCAGCGCGAACAGCGCCGGGGCGCTCGTGTTCGACGACCAGAAAAACGCCGAGGAGACGCTCCGATCGCTGCGCTACCGCCGCAACGTCGTCGCCGCCGCCGTCTACAACCAGCTCGGCGCCCGCGTCGCCTACTACGCCAGGACCGATCGTGAACCGTCCGAAAGCGTGAACGCGCTGACGAGAGGCGAGCACGACGGCGTGTTCTCCGTCGTCCGTCCGGTGATCCACAACGGCACGCGCATCGGATCGGTGTACGTGGAAGCCAGCCTCGACGAGCTCTACGCGTCGATGCGGCGGGTGCTGGTCATCGGCCTGGTGGCGTTCCTGCTGGCCATGGGGCTGGCGGTGCTGCTCTCGGCGCGCATGCAGCGGGCGATCGTGGCGCCGCTGCAGCGGCTGTCGGACGCCATGGCCGGCGTGCGCAGCGCCGGCGACTACACCATCCGCGTTCCGCGGACCGAGCGGGACGACGAGATCGACCGGCTGTCGTCGGGGTTCAACGCCATGCTCGCCGAGATCCAGACGCGCGAAGAGGAGCTGGCGTGCCATCGCGCGACGCTCGAACACCAGGTGGCCGAGCGCACGCGCGAGCTGCAGGCGGCCAAACAGCGGGCCGAAGACGCCAGCCACGCCAAGAGCGAGTTCGTGGCCAACATGAGCCACGAGCTGCGCACCCCGCTCAACGGCGTGATCGGCATGACGGCGCTCGTGCTCGAGACCGATCTCACGAGCGAGCAGCGCGAGTACCTGTCGATTGCGGCCGGATCGGCGCAAAGCCTGATCGGGATCATCAACGAAATCCTCGACTTCTCGAAGATCGAGGCCGGCCGCATGCTCATCGAGCCCGAGCCGGTGGACCTCGAGGCGTTCATCGACGACATCGTGCGGTCGATGGCGCTTGCGGCGCACCAGAAGTCGCTCGAAATCGCGGTCATCCACGCCGCCTCGGTTCCGGCTCGCGTCCGGCTCGACCCGCACCGCGTCCGGCAGGTGCTCGTGAACCTGCTCGGCAACGCGGTGAAGTTCACCGAGCGCGGCGGCGTGACCTTGCGGACGCAGCTGGGGGCGCCGGTGAACGACGGCCAGGCGGCCATCGAGTTCGTCGTCGAGGACACCGGCATCGGCATCGCGTCCGCACGGCTGGCGGCGATCTTCGACCCCTTCACCCAGGCCGACGGCTCGACGTCACGTCGGTTCGGCGGCACCGGCCTCGGTCTCACGATTTCGTCCCGGCTCATTGAGCTGATGGGCGGCCGCATATCCGTGGACAGCGTGGAGGGGCGCGGCTCGACGTTCCGCGTGCTCGTGCCGGTCGACGACCTCAGCGAGCCCGGAGATGGCGGTGCCCGGGAGCTGGCCGGGCTCCGCGTGCTGGCCGTGGACGACAATGCCGCCGCCCGCACGGCGATCGAGTGGCAGGCGACGCGGTTGGGCGCCACCGTCTCGGTGGCGTCGTCGGGCACCGAAGCGATCCAGGCGCTCCACCCCGTGCGCGGCGAGCGCCCGTTCGACGTGGTGCTGATCGACTTCCAGATGCCGCAGCGCACCGGCCTCGACGTGCTGGCCGACGCGCATCGGCGCGGCCTGGTGCTGCCGCCGGCCGTGCTGGCCGTCACGTCGTCCGAGCTGTCGCTGGTGGCGGCGCATCCCCACGCCCGCTACGCGCCGGTGCACGTGCACAAGCCGGTCCGCCGCCAGGACCTCGCGCAGGCGGTTCTTTCAGCGCGCACGACCGGCGCTGGTGCCGTGGCGCAGGCCGTACGACGCGCGCCTGACGGAAATGCCGCGTCGCCGCAGGCCAGCCGCGTCCGCGTCCTGCTCGTCGAGGACAACGCCGTGAACCAGATGGTGGCCCAGGCGATGCTGGTGCGCCGAGGGTTTCACGTGGTGGTGGCCGGCAACGGCCGCGACGGCGTGGAGATCTTCCAGCGCGAGCGGTTCGATCTCGTGCTCATGGACATCCAGATGCCCGAGATGGACGGGTTCGAGGCGCTGGCGGCGATTCGCGGGCTTGAAGAGGGCACCGGCCGTCGGACGCCAGTGGTCGCCCTCACGGCGCATGCCCTGAAGGAGGATCGCGAGCGGTGCCTCGCCGCCGGGATGGACGACTACCTGTCGAAGCCGATCGAGGCGTCGCGCCTCTTCGAGATCATCCGCGGCGTCCTCGACGGACCGCTCACGCCCGCGTAAAGAGCCGCGTGCGCACCAGCGCCTCCACGTCCGCGGCGTCCACCTGCAACGTGGCACCGGTGCCCCCACAGGCATACAGCCGCCACGTGCGAGGACTCCGCTGCGTGAACGCGCCCAGCCCCCGATAGCGGAGAGCGATTCCCCCTGCAAGCGGGCCGCGCGCCGGCGTCGCGTAGGCGCCCGCTGGTGTCGCACGCGACACTGGCGTTGGACCGGAGACGAGTGCTCGACGTGAACCACAACATGACATGGTGAATTTCTCCTTGGCCTTGGGCCTGAGGCCTTAGGCCTTCGTCAGAAGCGAGGCGCCGCCGGAGACGGCGAGCCAGACGGCGATCCATTCCACGGGGTCGTGGGCAATCCAGAACGCCCACGGGACCGCCACCCACAAACTCAGGCAATACGGGCAATCCATCAGCCGTCCGACGACGCCGTGGCCGGCGCGGGCGCGCACGCGCACGACGATATCGAACGGCCCGTCTTCACGGGCGATCAGGTGGGCGACCCGCCACGTGGCCAGGATGGCCAGCGCGACACGCAGCGGATCGCCCATGGTGCGCTCCCGATCTCCCCGCTAGATCGGGGCGAGCCCGGTGATCGCGAGCGCGAACGCGGCGGTTTCTTCCGCGTGCGGGTAGTTGAAGCTCGCGCCGTCGGTGGTCTTCGCACGCGTCGTCAGCGTCACGGCGAAGGCGCACCGCGGCAGCACGTGCGTCACCGTCGCTGGCGGCGGCATCGGGTTCGGTTCGATGCTCGTGAGCATCGTCGCGAACGTGTTGGGATCGCTGTTCTGCGCGGCCGCCGGCGGCTTGCCGACGTTGGCCGGGCTGGCGGGCGTGCCCAGAGACCCGGCGCCGCCGTTCGACGCCGTGCCGTTCAGCCCGCGCACCCACCCGATCGAGTGATCCTGCTGGAAGCGCTCGTCGGGCACGTAGGCGCGGTACTCAATGGCGAACTCGCCATCGGGGCCCGCCGAGAGGAACTGGCACTGCTCGTTGGAGGCGTTGCCGTCGAGCACCAGCCGCGTGATGTCCGCGACGGGCACCCGGTTGTCCCAGCAGAACAGGTGCGTGAGCGCCGCAAACGGCACTTCCTTGGTGTCGTCGCCCGGACTGCCTTCGGGCTGGAACCAGCGCCGGTACTTGAACGCCTTCGCCACCTCGGTGCCGGCCTGGCCCGACGCCGGCGTGCCGAGCGGCCGCAGCCGCTCGCCCGCGGCGTTGAACACCTCGAGCGTGATCAGGTGGTTCTCGGCCGCGTCGGCGACGTTCAGGTTATCCGGACCCGAGATGCGCGGATCGCTCGTGTCGATCACGGCGTGGTAGCGCGTCGAGCCCGTCCAGTCCGCGTCGGTGTCGAACGGGATCTTGTAGAGGAAGTTCTCGGTACCGACCGCGACCGGCCCGAGCACCTCGGGCACGATGTCGCCGGCGACGAACTTGTTCCAGGACAACGCCTCGTTCTTGTAGACACCGTCGCCGAAATAGGCGCGCGCACCGGTGGGGTTGCCGTTGGCGTCCGCTTTGGTGATGCTGACGCGGTAGTACCGCGCGCCGATCGACGGATCCTTCATCCCCTCGGAGAAGTTGTAGGTCAGCAGCAGGCTGCCGCCGAGATTCCGCAGGAGCCCGAGGCCCACGTCCACCGGGAAGAGCAGCCCCGACTGGCCGTTCGGCGCGGCCACACGGTCCCATCCGGTCGAGTCCGGCGTGGTGAGCTCGTGGCTGTCGGTATGGCCGATCTGATCGAGATACACGTAGGCCGTGCCGTCACCGGTGCCCGTATCGTTGCAGCTGAAGGCGTCGGCGCGATACGTCGTGAGCACCGGGTTGTCGCCGGCGTGATACCAGGCGCCCGCGGCCGGGCCGTCGTAGATCGTCGTCGTGGTGCCGCCGATGGTCTGGGTGACGACGTAGGCGTACTCGTCGTGGCAGTTGGGCAGCAGGAAGCGCAGCGGCTCGATCCAGCACACGTTGAACGTGCCGTCCGCCAGGAGGGCGCCGGTGCCCATGCGCAGCGGCCGGCTGCACGAGCAGATGTGGCGCAGCAGGTACGCACGGCTGTTCACGTACTGGACCGCCGCCTCGCCGGCCAGCGACCGCAGCGCCTGCAGATCCGCGCCGGCGTTGAGCGCCAGCTCGTTCAGTCCGCCACCCTTGAAGAGCGGCGTACGGAACGGATCGGGCGGGGGCGGCGGCGGGAACTTGCCGGGCGGGAACTTCGGCAGCTGTTCGACCAGGCGGCCGAGATCGCGGACGAGTCCGGGAATGCGCGGGTCGTCGATCACGAGCGGCCAGCAGCAGCAGGTGCGCCGGAACACCGTGACCGTCCCGAGGCACACCGGGTAGCAGCGCACCGGCCAGGCGAGGACGTCGGCGACGGCGGCGCCGATGTTCCCCGCGACCGCGAACGACTTCGACACGCCCGCGGACTGAAAAGCGCGCGCCTCGACTCGCTGCGCCAGCGACACGCCGGCCACGGCGGTAAAGAGCTCGTCAAACCAGGGGCGCCGGCGCCGGCACACACGCACGCTGCCGCTCACGCAGGTCCAGTGGAAGCGGAAGCGTGACCACACGCCCTCGGCGAGGGCGAGCGTATCGTTTTGGAGGGCCGCCTCGAACTCGCCCGGGCGGAACCGGACCGACGCCGCCTGAGCAATGGTCTTGTCGTCCTGGCTCGCGCCGATGACCACGTAGCGTGCGTTCTTGACCGCGTCGGCGGGAAGCGTGAACGCGCCCGCGTCGCCGACTTTTTCCGAATGCAGGACGGCGCCCTTGGCGTCGACGGCCTGGACGAGGACCGGCGGACGCTCGGCGCCCGGCTGCAGCCCTACGAGTTCCAACGTGTATGGGCCCCGCCCCGCGCGAGGTCCGGTCTTGGTTTCTGCCATGTCTCACCTTCTGTTCGTCGAGCCGCGGCGGGATTCGATTTCCGCGGGTTCTTTTTCTCTCAACGAAAATCCGAAGGGCTGGCGAACAGGCTCTACGGCAGGGGCAGAGAGCCCGGGCGGGATTCGCTACAATACGCTCCCGACATATATGAGGTGTCCCCTGATGGTTCGTCGTCTCTTGCTGACCGCCGCGGCGCTGGCCCTGGCGGTTTCGGTCGCGGCCCAGTCGCCGCAAGGGTGGAAGGTCCGCATCGATCGCAGCCAGAACGCGCAAGACCCCGACAACACGCCCAGCCTGGTGTTCAAGCCCATGGGGAAAGGGCTGCATGTGAAGGGCGGCCCCGCCGGCACGTTCTGGAACGGCACGACCGCCAGCGGCAATTACACGCTCAAGGCCACCTTCAATCTGCAGGAGCCGAGCAATCACACGAACTACTACGGCCTGGTGTTCGGCGGGTCGAATCTCGAGGGCGCCTCGCAGGCGTATGTGTATTTCGTCATCGCCCAGAACGGCACGTTCCTCGTGCGGCAGCGTCAGGGGGGCGAGAACGTCACCGACGTCGTGAACCGTCAGCCGAATGCGGCCGTGCGGCAGCCCGGTGCCAATGGGCAGTCGTCGAACGCGCTCGAGGTGCGAGTAAGCGGCGACACGGTGTCGTATGTAGTGAACGGTACGGTGGTGCACTCGGGCCCCAAGGGCGGGCTCAAGACCGACGGTCTCGTCGGTGTGCGCGTCAACCACGTGCTGGATGTGGAGTTCGAAGGGTTCGAGGTCGGCAGGTAGCCGGCCCGGGGGAGTTGTGAAGATGCGAACGTTCGTCGTTGCTCTCGCGTTGTCGGCGTTGTGCGCGGCCGGTGCGCCGGCGCTGGCGCAGGAAGGTCACCCGCTGAAGGGATCGTGGATTGGGACGTGGGCGGGGAACACCGTGCACGGCAACGACCTGTTCATGGTGCTCGACTGGAACGGGAAGGCCATCACCGGCACCATCAATCCCGGCCAGGACAACATCGCGATCAAGACCGCCACGCTGAATCCCGAGGGGTGGGTGCTCCACTTCGAGGCCGAGGGCAAGGACAAGGCCGGCGCCGTGATCAACTACGTGGTCGACGGCAAGATCGAGAACCTGGCCATGCACAATCGCACCGTGACCGGCACCTGGAAGAGCCAGCGCGGCTCCGGCGCGTTCAAGATCACGAGGCAGTAGGGGAGTTGTGGTGACCTCGATCTCGGCTCGCGCGCGGCTCGCCGCGCTCTCTGTCGGTGTGGCGATGCTGGCGGCAGCGACCACCACCGCGCACCATTCCATCCTGGCGAAGTTCGACGACACGAAGCCGGCCACCATCAAGGGGCTGGTGACGCTCGTGGATTGGACCAACCCGCACGCGCACATCTTCCTGAACGTGCGCGACGCCAAGGGGCAGATTGCCAACTGGGCGGTGGAGCTCGAGAGCCCCATCGATCTGAAGCAGAGTGGCTGGAGCCCAGAGACGCTCCACCCCGGCGACGGGATCACCGTGCAGGGGATCAGCGCGCGCAATGGCAGCCGCCAGCTGTGGGCGCGCTCGGTCGTGGTCACCGCCACCGGCCGCGAGGTGTTCAAGGTGACGCGGACGCCGCCGCCGGCGCCGTTGTCGCCGCGTCCGGTGCCGAAGTTCGCCGACGGCGTCGTGCGGCTCGGCGCCACACCCGGGGCGAGCGGCTACTGGGCGTACCCGAGCGCCACCGCGCTCGTCGAGGACGGCGTGACCGTGGCCATGGACACCTACGGGCAGCTGAAGAACGTGGCCGACGCGTCGAAAGTGGCGCCCATGCAGCCGTGGGCGCTGGCGCTCTATCAGGCCCGGCAGCGGCGCTTCCTGCAGGACGACCCCACCTACATCAACTGCAAGCCGCCCGGCGGGCCGCGCCAGTTCGAGCAGCCCTTCGGCGTGCAGTTCGTCGAGGACCGTGAACGGCAGCGGATCTTCACGCTGATCGGCGGCGGCAACCACAACTACCGCATCCTCTACATGGACGGCCGCGGTCAGAAGGGGCAGGTGGGCGGCGACGACGACAACCCGCTCTACTACGGCCGCGCGGTCGCCAAGTGGGAGGGCGGCACGCTGGTGGTCGACACCACCGGGTTCAACGAGGACTTCTGGTTCACCAACGGCGGCCTGCCGCACACCGACCAGCTGCGGCTCACCGAGCGCTTCACGCGCACCGATTTCGACACGCTGAAGTACGAAGTGACCGTGAGCGATCCGGCGGCCTACACGCGGGACTGGAAGGCCACGTGGAACCTTCGTTGGGTTGGCGGCGAGGAGCTGCCGGTATATTTCTGTCAGGACAACCGCCCGTAAGGTCGCCCATTCTTTCGCATAGCGAATATGTGCGACAGTATTAGGGGTGCCGGGGGACGGCCCCGCGGAGTCGAAGGAGTGAATATGAGCAGGTACCTGTTTGGCGGCATTCTGGCCGCGGTGATGCTGACGGCGGGCGCAGTGCAGGCGCACCACTCGTTCTCGGCCGAGTTCGACGCCAACAAGCCGATCACGCTCAAGGGCATCGTCACGAAGATCGAGTGGACCAACCCGCACGTGTGGTTCTACGTGAACGTGAAGGACGAGAAGAGCGGCGAGATCACCAACTGGGGCGCCGAGATGGGCCCGCCGCACGGGCTGCAGCGCCGCGGCTGGCGCCGTGACACGCTGAAGATCGGCGAAGAGGTCACGGTGATCGGTTCGATGGCGAAGAACGGCAGCAAGCGCATGAACGCGCGCACCGTGACGCTGACGTCCACGGGCGGCCGCCCGGGTGAGACGCTCGGCGCCGCATCGAGCGAAGGCGAAGGCGCCGGCCAGCAGCAGTAGCCGTCGGTCGCAATTTTTCGTAGAGGCGGACCTTCAGGTCCGCCTCTTTTCATTTCAATCCAATTGACGCGCGCATCTGCGCCGCCAGCCATTCGGCGTGCCGCTTGTTGCGGATGCCGTCTCCAAGCGACGCCACGCGGCCGTTCTTGAGACGAGCGCGCACCTCGTAGTACGGCGTGCCGAAGCGCCCCTGCGTCTGCATGTTGATGTGCAGATCGATCGACGCGATGTCGGCGGCCCTCAGCGTTCGGCTGCGGCCGGCGCCGAGTACCGCGTGGCGAACGCGTAGCGTGCCGTTACCTGCGATGACGACGGTGGCGCCCAGCCATAGGTCGATCACGACATGGACGAGCAGCAGATCGACGACTCCGGTGACGATCCGGAAGAACCACGGAAATCCCAGGAACCATTGCAGCCACAGCGCCCCGACGAACACGGCGGTGAGCGCCGTGACTCCGGTGGCGAACGAGAGATTGCGCGCCGGCGCAAACGCGAAGAGCGTGCCCGTGTCCGACGGCTCGACGGTGATCCCTGTCTGCGCGAGATCGTAGATCGTGACGCCAGGTGCGGCATGCAATGCCGGGTCGGTTGTACGTGGCTGCAGGCCTTCACGCCTGCCCTCCACCGGCACCTCGAAGTCTTCTTTCAGGTTCACGCCCGGCAGCGCGGCCTCGGCGGTGAGCACCCACAGGATCCCGGCGCCTTTGCCGACCGCGGTCGTCTCAAGCGCGTCGCCCGGGATGTCGAAGCGCACCGGAATCGACGCGAGATCACCGCCGAAACTGATTCGTGCGGAATCGATCTCGGCTTCCTCGCGCCAGAGGATGTTCTCGCGCTCGTTGCTGTCGTCGCTGCTGCGTGAGATCGTGCGGTTCAGGCACGTGAGCTTCACGCGCACCGCGTAGGCGGCTCCGCCGTCGGGCGGCGGCAGCCGAACGAGCACGGCGGCCCGCCAAGCGCGGCCTGGCTGTGCCGTGCCCGCGCTGGTGTCCAGCCACGTCTGGCCGAAGCGCCGCGCGCGCGCGGTGGTGACGAGCGCCCACACCAGCAGCCCCACGCCGACGGCCGGGAACAGGAACCCCAGGGCCGCGAGAGGTTGGCGCACGAGTTCGGGCGGGATGTAGACCAGCACCGGCGCACTCACCGCGTTCCATAGGACGGTGAACACCCAGATCGACTTCACGTTCGCGCGCGTGTTGCCCGCAATCCGCGTTGCCGCCAGTGCGTCGCTGCCGGTCTTCAGACCGGCCCCGTCTCCGGTGGTTTCGAGCGCCATCGTGAGAAACTGCTTCGCAAGGAGTATCGGCGCGAGTGAGTGCATTCGAGAGAAGCCGGGACACGTTCCGGATCACGACCGACGTGGCGTCAATGGACCTCGACGCGATTCACGCCTACCTGACGCGGTCGTACTGGTCCGAGGGGATTTCAAAAGAGCTGGTGTCGAAGGCGATGGCGGGCTCGCTCTGCTTCGGCCTGTTCGACGCCGGCCGGCAGGTGGGCTTTGCCCGCGTCGTGACCGACCGCGCGACCTACGCGTACCTGTGCGACGTCTACGTGCTCGAGGACTATCAGGGCCGCGGCCTCGGCACCTGGATGATGCGCGAGCTGATGACGCATCCCGATCTCCAGGGGCTGCGGCGCTGGGGCCTGGTGACGCGCGACGCGCATCGCCTGTACGAGAAATTCGGCTTTGCCGCACCTGCCAATCCCGCGGGCCTCATGGAAATCGCAAGGCCGGGGATGTATCTGAGACGGGAAGGCCTTAGACCTTAGGCCTTGGGCCTTCGGCAGGCTTGGGCGCGTACTGACGGCGGTTCGCTTCGGCCCACGCGGCGAGGCGCTGACGCAGGCGCGTGCAGCGCGCGCGATCGCTCGACGCGACGTTCTTCTGCTCCATCGGGTCGAGGTCGAGGCGATAGAGCTCCTCGGTGCCCTCGCGCAGGTCGTAGATGTACTTCCACGCGCCCTCGCGGACGCCCAGCCGGAAGTGATCCTCGGCCACGTAGAAGTAGGCCCGT
>Ga0207648_10001686_pt1 | contig 24217 bp, 21 predicted proteins | sample KBSMisM32_FD_184310 | JGI IMG/M metagenome (GOLD analysis project Ga0207648, IMG submission 184310) | Miscanthus rhizosphere microbial communities from Kellogg Biological Station, Michigan, USA - KBS Miscanthus M3-2 (SPAdes) (version 2) | ecosystem: Host-associated > Plants > Roots >...
AGTTACAAATTCCCTGCTTTTCGCCATTATGGCCCTGTCGCTTTTGACGCGATCTGACGCAAATGACGCTTTTGACGCATTCGTAACAGTTAATACGTTGAATTTGAATTGCATAAGATTTTGGATGAAAAGTATACCTATGGTATACTTATGCTAAACCTATGTGAGGGTAATAGTATACCTATGTTATACCCATGGTATACTTATGTCAAACTCATTTAGCACAGTTGAGATACTCATTCTACATTCATAGGTCACGGCACCATAACAGATATACTTACCATCTTTACAATATCTTTGGTTGCATGGAATGGGCTGGCATTAATTTGAATGACTCCTTTGGACCTTTCAATTCTTTAAATAGGATTAAGAGATCACTTTCTCCCGCTTTATTGATTATTGCAATATGCTTACCTGGCCTTTACCTGTTTGCTCAACCAAATGCTGGTTCAATTCAGACTTTTGACACCCTGCATTTGCAGAAAAGAAAGAAAATGGTTGATGTTTATAAAGGTGACTATATTGGAATAACTACTGCCGCAGATACAATTAAATATTTTGGTGAAAATATCCACAGCTTCAAAATTCTTAAGATAGATAAATACAATTTTACGCTTCGCCGGCCTTTAGTATATAAGGATACGATAATTGAATCGAAGAAACTTAGTCTTCTTGATGGAAGAGAGCATCTATTTGGAAAGCCTTTTAGAACCGGAAAGATATATTATGCCAGTATTGTTTTGGTTGACTCCTATGAATACAAAACAATTCCTTTAAAAAATATTACTTCAATTCAGTATCCACCAGATGCAGGTAATACAATGGGCTGTATGTCCTGTGCAATTATTCCGATCTACAATATCTTTTACTTCATTGACCTCCGGAAACGATGGCACCCAAAAAATTTCCCAATAGGGAAATGGAGAATAGAAATTTAATATTACCCATTCATTTCACTCAACTCCAGCCACCTGAATTCCTTCTCATCCAGTTCCTGGGTAACTTGCCCAATACGGGTAGATAATTGCTGAAGCTCTTCAAATGGAGTGGAGCCGTTATTTAATTTCTCATTGATTGTTTCCTTCTCTTTTGTAAGTGCAGCGATCTCTTTTTCCAGTATTTCAAATTCCCGTTTTTCCTTGAAGGACAAGCGTTGTTTAGCAGGGGAGGGAATAGATTGAGCTGTACCAGGAGCGGATTTTACTTCAGTTAAAGGAGTTGATTTTTCTTCTGGCCCATTTTTTTGTGATATCCTGTATTGCGTATAGTTGCCGGGGTAATCCCGAACCACACCATCCCCTTCAAATACAAATAAATGATCTACCAGACGGTCCATAAAATAACGGTCGTGGGAAACGATCAATAAACAGCCGGGAAACTCACTTAAGAAATTTTCGAGTACGCTAAGAGTGGGCAGGTCAAGGTCATTAGTAGGTTCATCCAGTATCAGGAAATTGGGATTGCGAAAGAGAATGGATAGCAAATGTAGTCTGCGTTTTTCTCCACCGCTTAGCTTACTGATGTATGTATATTGTTTGTCCGGGTCAAAGAGAAATAATTGCAGGAACTGGGCTGCACTCATACTACCACCAGAAGCTAATGGAAAATTCTCGGCTATATTCTTCACAAATTCGATCACTCGCATATCCTCTTTAATTGCCAATCCCTGTTGGGAGTAATAGCCAAACACTACTGTATCACCTATATTGATCTTTCCACTATCTGGTAAAGTAACCTGTTGAATAATATCAATAAAGGTGGATTTACCGGCACCATTCTTTCCCACAACACCAACTCTTTCACCTTTTGAGAAAGTATAATCAAAACCTTTCAGGATCACTTTATCGTCAAAGCTCTTGTAGACCTTTTTCATCTCTACCACTTTTCCTCCCAGACGGTTCATTTTCATTTGTAATTCCACCTGCTGGTCCTCTATTTTTTGTTTGGCTCTTTTTTCTACTTCATAAAAATTATCCTGCCGGCTCTTGGATTTTGTAGTTCTTGCTTTGGGTTGCTTTCGCATCCATTCAAGCTCACGGCGGTAGGTATTTCTGGCCTTGTCTATACTGGAAAGATCATTCTCCACACGAGCGGTTTTTTTCTCCAGGTAATTTTCATAATCGCCTTTGTATACATAGATCTTGCTGTTGTCCATTTCCCATATTTCATCGCAGACTGCGTCAAGAAAATACCGGTCGTGTGTAACCAGCAGCAGAGTCACATTCTCTTTATCTAAAAAATGCTCCAGCCACTCCACCATTTCCACGTCAAGGTGGTTGGTGGGCTCATCCATTATCAGCAAAACATGCTTGTGTTCAAATCCGATATCGATCAGCGTCCTTGCAAGGGCAACTCTTTTACGCTGACCTCCACTTAGCGTTCTAACGGGCTGATTCAATTGATGAATATTCAGTTTGCCGAATATTTGCTTAACCCGTGCATCAAAATCCCAGGCCCCCAATTCATCCATTTTAACCAGTGCAGTTGTAAACTTATCATGATCGTTATCCGGATTTTCACTTATTGCCTCAAATTCCTTGATGGCATTGATGATAGGATGATTGTGAAAGAAAACATTATCGAGGACGGAACGGTCTTCCTGGAACCTCGGTTCCTGTTCAAACAATACCACATCCACTTCCTTATTGATCCACAGCTTTCCTTCATCCGCAATTTCTTTTCCCGATAGGATATTCAGCAGGGTGGATTTCCCTGATCCGTTTTTTGCAACGAGCGCAATCTTATCGCCTTCCTCAATATGAAAAGATATATTCTCAAACAGTGGTTGAATGCCATAACTCTTGGCCAGGTTCTCTACAGAAACATAATGCATGGCGCAAAATTAGTCAGATGTAATGTATTAATAGCCAGGTAATGACAAACTAAATATGAAATATGGCACGCTTTTGTCAGCTGTTCTGTAAATCGATGTTATGAGTACCAGTCTTATAGAATTCATCCAGAAAAAAATGGAGTTCCCGCCCCTCCAGAAAGTGGACCCTGTTGATCATGAAGTTAAGCATGACAGCGAGCGTACCATGCGTGAAAAGCTTGCCCAGGCTGCAATTCCGGCGGTTCTGGCATCCCTTTACAAATTCTCCAAATCTGAAGAGGGACGGGTAAAAATACTTTCCAATAAGGCAGAGGAGAACTGGCTATATACCATTTTGGGAGATAAAGAACTGATGGCTGTGGATAAAGTTGCCCACTATGCCGGTGTTTCAAAAGATATTGCTGAGGAAAATATGCTGATGATCGCATTGGAAGCTATTCACGCTTTAAGGGAATCAATTGTGCATCACCCAACCCAGGAAGCTGTTAAACGTTACATGGGAGACCAGCGCCATTCCATCCTGGTTTATTTGCCGGCATCCATGCAATTGGGCAGCCTGCTGGATGATGATTCCCTTGACGACAGGACGAATAAAATGGAAGGGCCTATTTCAAGTTTTATGCACTCCATAGAGAATAAGTTCTCGGGAAATGATGATACTAGCCGCTACCCTTAGTAGCAAAATAAATTCCGAGACATAAGAATATTACAATAACTACAATAATCCATACCCTTCTTTTTTCCCAATAGTCTATCCTGGCCTCGTGATGTATAAATTCATCAATGGTACTGGAAAGCTCAGTATTTCCTCCGGCAATTTTCTTCAACCGCTCAGCAAGATCTTTTGCATTTTTCAATGTAAGATAATGCCCTGTCTTTATAGCTGTGTGAATGATCTCCTTATTCACAGATTCTTCATGAAAAGAGCTAAGCGTCTGAATAGTTGAACTGCTCAGGAGTGAGATAATATATTGGTACAATCCTTCTTTATCCATTCTATGCACATCAAGGCGACTGGTATATCTATCCAGTTCCAGTAATTGCTTCAATATGGTTACAGGTGTAATTACTTCCTGTTTCCTTCTTTGCCCGGTGCTATCCGCATACCAGCGTTGCTGAAGATAAAGATCCTTTTTTGCAGGATGCGTTAACGTTTCATATGCTTCCTTTATTTCCGTGAATTGCGCAACGGCATAAGGATCATTTCCTTTCTTGTCTGGATGATAGATCAGTGCCAGCCTGCGATAGGCTTTCTTGATTTCATCAAGACTGGCCGATGGGGTTAACTCCAGTATGGTATAATAATCTTTTAAATACACTGCCTGCTCTATGCCAGATACTTTTTGAAAAACTCGAGCGTCCTTGACCAGGCCAGTTTGGCGGCAGCTTCATTATAGCGTGCAGTAGAGGTATCATTATGGAAGGCATGATTCACGCCTTCATACATGTATTTTTCGTAAGTGATATTATTCTTTTTCAACGCTTCCTCAAAAGCAGGAATGCCTGCGTTCACTCCCTCATCCAGGCCTGCATAATGTAACTGAAGCGCAGCTTTTATTTTGGACACATCCTCTGCTTTGGGCTGTCGGCCATAAAAAGCAACAGCCGCTTTGAGTTGAGGGACATTCACTGCAAGATTGTTTGACATAAGTCCACCCCAGCAAAAACCAACACAACCATATTTACCATTGGAATCTTTGCGGCCGGGTAAATAATCAAATACCTTGATAAAGTTGGCCAGGTTATCTTCCGCTTTTAACGTGGTAAATTTTTGTCTCGCTTCATCTTCATTGGCCGGTGTACCACCTATTGGTGCCAAAGCGTTGGGTGCAATGGCAAGATATCCCGCAGTTGCAGCACGTCTTGTTACGTCCTCAATATGCGGAGTCAATCCACGGTTTTCATGGATCACAATTACCGTGGGGTATTTCTTTTCTTCTTTTGGACGTGCCACATAGGCCTGCATTTCTCCCTGCACACCCGGATAACTTATCCTTTCGGTAAACAGGTCCTGGTCTGAAGTAACTGCAGCCTGAGCATAATTTGATTCTATCAGGGGTAGTACAGCCATGGCGGCTGTGGTGCTACCTGTTATCATAGCCAGGCGACGCAGGAATTCTCCACGGGTTAATGGCTTGTGGGTATATTCATCGTAAAGGTTGATAATACGCTGATCCATAAAAAGTATTTTAGGAGTTTAAAGTTAAGACCGTTTCTGTTAAAAAAATTGGCAAAAAGTTTTCATAACAATGTGCTTTCTAACAGGTTGATGCAACTAACAGGCATGAAAATGGCTCATTTTTGTGTTACAAGTTCTTTTCACCGTTGCCGAACCGCGGCAATGTTCCCGGAATAAATCACGATCCCGTGAAATAGACTGAGACGCTGCCGTACGAAGGGACTTGCTATTGAAAACAAAATAAAATTTATTCCACATGAAGCGCTTGTTGTCATTGACCGCCCTGGCATTCTCCATAATGCTGTTAGCTTCTTTTAAGAATACTGCGAGCGCGCAGGTCCGCGCCGGAATCAGTATTAATTATCAAACTTTCTATGATGAACTGGATCCTTATGGCCGTTGGATAGATTATCCTGAATATGGTTATGTCTGGATTCCAGATGCTGGTCCCGATTTCCGTCCTTACAGTACCAATGGCCATTGGGTATGGTCTGACGAGTATGATTGGATGTGGGTATCCGATTATGATTGGGGATGGGCTCCATTCCACTATGGTCGCTGGATGGAAGATCCTTACTATGGTTGGATCTGGGTTCCTGGTTATGAATGGTCTCCTGCCTGGGTAGCCTGGAGAGATGGCGGTGATTATTATGGATGGGCACCTTTACGTCCTGGTATTAATATCAGTATTGGCTTCAACATTGGTGGATACAGTTGTCCGGATGATTACTGGTCATTTGCTCCACGCAGATATATCACTTCTCCCCGGATCTATGATTATTGTGTACCACGTAGAAATAATGTAACCATCATTAATCAGACAACGATCATCAATAACTATAACTATAACCGTAATGTGTTCCGTACCGGCCCTGGCCGCAGGGATGCAGAACGTTATGCCGGAAGGATCAATTCGGTCCGTTTCCGTGATGCAAATGATCCTGGCAGGGCAAGATTCAGAGGAAATGAGGTTTCTGTGTATCGTCCCAATGTTCAAAGGGATAATAACAGGAATTTCCAACCTCGCAGAGTTCAGCACTACGATAGAAATGGTGGTGGTCGTGGAGATATAGGTCGTAGTAATGGAAATAATCTTCCGCAACGTCAGGGAGCTATCAACAATCGTGGATTTGATCGCAATAATCCAAACAATAATGATGATCGTCGTTTCCGTAATAATGATAATGGTAATGGAATCAGTGGCCGTCGTAATAACGTGATTACTCGCGACAGAGCTGAACCAACGGATAATGGTAATAATAACGGCAATGCCCGTCCTGAAAGACCTAATCGTCAGTTTGAACCACGTAATAACAATAATGAGGTAGGTGAAACAAGTCCATTCAGAGGAAGAAGAAACCGTGATAACGGCGATAATCCTTCAAATGGTAATGGCGGCAATAGGGATAGAAACGTATTCCAGCGGAATGAGAATCCGGGAACTAACAATCCTATTGAAAGAAGGAATACAGAAACTCAGCCTGGTGAACGCAGAATGCAGCGCCGCGAAGTATTTGATCGTGGAGGTAATGGTCGTCAAATGGACCAGCCCAGGCAACAGGAACAACCACGCCAGATGGAACAACCCCGCAGGTTTGAACAACCCCAGAACCGCCAGTTTGAGCAGCGCCGCGTTGAACAACCTCAACAGCCCCGTCAGCAGGAACAACGGAGGTTTGAGCCCCGTGGCGACCAATCCCAATCACAGGGACGCCAGTTTGAACGCCGGAATGATAATGGCGGTGGAGGCGGCGGTGGTAATAATGGTAATGGCGGTGGCCATGGCCGTAGAGGACGATAAAATCGATTCTTACACAATAAATTAAAACCCCTTTCATTAGGGGTTTTTTATTATCTTTAAGAGCAACCGAACCGCTCACCTGTGATCAGTACACCTATGTTGAACCATTTGATCTCCTATGATGAAAAAGCTACTATCCCTATTGCTGATCGTTTCCTGCGTTTCAGCACACAGCCAGGTCATTACCACAGATGACCTGATCAATATAACTTCCCTTTCAGATAAGAAGCTCAGCAGTTATATGTCCAAGTTGAATTTTGCCCAAACCGCCCGGAATGTGGAAGAAGGTTCCGTCATCAATGAATTCTTCTATAATAATAAGAAGAACCCTGGCGATACTATTATGCGCTTCGTATCTGGTTTCCGCAGGGGAAAGATAACGGGCTCCATTTTTCAGACCTCTTCCTATGAAGAATTCTACAGGATGCTCTGGCAATTCAGGGGAAAAGGTTTTATTGGAGGCAATCCAAAAGCGGACAGCCTGTTTCGCTATGATAGCACCTTCAAGGATACATCAACTTTCTTTCAGAAAGAAGATATGACCATCAATACAAAGGAAGAGATCAAGGATGATATTAAAGTTTATAAAATAATATTGGAGAAAAAACCGGTACCAACAGCTAATTCCATTCGCTTTGCAGAAGATCTGTTGCTGTTTGATTCCCATGAGAACCTGGTGGCTTTATTTGGCGCATCCAATGTAAAAAGGGATATGTTTTATTTCAGCCAGCAGGATTCCAGCAGGTGTTCAGTGTTATGGCCCAATACACCGAGGCAGGCTATTTTCATCTGGGATGACCAGGTTCAGGACAGGGTTATTTCCTTTTTGATGATTGGAGGAGGCCTTCGTCCAAAGGGATCTTCGGATTTTGATCAATCAATGGCATTGAGCAGCTGGAGAAGTTACACCGGCCTTGCAACCGGTATGCGGATGGCCGAGATGCTGCGCATCAATGAAATGGACTTTAATTTCTTTGGATCATCTTCTGAGTTTGCAATGATGGTAGTGCCGGAGAAAAAAGGTAATATCGATTTCAAAAAAATTGGCGTCACCTTTGGCTGTCTGAATTGCAGCGGTTCTCCTTTAATGAAAAAAGAAAAGATCAGCGCAGAGGCTGCTATCGCTGCCGGACTGCAACTTTATATTGTATCGATGGTATTAATGCCGTAAGAGCTGTGATTGCTTATTTCTTTCTTGCTTTAAATGCAACCCATAATACCAGCACTACAACAAGGCCTACCAGGAAGAATGCCCACCACATTCCTGCTTTAAAAATTGTTTCCACTACACCACAACTGCTAAGGAAAAGCAGGTTGACGTAAAGGAAAAAAAGCACGAAGGGAACTTTAGTATTCATAAATCATATTTAATTGTAGAAATTCAAGGATCATACCAGCAAGAGCTAATGGCTAATGGCTATTAGCTTTTAGCCATTAGCTGTTAGTTTCAAACCTTTTATGATGAATGTTTTCTACACTTTGTGCCAGTAACTGAATTAGTCCCTAAACTCCTGGCTGATCATTAAACCATAATAGCCGCCATCGAGGATGCCGATGCCGAGACGTCCAAAGGATGGATTTAGAATATTGGCCCTGTGGCCGGGAGAGTTCATGAGATTGGTATGGGCGATTTCCAGTGTTTGTGCCAGTGCAAGGTTTTCTCCTGCCGCCCTGAATTTTATATTGGCAGCCTTCATACGGTCAAAAGGATTTTGCCCTTCAGGATTTTCATGGGCAAAGTATCCCCGTTCAAACATATCGCGGGAATGATTGCGGGCTACTCTTGTCAACTCCGGGTCTGCAACTACTGGTTTCAATCCTGCCTTTGCTCTTTCTTTATTAACCATTTCCAGCATTTGCATTTCCAGGAATGGACGTACAATGGCGTTATTGGTTTTAAAGGAAAGAGTAACCTTTTCATGGGAGGAGGGATGCACGGTAAGACTGTTCATAGTTTGCCTTACTGCATCGTCAAATACAGGTGCGAGCTTACGGTTAACCCATTCAGCCTTCATGGCGAGCGGTCCTGCAAATTTGCTGTTCCGTGTTTCTTCGGTAATGTTATCTCTTAGAGGTAATGCCAGCAATAAGGCAGAGAGGATAATGACATATATTAAACCGTTGATGGCTCCGGGTATAAGACCGAGAAATCTATTTACCCCGCTGTCATTGGTGTTATCAGGAATAGATCGAACAATATACTTTGTAACGAGGCCGATCAATAACCGGATAATAATTACGGTGGAAAGAAAGGCTACCGGCAATAACCATACACCCATTGATGTAAATCTATCAAGCAATTGGGCTGTATAATGATAGAATGTATAACCCAGCACAAGGCTGCCGATCCAACTAAGCAGATCCAGTGATCCTAAAATAAACCCCCTGCGTAGCCCACCTAAAATGGCTAACAGGAGGATCAAACCCAGGAAAAGATCTACCCAATTCATAAATGCTAAATTACAAATAGCATGCCCCGGAAAGTCGGCAAAATGCTATGGGATTGTGAAAATTAAAGCGTGAATTTCTGACATCTGATAGTCCTGAGCTCACCATTCAGGCGGCTTACCCGCCTGTCATCATAAAAGGATTTTCTATCAATAAGTTGTGAATTATATTGCCGACTTAAAATAAACTGTATGCGTTTTTCCTGGCCAATCCTGCTCCTGCTGCTGGTATCCGTTTCCTCTTACTCCCAGGGGCTCTATTTACCCAGAGATGTGAAGAAAGCCTTCAAAAAGGAATCAAGGTCCATGAACGGCATGCCGGGAAAGAATTACTGGCAAAACACCGGTAGGTATGATATCAATATTACCGCAACACCCCCTGACCGTACTATCAAAGGCAGTGAAACCATTACCTATTTCAATAACAGCCCTGATACATTACAAAGCATTGTGATCAGGCTTTTTCTCAATATTCATAAGCCAGGCGCACCGCGAGATGGTGGTGCAGGTCCTGATTATCTTAATGAGGGTATGATCATAGATGCGTTTTCCATCAATGGACAAAGCAGGCAATGGCAGAACAGCCCCGGACAGTTCACTGTGGCAAGGGTTAGACTGAATAAAGCATTACTGCCAAAAGACACGATGCGTTTAGCGTTCGACTGGCATTATCCTATTTCTATTCAAAGCGGCCGGGAAGGTATGATCGATTCCACCACCTATTTCCTTGCCTATTTCTATCCAAGAGTAGCGGTGTATGATGATTATGCCGGATGGGATGTAATGAATTTCGTGGACTCTAAAGAATTCTACAGTGATTTCAATGATTATACCGTTACCGTTAATGTACCTAAAAACTATATCGTTTGGGGAACGGGTACATTACAAAAGCCTGAATCATTATTGCAACCAACGATATTGGATCGTTATAAAAAATCATGGACTTCAGATGAGGTCATTCGAATTGTAACCAAAGAAGATCTGCAGGCAAAGAATATCACTACACAAAATGCAATGAATAGCTGGCAATTCAAAGCCAATGATATCCCTGATATGGCTTTTGGATTGAGTGATCATTATGTATGGGATGGCACAAGCACCATAGTTGATGATAAAACAAAACGCAGGGCAAGTGCACAGGCAGCTTACAATGATACAGCTAAAGACTATCATTATGTTGCGGGTTTTGCACGTCATTCCCTGAACTGGTTGTCGCACAAATGGCCAGGCGTTCCCTACCCATATGAAAAATCAACCGTTTTCCACGGGTATGCAGGAATGGAATATCCAATGATGGCCAATGACGAAACCTATGAGGACACTACCTTCTCCAAATTTGTGGCTGAACATGAAATTGCACATACTTATATGCCTTTCTACATGGGCATCAATGAGAGCAGGTATGGATTTATGGATGAGGGCTGGGCAACCACCTTTGAATTATTAATAGGCCGTGAAGACATGGGGGTTGAAAAAGCAGAAGAATCTTATAAAGGATTCCGTGTGAGAGGATGGATAAATGATGCAGCACAGGGTGAAGATATTCCTATTATTACCCCTGCGAATAACCTGCTGGGATCAGGTCTGGGTAATAATGAATATGGAAAAGCATCCCTGGGCTATTTGGCAATGATGGATATGCTTGGTGACGACTTATTCAGAAAATGCCTGCACGCTTATATGGATAGATGGCATGGCAAACACCCGATCCCCTGGGATTTCTTTAATACATTTAATGATGTGTCAGGGAAAAACCTCGATTGGTTCTGGAGCAATTGGTTCTTCACCAATAATTACATCGATTATTCATTGAAGAGTTCAGTTAAGACAACAAAAGGATATTCATTGACGATCGAGAATATAGGTGGAATGCCCGCTCCTGTAAACGCTGTTGTAACTTATGCTGATGGCAGTACAGAGAAGTTTCATCAATCTCCGGCCATTTGGGAAAAAGGTCAGAAACTGGCAACTGTAAATATTGCCACCAAAAAAGAAGTGGCTTCCATTAAACTGGATGGGGGAATATTTATGGATGCAGATGTATCCAATAACAGCAGCGCACTGAAAGCTTTTTAGGCATGTAATTTATTTCTTCGCGTGCGGTCCGCCTTATTAAGGCTGTGCTTATAATATTGCATGATTACATCCTCATCAGTATCCAGTATATCTACCGGTTCCAGGGCGTGGTAATAATTCATTACCCTGTCCTCGTCGGTATCCAGTACGTCTACCTCATCATAGCGTGAAGGATAATTAAGATAACGGTTGATAGGCGCCAGCCTGTTGTTGTTCCTGGTAGCTGTTTTACTTTTGATTTGTTTCATACAATACTATTTTTCCATTGCAACTATCCTTCATAAAACATGCCTTCAGAATCAGGTACGGTAAAATTTAGCTGGTTAGTTTTCCCCATTGGAGATTGTCAGGCGGGAGAGGACCCAAATGTAAAGGATTATTGAGGGTAATTACGCAGTTGTCAGTAAAATCACTTTGCAGTTAACTGCCAAATTACATGTATGATTTTAATAACGTGGGGAATTGAATTCCCTATCTATGAGGCAGTTAGTGGACAGATAGGAATGGTATCCCGGTTCCATTTCTTGCCCACACTATAAGAAAAACCTTTGCTTAACCGGGTCAGGCTTCTGCTTCCATATAACTTTCTATGGGCTCGCAGGAGCAGATCAGGTTTCTGTCGCCGTATGTGTTATTAACCCTTGCCACACTGGGCCAGAACTTGTTTAGTGTTACATAATGTAACGGAAAGGCAGCCTGCTGTCTTGAATAGGAGTGTTTCCATTCATCAGCCGTTACAACAAACTGGGTGTGTGGAGCATTTTTGAGAGGATTATCTTTTTTGTCTGATTTTCCTTCTTCAATAGCTCTTATCTCTTCGCGAATGCTTAATAGTGCATTGCAAAAACGATCCAGTTCTGCCTTGTCTTCACTTTCAGTAGGTTCAATCATGATGGTGCCTGGTACGGGGAAACTCATGGTTGGTGCATGGAATCCGTAATCGATCAATCTTTTGGCTACATCCTCTGCTTCAATTTCTGCCGATTTCTTGAAAGGCCGAAGATCAACAATGAATTCATGTGCACACTGTCCATTATGATTGGTATATAATATATCGTATTGCCCTTCCAGTTTCGCACGCATATAGTTTGCATTGAGAATGGCAAACTGTGTTGAACGTTTTACGCCTTCATTACCGAGCATCCGGATATAACCGTAACTGATCAGGAGAATGGATGCAGAGCCATATGGTGCAGCAGATACTGCTGTGTGCTGATTTTTAGTTGCACCATCCTTTAATTCAACATGACCTGGCAGGTAAGGAGCTAAATGCTTCTTTACACAAATGGGTCCCATGCCAGGACCACCACCGCCATGAGGAATAGCAAATGTTTTATGAAGGTTGAGGTGGCAAACATCGGCGCCGATCAGGCCCGGTGCAGTTAATCCAACCTGTGCATTCATATTGGCGCCATCCATATATACCTGTCCACCGTGCTGGTGTATGATAGCAGTGATCTCTTTCACTGTTTCTTCGTATACGCCATAGGTGCTTGGATAAGTGATCATGATACCAGCAAGATTAGCAGCGTGCTGGGCAGCTTTTGCCTTCAGGTCTTCCACATCTATATAACCGTTCTCCAGTGCTTTCACAACAACCACTTTCATACCTACCATCACCGCTGATGCGGGATTGGTGCCGTGTGCGGAAATGGGTATCAGCATAACATCACGGTGCTTGTCACCATTGGCTTCATGATAAGCCCTGATGGTTAACAATCCTGCGTATTCTCCCTGCGCTCCACTATTAGGTTGAAGGCTGCAGGCATCAAAAGCGGTGATCTCACACAGGTAATCAGATAGATGCTTTACCACATAATGATATCCCTGTGCCTGGTCTGCCGGTACAAAGGGATGTATGCGGCTCCAGTGCACCCAGCTCAATGGAATCATTTCACTGGCTGCATTCAGTTTCATGGTGCAGCTTCCCAGTGATATCATGGATGTATTGAGGGAAAGATCTTTATTCTCCAGCATCTTGATATACCGCATCATCTGGCTTTCACTGTGATGGGTATTGAAGACAGGATGCGTTAAAAACGCTGATGTTCTTGTGAGTGAAGTCGGGATATGAGAAAGATCATCGTCATAATTAATATCGAAGGTGACAGGATCTTCATCGTTTTCAAAACAATTGATCAGGTCATACAGCGAATCGGGTGTGGTTGTTTCATCTAATGAGATACCGATATGTCTGTCGTCAATATAGCGAAGATTGATATGCTGACGCTCCGCTTTAGCGCGGATGGCAGCAATATCTTTTGTTTTAACAACAATAGTATCAAAGAATTGATCCGATACCAGTTCAAAATCCCTTTCCAGTATTGCATCTGCAACAGTTTGGGTAAGCAGTGCAACGCGTTTGGCGATCTGCTTCAATCCATCCGGACCGTGGTAAACAGCATACATGGCAGCCATATTAGCCAATAGTGCCTGTGCAGTACAAATATTGGAGGTGGCTTTTTCTCTCTTGATATGCTGTTCCCTTGTCTGCAAGGCCATACGCAGGGCACGATTGTTTTGTGCATCGATGCTAACACCGATGATACGTCCCGGCATGCTGCGCTTAAAATCATCCTTTGCTGCAAAGAAAGCTGCATGAGGACCGCCATAGCCTAAGGGTACACCAAAACGTTGAGAAGATCCAACGGCACAGTCAGCTCCCAATTCACCAGGAGGTGTAAGGAGTGTTAATGCCAGCAGATCAGTTGCCATTACCACATATCCACCACATTCATGCACTTTGGAAATGAAGGAACGATAGTCTGCAATCACTCCCTTGTCATTGGGATATTGAACAATGGCCCCAAAATAAGTTTGATCCAATGATGCCTCCCTGTGATCACCAATCACCAGTTCTATACCAACCGGGATTGCACGAGTGAGGAGGACATCTTTGGTTTGGGGGAATATTTCTTTATCAACAAAGAACCGGTGACGTTCAATATGATCCTGTTTGTTCAGTGAGTTGAAGAACATGGTCATGGCTTCTGCGGCAGCAGTTGCTTCATCAAGCAATGAAGCGTTGCTGATTGGAAGGCCGGTCAGATCATTGACCATGGTTTGAAAATTCAGGAGGCTTTCCAGGCGTCCCTGTGAAATTTCTGCCTGGTAGGGGGTGTATTGGGTATACCAACCCGGATTTTCAAAAACCGTCCGGAGGATCACCGAGGGCACGATGGTATCATAATAACCCTGCCCTATATAATTGGTGAAAGTTTTATTGCGAAGAGAAATTTCCTTGATATGCTCCAGGTATTCATGCTCACCCATGGCGGCGGGAATCCTGAGGGTATGATCCATTCGAATGCCAGAAGGTACAGTTTGATTTACCAGCTCATCAACGGAAGACACACCAATGGTCTTAAGCATTTGCTTCGTTTCCTGTTCATTGGGTCCGATATGCCTCGGGATAAATTCATTGGACTGATGTTCAAAAAGGCTCATGTATGTGAATTGTTTTTAATGCGGGAAATATAATGACAGGAATTCCAGTCAATTACTCCTTCCCTAAGAGATGTAATGTGGCTAAAGCGCTGCAAAGTTACGTTAGGGAAGGGAGAAAAAATGGGGCCAACCGGCAGTGTGAGTATCTGGCTGTTAGTCCACCCCGATAATTATCGGGGCAAGAAGTATCTTGCAGACATGGCAGGTGATATTCTCCATAGCTGGGAAAAGAAGTCAAAGGAACGGCAGAAATTGTACAAACAATACCTGCAAAGGGCTTCCAAGAATAAGGTATTGAGCCAGTTGCCAGAGTTGCATACGGAGGCCTTCGAAAAAGTGGATTGCCTGCAATGTGCCAATTGCTGTAAAAACTACTCCCCCCGATTCAAAACCCCGGATATCAAACGGATCAGCAAACACCTGCAACTGCGGGAAAGTGATTTTATTGAGAAGTACCTTAAAGTAGATGAGGATGGCGATTTTGTGGTTAAAGCTCTGCCCTGTCCTTTCCTGGGTGCAGATAATTTCTGTAGCATTTATGATCAGCGACCTTCTGATTGCCAGCGATTTCCTTATACTGATGAGGATGTGATCATTAAACGGCAGCCACTCACATTGAAAAATTCAACTTTTTGCCCGATCACTTATTACGTGCTGGAAAAATTGATGGCGGCAGGTCAGTGATCAATATTCAAACTTTCTCAATTTGGGAGCCATCAGCCAGGTAAGGATCACCACCAGTAAGGTCATGCTTCCTCCAAAGATCACAGAAGGAGCAGCGCCCATTACTCTTGCCATAACCCCGCTTTCAAATTGCCCCAGTTCATTGGATGAATTAATGAACATGGAATTAACGGCAGAGACCCGTCCCCTCATCTGATCTGGGGTACTTAATTGAAGGATGGTTCCCCGTACCAGCACACTGATCCCATCCAGCATACCTGCGATCAGCAGGGCAAGGAAGGAGATTGCATAAATACTGGAAAGCCCGAAGATGATGATGCAGACTCCAAAACCTGCAACAGCAAAGAGTAATTTATAACCCTGGTTTTTACGCATCGGGATCAGGGTAAGAGTAACAATGGTAATTACAGAACCAATATCAATTGCCGCATTTAGCCATCCGAATCCAATGGGGCCAACCTTTAATATTACAGAGGTAAATTCCGGGATCAGGGCTGTAGCGCCTCCAAACAATACAGCAAAAAGGTCCAATGAAATAGCTCCCAGCAATATCTTATTCTTAAATACGTATTGCAGGCCTTCTTTCACACTTTCCCATGCGCCCACAGTGCCGGCTGGTATGGCAACAGGCTTTCTTTTTACGCGAGATAATAATAAAGAAGCAATAATTACATAGCCGAGTATGATACAGAAAGTAGTATTGACACCAAACCAGAAGATGAAAAATCCTGCAGAAGCGTGTCCCAATATGGAGGCTGTCAACCAGCTTGATGAACTGATATTGGCTGCAAATTGAAGCTGGTTACGTGGCACTAATTGAGCAATGATGGCGTGTGTAGTTGGACCTGTGAAGGCTCTTATAATTCCTGTAAAAAAAATTACCGCATAGAACAGGTACTCCAGCGTTTTGACTTCCAGTTTATTTTCAAAAAAAGGCGAGGTGATTAGTACCAGGGCTGCCACACAAAAACAATAACAAATAACTCCTTTAAGCAGCAGGGTCCTTTTATCAGATTTGTCGATAACATGACCAGCATATAGTGCAAGTGAGAAAACGGGAAGAAATTCCGATAAGCCTACAATGCCAATGGCAAATGAACTTTTGGTAAGCTGGAAGAGCTTATAATTGACCACCGTGATCACCATCCGGAGGGCCATTATATAAATAATGCGGAAACTGATGTATTGCCTGAATTCTTTTTGTTTTAAAGGAGCAAGACCTTCCAGTCGCGCAATTGAGGGCATTTATGATTCTGGTTTGAGCGGATAGAATTTATAATTCGCGAAGGTACGAACTAGTCCGGTAGCACAATATAATGCTGTCCATCCTCATAGTCTTTTTCCAATGCTTCCAGCACAACCTGTAAATGGCGTTCATTGCCAAGGAAATCTGCATTGGTAGTATCAATGAAAAGGGTTTTGATATTGTGCTGCCTGATATAATTGGTATAGGTTTCCTGGATACTGAAGAGATATTCATCCGGGATCTTCTGTTCATAGCTGCGGTTACGCTTTTTGATATTGCTTTGCAGCTTGCTTACCGGGGCATGAAGATAGATCAGCAGGTCAGGTTGTACCAGTTGCTGGTGTATGATATCAAATATGCGCTGGTACAGGCGGAACTCATCTTCCGAAAGATTTACCTTGGCAAAAAGCAGGCATTTGGTAAAAAGATAATCTGAGATTGTGAGCGTCTGGAACATGTCTTTCTGCTGTAGCAGGTCTTTCAGTTGCTTGTAGCGTTCAGCCATGAAGAACAATTCCAGTGGAAAGGCAAACTGCTGGGGATTTTCATAGAATTTGGGGAGAAAGGGATTATCTGCAAACTGTTCAAGGATAAGTCTCGCATTAAAATGTTTGGAAAGTAAATGGGACAGGGTAGTTTTTCCGGCACCGATATTTCCCTCGATCGTGATAAAGTGATAATTCATTGAAACGAAAGTAAAGAAAATAGGGAATTGTTATTTCCGGGTCACCTCCAATGTATCGGTACAAATTGCCAGTAATTCGGTAATTGATTTTTTAAAGACCGGATGCACCAGGCCGGGACCTATTTCGGCCAGTGGTGTTAAAGCAAAACGGCGGTTCTGTAATTCAGGGTGGGGAATACGCAACTGGGGATCATTGCAGATCTGGTCTGCATATAATAATATATCAATATCAATGATCCGGGGGCCATATTTCTCATCTCTTTGCCGGCCCAGTTTCTTTTCGATGTCAAGAAGCAGTTTCAGCAGATCCTTTGGTGGTAAAGCTGTTTCCACTTCCAGGGCCTGGTTATAAAAGGAGGGTTGATCCGTTTTCCCCCATGCTTCTGTTTCATACAGGGCGGAGGCGCGGGTTACTTTTCCCGCCTTTTCTGCTATCAGCGTTTTTGCCCTGGCCAGGTTCTTCTCCCTGTTGCCCATATTGCCACCTGTCAGTAAATATGCTTTGTTCATATAGAATAAGGGGCTGCTTCGCCGGTTCAGCCGAACTTTGCCGTTTAATTCATGTTACCAAAGATGAGATACACGGGTCAAATATCTCTAATTTTGATGTTTAATTATAAACCGGTTTATGCGCAGTTTTTTTAAGGTGTTCTTTGCTTCTTTATTGGCGATAGTAGTATTTACCATCATACTTTTCTTTTTTGTTTTAAGTTGGATAGGTCGGCTGGCCAGCAAAAATGAATTGAAGGTGGAAGCCAATTCCGTTTTGGTGCTTGACCTTGGTCAGCACTATGCTGAACAATTGAAAGATGTTCCCTTTGCAATATTAAGTGGAGAGGATAAGGATGTACCGGGTTTATATGATGTGGTGAGGCTGCTGCAAAGAGCTAAAACAGACAAGAATATTTCCGGTCTCTATATAAAGGCTAACAATAATGCCAATGGATTTGCTTCCAGTGAAGAGATCAGGAACGCCATCCTGGAATTTAAAACAAGTGGAAAATTTGTACTGGCACACGGGGATGTGATGAGCCAGCAGGCTTATGCAGTGGCTAATGTGGCGGACAGTGTGTTTGTTAGCCCCCAGGGTTTCCTGGAATGGAATGGATTGAGTGTTGAATATGCATTTTTGAAAGGAACACTTGAGAAACTGGAAATACAGCCCCAGATATTCTATGCCGGCAAATTCAAAAGTGCGACTGAGCCATTACGTGCAACTGAAATGACACCGGCCAACGAATTGCAAACTACAGTTTGGCTGGGTGATCTTTACAGCCACCTGTTAATGGGTGCCGCTGCTACCCGAAAGATTGACACAGCAACGCTTCATAACCTGGCTAATGAAGGAAAGATCCAGACTGCTGCAGATGCTGTTACCTACAAGTTAATTGATGGAGTTAAATATGATGATGAAATAAAGGATGCGATCAAAAGAAGGTTGAAGATAGATAAGTATGAACGCACCAATTATATCACAGTCAATACCTACCTGGCAGCGCATAAACTTGATAAATCCAGTGGCGACAAGATGGCGCTTATCTATGCTGAAGGAAATATTGTGGATGGAGAAGGTGATGAAGGGAGTATTGGAAGCGAAACCTATCGCACGCTCTTAAGGAAAGCACGGTTGGATAAATCCATCAAGGCAATCATTTTTCGAGTGAATTCAGGTGGAGGAAGTTCACTGGCAAGTGAAAATATCTGGCGTGAACTGGAGCTGGCTAAGAAAGAAAAACCAGTGGTGGTAAGTTTTGGGGATGTGGCAGCTTCGGGAGGATATTATATATCCTGTTCTGCTGATAGCATATTCTGTTTGCCCAATTCAATTACGGGGTCAATTGGTGTGTTTGGAATCATCCCGAATATGGAAACCTTTTTTAAGAATAAGCTGGGTATCACTTTCGATGGTGTGAAAACAGGGCCGTATGCGGATATGGGTGCTATTTACCGGCCATTGGGGGATAATGAGAAGAAAATGGTACAGGCCAGCATTGAAGTGATCTATACCCAGTTCAAACAACGCGTTGCCGATGGCCGCAAAAAAGATACAGCTTATGTAGATAGCATTGCGCAGGGCCGTGTGTGGACGGGCATGCGGGCAAAAGAGATTGGACTGATTGACCGGTTTGGAGGACTTGATGATGCCGTGAAATGCGCAGCACGCCTGGCACACCTGGAAGATTACAGTCTAAGGGAATTCCCTCAACCCAAAAATATCTTTCAGCAATTTTTCGGTAAAAGCGATCCGATGAACTATAATGATAAAATGAAAGCTGAGCTGGGAGAGATCAATTTCAAACTCTATTCAGAAATGAAGAAGGTGAGGGAAATGACCAATGTTCCGCAGGCACGACTGCCATTTACATTCTTTATTCATTGATTTTTCAGTAGGTTTGCGCTCAATCTTTTCATAAATGGCGCAGCCATACAACCAGACAAAGGCTCTTTGGGCAATAACACGAGCCAGTTTTAAAGCCATATTTGCCCAGCCTACCGCTATTGTTTTCAGTTTATTTTTTCCGATCATTTTCATCCTGATATTCGGGGCATTTGGTAATGGAAGGGGTGTTACTTATCACATTGCGCTGGATAACCAGAGTGATACTACTAATAATGAATTATATAACAGGATCAAAAACCATCCGCTGATCAAAATTGATGAGTATAAGGACACAGCTGTAATGAATGATGACCTGGATAAGGGAAGACTTACGGGTATAATTACAATTAAGAAACTGGTTGATTCATCAGGCATTCCAAAATATACTATCTATACAAGAACAACCCATGCGAGTGATAATACCAATGAAGGATTCAGGCATGAACTGGAGTTTGTGAAATTGCAATTTGGAGCTAAAATGGCTGAAATGGCTGGTATGAAGCACGAGTTTGTGCATTTGGAGCAACCGACTTTTTCACAGGGAAAAAAATTCAGGCAAATTGACTTTGTGCTTCCAGGTCAGTTAGGGTTTTCAATATTATTCTCCACGCTTTTTGGTATTGCATTTACCTTCTTTACACTGCGTGAGCAACTGGTATTAAAAAGATTTTATGCTTCTCCTGTAAGACGAATCAATATCCTGCTGGGCATTGGTACAAGCCGGTTGTTTTTCCAAATGATAAACGTAGTGGTGTTGGTATTGTTTGGTCACTTCTTCCTGAACTTTACTTTGGTACATGGAGGGCTTACAGTATTTGAACTACTTGTGCTTACTATGATCATGCTATTCTTACTAATGGGTGTGGGACTGATCTTCAGTAGTGTTGCTAAAACTGATACATCAATACCTTTGCTGATCAACCTGTTTGGATTTCCCCAAATGTTATTGTCAGGAACTTTTTTCCCGATTACTGTATTTCCCAAATGGCTTCAGCAGATCTGTAATATATTACCCCTTACACAGTTCAATAATGCAACACGAAAGATATCATTTGAAGGTCTGCATCTGCCGGATGTTTGGAAAGAGATCGGCATAATGGGAATCTGGATTGTGGGTATCTATTTTATTTTGTCGCGCGTAATTAAGTGGGAATAAATTCAAGTGTATGCGTTTTGTCAGGCTGGCTGTGCTCAGTTTTATTTTTCTTTTCCTGGTGATCTGGGGTATTTCTCTGTTCCTGCCTTCTCATATTACGTTGTCCAGGACTATAAATATTAAAGCTCCGGCAGATTCAATTGCTGCCATGCTCAAAGATCCGTCGAACTGGAGATACTGGTATCCGGGTATGGATCCGAATCAACCTTATTATGAGGTTGGTAATGGAGTAAAGGGGGTGATTATTGATAAATATTCAGATATCAAAAACCCCGTTTACCTGAGACTGGAGAAGGTAGAGGGGAATTTAATCACTGCCCTGTTTGTAGGCAGGAAGATGAAACCTATTGTTAATACCTGGAGAGTAATTGAACATACACCTACTGATTCCCTTGCATTACAGTGGGCTATGGATATTGATCTCCGTTGGTATCCCTGGGAGAAATTTGCCAGCCTGGCCCTGGAAAAAACATATGGCCCTAAAATGGAACAGGGGCTAGTGGCACTAAGAAAAAGAGTACAAACCCCTCATTAATTACAGTTGTACAAAATTGAATGGAGTTGTACAAAAATTTATTGCCGGATAATGCCTCAATCTGGCTAATTTTAGACTCCTCAAAAAAAATCAAAAACATCATTATTATGAAACACCTCTTATTGGCAGTGGCTGCTTTTATTGCAATTGATGCTGCGGCACAGGGTGGACGTGTAAGTCCACATGATACAGTGAAAACAAAAGATATTACAGTGACCTACGGTCGTCCTTATAAAAAAGGAAGGGAAGTATTTGGCGGCCTTGAAAAATTTGGTTCCGTGTGGAGGTTAGGTGCAGACCAGGCAACGCAGATAACCTTTGCTAAGGATGTAAAATTTGGAGATGCCGATGTAAAGGCCGGTACGTACACACTTTTTGCAAAATTGGGTGAAAAGGAATGGGATTTGATCCTGAATGGAGTATTGGGGCAGTGGGGTGCCTTTAGCTATGATAAAAACAAGGAAAAAGATGTGGCACATACAAAAGCGCCTGTCAAAATGCTGGATAACCCGGTTGAACAGCTGACAATAAGCTTCCCAAAACCTACTCTGATGGTGATGGAATGGGATAAAACACATGTTGAAGTCCCCATAAAGTGAAGAAAATGAATAAAAAAAAGGGCCCCCGCCGACGGCGGGGGCCCTTTTTTTTATTCAAAGCCACTGCAACGATTAAGTTAAATTTATTGTCACGCCAGTATCAGGTTCTAATGGATGATCAGAAACTAGTTCGGGATTGCCTGAAAGGGAAATTACAGGCACAGCGGGAGCTTTATGAGCGTTATTCAGAAAAAATGCTCGGAGTATGCTATCGCTATACCCGATCGATGAGAGATGCGGAGGATGTAATGCAGGAAGGATTTGTAAAGGTATTTCATCACCTGGGCCAGTTTAAGCAGGAAGGCGAATTAGGCGCCTGGATCCGGCGGATCATGGTCAATACAGCGCTTAATTTTTTAAAGCGCCACAGGAAATACCAGGAAGAGATGTTTTTTACAGAAGAATATCTTCACCCGGTCACCAACGACGATCCTAACGTTCGCATTCAGGCAAAAGAACTGGCCGATCTTATACGCCAGTTGCCACAGGGCTACCAGGTGATCTTCAACCTTCATGCAGTAGAAGGATACACCCACGTTGAAATAGGTGAAATGCTTGGCATCAGTGATGGAACATCCCGTTCACAATATGCAAGGGCCCGGAATTTACTGATCACCTGGATTGAAAAACATTCTTCAACGAATAAACAGGAAAGATATGCGGGAAAATGAATTTGAAAGGAAGGTGCAGGAGCAAATGGAAGATTTGCGTATTCGTCCTTCCGGGGAAACCTGGGAAAGAGTGGAGAAGGAATTGAGAGAAAAGAAAAAAAGACGCGCAGCTGTTCTGTTCTTTATAATGGCAGGATTGCTGTTGCTTGGCTATTCCGGATATACATTCCTGAACAAATCCTCCAATCAAACAGTTGCCCAAAATGAAGTAAAAAAATCTTCCGCTGAAACTACACAACCATCTATCAATACATCAACCACAACACCTAATACTACTAATCATAATCCGGCCGTTGCTGAGATGCCTGGAACAACACCCAATACCAACCAGCCTGATCATAACAGGAAAGCTAACCCATCATTAAAACAGGAAACCGTTAGAGAAAATCCTGTTACCACAGAAAAAGCCCGCCAGGAAAAGAACAGGCAATTGCCGATAATTGTCCACCCTGGAAAATTGGAAAGTGCAGTTATTGCAAAAGAGAATGCTGCTGATCGCGGACAAAGGAAAAATGAAAGAACCAGTCTGAAAGAAAACAATCCGGATAATGCTAACTCCAATGAAATAGCTATATCCAGGAATCCAATTGATCAAAATGAAAAGAGGCAGGATCAGCTCCCGGATAAAAAAGATGATATTATTGCAAATAGTATAAGCTCCAATACAATTAATAACAAGGAGCAAATGCATTCGGATACCACAACGGCTCCCGATAGTACAGTGGCAAAAACCGAAGAAAATAAGACAGCGGCTCCGGTAACAGAAGAACCAAAATCTGTTATTGGAAAAACTAATAATAAACCAAAATGGAAGTTTGGAGTTGAAGTATCGGGTGGATTTATTTCCAGTCAAAACAAAGCCTTTGGATTTCTTGATGGGATGAAGGCAGAAAGCCTGCTTGATCGATTTCAATCAGCATATAGTACACCGGGTACTGGTACTAATGCTTCAAGAGCGGTACCTCCCTCGAAGGTCAATGCTGGCAAATCATGGAGGATTGGCCTGGTTGCTGAAAAGTCCATTTCAAAACGTAGTAGCTTTTCCGCTGGTTTGAGATATAGTTATGCTGATGAATCCCTGGCGGTAGGAGCCATAAGGGATACAGTGATACTTTCAAATTCCTATTCGTTTTCTCAAAACTTTTTGGCTGCCAGTGGGGTAAGGAGTGCTTATAATAGCAATCCTGCCAGCTCTGCTGCAGCACCAAGAGCGCCCATAGAATATACTAATAAATACCACTTCCTTGAAATACCATTGCTGTTTCAAACACAGTTAAATAAGGGAAAGAAGATGGGAGTTTTATGGAATGCAGGCATTGCACCCGGTTTCCTCATCGGTACCAATGCCCTGGTATATGATACTGCAGCCAGGGGTATTTATTATAAGAATGACAATGCCTTCAAAAAGTTCCATTTCAATATGCAAACGGGCTTTGCCTTGCAATTTGGTAACAATAAGAAAATACAATGGGCAATTG
>Ga0207648_10001688_pt1 | contig 24183 bp, 19 predicted proteins | sample KBSMisM32_FD_184310 | JGI IMG/M metagenome (GOLD analysis project Ga0207648, IMG submission 184310) | Miscanthus rhizosphere microbial communities from Kellogg Biological Station, Michigan, USA - KBS Miscanthus M3-2 (SPAdes) (version 2) | ecosystem: Host-associated > Plants > Roots >...
GTTTTCGCCGTAAATTTGCCGTTCAACAGGCAGATTTGTTTATTGTTCGGCCTGCACCTCCCGGAACTTCAACTGAACTAATAAACGCTGGTTAAGTCCAACACACTTTCCATTCGTTTACGGCAGTTCGAGGATTGCACCGGTGCAAACGGACATCAACGCAATCATATGGCAAACATCGAAAAAGCACTCGAAGAACGCATCCTCATCATCGACGGCGCGATGGGTACGATGATCCAGCGGTATCAGCTGCAGGAAGAAGACTATCGCGGTGAAAGATTCCGCGACTGGGCTTCGGACGTCAAAGGCAACAATGACCTGCTTTCGCTCACGCGTCCGGAGATTATCAGGGCAATCCATCTCGAATATCTTGAAGCAGGCGCCGACATCATTGAAACCAATACATTCAGCGCGCAGCGGATATCCATGGCCGATTACCAGATGGAATCGCTGGGTTATGAGCTCAACCTGGAATCAGCAAAAATTGCCAGGCAGGCCATATCCGAATACGCGCAGTCCCATACCTACGCAGGACCCAAATGGGTGGCGGGTGCTATCGGTCCCATGAACAAGACGCTCTCCCTTTCCCCCGACGTTAATAACCCCGGTTTTCGTTCAGTAAGCTTCGACGAAGTTGCGGACGCCTATTACGAACAGGTTAGCGGTCTGGTGGACGGAGGAGTAGATCTTCTGCTGATCGAGACGATCTTCGACACGCTCAATGCCAAGGCAGCCATCTATGCGATCAAAAAATATTTCCGTGATACCAAAAAGCAGGCGCTGCCCATCATGATCAGCGGAACCATCACCGATGCCAGCGGCAGGACCCTGAGCGGCCAGACCCTCGAAGCGTTCTATACTTCCATTGCCCATGCCAATCCGCTCAGTGTAGGCCTTAACTGTGCGCTCGGAGCGGAAGAAATGAGACCTTATATTGCCGAATTATCGCGCATCGCCGGATGTTACACGTCAGCCTATCCCAACGCGGGCTTGCCCAATTCAATGGGTGGATACGATCAGCAACCGGAGGAAACGGCTCATTTCCTGGAAGACTGGGCCAAAGAGGGTTATGTAAATATCGTCGGCGGATGCTGCGGAACCACTCCGGATCATATCCGTCATATTGCAGATCAGGTTAAACATATTGAACCCAGAAAAAAACCATTGCCGGAACTGGCGGAAGTATAAAAAATATTCAGGGAAGAACTAACCGGCCCGTCTTAATGATGAGTGAACAGAACACCATAAAACCCTTTCTCCGCCTTTCGGGACTCGAGCCACTCGTGGTCCGTCCTGAATCCAATTTTGTGAATATCGGTGAGCGGACCAACATCACGGGATCCAAGAAATTCGCAAGGCTTATCCGCGAAAACAAATATGAAGAAGCACTGGCGGTCGCGCGCCAGCAGGTGGAAAACGGGGCCCAGATCCTGGATGTTAACATGGACGACGCTCTCCTGGATGGCGAAAAAGCCATGGTCCATTACCTCAACCTGATACAGAGTGAACCCGACATCGCGAAGATTCCGGTGATGATCGATTCTTCCAAATTCAGCATCATCCTCGCGGGCCTGAAGTGCGTGCAGGGGAAATGTATCGTCAATTCCATATCCCTCAAAGAGGGCGAAGAAAAATTTATAGAACAGGCCATTATCTGTAAAAGTTTCGGCGCCGCGGTGGTCGTCATGGCTTTTGATGAACAGGGCCAGGCCGATACAAAAGAACGAAAAGTGAGTATCGCCCACCGTGCTTTTGAAATCCTTACCCGACAGATCGGGTACGATCCGCAGGATATCATCTTTGACCTCAACATCTTCGCGATTGCCACAGGTCTCGAGGAGCACAATAATTATGCGGTAGACTTTATCGAAGCGACCAGGGAACTGAAAAAATTACATCCTCTTGTAAAGGTGAGCGGCGGCGTCAGCAACCTCTCATTTTCTTTCCGTGGCAATGAACCGGTTCGCGAAGCGATGCACAGTGTGTTTCTTCTCTACGCCATCAGGGCGGGTATGGATATGGGCATTGTAAACGCAGGCCAGCTGCTGATCTACGACGATATCGAACCGGGACTCCGGCAGCTTTGTGAAGACGTGATCCTTAACCGCAACAACACGCACAATGAAGCCACTGAAAAACTCCTTGCTTTCGCGGAGACAGTGAAAGGAAAAGCCAAAGAAGGAAAAAAAGACGATGCCTGGCGGGCAAGTTCTGTAGTGGAAAGGCTCAAGCACGCTCTCATCCATGGCATTACCGATTTTATTGAAGCAGACACGGAAGAAGCAAGGCAGCTTTTTGCAAGACCTCTTGAAGTAATCGAAGGCCCGCTGATGGATGGCATGAATGTGGTCGGCGACCTGTTTGGCAGCGGGAAAATGTTCCTGCCGCAGGTTGTCAAGAGTGCACGCGTGATGAAAAAATCCGTCGCAGTCCTCACGCCTTATATTGAACAGGAAAAGCTTGACAGAAAAGCCGGGGGAGGAAGCGATGAAAAAGGTCCCGCAAAAATCCTGCTCGCTACCGTAAAGGGAGACGTACACGACATCGGCAAAAACATCGTAGGTGTGGTTTTGGGTTGTAACGGATACGAAATAGTAGACCTGGGTGTCATGGTGCCCATGGACAAGATCATCGATACCGCCATAAAAGAAAAAGCAGACATCATCGGTCTTAGTGGTCTCATCACTCCTTCTCTCGATGAGATGGTTTCAGTGGCCCGTGAAATGAAACGGAAGAATATGACCCTGCCCCTGCTGATCGGTGGCGCCACGACCTCCCGCATGCATACCGCGGTTCGTATAGCCCCTGAATATGAACACGGCGTCGTTCACGTGCTCGACGCATCACGGAGCGTCACCGTGGCCGGCAGCCTGTTGAATGAAAATCAGAAAAAACCATTCCTGAAAGACATCGGTGTTGAATACACAAAATTAAAAACAGACTTTTCCAACAAGAAATCCGGCAAGCAGCTTTTATCATATCCAGAAGCCTGTGCCAACGGACTGACACTTGACTGGAAAAATTTTACTCCGAGCAAACCCAAACTCCTGGGTGTAAAAGTCATTGAACCGGATAATCTCGCGGAAATCGCAGAATATATCGACTGGCAGCCTTTTTTCATTGCCTGGGAAATGCATGGAAAATTTCCTGCCCTGCTCACCGATCCTGCCATTGGTGAGGCGGCAACCAAACTCTTTTCAGATGCAAAAGCGCTGCTGAAAAAAATTATCGAAGAAAAATGGCTGATTCCCCGTGGTGTTGTCGGCTTCTGGCCCGCCAACCGGACTGCTCCTGATACCGTGGAGCTCGAACCTCCCTACTCCGTTTCCCTCGAATTCCTGCGCCAGCAATCGAAGAAAGCGGCGGGACAACCCAATCTTTCCCTGGCCGATTTTATCGCACCGGCAGAAACAGGTAATAAAGATTTTATCGGCGCGTTCACTGTCACGATCCAGGGTATTGAAAAACATATCGAAGAATTTATGCGGCAGCACGACGACTATAACAAGATCATGCTTCAGGCACTCGCAGATCGTCTCGCGGAAGCATTTGCCGAAATGCTGCATAAAAAAACAAGAACGATTTACTGGGGATATGAAACAGGCGAGAGCCTGACAAATGAACAACTCATCAGGGAAGAATACCGAGGAATACGACCCGCACCCGGTTACCCGGCCTGTCCGGATCATACCGAAAAATATAAATTATTTCATCTTCTGGGCGGTGAGAAAACAACCGGCATTACCCTTACAGAGTCTCTCGCAATGTATCCTGCTTCATCCGTCAGCGGATGGTACTTCGCCCACCCTGACAGCAAATATTTCGGTATCGGAAAAATCAACCGCGACCAGGTAGAAGACTATGCCCGCAGAAAAAATATGACCGTGGAAGATACCGAACGATGGCTCAGACCCGTTCTCGAATACGATAGCTAGCGGATGCTTTCGAAAGGCCGGTCGTTGTCCATTTCGCATATACGTCGTACCTTGCGCGCACCGGATTTCCCCCCGGTCCTAAGATATGAAGCTGACTGCAGTCGCCAGGGGTTTAATGCTCCTAGCATTTTTATTGCCTTGTCTGGTAAAGGCACAAGACACCCGTAAAAAGAGAAAAGGAGAACTCTATTTTTCATGGGGATACAATACTGAATGGTACACGCACAGCAATGTGAATATTAACCAGCCCTCCCTGGGAAACGATTTCACCTTTATAGGCATCAGCGGTCACGACCACAAAGGATGGGACAATGGAATTTTCTCGCAGCCCGTCAGCATTCCCCAGTACAATTATCGAATCGGATATATCTTCAATACCGCCAAACAGCTCGGGGTTGAAATCAATTTCGATCATACTAAATTCATATTTGCTGACAACCAGATGACCCATGTCAAAGGTATCATGGGTGATAAGCCATTCGATGGTACCGTCTTTTTTTCGGACAGTTCGGGTGGCAAGGATTCGAGCTCATACTATTACCTGAATAACGGCGCAAATTTTCTTCTGTTCAATATCGTCAAAGGATGGCCCCTTTACAGCAATAAAAAAGGAACGATCCGGATTGAAGGCTATGGCAAATTCGGTGTGGGTCCGGTCATCCCCCACGTGCAGAATAAATTCTTTGATCAGCCTGAAAACAGCCCGCATTTTCAGTTGGGGGGATGGAATATCGGACTGGAAGGAGATATCCGTGCTTACCTTTTCAACTGGGTATACATTGAATATGCCAACAAGCTCGACTATGCATGGTACTCCGGTCTGAAGATCTACCAGGGCACGGCAAAACAATCCTTTGGGACTTATGAAATGATCCTCAACCTGGGTGTGAGCATCCCGGTAGGCAAGGTAATTCCTTCAACTTCTTCTCCCGCTGCGACAAAAAACCCCTGAGCATCATTCGACTTTCGTCTCTGGAAATTTCTTTTCAAAAAGCCACCATAAACGTTTCCTTCTTTTCATGATCTCGTAATTGCCGCTGATATACGTCTGGATATGCTTCATCGCTTCGTCCACATCATCCGTTATCAGCAAAAGCGCCAGGTCCACCGAATCAATAGTTCCTTCCGCAACCATTTTATTGATCATTTCCACCAGGGGTTCATAATAAGATTTCCCAAACAGCACCACGGGATACTGCGTAATCGATCTTGTCTGAATAAGGGTCAGTGTATTGAACAATTCGTCCATGGTGCCGAACCCGCCGGGTAATGCGATGAACGCGTAGGAGTATTTCAGCAGCATCACCTTGCGTATAAAGAAATAGTCGAAAGTGACCCACTGGTGCATATACCGGTTCGGAAACTGTTCCATAGGCAGACGGATATTGCAACCCGCCGATTTTCCTCCCGATTCGAAAGCTCCCCGGTTGGCTGCTTCCATGATTCCCGGACCTCCTCCTGTCATCACCGTAAATTTCATTTCAGAAATCCTTCGCCCGAACTGCCGGGCAATCGAATAATAGGGATGGTCTTCAGTAAAGCGCGCCGACCCAAACACAGTAATACAGGGACCCATAAAATAAAATGCGCGGTTGCCGGTCAGGATCTGGCGAAAAACCTTCCAGGCAAAAGCGAGTTCAAAACTGCGGCTTTGTGGTCCTTCGAGATAGAGCGGTCTTTTAGATTTGATGACGGGCGGTGAATCAGCCATGAATTGTTTTTAGAAAATCAGGATTAAATTGCATATCGAAATTAAGCAAACAGACCATGGCCCCACTTCGTATCATTTCCTATAATGTAAATGGCATCCGTGCTGCGATAAAAAAAGGTTTTACCGACTGGCTGAAATCAAATCCGGCCGATGTGATCTGCGTCCAGGAGACCAAGGCGCAACGAGATGATGTTCCACATGAACAGATCTCTTCTCTGGGTTACCAGGATCACTGGTTCAGCGCAAAGAAAAAAGGATACAGCGGCGTGGCGGTCTTTACAAAAATCAAACCCGACAATGTACAGATGGGTACGGGACACGCCGTGAGTGACGACGAAGGAAGGGTTATTCAGATGGATTTCGGCGACGTAAGGCTGATCAACGCTTATTTCCCCTCAGGTACTTCAGGTGACGAAAGACAGGGTTACAAATACCAGTGGCTCGATGAATTTTATCTCTACATCGCAGATCTCAAAAAAAAATTCCCAAAACTTATTCTTTGCGGTGACTATAATATCGCCCATAGGGAAATTGATATCCACGATCCAAAAGGCAATAAGAATTCTTCCGGCTTTCTTCCCGCCGAAAGAGCCTGGATGGATAAATTTTTTGAAAGCGGGTGGACAGACAGCTTCAGGAAAAAACACCCTGAGCCGCACCGATACAGCTGGTGGAGTCAGCGTTTCCCTTCAGTAAGGATCAATAATAAAGGATGGCGTATCGACTATATCAACGTGACAAGTAACCTCGCCGAGCGGATCGGAAAGACGGATATCTATCCTGACATAAAACACAGCGACCATTGCCCGGTATACCTCGAACTGAAAAAATGACTTGCGGGCAACCGCCACACCTGTGCAATAGTTGTGGAAAATAAGCGTGGAACAAAGTACAGGACACGACATACATCGTACATTTCCCTGACAGCCAGGGCCCTCATGCGCCTTCTATTCATCTGCTGAAACCCTTGCCTGTATTGAATTCTCAGAGAATTGAGACGGTTATTATATTTTGCTGTGAATGAAAAGCGGCTATATTTGCCGTTACAAAAAATTACACCATGAACAAAGCTGAATTAATTGCAAAGATTTCAGAAGACGCGGGCATCACCAAGACACAGGCCAACGATACACTGGACTCCTTCGTGGAAGCCGTAGCAAAAACGCTCAAAGGTGGTGGAAAAGTTACCCTGGTAGGATTCGGAACCTTCTCAGTTTCTAAGAGGGCTGCACGGAATGGCCGTAACCCACAGACAGGCGCGGTGATAAAAATTAAAGCAAAAAAAGTAGCTAAGTTTAAAGCCGGAAAGGAACTTTCCGCTAAGCTCTGATGGCTGTTTTTATCTCTGCACACTGGCCCCGGAATTCATCTGACATTACCGGGGCTTTTATTTTACATTTGAATATTAAAATCAATTTATGGGTAAAGGAGACAAGAAATCAAAAAAAGGAAAAATCTTTAAAGGTTCATTCGGCAAAAGCCGCCCGGCCAATCCGAAGAAAAAGAACGCGAAGAAAAAATAGTGTGGCGTGCAGGGCGCTCCGGGATATGATGACCATACCCGGCGCTCAGGGCGCAAGGATTTCAATCATCCAGCCTCCGTTTTCCTGAAGGCTATACAGCAGACGGTCATGCAACCGGTTCGGCCTTCCCTGCCAGAATTCTATTGTTACGGGCCTTACCAGGTATCCGCCCCAGTGCGGTGGCCGCGGTATATTGGAATCTTTATACCTTTTTTCAATCTCTCCCGCTCTCTCGTTAAGCCATTCACTGCTTTCGATCACCATACTTTGCGGTGAAGCCCAGGCGCCGATCTGACTGCCCCGGGGTCTTGATTTAAAATAATTCTCACTCGCACCGGGTTTCAGCTTTTCAACCAGGCCTGTGATCCTGACCTGCCGCTGAATTTCCTTCCAGAAGAAAACCAGGCAGGCGCGGGGGTTTTCCTCGAGTTGTTTCCCTTTAAAACTGTCGTAATTGGTGTAGAATTGAAACCCCTCCTCCTGAAACCCCTTGAGCAATACTATACGTGCAGAAGGCAGGCCGTCGGCTGATGAAGTGGCAAGGGTCATGGCATTGACTTCGTGTATTCCGCTGCTCATCGCATCCTTCCACCAGCGTTCAAACTGACGCATGGGATTTTCTTCCGCTTCTTCTTTTTTTAACTGATGAAGATGATATTCCGACCGTATATCTGAAATCTGTGACACAGTGTAAAATTAATACAATTCCTCCGGGTGAAGTCGTGGGCAAACCAGAGGGATGGAGCCGTCCGCTCCATTGCCTAGAGGATTGGTTTGTTTCCCTGGGTTGCGTCGTTTTTATATCGTGCAAGCATGGCCTCCATATCGCTGATCCGTCGAAGCTGGCCTTCCATTTTCTTGTGTTGCTCGGTCGCCTCCTGGAGGTCCCGGTTAAGTTCTTCCAGGAACAACATCTTCTTCTGATAGAGCTGCCGGTGAAAATTAGCTTCCTTGAGTTTATCCTCCGTATCGGCGAGAATACGGCTGAGGCGCTGGTTCTCTTCAAACAGGGCAATCTGTTTGCCTTTTACTTCGTCGTAATCACGGCTCAGCTTAAAGTAGGTTTCCTGCATCTGGTCGTACTCAATTCGTTTGCTGTGTGGCTGATCCAGGTACTGCTCGAGCTTGCGGAGTTTGTCCTGCATCTGGGTGAAATCGGAATACGCTTTATCCATCCGCTCATTCATTTCAAGCACCAGCCGCTGTTCCTGCATGATACGGTTGATCTCCGTATCTTTTTCAGACACCAGCTGATGCAGTTTTGCCAGCTGTTCATTCAGTACCGAATGCTGCTTCTGCAAATCCTGGTATTTTTTCTCCGATTCCTTGAGGAACTGGATCTGCTGCAGCAGTTTATTGATGTGCTGATTATACTGCATCAGGTTTTCCTGTGCCGTTTTCAGCTGGTTCAGATAGTCGTCTTCAGCCGTGGGTGGTTTGATCTGTGCTTCGGTTCTGGTCTGTTTCACCTTGAGCAGGTCCACTTCTTCACGCAGCTCCTCAGTCTCCAGGCGGAAAATCTTTTCGTTTTCTTCCGCTTCAGAGAGGCGCTCCCGGAGCTGCTGCAACGTCTTTTCCTGCAGCTCCATATCATTATAATACTTAAGCTTCCAGTTGATATTTTCATTCAACTGGTCTTCCGGAACCGGCTTCTGCTGGTCACGGATCGAACTGCGTGTTGTCCAGAAATAGTGGAGGGTGAACCCTAAAATCAGTGCTCCTACGAGAAATATGATGATTTCAGGCAGATGTACGGTTAGGGTGTAACCAAGTATTAGGGGTAATGTCTTCATCATTCAGGTACTCAGTACGTTTGTTTACCTCGGACTTGGGACTGGCTTTTAAAAGGGATAGAGGAAGAGTGGAAAACCGGAGAAAGAATTGATTTTCAGTCGTACAAAATAGGAATTAGTCTTCAAAGTTACAAGTGGCCCCTGAATTTAAAGTATAAATACGCATCAGGCGGATACGAGAGTGCCTACCTGGTCGCCCGTAATCACCCTTTTCAGGTTTCCGGGCTTGTTCATGTCAAATACGATGATGGGCAGATTATTTTCCATGCAAAGAGTGAATGCGGTCATATCCATCACTTTAAGGTTACCGGAAATGCATTCCTGGTAGGTAATGGTGTGGTATTTTTTGGCTTTTTTGTCCTTTTCGGGGTCCGCGGTATAGATCCCGTCCACCCGGGTGCCTTTGAGGATGACGTCGGCCGTAATTTCGATAGCCCTTAATGAACCGGCAGTATCTGTTGTAAAATAGGGGTTGCCGGTCCCGGCTCCGAATATTACTACCCGGCCTTTTTCGAGGTGCCGGATTGCCCTGCGCCGGATATAAGGTTCGGCGATCTGCTCCATTTTTATAGCGCTTTGCAGACGCGTAAACACGCCGTTTTTCTCCAGCCCTGCCTGCATGGCCATTCCATTGATCACGGTAGCCAGCATACCCATATAGTCTCCATGCGCTCTTTCGATGCCCGTTTCCTTTTCGTTCATACCCCGGTAGATATTTCCGCCCCCGATCACGATAGCTACCTGTACACCCAGGTCAACAATACTTTTGATGTCTTCCGCATACTGGGCAATCACTCCCGTATCAAAACCAAAACTCTTATCGCCCATCAAAGCCTCTCCGGACAGTTTCAACAGAACGCGCGTATATTTTGGAAGCATGGCAGTTTTGATTAGTGCAAAGAAAAAACAAAAAGGTCAAAAAAAAACCCCCGCTTTAACGGGGGCTTATATTATCCTAATTGAACTCTTTTAAATGAAGTCACTTTAAGTGACGGATCTACAGATTTCAAATGCTCTGCTACTGTTTTGGAAGCATCTTTCACAAATGCCTGAGCCGTGAGGGTGTTTTCTTTAAAGAAAGCATTCAGCTTGCCCATGGCGATTTTTTCAATCATCTCATTGGGTTTACCCGCCATTTTAGGATCGTTGCGGATCTGGTCCGTCACGATGGCTTTTTCCCTTTCGATCATTTCCGGTGATACGGCGTCCTGATCTACGGCCACGGGATTCATGGCGGCAATCTGCATAGCTACTTCCCTGCCGGCTTCGATGGTTGCTTCGGTGTTTTTATTCAGACCTACGAGCACCCCCATACGGTAAGCTCCATGAATATAAGCTGCTACGCCTTCGGCGTCGATTCTTTCAAAACGGGTCAGGTGTATCTTCTCGCCGATCTTGGCGACCTGATCGTTGATCTTGTCGGAAACCGTAGCGTTTTCCAGTTTGGCAGAAAGCAGTTCGTCAAGGCTTTTCACATTGTTTTTGATCGCAACATCCATGATGCTCTGGGTAAATGCCACAAACTCTGCGTTCTTGGCTACAAAATCCGTTTCACATGCGAGCGTAATGATCAAACCTGTTTTCTTATTATCAGTCGTTTTGGCGATGATAACACCTTCTTTGGCTTCACGGTCGCTGCGAAGGGCAGCTACTTTCTGACCTTTCTTCCTCAGGTAATCGATCGCTTTTTCAAAATCGCCATCGCTTTCCACGAGGGCTTTGCGGCAGTCCATCATACCCGCGCCGGTAACCTGGCGGAGTTTGTTGATTTCTGCTGCGGTAATGGTAGTTGTTGTTGACATGAGAATACTTTTTGGGTGAAGCAGTAGCAGGGCTACTGCGATGGACCTTGGTTATCCGCCCGGGATCTGCTAAGGTTGCGGGCTTTACGCCCTTTCCAATCAGCGTGCTCCCGCCCGGCGTCCGCTGTTCGGAATTCTGCGTTTGGGCGCTCCCGGTGTACGGGCCGTCTTGTCGCCCCTTCCGCGGGAACTTTCACCTTCAGCTTCCGCCTGTATCCTGGCAGCTTTCTTTTCATTTTCGTCGCCTGTAGCTTCTTCTACCTCATCATCTTTGGCGGCCTGTCTTTCAGCCAGCCCTTCTGCTATGGCTGCGGCGATATAATTCACGATAATGGCGATGGATTTCGTAGCGTCGTCATTAGAGGGAATCGCGAAGTCAACCTTATTGGGATCGGAATTCGTGTCGACCATGCCGAAGGTTGTAATCCCTAATTTCTTGGCTTCCGCCAGCGCGATATGCTCATGACCGATGTCGATCAGGAAGAGCGCTGCCGGTACACGTCCCAGCTGGGATATCCCTCCAAGCACTTTTTCCATTTTATCCTTGTCGCGCGCCAGTGTCAGCCTTTCCTTCTTGGTGATGCTGTCGAATGTACCGTCCGTCAGCATTTTTTCGATGCTCTGCATCTTCTTCACGCTCTTGCGGACCGTGTTGAAATTGGTCAGCATACCACCAAGCCAGCGCTCGGTAACGTATGGCATGCTTACTCTCCTGGCACACTCGGTAACGATTTCCTTAGCCTGTTTCTTGGTTCCGACAAACATGATCTTCTTGCCGGACTTGGCAATCTGCTTCAGCGCGGATGAAGCTTCCTGCAGACTTTCGGTTGTCTTGTTCAGGTCAATGATATGGATGCCTTTCTTCTCCGCGAAGATGTATGGCAGCATTTTCGGATTCCATTTCTTACGGAGATGGCCGAAATGCACGCCGGCTTCCAATAACTGTTGCTGAAGTGAAGTATTTTGTTCCATATGATTGTTCTTTGAGCCGGATCGCGGAACCCGGCTGCCAACTGTTTTGAATTTTGATGATTAACGTTTGCTGAACTGGAAGCTTCTTCTTGCTTTCTTGCGTCCTGGCTTTTTCCTTTCCACGGCTCTCGGATCACGACGCAGAAGCCCGGCTGCCTTGAGGGCAGGTCGGAATTCAGGATTCACTTCAAGCAGCGCACGGGCGATTCCGAGCTTGCAGGCTTCAGCCTGGCCCTTCATGCCGCCACCGGTTGCATTGATCTGAATATCGAATTTGTCGGAAGATTCAACGGTTTTCAGGGGCAGGTCCACCTGGTTCTGCAAATAAGCCAGGGAGAAATACGCCTTGTAATCCTTATCATTGATGAGGATCTTTCCGCTGCCACGGGTCAGGAATATGCGCGTAACGGCTTCTTTCCGGCGTCCTGTGGCGAGTTTCTGTTTTTCCATTATAGAAGAAAATTTGAAAAATTGGTGATTTGATGATTGGGGTGCCGGTCGTTTTACCAACAGGTTCTCTTAGAACTTAAGGGTTTTCGGTTGCTGTGCGCCGTGAGGATGTTCCGCCCCGGCATACACAAATAATTTCTTATACATCTTACGGCCCAGTCTGTTCTTCGGCAGCATCCCCTTGACAGCTCTTTCAATCACTGCTTCCGGCCTGCGCTTCAACAAGCTCTTGGCGGTTTCTTCCTTCTTTCCACCCGGATAGCCGGAGAAATTGATGTAGATCTTGTCTTCCAGCTTGTTTCCGGAGAATAAAACCTTGTCGACATTGGTAACGATAACAAAATCGCCGCAATCGACGTGAGGAGTATAATAAACTTTGTTCTTCCCGCGTAAAACCGCAGCAATACGTGCGCACATGCGTCCAACGGTTTGATTAGTACCGTCCACAACCCACCAGTCGCGTTGTACGGTAGCCTCGTTCGCATGTTGTGTAGTGAAATGTAGTTTGCTCATGATTTTTTTGTTTTTCCGCCGCTATCCCGGCAGTTCATTTAAAGGACGGCAAAGGTAGGTGGTTTGACTGCTTACTCCCAAGGATTAGCCACAATTTTTTGAAGCCACCTTTGTATTGTATTGATAATCAATAAAGATTTTGACTATTTGGAATGATCGCCCTGTAAATGCCCGGTCCGCCCACCTGGTTTCTGAAGAAATTCAGCAGTCAACCTCCCGGTTATTGAACAAGTCACTGTCCCGGTTTACTGAAAAGGTCAACGTCCCGACTACTGGAAAAGTCAACGTTCCGGTTACTGAAAAGATCAGCGGCCCGGTTACTGAAAAGATCAGCGGCCCGGTTTACTGAAAAATTGAAGGCTTTCGTTGTTGCGGGCGACGCCCAGCAGGAACCCGCCACCTTTCAAATGGAAGAGAGCCGCGTCCCTGACCTCACCCCGGAGGAAGATACCGCTCTGCGTGGGCGGGATATAATTATATCCTTGCCCGCGGGTGCCCAGCAGCGTCACACCATAGCTTGCATCGAACCGGCCTGTCTGGGGTTTAAGGCCGTAAAAATTTCCTCCCAGGAAAATATCTTTGATCCCGTCACCATTCAGGTCCGCAACCAGGGTGGCAAAAACGGGTGACAGCTGGGCATGCAGGGGAAGCGGCTCTTTCACAAAATGGCCTTTCCCGTCATTCATAAACACACAGCTGCGCGTTTCCTCCACGCTTAGTTTCGTGGCAGATTTCAGTTCATCGGCAGAATAGATTTCATCGAAAGACTTGCCGGCATAGTCGCTGAAGCGCAGGAATTTCTTTTTCAGCTGGGGAATCTCCTTTTCCATTTCCCCTTTCATCCAGTAAGGATAAGCCTTCCCATCCGTCTTGTAGAAAACAGGAATGCATTCCGTCTTTCCATTCCTGTTGAAATCGGCCGTAAAAAGGCGCGCAGGATGCGTACTGTCGGCGCGGATATTTGAATTCAGCCCGAAATTTCCCGCTACCAGGTCGGGGTAGCCGTCCTGGTTCAGGTCCGCGATGGCCAGCGTGTTCCACCATCCTGCACTATGTTCCAGTTCCGAAGATTTTTTCAGCTGTCCGTCTGAATATTTCATAATGGTCACAGGCATCCAGTCACCCACCACCACCAGTTCTTTCTTTCCGTCGCCATCCAGATCCTGCCAACCCGCATCGGTTACCATTCCGAGGGCTTCCAGTTCCGGAGCCACGGTATGGGTCACATTCCTGAACATGCCCCGTCCTTCGTTTTTCAACAAAACGCTCGCTGGCTTGATGCCATAATTGCCCGGCAATACCCGCGCCCCTATGAACAGATCGGTCAGGCCGTCCTCATCAAAATCAATGGCCTTCACACAGGATGCATTCACCCGGATCATCGGCCATCCTTCGGACGCTCTCTTGAAATTCCCGCGGCCGTCATTAAGATAAAGCCGTAACAGCTGGTCGTCAGATCCGGGACTACCCTGGTTGCCGCCTGAACCCACCACCAGGTCCTGGTCTCCGTCGCCGTCCGCATCGAAAAACGTCGCTCCCACACTTTCAAAATAACGGTCACGGTCAAACGCCGGCTCCGGCTGCTGGATAAAATGTCCTGCCGGCTGCTGGATAAATAGTTTCGCAGTATCAGCCAGGGAATTCCCTAAAAAGAAATCTTCCAGCCCGTCTCCGTTCACGTCTCCAACGGCCAGTTTGGGACCCTCCGTCGACACCATTCGGGGAATCAGCCTTTCTCTGTAAAAATCGTTGTAGTCATTTTCCACGTGCCGGATATTTCCCTTTACAACAGCAGATGTAACATTCGTAAACAGCGGATTTGTTTTTTCCGATTCATTTAAATAAAGGGATAGTGCGTTTTTTCTGTACACCGTAAGCAGGGTATCCGCACGTGGCTGGCGAATGATTTCATAGTTTCCACCGGGCCAGATTACGACCAGGCTGTCTATGCGATTTTGATCTCCCAGTCCAAAATGCAGAACCGGATCCACGCTGCTTTGAAAACCCCGGCTGGGCATCTGCTCCAGTGTCTGGACCTTCCCACCCGCATAGAGTCTTACCCTGGTTCCAAAACCTGAGCGGTTGAGTGAATCGCCCGCAAGGTTTACCATCAGATAATGCGCTTTCTTTTGTTCACTGGTCAAATTCCTGTAAACAAAAGCCTCCATATTTTCATTGTTGATCACCAGGTCCAGATCGCCGTCGCCGTCGAGATCCGCATAGGCAGCCCCATTGCTGAAACTGGGTTTCCCAAATCCCAGTTTTTCTGATTCATTCTTAAAGCGCAGATCGTGCTGATTAATGAATGCGTAGTTGGAGATCGGAACCGATGGCATTTTATTCAATATATCGGTGATGCCGATGCCGTTTTCGCGATACCGGTTCATTGTCTCCGGATCACTGAAGAATTCCAGGAAATCCTGATCTGTGAGATCGCGGTAGATCCCGTTGCAAACAAAAAGATCCTTCCAGCCGTCATTGTCCATATCGAATATCAGGGCACCCCAGCTCCAGCCGGTGGATTCTGCTCCTGAAAGCTGCGCAATATCACTGAACGTTCCGTCGCCATTGTTAAGCTGGAGGCAGTTGCTGGTGAACTGGTGATGATAGTCGAGCTGGTTCTTGGCATTGACGATATCATATTCATCGAACTTGATGGTCGTTTTCAACCGGTAGTCCGATTCCGGCAGCATTTCGGTTGTGAAAATATCCAGCCATCCGTCGTTGTTGATATCGGCCATATCGGAGCCCATGGATCCCTGGCTCATATGTCCCAGCGCACTCGTAATGACTTCACGGAAGGTGCCGTCATGCTGGTTTAGATAGAGATAGTCCCTTTCGAAAAAATCGTTTGAAACATAGAGATCCTCCCATCCGTCGTTGTTCAGATCTCCCACGGTGACTCCAAGTCCAAATGCGATGGCACTCCCATAAATTCCCGCTTCACGGCTTACATCGGTGAAATGGCCTCCGTCATTTCTGTACAGGCGGTCTCCGTTTTCCGGGTCCCGGACATACCTCAGATTTTTAGAATAGCCGAAGCTTTCCACCGCCTTATTACTGTTGTTCAGCACAAAACAATCCAGGTCACCGTCGTGATCATAGTCGAAAAAAACGGCCTGGGTTGAAATACCATGATCATCAAGTCCATAAGCTTTTGCCTCTTCCCTGAACTGGCCGTTACGCTGGTTAATATAAAGCTCATTGGCCTTGTCATCACCGGGTGTATCGCCGCCGTTGCACACATAAATATCCAGCCATCCGTCGCCGTTGATGTCTACCATGGTCACCCCTGTATGCCAGTGATGGGAACTGATGAGTCCGGCATGGGAAGCCGCCTCTTCGAATTTCCAGTTTCCCCGGTTAAGGTAAAGCTGGTTTGCCTCCTGGTTCGACGTAAAGAAAATGTCCGGCAATCCGTCATTGTTCACGTCTCCGATGGCTACGCCTCCGCCATTATAAAAGTTGCGGTATTTAAAAATATTGAAGTCCGTGCCGTCTGTTACCCGGTTGTTAAAATGGATACCGGTTTGTTCAGAAGGCTGAAGCTGGAACAGGGCGTCGGGTTGAACCGTCTCCTGTCCGGATCTGCAGGATACAAAAAGAAGAGCCGGGCTTAAGAGTCTGCAAAGCCTGACGAACGGTTTAAACATAAATCAAAAATTGGCTACTTTGCGCCCCCAATCCGCTGTCAATATATGAAGAAATGGTTTTGGTTAATGTCGGGGCTCATCATTTTAACCTTACTCTTCATTTACCTTTTCATTCCCAAAAATATCGCAATCTCCGCTGTTTCAACGGCGCAGGCAACCTTTCCGGGCGCGCTAAGGTATATGAGTAATGAAGAAAAATGGCATTTGTGGTGGAGAACCGAAAACGGAAAAAGTATTCCGATGTCTGATACATTCCGTTATCAGGGTGAAGAATTCCTGATGGACAGACAGGTAAATGATGTGACGGTTGTCGGGATCCTGCAAAACGGCAACAGGCTGAACAGTACGATACACCTCATCCCGGTTTCCAAACATTCAGTGGTAGCTTACTGGGAGTGCAAACTACCTGCAGGATCAGACCCCTTTTCGAGAATATCGGGTTACAGAAATGCCCTCAGATTAAAAAAGGAAATGACTGCGATACTAAGGAACTATAGCACGTTTGTATCTAACCCGGACAGTCTGTATCGTTTCCCTATCTATCGTGGATCTACAAGCGACACATCCATGCTGTCAGCCTATTTTGAAAGCACGATCTACCCGACCACGGAAATGATCTACGACTATCTGGATGTACTGGAGAAAAGTATTCGTAAACAGGGTGGCATTAAAACAGGCGCCCCTATGCTGAACGTAGGTAAACCGGAAAATGGCAGGTATTCCGTCCAGGTTGCGATCCCGGCCTCTGGAAAAAAGCTGAGCGACGATGGTCCCGTTTTTCACAGAAGAATGGTTCCGGGAAATTTTATGATCACGGAAGTAAAAGGCGGACCTCACAGGATTGAAGAAGGAATTGAGGAACTGGAGTTTTATGTAGTGGATCATAGAAAAACGGTGATGGCTAAGCCATTTCAGCAGCTGATTACGGACAGAATGCAGGTAACCGACACAACCAAATGGCTTACCCGGTTGTATTATCCTGTGGTTCAATGATACCCTTGCCTGAATCTGTTTCCCTTAAATAAAACTTACTGAAAAATTGAGCTAAATTGGCGATCCAAACTATTTGCTAACGACCCCTTGATTTTATCAATCCGGGATTTGGGAAAATGTGCTTCGAATATGAAATTTAACCGGCTTGTCCTTTCTGTACTAATCTTCCCTGCCTGTCTTCTTCCCTGCATCCGGTCAAATGCGCAACAGGTTTCCGACTCTGCCAACAACACAGAAGCCATATCCCAATTCAGGCAAACTTATTTTAAAGAAATCGGTGACAATGCCCAGATTTATCACGGAACCGAATATATCCGTTACGGCCAGAAAGTGGTGGGATTTCCTTATTTCGAATCTGACAGCATGCTCTACGGGGTCATCAGCTACCAGGGAACTCTTTATCCCAACAGAAAACTTTTCTACAATCTCGTCTCCGACGAGCTGATCATCCAAAACCTGGCCCAGGGAGAGCTCATTAATTTATCTCCTGAAAAGACGGACTCCTTCACCATTTACGATCATCATTTTGTGAAGCTGACCCATGTCAGTCCCCAGATGACCGCGGGATATTATGACCAGCTCTCCTATGGCGAGCCTTCGTTGTATGCAAAGCGCGAGAAGCGCCTGGTGACCGGCGCGGGGAATGAAGAGATAAAGTATATCCAGTATAATTCTTATTTCCTGAAAAAAGGAACTGCCTACCTGTCCGTCGGCGACAAAAAATCACTGCTGGCTGTTTTCCAGGATCAGGCCGATGCTGTTAAAAAATACATACGCTCCAATAAGCTCAACTTCAAAAAAAATCTGGAAAAATCGCTCGTGATGACCACTATATATTATTCCCAGCTCAAACATTGAAATGAAAAGATTTTTATTACTCTGCTTTTCATTCATCTGCCTGGCCCTGGGGACGTCTTATGCCCAACAGCAAAAACTGATCTCGGGAAATTTTACCAACTATAAATTCCCCGAACTCGCAAGGGAAATTGAAAAGCAGACCGGCTTTCATATTTATTACGACTCTGCGGAAACAGACAGCCTGGAAGTTTACCTTGTTGCCAATGGCCTTACCCTGCAACAGGTCCTGGATAATGTTTTCAGGGACACTGATTTTCATTTTGCGGTCGCGTTCGGCAACAGTGTATTCGTAAGCAGACGCTACAGCATACAGACTGCCCTGCCGAAGAATTTTTTCGATCCGGGAAAATCTGTTTCCGACAGCGTTTCTCAATCCGCACTGTTTGCAGATGATGCCGGTGTTCAGAAATCCGGTTTAAAAATCGCCGCAGACAATAAACTCTATGACATCGGCACGAAGAACGGGAAAATCAGTTCTTCAAGGCCAACGATGGCCGGTTATGTCAGAGACGGCAAAACGGGCGAACCCATCATGGGAGCAACGCTTACCGTAGACACGCTGTCCATCATAAGAAGCACGGACCAGTTCGGATATTACAGCCTCAGTCTTTCACGCGGCCGGCATACCCTGCGCTTCAGCAGTGCCGGTATGAAAGACGCACGCCGTCAGATTATAGTGTACAGTGACGGAAAGCTGAATGTGGATATGGAAGAATTTGTGGCCAGCCTCAAAACGGTCATTGTCTCTGCCGATAAAACCTCCAACACACGCAGTGTTCAGATGGGTGTAACCAAACTTAATATCCAGTCCATTAAACAGGTGCCGGTGGTCTTCGGGGAAGCCGATGTATTGAAAGTGTTGCTCACCCTGCCCGGCGTAACATCTGTCGGTGAGGGAAGCAATGGTTTCAACGTTCGTGGCGGCGCCGCGGACCAGAATCTTATTCTCTACAACGATGCGACGGTCTACAATCCCACCCACATGTTTGGATTTTTCTCGGCTTTTGACCCTGACCTCGTAAAAACGGTCGAGCTTTATAAAAGCGCCATTCCTGAAAAATATGGCGGACGCCTTTCATCCGTACTGGATGTAGATATCAAGGATGGTAACAACAGAAAATGGACCGGTTCGGCAGGTATCAGCCCGCTGACCAGCAAATTCAGCATCGAAGGACCCATACAAAAGGAAAAGACCTCTGTTGCATTCGGTTTCCGCACAACCTATTCAGACTGGCTCCTGCACCAGCTGCCGGTTTCAAGTTACAGTAACAGTTCGGCGAATTTCTACGACGTCAGCCTGCACCTCACGCATATCCTCAATGCAAAGAATACGCTCTACCTCATGGGTTATATGAGCAGCGACAAATTCAGGTTCAACGGGGATACCACCTATGCGTATGCCAACAAAAACCTTAACCTGAAGTGGAAACATAACTTTTCCAACTCTTCGTTTGCGGTTTTCACCACGGGCATCGATCATTACCAGTACGAAGTGTCCAGCACCAAAGTTCCCGTTAACGCTTATACGCTATCGTTCAATATTAACCAGTACTACCTGCGCGCAGATTTCAGTTATGCGCCCAACAACAAACATGCTATCAGTTACGGTTTAAATTCTGTCTATTATCAGCTGCAGCCCGGAACACTTTCGCCCGACGGCCCGAAATCTCTCGTGCAAACCGACGCTGTGCAGCAGGAACAGGCGCTGGAGTCTGCTCTCTACCTGGGAGATCAATGGACGGTATCAGAAAAGTTTTCACTCAATGCAGGCGTCAGGTATACGGTATATAATTTCCTCGGGCCGAACAGGCAGTACCAGTACATTCCCGGACTGCCCAGGCAGCCCTACACCATTCAGGATACAGTAATCTATCCCGCCGGAAAAGTGATCAAAACCTACGCATTACCCGAGTTCAGATTTTCGGCCCGCTATTCCATCGACAACAATACCTCGGTGAAATTCAGCGTGAACACGATGACTCAGTATATCCATGTGATATCCAATACCACCAATATTTCACCCACGGATATCTGGAAACTCAGCGATCCGAATATCAAACCGCAGAAGGGCCAGCAGGTCTCTTTAGGATTTTATAAGAACTTTCATTCCAACAGCATTGAAACTTCGGTGGAAGTATATTATAAGACCATGCAGGATTACCTCGACTATAAAAGCGGTGCCAGCCTGACCCTGAATCATCATCTTGAAACCGACGTGCTTGAGACAAGAGGCAAGGCCTACGGTATTGAATTCATGATTAGAAAGAATACCGGCAAACTCAACGGCTGGATCAGCTATACTTATTCGAGGACTTTCCTGCAGCAGGATGATCCGCTGGCAGGTGAACAGATAAATAACGGGAATTATTATCCGGCCAGTTTCGATAAACCAAACATGGTAAATTTCATTGGAAACTACCGGTTCTCTCACCGTTACAGTCTTTCCCTGAACATCGTGTATAGCACGGGCCGGCCGATCACACTGCCCCTTGCCATTGTGCATACGAGTGGCGCGTCCGCACTTTATTATTCGGAAAGAAACCAGTACAGGATTCCGGATTATTTCAGGACGGATATTTCTGTAAATATGGAAGGCAATCACCGTGTGAATCAGAAGTTGCATAATTCCTGGTCGGCAGGCATCTATAATCTGACAGGGCGCCAGAATGCCTACTCGGTATATTTCGTGCAGCAAAACGGAAAAGTGCAGGGTTACCAGCTTTCAATTTTTGGCACGCTGATTCCATTCATCACTTACAATGTTAAATTCTGAGGATGCGTGGACAAAGTGGAAAATATCTGCTGCTCCTGACCTTTATCAGTATGCAGGATTGCAGAAAACCCTATGAACCTCCTGCCATCAAAGCCAGTAATCATTTTGTTGCCGTGGACGGTTTTATCAATACGGGCGGAAATAATTCCTCCACCTTCATCATCAACAGATCACTTAATCTGACTGATTCGGTTATGGACCTGCCTGAATTGGGCTGCATTGTTAATATACAGTCTGAGAGCGGCGTAAGCTATCCAATGACCGATACGGGCATGAACGGCACCTATGTCAGTGAAGTGCTGAATCTCGATCCCGCGATCAGATACCGCCTGTCCGTTAAAACCTCAGATGGCAATGAATACCAGTCCGACTTTATCACGTCAAAACCTGCTCCCCCAATTGACAGCGTAGGCTGGGAATTGAGTGATGATGAGGCGCTCGGATCACAGGCACTTAATGTTTATGTCAACGCTCATGATCCTTCAAATAACACAAGGTTCTATCGTTGGGATTACGTCGAAACCTGGCAACATTCCTCATTTTACCAATCTGCCTGGGGACTGACGGGCGATATCCTGCATTCCGTGGTTCTTATTCCCGAGGAACAAACATATCAATGCTGGAGCACGCAGCATTCGTCTACCATCCTGCTGGGCAGCTCAGTAGCGCTTTCCAGCGATGTGATCAGTCAGATGCCGGTGGCGAAATTTCTCAAGGACGATCCCAGGCTGGATATCGAATACAGCATCCTTGTCAGACAATACCCGTTGGATGCACAGGCCTATGCCTACTGGCTGAATGTTCAGAAAAATTCCCAGACCCTGGGAGGCCTCTTCGATCTGCAACCTTCACAAATGAAAGGTAATCTTCATAGTGTAACCAATCCGTCAGATCCTGTATTTGGATATGTCTCCGCATCTTCTATAACCGAAAAGCGGCTCTTCATTAGTAATAAAAGCCTGCCGGGCTGGAAATACTCGATTCCCTATTCCTGCCCGACTAAACTTGTCGCACCGCCGGACCCGGCTAATATGCTTCACTGGAATTATTCGGATACTGCCTGGGCCCTGTATTATTTTTCCAACGGTATCCCTGTCATTGCACAGAAATTTTGCCTCGACTGCAGGTACCAGGGAGGCACAACCGTAAAACCAGCATTCTGGCAGTAAACTTCCTGATATGAAAAAAGTCCGATTGCTTTTCTTTCTTCAATGTTTCGGGTGCATGTTTTGCCAGGGACAGGCTACCGATGAACCCGGCCAGGGGTTTGCTGTTGAACCCTCGGGCGTGCTGCAGGAAAAACTCTATGCGCATACCGACAAGACCTTCTACCTCGCAGGCGAGACGGTGTGGTTTAAAGTGTATGACGTGGATGCGAAATATCTGAAACCACTCACGGCAAGCAGCATTGCCTATATCGAAATCATCAGCAGAGATCTCAAACCGGTGGTTCAGGCAAAAATTGCGCTCGAAAAAAGTATGGGAAACGGATCAGTAACCCTGCCCGCTTCATTGCCCAGCGGAAACTACCTTTTCCGTGCCTATACCAGCTGGATGAAAAATTTTCCGCCGGAATATTATTACGAACAGACCATCCATATCGTCAACACCCTCCGAATTACCCTTCCCTCAACGGGCGTCCGGACTTCGCCCTCCATACAGTTCTTCTCCGAAGGGGGATATTCAGTGGCGGGTCTCCAGGGAAAGATCGCATTTCAGGCCCTTGATTCCAATGGCCGCGGCCTTGACTGCTCAGGTGTTATCATCAATCAGCAAAATGATACTGTCACGAAGTTTCAATCCTTACACCGGGGCATGGGAAATTTTCTGCTGAAACCGGAAAAGAATACAAATTATTTTGCCATAGTCAGCCTCCAGGATACGCTTATCAGACAAAAGTTGCCGGATATCGAACAGCAGGGTTATAATCTGACGGTGCATGAAACGGCTGACAAGCTGCTGGTTACCATCGGCGCAACCTCCGATTTAGAGAATACCACCGTTTACCTGGTAACACAAACCCGACAGCATGTAGATAATGCGCAGTCAGGTCAGATAAAAAACGGATCGTTGAATATTGAAATCCCTAAGAAAGACCTGGGAGCCGGTGTCAGCATGATCGACCTTTTTAATTCACAACGGTTACCCCTATGCGAAAGGCTGTACTTTACAAAACCTGACAGCAATATGGATATCCGGCTGACGTCCGATCAGACAGCGTATGGACTGCGTAAGCCGGTAGACGTCCGCCTGGCCACACAGTTCGGCGGGAACCAGCCGATCCCGGGCAATCTCTCTGTTGCTGTTTTTCTGAATGACTCCCTGCAGCATGTACCCGGTCAGAATATTCTTACCTGGCTCTATCTCAGTTCCGAACTAAAAGGCAGGGTTGAATCACCTGAATGGTATTTCAGTGGGTCCGGAACGGCTGAGGCCATGGACAACCTGCTGCTGACACACGGATGGAGAAAATTTAGGTGGAATGCCGATTTTGACCAGTCAAAAACTTATTTCGAATTTCTACCTGAAATAGAAGGGCCCGTCGTCAACGGCAGGATTGTCAACCGGATTACCGGTGCGCCGGTTTCCTCTGCTATAGAATATATAAGCGTTCCCGGAGCCGACTATGCCTTCAACAGCGCCACCAGTGACGCTCACGGTGTAATACATTTCGGTTTCAAAAATATTTATAAGAATAACGTGCTGGTCGTTCAGCCTGCCCAGCAAAAGGACTCCAACAACCGGATCGATATTACGCCTGCCTATTCTGACAAGTTTTCGTCTTATTTATTACCCTCTCTTTCGCTTTCCCGCGACCAGCAGGAAGCATTGCTGACAAGAAGTATCGTCAACCAGGTGGAAAACACCTATATCACGTCTAAAAAAAGGATCTACGCGCCCTATGCTTCGGATACCACGGCCTTCTACGGAAAGCCTGACAAGCGTTTTAATCTCGATGAGTACACCCGATTTGTAACCATGGAAGAACAGCTAATCATCGTCAACGAGAAGGATGAAGCGATAGGAGTTGGCCAGAAACTGAAGATCCATCAAGACGGCCTCTTGCACCGAGCTTTCTCAATATTCATATTCAACTCTCTTGGAGAATTGCTGTTGCAGCGCCGTGCGCTTACTAAATACCATTCGCCAGGATTGTGGTCGAATACATGTTGCGGACACCCGTCTCCTGGTGAACACCTTTTGGTT
>Ga0207648_10001692_pt1 | contig 24146 bp, 20 predicted proteins | sample KBSMisM32_FD_184310 | JGI IMG/M metagenome (GOLD analysis project Ga0207648, IMG submission 184310) | Miscanthus rhizosphere microbial communities from Kellogg Biological Station, Michigan, USA - KBS Miscanthus M3-2 (SPAdes) (version 2) | ecosystem: Host-associated > Plants > Roots >...
AAAAGATAGAGAAAGGACTAAAGAATCGCCGCAAAGGTAAACCGGTGCGGTTTGTATATGACAGGGAAATGGACCCGGGACTGCTGGAATACCTGATCCGCAGAATGAATTTGTCCAAACGCGATAACCTTATACCGGGTGGGCGGATTCATAATTTCCGGCATTTTATGGACTTCCCGGAAAGGGTATTTAAAGGATTAAAAAAGAGGCGCAGCTCCATTGATCACCCTTTGCTTACCGAGCGACGTGTGTCAGACGTAATTATGGAAAGAGACGTGATGCTTCATTTCCCCTATCATTATTTTAACCCGGTTATTGATCTGTTGCGCGAAGCCGCAATTGATCCTGCTGTTATATCCATACGTATAACCGGTTATCGCCTGGCAGAGCAATCAAGAGTAATTAATGCGTTAATTAATGCTGTAAGAAACGGTAAGCAGGTAACGGTGATGCTTGAGCTAAGTGCACGGTTTGATGAAGAAGCCAACCTGGAATGGAAAGAAAGACTGGAGGATGATGGCGTAAAAGTATTGATCGGTGTACCAAATATGAAAGTGCATGCCAAGCTCTGTATAATAAAGAAAAAAGTGAATGACCGGACTACACAATATGGCTTTGTAAGTACAGGCAACCTGAATGAAAAAACGGCCCGGTTATATGCCGATCATTGTTTGCTGACCTCCAATCAGAAAATAATGGCCGATCTGAACAGGATATTCAATTTCCTGGAACAACCCCGGACTGGTGATTACTGGCTGAAGCAATGTAAAACCATCATACCAAGTCCGGTGGGTATGCGTAAGTTTTTGCACAAGCTGATCGACCATGAAATAAGAAATGCAAAAAGAAAAAGAGCAGCGCAGATCACGTTGAAGATGAATTCATGTTCCGACGTTGAATTAATAGAAAAATTACATGAAGCGGCGAAAGCCGGTGTTGAGATCAGGTTAATCATCCGTGGCATTTTCTGTATGTTATCTGAGAATTCAAAATTCAAAAAGAAGATTAAAGCGATCAGCATTGTTGACGAATATCTGGAACATGCACGTGTGTGGGTATTTCATAACGGAGGCAAAGAAAAAGTTTATATATCTTCGGCCGACTGGATGGTTCGGAATATTGATCATCGTGTTGAGGCCACTTGTCCTGTTACAGAAGATTCGGTAAAACAGGAGTTGATAGATATACTGGAAATACAGTTGAGCGATAATGTAAAGGCAAGATGGCTGAACAATGAACTGGATAATGAATATGTGCGGATGAAAGGCCGGAAGATCCGTTCACAAATCGAAACCTACCAGTATTTGTATAAAAAAACACTGACCCATAGTGAGACTGGCAGCCATTGATATCGGCAGTAACGCCGCAAGGTTATTAATTTCAGATGTGATCCCCGGCACCAAAGGCAGACCGGAGTTTGTGAAAGTGGCGCTGGTGCGTGTTCCGCTTCGCCTGGGCTTCGATGTGTTTGATAAGGCGGAAATAACTCCTTTAAAGGCGGAAAAACTTCTCAAAACAATCAAGTCTTACAAATATCTGCTCGATGTGTACGATGTAAGACATCTGAAAGCATGTGCTACATCAGCCATGAGAGACGCAAGAAACAGTGATGAAATCATCCGCAAGGTGAAATCAGAAACGGGTATTGATATAAAAATAATCAGTGGCCAGGAAGAGGCGTCCTTCATATATGAAAACCATATTGCCGAAGGAATGACAGATGTAGAATCGTATTTGTATATAGATGTGGGTGGTGGCAGTACAGAACTTACTTTCTTCAGCGATGGTAAACTTATTTTCAAAGAATCATTTAATATCGGCACCATCCGTTTATTAAAAAACCAGGTCACCGAATTGTTGTGGGACGAAATGAAGGAATTCATAAAACTGAAGACAAAAGGATACCATCACGTCACCGCCATCGGTTCGGGCGGTAACATCAATAAAATATTTTCCCTTTCAAAAAGAAAAGAAGGCAAACCTTTGCCATTGGATCTGTTGAGAGATTATTTTAAAGAGTTCAGCAATCTTTCTGTTCCGCAACGTATATCTCTTTACAAATTGAGAGAAGACCGCGCCGACGTAATTGTTCCTGCATTACTCATTTATATTAACGTTATGCGCTGGGCCGATGCGCAGGAGATCTTTGTTCCTAAAATAGGCCTTGCTGATGGGTTGATTTATACGTTGTATGAAGAAGTGAAGAAGGAGTATGCACCGGTATAGGCGCTATTGGAGAAGAATTGATCTCACTGATTTTAAGCCAAAGTATATTGTATCCCAGGTGTATAAACCGAATGGTTGAACATGCACCACCATGCCTTATTTCATTTTGGTAACAGGTGTAAAATGCTACAGACGGGAAAAGTGACAACCCCGGGAATTTTTAAACAGCATTGAAAATGCGGCATGTAATTTACTTCCAAAATCGGGTGTCAGTCAGTGTAGTAGCGGCATTACTTAAAAAAAATATTGAATAAATTTTTTTTTCACTTTATTGTCCGTTATCATATATTGCGGTCGTTTTTCGTACGATCTTGAAATACATCTAAGTAAAACACTCTAAACGCTGACTTATGAAATGTAACCGCATTGCACAGTTACTTGTGCCTCTATTATTTTCATTTACATTACTGCATGCTCAAACCGTTACCGTTTCAGTCGAATCGGGTTATTCGATTAATCATGCACCTGTTGCCGGGTTTACTGCCGGTGTGAATTTTAAATACTTCAGTATCCGGACAGGTATGGATGCGCATTTATCAAGCCAGGTGAATGATGGCATCGTTTTTAAAACAATGATCGCTCATACGTTCAATTTCGGCGAACAATTTTACGGAACTGCCGGTATCGGTCATGCCTATTTGTACAAAAGTGCAGACAACAAATCGATAAACGGTAATCAACTGCTCGTTAATCCTGAAATTGGATATAAATGCTCATTCAAAGAGCAACCCTTTGCGCTGTATGTCGGATATACCCAGGCCGGTGGTGATATAAAGATGCTCTTGGGCGGCATCAGGGCATATTTTTGATTTTATAGGTCAAAGAAGACAGTTCATTAATCATTGCAATTTGCAATTGGCTGTACACATTCGATGGTGATGTACGTAACGGCTGACTGTAAACTGCAAAGTCATGCGCACACTTACAACTTATACCTCAAAGCCGTACATTCGCACTCCATCCCTCACTAAATCCGCTGTATGTCGGTAAACAAAGAAGTAAAAAGAATTACGACCAATACGCTGCAAAAAATGAAAGCTGCAGGTGAGAAAATTTCCATGATCACCGCTTATGATTTTTCCTTCGCCCGGATATTTGATTCTGCAGGTATAGACGTAATACTGGTAGGTGATTCGGCATCGAATGTAATGGCCGGTCATGAAACAACATTGCCGATCACACTGGACCAGATGATCTATCATGCGTCTTCGGTTTTACGCGGTGTGAACCGCTGTTTGGTTGTTGTGGATCTGCCCTTTGGTGCTTATCAATCAAATTCTGATATCGCCCTTGCGTCTGCCGTAAGAATTATGAAGGAAACAGGTGCCCACTCGGTAAAACTGGAAGGTGGTGAAGAGGTACTCGATTCTGTGCGCAAAATCGTATCGGCCGGCATACCTGTCATGGGTCACCTGGGATTAACGCCCCAGTCCATTTATAAATTCGGTACTTATACTGTTAGAGCGAAAGAAGTCGATGAAGCGGATAAGCTGAGAAAGGATGCTAAACTGCTGGAAGAGGCCGGTTGTTTTGCAGTAGTATTGGAAAAAATTCCTGCTTTGCTGGCAAAGGAAGTTGCTGAAAATATCTCCATACCAACGATTGGCATCGGTGCAGGTAATTTTTGCGACGGCCAGGTGTTGGTGATGCACGATATGCTGGGTATCAATACAGAATTTAAACCACGTTTTTTGCGCCAGTATTTAAATGTTCATGAAATGGCAACCAAAGCCGTACAGCAATACATCAACGATATTAAATCGCGTGATTTTCCCAATGCAAATGAACAATATTGAATTATTTTAGCGGAAAAATATAAGTCACCTTATTCTTAAATCGCCACATCGAACATGAACCGCATTCTTCCCCTGTTATCCGTAGCCATCACGGCGCTATTTATTATTTCCTGCTCAAAAGAAGTTTCTGTTGATACCACGAACGCATCACCGGCAGGTGTAAGCGGGAATTTCAGGGCAAAGATCGACGGTAAAGAGTGGGTGGCCGATAAGGTAACAGAAGCAGTAAGGCTGCAGGGAATAATTAGCATTGCGGGTATCAGCGTTGATAAAAAAACAGTCGCAATTACATTGCTGGATTCCGGCGTACATACGTACACACTAAGCAGTACGACTATAAATGTTGCTGCATATATTGATAGCTCAGTCGCTGATCCAACTTCGTTGACGACAAATGCAGGAATAAACCCGGGCGATGCAGGCGGAACATTGACCATTACTAAGATTGACGAGTCAAAAAAGACGATATCGGGAACATTTCAGTTCACGGTTTTTCACCCGGATAACAATCAGAAGAAAACATTTACGGAGGGAGTTTTTGCTGATATCCCTTATTCGACTGACCCCATACCTGGCACCGGAACAGGAAATGGCAAAGACACGTTTGCCGTAAAAGTGGATGGTGTGTTATGGAAGCCGGGCTTTGCATTAGCGGCAAATGCAGGTGTTCAATTTACTATTACCGGTATGGAAGGCACAGATAAATGGCTGTCACTTTTTTTCCCGGGCGCCATTACACCGGGCACCTATCCTATCGGCGATTTATTTACACCCTATTCAGGCAGCTATAACGGGTTGGAGTCTACCACGGGCAGCCTGCAAATTCTTGAATACAATACGTCAGCTAAGCGGATACGGGGCACCTTTAACTTTCATGCTGAAGATGCACTGGGCGGCAATGCAACGGAATTAACAGAAGGTTACTTCTCTCTTTCGTATTATTAGTATCTTCCAAATTCGTTTACACCGTATCAACAATCCCAATAGTTTGTTATAGTTATATCTTCCGCAGTAAGTGAAAATGTTTTTTCTTTTTTTTACGTCTAAAGAAAAAATAATTACATGAGGCATCTGATCTTTCTGCCGGTGCTATCGGCTTTCTGTTTATTCGGTAAAAAAAATTATAATAATACGGGTACCTCTTTCCTGCAACAAATAACAGATACAGGCATTATCATACATCATAAACCGGATGGATTGATTAACGAATGGCCATCATCGAAATTTGAAACAGATATCAGTACAGATATAAGTTATGCGATAGACAATGACAGCGCCAGCTTATACCTTGCATTGAACATTCCGAACCAGGGTATTCAAATGAAGTTGATGCGCATGGGCATGAATCTATATATAGATATGAAAGGGAAAAGAAAAGAAGGAAGAGGCATTTCTTTTCCTGTAAAAGACGAAACCTTAACTTCTGATAAAACTTCATTTAACGATGCAGCGGGTATAGAAGAGAATAATGAGGCTAACGATGCCATACAACCGCAAAAACAAACCAATATAAAAGCAATGCGATCTTCACTGGCATTGCGTTTGACATATATGAGTGTTTTTGGGTTTGAAGGAATAGAAAATCATGACCAGGGTTTGCGGATGCCGGGCAGTATCAATATATCTTTTGCCTGGGACACTGCTGATGTAATGCACATTGAATATTCGGTTCCTTTGAAAATGCTGGAAGACGGAGCCTTAATAAAAGATAAAGAAATCGGCATTGGCTGGAAAATAAATGGAATTTATCCCTCGGATAAACCTTCGGGTAGAAAGCCGCATAACCGCGCAGCCGGAGGTTATGGACAAAATCGCACGGGGTTTGATCCCAATGCTAAACCTGTAAGCAGGGAGACTATTATTCGCGAGCAAAATATCTGGACAAAATATACAATTGCCAATCATTGACGATCAGGTTGCCACAGCTTCACTTCTGAGCCCCGATGCTTAACTTTGCGACTCAATTTGAAAACTGATGGATTTTCTTAAAACACTTCGGATTGAAGCAAACAATATCGGTGTCAGCACCGGGATCAATAAAATAAAATCATCGGGGGAAAAGATTGATTCTTTTTCTCCTGTTGATGGCAAATTGATTGGTTCGGTAACATCTGCGGATAAAGAAAGTTATGAAACAGTTATTAAAAAAGCGGGAGAAGCTTTTTTAACGTGGAGGCTTACACCTGCGCCAAAAAGAGGAGAAATTGTGCGCCAGGTTGGCGAGGCTTTACGGCATTACAAAGAGCCTTTGGGTAAATTAGTTTCGTATGAAATGGGAAAAAGCCTGCAGGAAGGTTATGGTGAAGTGCAGGAAATGATTGATATCTGTGATTTTGCGGTTGGTCTTTCCCGTCAGTTGCATGGATTAACGATGCACAGCGAAAGATCGGCACATCGTATGTACGAGCAATGGCATCCATTGGGCATTGTTGGTATTATTTCGGCGTTTAACTTTCCCGTTGCCGTGTGGAGCTGGAACAGTATGCTCGCCTGGATTTGTGGCGATGTATGTGTATGGAAGCCTTCGGAAAAAACGCCATTATGTGCAGTGGCCTGTCAGAATATAATAGCGGAAGTCTTTGCAAAAAATAATGTGCCGGAAGGTGTATGCGGATTGATTGTCGGCGGACGCGATGTCGGTGAATGGATGGCTGCCGATACAAGATTACCATTGATCTCTGCTACCGGTTCAACTCGCATGGGAAAAGCAGTAGGTGCTGCAGTTGGTGCAAGATTGGGGCGTGCATTATTGGAATTGGGAGGAAACAATGCGATCATTATATCAAAAGATGCAGATATCGATATAGCAGTCCGCGGATCTTTATTTGGTGCAGTGGGTACGGCAGGACAGCGATGCACAACCACACGCCGGTTAATTATCCAGGAAGAAGTATATGATAATGTGAAAGAAAAATTGATTACGGCATATAAACAATTAAGAATAGGTAATCCGCTGGATGAACATAATCATGTGGGGCCATTGATTGACAAAGATGCTGTTGCTCTCTACAAAAAGTCGATTGAAGCGTGCAAAGCAGAAGGTGGCAATTTTATTGTGGAGGGAGGTATTTTGGCCGGCGACGGATATGAAAGCGAATGCTACGTGAAACCCTGCATTGCGGAGGCCAAACCGAACTATAAAATTGTTCAGCACGAAACGTTTGCTCCTATTTTATACCTGCTGAAATACAGATCCATTGAGGAAGCAATTGCTATTCAGAATGAAGTTCCCCAGGGGCTTTCATCAGCAATTATGACGGTGAACCTGCGGGAAGCAGAGAAATTTCTTTCGCATGCAGGCAGCGATTGCGGCATTGCAAATGTGAATATTGGCACAAGCGGTGCAGAAATTGGCGGAGCATTCGGCGGTGAAAAGGAAACAGGTGGCGGACGAGAGAGCGGCAGCGATGCATGGCGGGCCTATATGCGCCGGCAAACAAATACCATAAATTACAGTCCTGATTTACCCCTTGCACAGGGTATAAAATTTGATTTATGAAAATAATTATTTCTATTTGTTTAATTTTCAGGAAATAATAATTCTTAATTTTTTCCCGTTTCTAAAGGAATGCCATCAAAATGTTGAACCAGATGAAAAAACACCTGACTTTAATTATCGTTATATTTTTAGCTTTTGAGTGTACATCACAGGCACAGGCAAGATTTGGTATTTTGGTTGGTCCGCAATCGGCAAGTGTTTTTGAATCGAATAGTGTACCCGGTTGGTTTAATGTAAAAGATTTTTATTCCTCCCGCTTTAGTCTTCATGGAGGTGTTACATTGGATGTTCCTTTTTCTGCCAAATCCCCGGTTCATTTTCAACCCGCCCTGCTGTATTCAGGTAAAGGCAGAAAATTCTCGCCGGGTATATTAACGGATACTGTAGATAGAAATCATTATGTGCACCAGGAACAGTTTACAAATTACCTTGACCTTCCTTTAAATATTGTGCTGAAATTTCCGGTTGGAAAAGATGCACGGTTCATTTTCGGTGGTGGTCCGCAATTTTCGTTTCTTGTTGGTGGAAAAGAAACAACTAAAATTAAGGACGGTGATACCGCAGTCGGTGCTACCAATAGCCTGGCTAAAGGCGGCGGCCCGGGTCAATACAAAGCGCTGGATTTTAACTTAAACGCATTGATTGGTTTTGAATTTGGCCGCTTTATTCTCACGGTGAATTACAGTCGTGGTTTCAATAATTTTTATACACCCAAAAACTACGACGCAAGCATCAGGCATGTGGTAGTTGGGGGTACGATAGGTGTATTATTTGGCCGTCAAAAAGGTGCTAAGCCGAGAGATCGGGATAAGGATGGAATTTTAGATCCGGATGATGCCTGCCCGACGCAGCCTGGAACAGCTGCAACAAAGGGCTGTCCTGACAAAGACGGGGATGGCGTTGCAGATAAAACGGATAAATGTCCTGATCAGGCTGGCCCTGCGAGCAATGGCGGCTGCCCGATACCGGATAAAGATAAAGATGGCGTACCAGATGACCAGGATAAATGTCCTGACGTTGCCGGCCTCCAGATATATGATGGATGTCCCATACCGGATAAAGATGGTGATGGCGTAAATGACTTTGAAGACAGGTGCCCGACTGTTGCCGGACCTGCTTCCAATAGAGGTTGTCCAATCGTAGACACCGATAAAGACGGTATCGCCGACCCGGATGACAAATGCCCTAACCAGCCTGGTGTAGCGAAATACCAGGGTTGCCCGATACCGGATACTGATGGTGATGGCGTAAATGACGATAATGATAAGTGCCCGCAAACAAAAGGCCCGAAAGAGAATGGTGGTTGCCCGGAAATAAAGAAAGAAGTAATTGATAAGTTCAATGAGGCGGGGCAGCAGTTGAAATTCGTTGCACAAAAGGCCGACCTGCAGGCTGCTTCTTACAAGATATTGGATCAATTGGTCAAACTGTTGAAACAATATCCATCGCTTAGTTTGACAATTGATAACTATGCAAACGTTTTAAAAACAAAAGAAGCCAATCAAAAGCTGGCTGTTGAGCGGGCAAACAACATTATGGCTTATATCGGGCTGCAGGGAATTGACTGGAGTCGTATGAAAGCGAACGGGTATGCAGCAGAAATTCAACCTGCCGGTCAACCCGCCGCAAAAAATACAGGAAGCCGCAGCGAACTCAAAGTGGCCAACCAATAATAAACAATTGAATGTAAGCGAAATAAAGAGGTTCTTAGGGTTTACCCTGAGAGCCTTTTCTTTTTTGCGTTGGGTAATATTTTAGAGTTTGGCACGTTTTTGCTTTGGAGTATCCAATAATTCAATATTTCTATCCCCATGAAAAAACCAATTCTGTTTTTATTAACTGCATTATTTTTTTATTTGAATTCTCTGGCGCAGGTGAGAGTAGGTATTCTCGCAGGGCCGAATTCATCTTCAGTAATCGAATCAAATAATTTACCAAACTGGAACAGTCTGAAAGGCAATTTCAAATCCAGGCTGGGCATTCATGCCGGCTTTCAAGCCGATATTCCTGTTTCGGGAAAATTATATTTTCAACCTGGTGTACAGTATTCTGCAAAAGGAAGAAAGTATGCGCAAAGCTATGACAGCACTTCCAGCGATACAGCCTGGCACAATGCTATTCAATATGTAAATTATATTGAAGCTCCGCTGAATCTTGTATTGAAATTCCCATTGGGAAAAAATGTAAAGTTTGTCATAGGCGCCGGCCCCTACATTGCTTTCTTCTTTAATGGTAAAGAAAACAATGAAGTCTCTTATACAAACGGGGACTTTACCACTAATGAGGTAAAAGATCTTCCGGTTGGTAATGGCCCCGGAAAATACAAGACATTTGATTATGGTATAAACGGACTGGCAGGTCTTGAAATAGGCAGAGTCTTTCTAACGGCAAACTATAGCCGCGGCTTGAGTGATTTTTATAAATCTGCAGACTATGATGGTAACTTTAAACACCAGGTCATTGGCGGTACACTCGGCGTCTATATCGGTAAACAAACCAAAGAAGAAGTAAAACCAAGAGATAAAGACAAAGATGGTGTACCGGATAAAGATGATGCATGTCCTGCCGAGCCGGGTACTGTCGCTACAAAAGGCTGTCCGGATAAAGACGCTGACGGCATAGCAGATAAAGACGATAAGTGTCCGGACCAGACCGGTGTGGCCAAATATAATGGCTGCCCCATTCCTGATTCCGATAAAGATGGAATAAATGATGATGAAGATAAATGTCCTCAAATAGCAGGGGTTGCCAAATACAAAGGCTGCCCGGTACCCGATACAGATAAAGATGGTATTAATGACGAAGAAGACAAATGTCCCCAGGTTGCAGGTGTTGCCCGCTATAATGGTTGCCCGGTTCCCGATACGGATGGCGATGGTGTAAATGATGAAGAAGATAAATGCCCGCAAACAAAAGGAACCGCCGCCAATGGAGGTTGCCCGGTAATCAATAAGGAAATAGTTGAAAAAGTGAATTATGCGGCGCGCCAGATTCAGTTTGACTATACAAAAGCAACGATACGCCCGGCATCATTTGCGGTATTGGACGAAGTAGTGAAAGTGCTGAAACAGGATGCAAGCTTAATCCTTTCCGTTGAGGGTCATACAAGCGGTGATGGCATACTCGTAGCGAATATGAAATTGTCACAGGCCAGAGCCGACAATGTAAAGGCATACTTTGTGTCAAAAGGAATTGACGCGTCCAGGTTGACTGCCAAAGGCTTCGGTCCTACAAAACCGTTAAATAAAGGTAAAACTGCAGCAGAAAAGGCACTAAACAGGCGTGTGGAAATGATCCTGAGCAACCGCTAACTTTAGAATAACGTCACAATTATCAACAGCTCTGTCCACATCAGGGCTGTTTTTTTATTAAAAAAAGCCGAATCATTATCATTATTTTTTTACCTCATATTGCAACTTTGTAATTTTGTTGATTATAAAAATTGGTTCAATGATGAAATACTTGCCGATGATTGCTGTGCTCGTTCTTTTTGCGTTTACAGTACAGGCACAGAAAACAGATGTACCCCGTGGATGGCACCTCTTAGACAAACAGGATGACGGATATTACGGCATCAGCCTGAAAAAAGCCTATAATTTTATTGACGAGAAGAAATTAAAAAGTAAGCCTGTTATTGTTGCGGTTATTGATTCCGGAATTGATACGACACACGAAGACCTGAAGTCAGTTATTTGGACAAATCCGGGCGAGATTCCGGGGAACGGCATTGATGATGACAACAATGGATATATTGACGATGTGCATGGCTGGAACTTTGTTGGCGGTCGTGACGGGCGTAATGTAAAGGACAATTCCAGCGAAGCGATCCGTGTGTACTATGCATATAAAGATAAATTTGGAAACGTGGCAGATTCCGCATCCGGATCGCTCAATAAAGACGATAAAGAGTTGTATTCTATGTGGAAGAAAGCAAAAGCCGATGTAGGAGAAGTAGATCCTGAGCAGTTGCTGAACCTGATGTTGCTTAAAAGTGTATTCAACGATGCATTAAGTGTGGATAGCACGATAAAAAGAGCGTTGAATAAAGATGACTATTCAGGAAAAGACGTACGGGATCTGAAACCTGCAGACGTTGCTGAAAAAAGGGCCCGTGAAAAAGTGCTGCGGCTGTATTATGGGCTGCAGGTTGATCTTGAAGACGGCAGTAAGCAGCTCTATAGCGAGATCCACGAACAAATTGATGAAGAAGAAAAAAAGAACGAAGCAAAAAAGAAAGCGCCTAAAGATTATCGTGCCGAGATCGTAAAAGACAATTACAATGATTTCAATGATCGTTTCTACGGCAATAATGATGTGATGGCGAATACACCGTTGCACGGTACACATGTCTCCGGCATTATTGGTGCAATGAGAAATAATGGCCTCGGTATGGATGGTGTTGCCGACAATGTAAAAATCATGTTAGTGCGTGCAATTCCCGATGGCGATGAATACGATAAGGACGTTGCATTAAGTATTCGTTATGCTGTTGACAATGGCGCACAGGTAATCAATATGAGCTTTGGCAAGTATTTATCTCCTCAAAAACAATGGGTGGATGATGCAGTGAAATATGCAGAGAGTAAAGGTGTGTTGCTTGTTGCAGCAGCCGGAAATGAAAAAAAAGATGTTGATACCTTACCGCATTTTCCCAACGCCTATCTTAAAAAAGATAATCGGAAAGTATCTAACTGGATAACGGTGGGGGCTAGTGGTGATCCGCAAGCCGGTGGCTTAACGGCAAGTTTTTCCAATTATGGTAAAAAGGATGTCGACGTGTTTGCACCCGGGGTAAAAATATATTCAACTGTGCCTGGTGGTAATACGTATGCCAGCCTCCAGGGAACAAGTATGGCATCGCCGGTAGTAACAGGTCTCGCCGCTCTTATTTTAGAATACTTTCCTACGCTGTCGCCACAGCAGGTAAAATATGTTATTGAGAAATCTGTCTCCAAACCGGATATTCAAGCCAAGGATCCCGGCACAGATACACTTGTGAGCATGGCTGATCTGAGCACGAGCGGAGGCATTGTGAATGCTTATGAGGCAGTAAAACTTGCTTCAACATTAAAGGGAGATCGAAACACACAAATAAAAACAAAGTCTACAATTAATCAGAAAACAAAAGAATAAAAGAAAAACCCTTCATTTTGAAGGGTTTTTTGTTGGATCAATATCTTCTTTTTTTATTTATCACTTGTCAATCCGGCCAATGTATATTCCTGGTTAAGTCTTGAAATATTGGTGACAGAAATTTCTTTGGGACAAACAGCTTCACACGCCGTCGTAAATGTGCAGGCACCAAAACCTTCTTTATCCATAACGTTCACCATATTTAAAACCCGTGTTTTTCGTTCGGGATCACCCTGCGGCAACAAGGCAAGATGTGAAACTTTTGCAGATACAAACAGCATTGCCGATGAATTTTTGCAGGCGGCTACACATGCACCGCAACCAATACAGGCGGCCGCAGCAAATGCTTTATCCGCACTATCTTTTTCAATTGGAATTGCATTGCCATCAACAGCGTTTCCCGTATTTACAGAAATATAACCACCAGCCTGTATGATTTTATCAAAGGCTGTTCTGTCAACTATCAAATCTTTGATAACCGGAAATGCCTTTGCTCTCCATGGTTCCACAACAATTGTATCACCATCTTTAAAAGCACGCATATGCAATTGACAGGTCGTTGTTCCTTGCCATGGGCCATGCGGACGTCCATCGATATACATAGAACACATACCGCAGATTCCTTCACGACAATCATGATCAAAAGCGATCGGTTCTTTGCCATCATGAATCAGTTTTTCATTCAGCACATCAAACATTTCGAGGAAAGACATTTCTGAAGAAATATTCGTTACCTGGTATGTTTCAAATGAGCCTTTGCTGCCGGCATTTTTTTGCTTCCACACCTTGAGTGTGAGGTTCATGCTATAATGCTCCATGAATATTTTTATAGTTTCTTTTACTACTTGTTTTAATCAACCGCTTATTTATAATTTCGCTGAGTCGGTTTTATCATTTCGTAATTCAATTCTTCTTTATTTAGTTTCCAACTGCTGTCACCGTTATATTCCCAGGCCGCGACATACATAAACTGATCATCATGCCTCAGCGCTTCACCATCTTCCGTTTGGCTTTCTTCGCGGAAATGACCACCGCAACTTTCAGCTCTTTCCAGGGCATCTTTACACATCAATTCGCCCAACTCAATAAAATCAGCAACGCGATTGGCCTTATCCAATTCAGGATTCATCTCATTTATTTCACCAGGAATCTTCACGTCTTTCCAGAATTCAGCTTTTAATGCCTGTATCTCTTTTATTGCTTCATTCAATCCTTTTTCATTTCTTGCCATCCCACATTTTTCCCACATTATCTTGCCAAGACGTTTATGAAAACTTTCAGGAGATTTGGTTCCCTTAATATTTATAAGTGTATTAATTCTTTCGCTTACTCCTTTCTCTGCAGCCTCAAAAGCAGCATGCGTTGTGGCGATCGGTTTTGTGGCAATTTCATCAGCTAAATAATTACCGATTGTATAGGGAATAACAAAATAACCATCTGCAAGACCCTGCATCAATGCGGATGCACCAAGTCTGTTCGCTCCGTGATCACTGAAATTTGCTTCGCCCAATGAATACAATCCCGGCACATTCGTCATCAATTCATAATCTACCCATAAGCCACCCATGGTATAATGCACCGCAGGATAAATGCGCATGGGAACTTCATATGGATTTTCACCGGTGATCTTTTCATACATGTCAAAAAGATTACCGTACTCTTCCTTTACGACTTCTTTACCCAATCGCACCAACGTTGCTTCGTCGGGATTTTCTATACCCAGTTTACCGGCTTCTGTACGACCGTATTTATTAATAAGATTAAAACGAAAATCAAGATAAACCGCTTGTTTTGTAGTTCCTACTCCATAGCCGGCATCACATCTTTCTTTGGCTGCCCGCGATGCCACGTCTCTCGGCACAAGATTGCCAAACGCAGGATATCTTCTTTCCAAATAATAATCTCGTTCCTCTTCAGGAATTTCATTTGCCTTCCTCGGATCATTCTGTTTTTTCGGTACCCATATTCTTCCGTCATTGCGCAGCGATTCAGACATCAGCGTCAATTTACTCTGATGATCGCCGGTAACAGGAATACAGGTCGGATGTATTTGTGTAAAACAAGGATTTGCAAAATAAGCACCGCGCTTATGTGCTTTCCACGCAGCAGTTACATTACTGCCCATGGCATTTGTGCTCAGGTAAAAAACATTGCCATATCCGCCGGTACATAACAGCACCGCATGACCGAAATGTCTTTCCAGCTCTCCGTTAATAAGATTTCTGCAAATAATACCTCTCGCCTTGCCATCGATGATCACCACATCAAGCATCTCATGACGGGTGTACATTTTCACATTTCCCAAGGCCACTTGTCTTTCCAATGCCTGGTAAGCACCAATTAATAATTGCTGACCGGTTTGACCTGCAGCATAAAAAGTTCTTTTTACCTGTGTGCCACCGAAAGAACGATTATTTAATAGACCGCCATATTCTCTTGCGAAAGGAACGCCTTGGGCAACGCACTGGTCAATTATATTTACGCTTACTTCAGCGAGACGATGAACATTACCTTCCCTTGCCCGATAGTCACCACCTTTTATCGTATCATAAAACAGGCGAAATACACTGTCACCATCATTCTGATAATTTTTGGCAGCATTAATGCCACCCTGTGCGGCAATTGAATGCGCCCGTCGCGGAGAATCCTGGAAACAAAATGCTTTTACTTTATATCCTAACTCACCCAATGAAGCGGCAGCAGATGCACCGGCGAGACCGGTACCTACAATAATAATTTCCAGTTTGCGCTTGTTGGCAGGATTAACCAATTTACAATGCCCTTTATATTCTGTCCATTTATCATCAAGTGGACCTGCGGGAATTTTTGAATTGAGCATAATACAATGTGATAATTAGATAATGTGCTGATATGCTAATTGGTTCGCTGTTATCAGCTATATAATCTTCGTTTCCATTTTGCTTCTTTCAATAATACCAATCCAAACGCATCAAATCATTTTTCACTGATACACGTATGACCATTCACTACTTCACCCAACCCAGGTACATACTCACCGGCATCATTGCGAATACAAGCGAAATAATAATCGCAAATCCGGTACCGGTGGCCTGTATTATCGACAGGAACCGTTTATTATGTACACCGATCGTCCGAAACGCACTTTGAAACCCATGCATCAGGTGCCAGGCCAGCGAAAAGCAGGCCAGTACATAAACAATCACAACCCATGGTTCGGTAAATGTGATCTGCATAAGGTTATATAGATTATGCATTTCCTTTCCATCAATTATTACGGGGTTTACACCGGTGAACCGGGAAGGTATCCAGAACTGTTTCCAGTGAATAATAAAAAACAAAAGAAGGATCGTTCCAAGCAAACCCATGCTGCGACTATACCATTTACTTCCCTTATTGCCAAGATTCACCTTATATCCTACACCTCTTTTAGAACGGTTGCTGAATTCCAGCACATATCCTTGAATGATATGTATAAATATGCCGATAAACAAACCGACTTCCAGTATGCGGATCACAACTGTTGCCCCCATAAAGTGAGCCGCCTTGTTGAACATAATTCCACCATCATTTGCCCATATACAGGCATTGATACCGGCATGCACAACTAAAAAAGATATCAGAAACAACCCCGTCAACCCCATTACCAGCTTTTTGCCTACCGAAGAAGTGAAGAATTCAGACCATTTCATATAAAGGAGGAAAGGTGATTTAAATTTTCGGCAAATTTAGTATCGGAAAGCCAAACTTGATCAAATAAAACCGGATATTATGATTTTATGCATTGAGCGGATTAGAAAGCTGTTATCTTGAAAAAATTGTCTCTGTTGCAAAAAGCTTTTGTAATTGCGGGAACAGTGATTTGTTAATTACATAGAAAGTCTTGCCATCATTTCATTGTCTATTTTCTTAAAAAGGTGAAATGGTTTATATGTACGCCAACTAGGCAAGTCGTAGAGTTCTATAAAACGATTCAGCTTTGCACGCCTGAAATCATATTGAGTAGCTTCCGGCATATTCAAAATCACAATCCAGCCATTTTCATCGGTCACTTCTTCATACCATTCTTCATAATATTCTTTATCGCTGCTATGAAAATTCAATACGTTCTCCGCAATCAATATAAATTTGAATATACCTTCTTCCATCAGCTTTTCCATTACTTCCCGCTTCAGTTCCATAATGTCATTTTCAATTGCATCATTCCACTCCCCTATCATTTCTATTACGGCATATTTCTCAATATAATCCGCAATTAATATTTTAAGGTATAACGTGCGGCTGCCAAAATCGTCCCACTGCGGATGTATGTAATAGTTATATATCGTCTGGGTAAATTCAAACTCAGAATACGTGCGGCCGAAAAAAGGAGAACGCTCATCTTCTTCACTTATATAAATGTGCCGCCAGTTATAGAATGGTTCTATGTCGTGCATGATTCAATTTGAAAATTAAGCAATTTGAAAATTTGAAAATGAATCAAAAAAGCGAAAATGTTTGTAATGTCATTCTCAAATTGACGGTTTTTCAAATTTTCAAATTATCTACTGCTTTTTTCACACTTCCGAATTTCAACAACAATTCTTTTGCCTTGTTATAATCCCCAATATTCGCATTTGTCATCAGCATTTTTGTGCCCCTGTCTACTAATTTATCGTTCGTTAATTGCATATTCACCATTTTATTATCTTCTACCCTGCCCAGCTGTATCATCACTGTTGTTGAAATCATATTTAATACCAGTTTCTGTGCAGTTCCGCTTTTCATCCTTGTACTGCCGGTCACAAATTCCGGGCCCACCACCACTTCAATCGGAAAATCTGCTGCAGCACTTACCGGTGAATTTGCATTGCAGGAAATACTACCGGTTATTATTCCGCTTTCCCTGCATTTTTCCAATGCACCGATAACATAAGGCGTCGTTCCGCTCGCCGCTATACCAATTACCACATCTTTTTCTGACACATTATATGCTTGCAAATCTTTCCATCCCTGCTCCTTATCATCTTCTGCAAATTCGACAGCATTCGTTATCGCTTTTTCACCACCGGCAATAATACCTATTACCAGTCCGTAAGGTACACCATAAGTGGGCGGACACTCACTGGCATCTACGATTCCCAATCTGCCGCTGGTACCGGCGCCTATATAAAATAATCTTCCGCCCATCAGCATCTTGTCTGTTATCACCTGTATCAATGCTTCAATACCGGGTATTGCTTTCTCTACAGCAAACGGAACGATCTTATCCTCTTTGTTGATATTGGTGACAATGTCAAGAACACTCATCTTATCGAGCTCATGATAGTTTGATTCCTGTTCCGTCGTCCTTATAAATTCACTCATATTTTATTTTAGCTATGATAGTCAATCAGGCCTTCCATCGGATTTTTTAATACTCTACCAAATTCAAACTCATACTGATGACAAAGTTCTTTCAATACATCTTTAAATCCATGCGCTATACTTCCAGCAAAATGTACCGGTGAGTTCCACACTTCGCCGTATTTGCACAAATGAATAAAATAAAAATCATTCAAACCATCTTCCAAAATATTTTCAATCATAAAGTGACCCCGGTTCTGTGCCAGGAAAACAGCAAAGCCGGCCAGATAGCGGTTCGGCAATGGCTTTTTATACACGTTCTCCAGTATTTCTGTATAGCTTGTTTTGAAAGTATTTTCAAATCTTCGTTTCAGTTCTTCATCAAAGGTATCATAGAGATAATATTGAATTACTTTTTTACCAAGGTAAGCACCACTGCCTTCATCGCCGAGAACATAGCCCAGGCCTGTCCGCGCAGTCGTTATCGTTTTTCCATTGTAATAACAGGAACTCGATCCTGTGCCAAGTATACAGGCCACACCTTTTTTATGACCACATAAAGCCCTGGCCGCTCCCATCATATCATGCGTTACATGCAATTTTGCTTGTGGAAAAAGAAGGTTGAGCGCTTTCTTCACGATTGCCGCATTTTTCGGATTTATACAACCGGTACCATAATAATGAACTTCGTTTATGGTAACATTTTTAAGCTTTGGCAAAAGTTCCTCCTGCAACAAATGCCTTATCTGTTCGGTATTTAAAAAATAAGGGCTGATGCCCTGGGTAAAAATCTTCTTTTTCCTTTCTTTGCCCAGCACGCACCACTCCGTTTTGGTAGCACCACTATCCGCAATAAGTTTAACTCCGGCCATAGAACAAATTCGTTAAAAGATGTGTTGTTTTGGATGAACGAATTCGAAAGTTGCTCCAAAACGGGTATTTTGCAATTAAAATACAAAGAAACAGCAGACAATGGGTAATAAAAAATTGCAGGTTTGGCTTCCCCTCCTGTTTTCAATTGTGATGATTGGCGGTATGTACTTCGGTTTTAAAATGAAAGATCAAACCGGAGGCACCAGTTTTTTTAAAACAGAAAAAAGAGGTGCATTCCAGGAAGCCCTCGATCTGATCAAACAGAAATACGTTGACTCGATCGGTATCGACACACTTCAGCAAAGTGCGATCCAGGATGTAATGACTGAACTGGATCCGCATTCGGTTTATATTCCTCCCACCAACCTCCAGGATGTGAATGATGATATTATGGGACGCTTTGAGGGCATCGGTGTTGAGTTCAACATTTTCAGTGATACAGTAAATATTGTTTACGTTATTCCCGGAGGTCCCAGTGATAAAGCTGGCATGCAGGTCGGTGACAAGATCATTAAAGTGAATGATTCAACGATTGCCGGTAAAAACATTGCCAGCGATGATGTTAAGAAATTAATCCGCGGTGAAGATGGATCGTCGGTTGCTCTTAATGTTTTAAGGATGGGCAAACCGCAGGTTATATCTGTAAAACGCGGTACTATCCCGGTTTCCTCTATTGATGCGGCCTATATCATTGATACGGCAACGGGTTATATTAAACTCAATAAGTTTTCGGATAACGCTTACCATGATTTCATGGAAAACCTGGAACGGTTGCAAAAGGAAGGAATGCAAAAATTAATTCTTGATTTGCGTGGTAATGGTGGTGGATTTATGGGTGAAGCGGTCAATATGGCCGATGAATTTCTCGATGGAAATAAACTGATTGTTTATACACAGGGAAATAGTAGCCCGAGAGAAGAATTCAAAGCAAGAAGAGATGGTCTTTTTGAAAAAGGAAAATTAGTTGTGCTGGTAGATGAACTGACAGCAAGTGCGAGTGAAGTATTATCCGGGGCATTACAGGATTGGGACAGGGCGACAATCATTGGACGCCGATCCTTTGGTAAAGGACTTGTGCAGAAACAATATTCATTAAGCGACGGCTCTGCAATACGCTTAACCATTGCCCGCTATTATACACCGCTTGGCCGTAGTATTCAGCGACCTTATGATAAAGGAAAGAAAGTATACATGGATGAAATATGGCATCGCTATGAAACAGGGGAAATGATTTATGCTGATTCGAACAAAATAACGAATGGAAAAGTTTTCAAAACGCCAGGTGGCCGGACCGTTTATGGTGGCGGAGGCATTATGCCGGATATTTTTGTTTCAATAGATACAAATGGCATCCGCAGAAGTGTTACCAGGTTATATCTTGATGGCAGCTTTAATAATTTTGTTTATAATTATTATATAAACCATATACAACAGTTCAAACAATACAATTCTCCCGCCGACTTTGCAAAGAACTATAACACTGCAGATGCATGGAACCAATTGAATGCATTTGCAAAAAGAGATACGATTGAATTAAAATACATATCAGAAAAAGACAAATCGGATATACAGCGCCGTTTGAAAGCCTATCTCGCAAGATACAGGTGGAGAAACGAGGGCTTTTATGAGTTACTCAACAGCGAAGATGAAGTGGTGAAAAAGGCGTTGGAGACAATAAAGAGTTGATTCTATTTTTCTGCTAAATTTCTTGTCCCCAATATCGACAAGGGTACAAGAAGAAATATATCGCAGACATGCGCTATCCAATCTGTTCTGGATATTCGGCTTACAGGAAAAAGTATAGCACCGGTTATTATAAGAATGGCTATAAAAGCATCAACCGTTTTCGTGCGCAGCATCACAATTCCCAAAATGAGCAGGCTCAGGGGCGCCAGGGGTCCGGTTTGAAACAACAGGATATTTGAACTCAATTTATAGTTTTCAAATTCTTTCAGATAAGTTTCATGTGAGATGTCAAATATATCAGACATCACTCCTACCATTGCAAAATTAGACCCGCTGATAAACCCGATAATAGCCATTAACAAACCCCATGCAGCATAATTCGGAAATTTAATTTTTATAAAATCAAATAAAGCAATCAAAGACGGAATCCAGAAGAACATGGATAATACAAGTAACGTACCACCAATAACACCATACTCCTTGTTTACCCAAAAGAACCCGGATATAAATTGCAGCAAAGGAGCAAGTATTAAACTCACTCCATACATTTTATGCTGCTTTCTGGTTAATAGCACTTCCATGCGTTTTAAACTGACAGGCTTATTTGGTTTCTTTGTCCAATAATTCTTTCTTTTCAATCCGGTAAGAACTGACCAGGCCAAGACCGCCGCCGATGGCAATCAATGAAAAGTAAACGGCTACTGGTTCTATTCTTGTCGGGATCATTGTCGTGTCTATCAGGAAGGCTGCGAGCAAACCAACACCGGCTCCAACCAGTAAAAGTCCCCATTTAAGATTCCTGTATGGCGCTGGCCTGTTGGCAAATTCTTTCGGGTTAAGGCCTTTCTCGATCATCGCCAGATTTTCCCTTTTGTGCATATAAATAATACCAAAAATCATCGTGAAAAAGCTGATCGGTATTAAAACTGCAACTAACATTTCTGTGGCATGCATAACTGTAAAATTTATATTTTAATGAATTTTGTTTGTATTTGTTCTCTATGACTACCGTTCCGGAATCCAGGTTACAGCCTTAAAGAACTTTTAATCAATCTGTTTACGTAGTATCTGACTCCGGCTGGTTCGTGCAGGTTACAGGGTTGGGGCAAAAAATCTTACAGGTTCACAAGTTTATAGGTTGAACAGGCATAACATTCCCTTTGCACGCTATTATATATATAGGGAGTGTGTCGCAGCGCGTAACTTTAAACCTTAAACTTTAAACTTTTAGCCTTCCTAAAACCACGAACTTTGTAACCTGATAACCACACATGTAGTCTTACTCTGCAGAATGTCAACCGGGCCTTCAGATATAGAAATCATCAGCAGGGTGCTGAAGGGTGAACAAAGCGCCTATGCGGAATTGGTGAACCGTTACCAGAATTATGTTTTTACACTTACGTTACGGTTTATCAAAAGTCGTGAGGACGCTGAAGAAGTTGCCCAGGATATTTTTGTAAAGGCCTATCGCTCTTTGGCAGATTTCAGAGGCGCATCGAAATTCAGTACATGGCTGTATACAATTGTGAATACAACCTGTATCACTTTTTTGCGAAAGAAAAAGCTGGACATTCACTCCCTGGATAATGAAAAGATATTTGAAACGGTGCAAAACCAGGATTCGGGATTTAATGCAAACCAGGTAGAGCAGAAATCGAAAGTGCATATGGTGAATTCTGCTATTAATATGCTGGGTGCTGACGATGCGGAGGTATTGACTTTATTTTATAAAGCGGAGCAAAGCCTGGAAGAGATCAGCCGGATACTAGGAATGGAAACAAATGCGGTAAAAGTACGATTGCATAGGGCAAGACAACGTTTGAAAGAAAAAATGGAAACGTCGTTCACGGAAGAAGTCAGGAATATTTATTCGTAAAGTGCGATTGATAACAAAGAATCTTCATAAAGCAATTTTTTATGAGCAGTGATATTAAAAACTCCCCATTAAGGGACGGCGATATGGAAAGCCGTTTATGGGAATACATAGATGGCTTGAGTGCCGCCGGTGAAAGAACAGTTATTGAACAGCTGATTCAGAATGATAAAGCGTGGAAAGATAAATACCACGAATTGCTGGAAGTACATGATCTATTGCAGACTTCAGAGCTGGACGCTCCTTCCATGCGGTTTACAAAAAACGTAATGGAGGAAATTTCCAAATACCAGATAGCACCTGCAGCTAAAACGTATATTGATAAAAAAGTGATTTGGGGTATTGCGATTTTCTTTTTCACATTGATCACTACATTTCTTGTTTACGGTTTTGTACAGATAGATTGGTCATCGTCGTCAACACCTGGCAACAACACCGTTGATAAATATATAACCCAAAACTTAGACAAAGTAGATTACAGCCGATTCTTCAATAATACTTATATGACTGTGTTTATGATGTTGAATGTTGTATTGGGATTGATGCTCCTTGACAGGTATCTCGCAAAAAAAAGAAAACAGTTTAGTAAAGAAGCTTGATGATTTATTTTATCAAGCCCGGTAAAAAGCCTTCCTTTTTAGGGAGGCTTTCGTTTTTTTATCGATGCTCATCTAAACACATAAAGTTTACCTTTGCAATGATCAATTTTTAATATGGATATCAAAAACAACATACTTGAAACTATTGGCAATACACCATTGATTCGACTGAATAAAATCACCAAAGATTTTCCATGCGTGGTGGCAGCCAAGGTAGATTACTTTAATCCCGGTAATTCCATTAAGGATCGTATGGCACTAAAGATGGTGGAAGTCGCGGAGCAACAAGGAAAACTGAAACCCGGTGGAACTATAATCGAAGGAACAAGCGGTAATACAGGTATGGGATTGGCGCTCGCTGCATGCGTAAAAGGTTACAAATGCATTTTTGTTACAACTGATAAGCAATCGAAAGAAAAGGCAGACATACTGAAAGCCGTTGGTGCTGAAGTTATCGTTTGTCCTACCAACGTAGTACCTGAAGATCCAAGAAGCTATTACAGTGTGGCAAAGCGGCTGGCAACGGAGATACCCAACTCCTACCACATGAATCAATATGATAATCTCGCCAATCGATTGGCTCATTATGAAACAACCGGCCCCGAAATCTGGAAGCAAACAGATGGTAAGATCACACATCTTGTATGCACAGCAGGAACAGGTGGCACAATCACAGGCGCGGCGATGTTTTTGAAAGAAAAAAATCCAGCGATACAGGTATGGGCCATAGATGTTTATGGTTCTTTGTTGACAAAATACTTTCGAACAGGCGAAGTGGATATGAATGAGGTCCACCCGTATATCAGTGAAGGGTTTGGTGAAGATTTTGTACCGTTGAATTATGATATGAGCGTAATTGACTACTTCGAACAGGTGACGGATAAAGATGGAGCTGTAATGGCAAGGCGGCTTGCAAAGGAAGAAGGGTTGTTTTGCGGCTATAGTGCCGGTAGTTGCCTGCAAGGGTTAATGCAATTGAAAAAGCGATTGAAGCAAGGCGACCTTGTAGTTTGTATTCTTCATGACCATGGCAGTCGCTATGTTGCCAAAATATATAATGATCAATGGATGATTGAGAGAGGTTTTTTAGATGTGAAAACCTTTAAAGATGTGGTTAATGCAAGAGGCACTAAACGGCTGGTAACCATAGAACCAGG
>Ga0207648_10001695_pt1 | contig 24110 bp, 23 predicted proteins | sample KBSMisM32_FD_184310 | JGI IMG/M metagenome (GOLD analysis project Ga0207648, IMG submission 184310) | Miscanthus rhizosphere microbial communities from Kellogg Biological Station, Michigan, USA - KBS Miscanthus M3-2 (SPAdes) (version 2) | ecosystem: Host-associated > Plants > Roots >...
GCGCACGAGCACGCTGCTCCAATCCGATTGGGTGCCTGCGCTGTCGGCCGCACGCACGCGCAGCACGTGCTATCCGGCCGCATGCAAGCTGGTATCCACGCTCGTGCCGTAAGGCGCCGACATGTCGATGGCCAGCGGCACGCCCTCGATCTGGAATTCGAAGTTGGCCACGACCACGTTGTCGGCGGCGTCGGCGCGGAACGCGACGATGCCGGTGAGGCCGTCGGCCAAGTTCAGCGGCTCGACGATGCTCACCATCGGCGGCTGTGTGGCGGACATCGCCACGTCGATCGTCACCGACACAGCCGCGCTGGTGGCGGTGCCGCCGCGATCGTCGGTGGCGCGCGCGGTCAAGCGGTGCACGCCGGTGGTCGAAGGCGTCCAGCTCACCGAGTACGGCAGCGTGGTGACCGCCACGCCGATGGCCGTGTTGCCATCGAAGAACTGCACGTTGCTGATGGTGCCGCCGCTGTCGCTGGCGCTTGCCGTCAGCGTGATCGGCGTGCCGGGATTGCCCGTGCTGTTGTTCGCAGGCGCCGTCAAGGCCACTGTCGGCGGTGCGTTGATGGCCGACCCCGCGTCGGTAAAGATCGACCGGTGTCCCCTTTGAGGAGAAGTTGGGGCGACCGCGCCACCGGGGGGAGCAATGCACGTGCCCGTTGCCGGGCAACGAAGCGCTGTTACACCGACACCGGGGCCTTGATGGCCGGATGGCTCTCGTACTCGAGGATCTCGAAGTCCTCGTAGGCGTAGTCGAAGATCGACTGCGGCCGCCTGCGCAAGCGCAGCACTGGGTAGCTGAAGGGCGAGCGCGCCAGTTGTGTCTGGACCTGCTGGACATGATTGCTGTAGATATGACAATCGCCGCCGGTCCACACGAAGTCGCCGACATCGAGGTCGCACTGCTGCGCCAGCAGGTGGGTCAGCAACGCATAGCTCGCGATGTTGAACGGCACTCCGAGGAAGATGTCGGCGCTGCGTTGATAGAGCTGGCAGCTCAGCCGGCGCGGCGCGCCGGGCGCATCAGACGGGCTGACGTAGAACTGGAAGAACGCGTGGCACGGGGCGAGCGCCATGCGCGGGATGTCGGCCACGTTCCACGCGCTGACGATGATGCGCCGTGAATCGGGGTCGCTCTTCAACTGTCGCACCACTTGCTCGATCTGGTCGATGTGGCCGCCGTCGGGCGTGGGCCAGCTGCGCCACTGCACGCCGTACACCGGACCGAGGTCGCCGTCGGGGCGCGCCCATTCGTCCCAGATCGTGACGCCGCGCTCGCGCAGCCAGTTGGCGTTGGACTCGCCGCGCAGGAACCACAGCAGCTCGAGCGCGATGCTCTTGAAGTGCACCTTCTTGGTCGTCACCAGCGGGAAGCCTTCGCGCAGGTCGAAGCGCATCTGGTGGCCGAACACGCTGCGTGTGCCGGTGCCGGTGCGGTCGGTCTTCGGCGCGCCGTGCGTGAACACGTGGCGCATGAAGTCCTCGTACTGCGAGCGGACTGGGCGCGGGCTCATGAGCGCATTCTAGGAGGGCGCCTCGCCGGCCGGCTCGAGGTCGAACTGCATTGCCGCCAGCCGCGCGTACAGACCGCCGCGCGCCACCAGGTCGGCATGCGTGCCGGTCTCGACGATGTGCCCCTGGTCGAGCACGACGATGCGATCGGCACGCTGCACGGTGGCCAGGCGGTGCGCGATCACGAGCGTCGTGCGGTCGCGCATCGCCGCTTCGAGCGCCGCCTGCACCATGCGCTCGCTCTCGGCGTCGAGCGCGCTGGTGGCTTCGTCGAGCAGCAGCAGCGGGGGGTTCTTCAGCATCGCACGGGCAATCGCGATGCGCTGGCGCTGCCCGCCCGACAGGCGTACGCCGCGCTCGCCCAGAAAGCTCGCGTAGCCGTCGGGCAGCGCGCTGATGAAGTCGTGCGCGAAGGCGGCGCGCGCCGCGGCCACCACCTCGGCGTCGCCGGCTTGCGGGCGGCCGTAGCGAATGTTCTCCAGCGCGCTGGTGGAGAACACCGTGCTGTCCTGCGGCACGATGCCGATGCGTCCGCGCAGATCGGCCAGCGTCAGTTCGCGCACCGGCACGCCGTCGAGCCGTACCGTGCCGCTGCCGACGTCATAGAAGCGCAGCAGCAGGTGGAACAGCGTGCTCTTGCCGGCACCGCTCGGTCCGACGACGGCCACCGTTTCGCCCGGCTGCACGCGCAATGTGACGTCGCGCAGCGACGCGTGCTGAGGGCGCGACGGGTAGCTGAACGTCACCTGCTCGAAGGCGAGCGACGATCCCCCGTTCACCGGCGGCAGGGCGCGCGGCATCTCCGGGTCGCCGACCGGAGAGCGTGCTGCCAGCAGTTCCATCAGGCGCTCGGTGGCGCCGGCGGCGCGCAGCAGATCGCCGTACACCTCCGACAACACCGCGACGCTGCTGACCAGGATGATCACGTACACCACCGTCTGGCCGAGGTGGCCGGCGCTGACGTGGCCGGCAATCACGGCCTGAGTGCCCTGGTACAGGCCCCACAGCAGCGCGCCGAAGGTCGCGGTGATGATGAACGCGACCAGCGCCGCGCGCACGCGGGTGCGCCGGCGCGCGGTGTCGAACGCCTCCTCGGTGGCGCGCTCGAAGCGCGCCGCCTCCCGCGGCTCCTGCACATAGCCCTGCACGACCGGGATCGCGTTGAGCACCTCGGCCGCGATCGCACTGGAATCGGCCACGCGGTCCTGGCTGGCGCGGCTCAGGCGGCGCACGCGGCGGCCGAACAACAGCGACGGCAGCACCACCAGCACGAGGATGCCCAGCACCTGCGTCATCACGTAGGGGTTGGTGACGACGAGCATCGCCAGCGCACCCAGGCCCATCACGGTGTTGCGCAGCCCCATGCTGAGGCTCGAGCCCACCACCGTCTGCACGAGCGTGGTGTCGGTCGTGAGGCGCGACAGCACCTCGCCGGTCTGCGTGGTTTCGAAGAACTCCGGGCTCTGGCGCACCACGTGCGCATAGACCGCGGCCCGCAGATCGGCCGTCACGCGCTCGCCGATCCAGGTCACCATGTAGAAGCGCGCCGCCGAGAACACGCCGAGCGCGGCGCCGACGAAGAACAGCGCCACGAAATGCTCGCGCAGCGCCATCACGCGCTGGCCCGGGTCGGCCGCGATCAGGCCCTGGTCGATCAGCGAGCGCAGCGCCAGCGGCAGCACCAGCGTGCTGACCGCCGCGCCGAGCAAAAAAAGGAATGCCAGCACGATGCGTGCCCGATACGGACGCAGGAACGGCAGCAAACCCGACAGCGAGCGCGGCGAGCCCGTGGGCGCAGGAACGCGTGCCGCTGCGCCGGGCGCGTGCAGGGTGGTCGGATTGGCGGCCATCGCGCCAGTCTACGGTCGGCGGCGCGGCAGCATTCGGGCGTTGCTGCGGCGCCGCGCGTCGGGCCCGACGCGCCGACCGATGGCCGGCGTCGCGCTCGAATTGCGTGTCAGCACCGGTATGGGGAATGTTCGGGCATTCGAATGAGGGGGTCGCCTCGCGCCGATGCTGTGGCGCACTGTGAACGCGGTGCCCCCTTCGATGGCGCATTCATGGCAGATGGCGATAATCGTTGCATCGTGTCGCACGAACTGCCCTCACAGTCGGACTGGATCACACGCGCCAGCCGCACGCTGGTGCAACCCGGCTACTTGCCGTCGCTGGTGCTGGTCACGGTCGTGCTGGTGCCGATCTTCGCGATGCTGGCGCCGCTGCTCGTGATGGGTCTCGGCAAGGGCTCGCCGTCGGCGGCCGCGCAGGTGGGCGCGCTGTCGGCGCTGATCCTGGTGCCGCTGATCGGCGCGGTGGTGCTGCGGCTGCTGTTCCAACTCGAGCGTGCACGTGCGCGGCTGGCGGTGCTGGCGACGCAGGATGCGCTCACCGGCGTGCACAACCGGCGCTACTTCTTCGAGATTGCCGAGCGCGAGTGGCAGCGCTGCAAGCGCTATGGCGAAGAGACCGCGCTGCTGCTGATCGATGCCGACAACTTCAAGTCGATCAACGACCTGCACGGCCACCTGTGCGGCGACAAGCTGCTGGTGGCGATTGCGCGCGCGGTGCGCGCAACGCTGCGCACCACCGACCTGATGGCGCGCTTCGGCGGCGAAGAGCTCGTGATCTTGCTGCCCCACACCGACCCGCTCGGTGCGCTCGACGTCGCCGAGCGCATCCGCGAGCGCGTCGCGGGCGGCCGGCTCGACTGGCACGGCGAGAAGGTGGGCATCACGGTCAGCGTCGGCGTGGCGTCGTACGGCGGCGACGACCGCACGCTCGACGCGTTGGTGCACGACGCCGACCTCGCGCTCTACGCGGCCAAGAAGGCCGGTCGCAACTGCGTGCGCGCGGCGCCGATTCGGCCGCGCCGCAGCGGCGAAGCCCACCGCGAAACCTCGAAGTAGCGGCACGCTACCATGCGTGCAACGCCGCTGTTGCGGCGGCATGCTGTACCGAGGAGAACGATCATGCGCGTGGCTGGCGACGACCTGCACCTGCACAACGAGTACCTGCGCGATTGCTGGTACGTGGCCGCGTGGAGTCACGAGCTGATCGACGGCAAGCTGCTGCCACGCACGATCCTCGACCAGCCGATCCTGCTCTACAAGGGCGACTCGGGCCGCGTGGTCGCGCTCGACGACCGCTGCTGCCACCGGGGCGCACGGTTGTCGAACGGCCGGCTCGAAGGCGACTGCGTGCGCTGCATGTACCACGGCCTGAAGTTCGACGGCTCGGGGGCGTGCGTGCAGATCCCGGGGCAGGACACGGTCCCCAGAGGCATGGGCGTGCGCAGCTATCCAACCGTCGAGCGCGACTCGCTGGTGTGGATCTGGACCGGAGACGCCGACAAGGCCGACGGGAACCTGATCGTCGACTTCCCGTACTTGCGCGAGCCCGGCTGGCGCGGCGTGCCCGACTACCTGCACTACGACGCCAACTACCTGCTGATCGTCGACAACCTGGCCGACTTCGCGCACCTCGCGTTCGTGCACCGGCACACGCTCGGCGGCTCGGAGGAGTACGCGTTCAAGACCAAGCCGGTCGAGGTGGAGCGTCAGGCGCGCGGCTTTCGCGTCAAGCGCATGCACATGAACGCCGAAGTGCCGCCGTTTCACCGCAAGGTGACGCGCAGCGACGCGCGCATCGACCGCTGGAATGTCGGCACGATGCACATTCCGGGCATCTTTTTCCTCGAGTCGGGCTTTGCACCGGCGGGCTCGGGCATCGAGCGCGGCGACATCTCGCAGGCCAGGCAATACCGCAACTGCCAGTTCTTCACGCCGGAGACGGCGAAGACCACGCACTTCTTCTGGAACTACCTGCACAACTGGAATCTCGACGATCCGACGATCGCGCTGTCGCTGCACGACTCGATGGTCGAGGGCTTCCACGAGGACAAGGCGATCATCGAGCAGCAGCAGCGCACGTTCGACGCCGATCCGAGCTTTCGCATGCACCCGATCGCCGCCGACGCACCGCTGGCGCATTTCCGACGCGTGCTGGCGCAGCTGATCGCGCAGGAAAAAGGCACGGCCCTCGCGGCGTGAGCACGCGAGGCCGGCGCTACATCGCCAGCCGCTTGCCGTAGCCGGTCATCTCGAGGTAGCCGCGCCCCATGCGGTGACCGCGCTCGTCGAGCAGCTCGGACAGGCCCTCCCAGTAGACGGCCCCGTTGCTCAGGCGCCCGTCGAGCTCCTGCGCGTCCATCAGCGCGTGCACCGCGTGGCGGCCGGCCGGCGTGTCGAGCGCCCATCGCACCGGGTAGCGCGCCTGCGACGCCGCGCTGGTCCAGCTGCGTTGCGGCGTGAAGCGCACCTCGTGCGGCGCGAAGTTGCGCACGGCTCCCGCGGCGCTGCGGAGGCTGCCGCCGGCCCACAGCGCACTGCCGTCGGCACGGCGCACCCGAAACGCCATCAGCGCGCCGCCGTCGTCGAGGTTGAAGCCGGTCCAGTCCCACCCCACCGCCTCGCGCGGCAGGTATTCGTCGCTCCATTCGTGGTCGAGCCAGGCACGGCCCTGCAACGCGCGCCGTTCGCCGCCCCGCTCGAGTCGGGCGTTCACCTGCAGCTGCGGCACGCTGTAGTAGTGGCTGGCCTGTTGCGGCAGCGGACCCTTGCGCGAGAACCCGTCGATGCCTTGCAGCAGCGCCGGCTGCGTCGCGAGCAGGTCGAGCTGCAGCGCGAACTGCGCGTCGGCGCCGCCGACCTGCGCGCCGAAGCGGCCGGCGTCTGCGGCTGGCTCACGCTTCAGCCACCACGAGCCCATTCGAACGTCGGTGTCGGCGCGCAGTGCGTGGGCATCGGATGCCAGCTCGTCGCCCGACCAGCGTTGCGCGCGCTGCGCCTGCAGGTGCTGGCCGCTTGCGATGTCGCTCAGCGCGGCATGCGCGAACAGCAGCTGTCGCGGCGCAAGCCGGCCCGGCAGCGCCTCGGCCAGCCCGGTGCGGTGACGAAAGAACGTGACCTGAAAACCGATCGGCGAGCCGCCCGGCACATCGAGCCAACCGGTCGCGTACCACCACTCATTGCGCGCCGCCGGGTGTGCGCCGTGGTCGCGTGGCCAGCGCCACACGCGGCCCTCGCGGATCGAGTCGTCGGCGGCGTCCTGTGCGCGCGCCAGCGCAGGCCACAGCGCCAGCAGTGCGCGCCGTCTCACCAATCCTCCTTCACAGCGAGCACGGCGGCGCGCGATGCGGCATGGCGCGTGGCCCAGGCCGCGGTGGCCGTGCCGAGCATCAGCACCGTGGCGCACAGCAGCGCGACGCGCGGCCACGGCACGCGCAGCGGCATCGTCCAATGGAAGCTCTGCGGGTTCACCACGTGCACCAGCACTGCGCTGACGCCCAGGCCCACCGCGAGGCCGAGCAGCACGCCGGCGGCGAGCCACGCCGCCGCTTCGCCGGTCACCACGGCCAACAGCTGGGCACGTGTCAGCCCCAGATGCGTCAACAGGCCGAACTCCTTGCGGCGCCCCAGCACCTGCGCCGACAGGCTGGCCGCCACGCCGACGAGGCCGACCGCGATCGCCACCGCCTGCAGGTAGCGCGTGACCGCGAAGCTGCGATCGAAGATCGCGAGCGACAGCGTGCGCAGCTCCCCCGCGCTGGCGGTCTCCACCGGCACGTCGGCTCCGGCCAGCGCACGCAGCCGCTCGCCCACTTGGGCGGGGTCGGCCTGCGGCGCGAGCCACACGGCCGCTTCGTTGAGCCGCGCATCGCCGCCATGCTGACGCCACAGTGTGGGTTCGATCACCAGTGCGCCGAACTGGCGCGCGTAGTCGCGCCAGACGCCCGCCACCTGCAGCCGCTGCACGCCGTCGGGCAACGGCAATGCGATCGTGTCGCCGACGTGCCAGCCATAGAGCACCGCCGCCGGCTCGCTGACGTAAGCGCGCGGCGCCGCGCCGGGAAGCACCTCGCCGATCCAAGGCAGCGCGTTGGCAGCGTCGTCGACCGGCCGCACGATCAGCGCCAGCGCCGGCCGCTGCGGGTCGAGCGACAACGTGCGCACGCGCGATCCGCGCACGCGCGCGACCCCGGGGATCGCGGCTGCCTGCTCGGCAAACGCCGCCGGCAGCGTCGCGGCATCGCCGGCTGCAGCGCCGCCCACCGTGCGCAGGTAGAGGTCGGCCGGCAGCACGCCGTCGAGCCATGCCGACACCGCGTCGCGGAAGCTGCTCACCATCACCAGCAACGCCACCGAGAGCGCGACGCTCGCCACCACGCCCGCGACCGCGGCGCTTGCCGTGTGGCGCTGGTGCCGTGCGCGTTGCCAGGCCAGCAGCAGCAGGGCATGCGTGGTGCGGGTGTGGCGCGCCAGCAAGGCTTGCACGGCAGCCGGCACCAGCGCGACGCCGCCGGCGAGCAAGGCCGCCACCGATGCATACGCGGCCAGCGGAACGCCGTGCCATGGCGGCAGCAGGGCGAGCAGCGCGGCGCTCAGGCACAGCGCCAGGGCGGGCAGCAGGCGCGAGCGCGCCGCGCCGAGGCTCGACAGTCCCTTGAGGGCTTGCGCCGGCGCCAGTCGCTCGGCTGCGCGCGCCGGCCACCAGGCGCCCGCGAGCGCCGCTGCGATGCCCAGTGCGCCGTACAGCAGCGTGGTCCAGAGGGGGAGTTGCAAGCGCGGTGCGACACCGGCGAAGTAGCCGCCGCCGAGATCCCCGCCCAGCGCACGCAAGGCCACCCACGCGAGCCCGGCGCCCGCCAGCAACCCGAGCGCGCTGCCGGCCGCGCCGATGCAGGCAGCTTCGGCAAGCACCCAACGGAAGCGCTCGCGCGCGGTGAGCCCCAGCACACCGAGCAGCGCGAAGGTCGGCGTGCGCTGGGCCACCGACAGCGCGAGCACCGAGTAGACGAGAAAGCCGCCGACCCACAAGGCGACCAGCGCGAGCACGCTCAGGTTGACCCGGTAGGCACGCGACAGGTTGGACACGCGTTGCTCGGCCTCGTCGGCTGCGGCCACGCGCACGTCGTCGGGCCAACGGCGCTCTTGCGCCCAGCGCTGCGGATCGATGCCCGGCATCAGCCGCAGGTCGACGCGCGACAGGCGTGCCGGCATGCCGAAGCGCGCCTGCGCGGACGCGACATCGACCACCAGCAGAGCGCTGCCGCCGAGCACCAGCGTGCCGGCGATGCGCAGGCGCTGCCAGCCCGCGGGCCCGCGCAGCTCGAGCCTGTCGCCGACGCGCAAATTCAGGCCCCGCAGTGCCGCGTCGTTCGCGAACGCGGCATCGGGGTCGAGCACCGACAGCCGGTCCTGCGCCGCATCGACGCGCGGCAGCAGCGCGGGCGCGACCGTGCCGACCTGCAACGCATCGATGCCCAGGAGGCGCACCGATTGAGGGGCGGTGTCGGCCGACGCGCGGGCCGCGACGTCGAGCTCGACCACCGGGCTGGCGACCCGCACCGCGTCGTCGCGCAACAGCGTGGCGAGCACTGCATCGTCGAAGCCATCGCGCGAGCGCGCGGCGATCGTCAGGTCGGGTTCGCCGTTGGCGGCGCGCACCGCGCCGGCGAACTCCGACAGCGCCGACGCGTTGATCAAGTGCACCGAGTACGCGAGCGCAACGCCGAGCGCCACCGCGAGCGCTACCGTCGCATGGCGCCACGGGTGCAGACGCCATTCGGGCCACGACAACGCGCGCATCCAGCGCCAGGCGTGCAGCATGGGGCGATGGTACGGGGCGCGGGCGTCGCGCGCCCGTCAGCGCGCGTCGACCACCCCGCCGCTGTCCAGGCGCAGCACGCGGTCGGCGAGCTGGGCAGCGGCCACCGAGTGCGTGACCAGCAGGCAGGCCGAGCCGTGCTCGCGCACCTGCGCGGCCAGCAGCTCGAGCGTGCGCAGCGCCTGCGCTGGGTCGAGGTTGCCGGTGGGTTCGTCGGCCAGCACGAGGGCCGGGCGATGCACCAGCGCACGTGCCAGCGCCACGCGCTGCAGCTGGCCGCCCGACAGCTGTGCCGGCCAGCGCTCGGCCAGCGCCTGCAGGCCGACGCGCTCGAGCATCGCGCGCACGCGCGCGGGATCGGGTCGCTCCAGCAGCAGAAGCGGCAGCGCCACGTTGTCGGCCACGCTCAGGTGAGGCAGCACGTGAAAGGCCTGGAACACGAAGCCCAGGTGCTCGCGCCGCCAGCGCGCGCGTGCATCGGCGTCGAGCACACGGATCGACTGGCCGCGAAACACGATGTCGCCGCGGTCGGGGTCTTCCAGTCCAGCGATGCAGTTGAGCAGCGTCGACTTGCCGACGCCCGACTCGCCGACCAGCACGATGAACTCGCCGGCTGCAATCTGCAGCGAGACCTGCTCGAACACCGGCACGTCGCCGAAGGACTTGGCCAGCGCACGCACCTCGAGCATGGCCGATCATGCCCGAGTCGACCTCGGGCGCAGCGTCTGCCGACGCCGGCGGCGCTGGGCGGTCAGGCGACCTTGAAGACCGCCACCGCCTGCACCAGCTGCTGCGCCTGCTGCTTCAGGTTGTCGGCGGCGGCGGCGCTTTGCTCGACCAGCGCTGCGTTGCGCTGCGTGGCTTCGTCCATCTGCTGCACGGCCTGGCTCACCTGGCCGAGGCCGGTGCTCTGCTCGCTGCTGGCGGCCGAGATCTCGCCGACGATGCTGCTGACGCGACCGATCGACGCGACGATCTCGTCCATCGTCTTGCCGGCGAGGTCGACGAGTGCGCTGCCCTGACCGACGCGCTGCACGCTGGCGGTGATCAGCTCCTTGATCTCGCGCGCGGCCTGCGCGCTGCGCTGCGCGAGGCTGCGCACTTCGCCGGCCACCACCGCGAAGCCGCGGCCCTGCTCGCCGGCACGCGCGGCCTCGACCGCGGCGTTCAGCGCCAGGATGTTGGTCTGGAAGGCGATGCCGTCGATCACCGTGATGATGTCGGCGATCTTGCGACTGCTGTGGTTGATGTCCTTCATCGTCGTCACCACCTGGCCCATCACGTCGCCGCCCTTGACGGCGACGCTGGCCGCACCCTGAGCCAGCTCGTTGGCCTGGCGCGCGTTGTCGGCGTTGTGACGCACCGTGGTGCCGAGCTCTTCCATCGTCGAGGCGGTCTGCTGCAGCGCGCTGGCCTGCTGCTCGGTGCGGCTCGACAGATCCTGGTTGCCGTGCGCGATCTGCGTGCTCGCGGTGGCCACGCTCTCGGAGCCCTGACGCACCTCGGTCACCGTGCGCGCCAGGCTCTGCTGCATCGCCTGCAGATTGGCCATCAGGCTGTGGCTGTCGCCGGCGCGCGGCGCCAAGCCCGACGTCAGGTTGCCGGCGGCCACGGCGCGCGCCAATGCCACCGCGTCGGCCGGTTGCCCGCCGAGCTGATCGAGCAGCCGACGCGTGAACCACACCGCCAGCCCGAGACCCACCAGCATCGACGCGGCCAGCAGCGCGATCATCGTGTTGCGTGCGCGCGCGTACACCGCGTTGGAGCGCTCGGCTGCCGCTGCCGCGTTCTTGAAGTTGTATTCGAGCAGGCGGTCGAGTGCGCCCAGGCTCTCGTCGATCGCCATGCTGGCAGCGCCGTCGCTGATGTCGGCGGCGTCCTGCGCCTTCTTGTTGCGGCCCAGCGAGAGCACCTGATCGGCGGCCTGGCGGTACGCCTGCCAGGCCGTGACCAGCGCGGCGGCCAGCGCCTTGTCGTCGGCCACGGCCGGCAGCGCGCGGTACGACTCCCACGCCGCCTCGGCGAGCTTGACCGCGTTGCCGAACTTCTCGGCGTACTCGCTCTGGTAGCTGCGGTCGGTGGCGCGGCTGTGCTTGATCTCGAAGTCGCGCGCCTCCACCACCGCGGTGCGCGCGTGGGACAGCACGCCCACGCCCCTGAGCCACTTCTCGTTCAACTCGTCGGAGCTGTCGTCGAGACGGGACATCGACCCCAGCGATACAGCGCCGAGCGATGCCGTCAGCAGCAGCACCGCGCCGAACGCGAGGCTGATCTGCTTGCCCACGGTCAGGCGCGCGAGCGCCGCGCGCAAGGTCTGCAGCGTCTTCTTCATCGCGGGCTCCTCGTCGGCCGGTGGGTGGCTTTATTTCTTGTGCCCGATGTAGCTGACGCCGATCACCTTGCCGCCGCTGTCGCGGATCGGGTTGTAGCAGGCGTCGAATGCCGTGCCGAGCACGTCGATCGGGCCGCAGAACATCTGGCCCTTGCTGACGGCCTCGTAGGCGGCGTTGCGCGCCAGTTGGGTGCCGATGCCGCGCTTGCCTTCGGGCGTCAGCACGTTGGTGCTGACCCGCACGAACTCATCGCCGTCCTTCACGAACACGGTGGCCGTTGCGTTGTGCGCCTTGCGCACGGCGTCGACGACGTCGTAGTTGTTGTTGATCTTGCGGTCGCCGAAGTAGATGGCCGGCACGGTCTTGCCGGCGACCGTGTCGGTGCCCTGGATCGACGGCGCACCGATCTTGGCCAAACGGCCGTCGAGGTCGGCGATGGTTTCCTTGGTGTCGTAGGCGGCGGCGCCGAGGCTCAGGGCCAAGCCGGCGACGGCTGCGCAGATGCGCGCGATCGAGGTCATGTCGGAACTCCGAAGTTGGATGCGCGACACATGCCGGCCGCCCATGGACTTTCGGTAGTCTCGGCGTCGGCTTGAGGGTCCAGTGGCCGGAAGTGAGGCGCAAAAGGGCGCCGATTGGTGCTTTGGCCGCCGAATCAGCGCCGGGCGGAACCCGCCGGTGCTTGTGTCAGCGCGAAACCGGCGCGCGAGCGATCAGCTTGCGCAGCTCGGCAAGCTTGCCCTTCAGCGCCTGCCGGTGCGTGGGCCCCACGCGCAACAGGATGCGCTGGCCGGACGACAGCGACTGCAGGTCGGGATCGGCGAACTCGTAGCGCAGCCAGGGTTGGGTCGACGGCACGCTGCCTTTCACCTCGGTGAGCTGCATCAGCGGGCCCGCCGCCGGCGGCTCGGGCGTTTCGAGCAGATGGTCGATCACCTCGATCACGCGGTCGTTGAAGTAGCGTCCCGGGTAGCCCTGCTCCTCGTACGCCTTCTGCAGTTGCGGGTACATGCGCGCATACAAGGCCGCCGCCTGGCGCGCGTCGACCTGCGTGATCAGCGACACCAGCGGCGTGTAGCGGCCAGCGTTCTCCGGCGCGATGGTGCGCAACTCGCCATTGCCTGTCACGCTGAAGCGTCCCGGTGTCGGATTCACGGGCCACAGCCGGGGTGCGGCGTGCGCGCGCGCCAGGTTGTCGACCGTGACCACCAGGCGCCGCGAGAAGTCCTCGCTTTGCACGAAGCGGGTGACAGCCGACTGGCCGAGCAGCTCGACCAGGCCGTGCTTCCACAGCGCCTGCGTGTCGCCGCTCGGTGCCGGCGCAGAGCCGGCCAACGCCGGATCGATCGGGTTGCGGATCGCCGGCACGCTGGCCACCGAGGCCGGCTCGGCCGGCGCCTCTGCCACCGGTGGCGCCGGGGCACGCTCGGTGGCGTGGCGTGAACGGGTCTGCATCCAATAGAGCCCAGCCAGGCCGAGCGCTGTGAGCAGCAGGGCAACCACGGCGGCAATCGACATCCGGTTCATGAATGCTCCTTTGCAGCCCGACGGAGTCCTGGCGCGGTTCCGGCAGGCATTGCACCATAACGCTTTCGGCGGGGCTCGGCAGAGGTAGCTCCACCCACCGCAGCGATGTCTCAGGCCTGTGGCAAACGCTGTGCGAGGGCGAGCACGCGGTCGAATGCGCGCGGTTCGTCGCAGGCCACCGTATGGCGTGTCATCGCGCGCAGCCACGTCAGCTGACGCTTGGCAAGCTGTCGCGTCGCTGTGATGCCACGCTCGCGCAGCCCATGCAGCGAGCCGTTGTCGAGCGCCTGCCACACCTGGCGGTAGCCGACGCAGCGCACCGAGGGCAGCGCCGGGTTCAGGTCGCCGCGCGCGCGCAGCGCGTGCACCTCCTCGATCAGCCCCAGCTGCAGCATCCGATCGAAACGCTCGGCGATGCGTGCATGCAGCCAGGCACGCTCCAGCGGCTCCAACGCGATCAGCGGCAGCGGTACACCGCCGCCGGCGCGCCGGCCCTGCAATTGGGACAGCGGCTGCCCGGTGAGCTGCCACACCTCGAGCGCGCGCTGGATGCGCTGCCCATCGTGTGGGGCCAGCCGTGCCGCCGTGGCGGGGTCGACTCGTGCCAGCTCGGCGTGCAGGGCGGTCCAGCCCGCTGCAGCGGCGCGCGCGTCGATCTCGCTGCGCACCTGGGCGTCGCCTTCGGGCAGCGCATCGAGTCCGTCGAGCAGTGCCTTCAGGTACAGCATCGTGCCGCCCACCAGCAGCGCCAGTCGGCCGCGCCGGTTGATCTCGCCGATCAGCCGTGTCGCGTCGGCCGCGAAGCGCGCCGCCGAATAGCGCTCGGTGGGCTCGACGATGTCGATCAGATGGTGCGGCACCTGCGCACGTTCGTGCGCGCTCGGCTTGGCGGTGCCGACGTCCATGCCGCGGTACACCTGCGCGGAATCGGCGCTGACGATCTCGAGCGCGATGTGCGGTGCCAGCGCGAGCGCAATGGCGCTCTTGCCGCTGGCGGTGGGGCCGGCCAGCACCAGCGCGCGCGGCCTCATGGCCATCACCGGGAGCCTGTCGCGCGCGGCATGCGCTCGCCGCCGGACGGCGTCATACCAGCGCGTGCGCGCGGGCGAGATCGACCATGCGCTCGATCTCGCGATCGCGCAGGCCGCGCCGGCGCAGCGCGTCGGCGGTCTCGAGCAGGTACTCCAGCGTGGTGCCGAAGCGGCCGCGCGCGTGCCGCAGGACGTGCACCAGCTCATGGTCGTGCATCGCCTGCACGAAGTTCGGGCTGCGCCGCGACAGCGTGAAGGCCAACGCACGCACCTCGCCGTGCGCGGTGCGGCACGGCAGGAAGCGCGGGTCGTACACCGCCGACGGCATTTCGCGCAGCCACAGCCGCTCGAGCTCGGCCGCCGCGCGCTTGCGCGGCACGCGATAGGCCACGCCGTGGCACGAGCCCCCGGGCAGCAGGGCAAACACCAGCCCCGGCTGCTCGGGCGTGCCGCGGTTGATGCGCGAGCGCATGCGCAGCGCACGGTGCCAGCCGTGGATGTGCGCCACACGGTGTTCGTCGGCATCGAACTCGGGCCGCGCAATCAGCGACGCGTAGCCGAACACCCACAAATCTTCGCGCCCGCCCCACTGCGCGGTGGCCCTGAGCAGCATCTCGGCAGGGTCGCGGTTGGTTCGCATGTCCATCGGGCATCAAGAATGCCAGAGCAACGCTCGTGGCGTGCAGTCGTTGACCACACAACTGGGCTTCGCCAGAATCATTTCACACGTGAGCGCGCAGTCCATGCACCCAACCGTCCTGCAAGTGACGCAGCGCATCGCGCAGCGCAGCGCCGCCCCGCGGCGCGCCTACCTCGAGCGGGTGGAGCGGCTGGCGTCGCGCCCGCGCGGCTCCGACCGCCTCGGCTGCGCCAACGTCGCCCATGCGTTCGCCGCGCTGCCGCGCGACCAGCGCCTGCGCGTCGTCGCCGAACGCGCACCCAACCTGGCGATCGTCACGGCCTACAACGACATGTTGTCGGCGCACCAGCCGTACGAAGGCTTCCCGCATTGGATCCGAGACGAGGCGCGCGTGCTCGGCGCCACGGCGCAGGTGGCTGGCGGCGTTCCGGCCATGTGCGACGGCGTCACGCAGGGCCAGCCCGGCATGGAGCTGAGCCTGTTCTCGCGCGACACGATCGCGATGGGCACGGCCATCGCGCTCAGCCACGACGTATTCGATGGCGCGCTGCTGCTCGGCGTGTGCGACAAGATCGTGCCCGGCCTGCTGATCGGCGCGCTGCACTTCGGCCACCTGCCGTGCGTGTTCGTGCCGGCCGGGCCGATGCCCTCGGGCCTGAGCAACAGCGACAAGTCCAAGGTGCGCGAGCAGCATGCGCAGGGGCTGGTCGGGCGCGAGGCGTTGCTGCAGGCCGAGCAGGCGGCCTATCACGGCGCCGGCACCTGCACCTTCTATGGCACCGCCAACAGCAACCAGATGCTGCTCGAGGCGATGGGCCTGCACGTGCCGGGCGCCGCCTTCGTGCACCCGAACACCGCGCTGCGTGAGGCGCTGACGCGCGCCGCGGTGCGCACGCTGCTGGCGATCGTGCCGGGGCAGCGCCGGTTGCCGATCGGCCGCCTGGTCGACGAGCGCGTGATCGTCAACGCGATGATTGCCTTGCTGGCCACCGGCGGTTCGACCAACCACCTGATCCACTGGGTCGCCGTGGCGCGCGCCGCTGGCCTGACGATCGATTGGACCGACTTCGCCGAGCTGTCGTCCGTGGTGCCGCTGCTGGCGCGCGTGTACCCCAACGGCAGCGCCGACGTCAACGAGTTCCAGGCCGCCGGCGGTCCCGGCCTGGTGCTGCGCGAGCTGGCTCACGCCGGCCTGCTGCATACCGACGTGTCCACGGTCGACACGCGCGGCATCGCGGCCTATGCACGCGTGCCCGAGCTGGCGCGCGGGCACCTGCAGTGGCGCGACCTGCCGCAGGCCCCTGGCGATGCGGCGATCGTGCGCACGGCGGCCGATCCGTTCTCGCCCACCGGCGGATTGCGCGTGCTCAACGGCAATCTCGGACGCGCGGTGATCAAGGTGTCGGCGGTGCCCGACGATCGCCACGTGATCGAAGCGCCTGCGCTGGTGTTCGACAGCCAGCAGGCGCTGCTGGCCGCGTTTGCCGCCGGCCAGCTCGAGCGCGACCTGGTGGCGGTGGTGCGCTTCCAGGGTCCGCAAGCCAACGGCATGCCGGAGTTGCACAAGCTGACGCCGCCGCTGGCGGTGCTGCAGGGCAAGGGCTTCAAGGTGGCTCTGGTGACCGATGGACGCATGAGCGGCGCGTCGGGCAAGGTGCCGGCGGCGATCCACGTGACACCCGAAGCGTTGGCCGGGGGCGCGCTGGCCAAGGTGCGCTCGGGCGACCTGATCCGGCTCGATGCCGATGCCGGCACGCTCGACGTGCGGGTGGACGCGCTCACCTGGGCGCAGCGCGAGCGCGAGGCGATCGACGCGATCCAGGCCGACGACAATGCGCATGGCCTGGGCCGCGAGCTGTTCGCCGGTTTCCGGCGCAACGTCAACGGCGCCGAGCAGGGTGCCTGCAGCTGGCTCTAGAGAGGACACGACATGCTCGTCACCACGTCGCTCGCGGACCACGGCCCGGTGATCCCGGTGATCGTGTTGCAGCGGGTCGAGCACGCCGTGCCATTGGCCGAAGCGCTGCTGGCCGGTGGCGTCAGGGTGCTCGAGGTGACGCTGCGCACGCCGGTGGCGCTGCAGTGCATCGAGGCGATCGCCAAAGCGGTGCCGCAGGCGTTGCTCGGTGCCGGCACGCTGCGCAGCGCGGCCGACGCGGGCGCGGCGCGCGACGCCGGCTGCGTGTTCGGCGTCAGCCCGGGCTATTCGCGTGCGATCGGCGCCGCGTGTCGCGACGCCGGCCTGCCGCTGCTGCCCGGCGTGGCCAGCGCCAGCGAGGTGATGGCCGCCAACGACGACGGCCTCACGTTCCTCAAGTTCTTTCCCGCGGTGCCGGCCGGTGGCGTGGCGATGCTGCGTGCGCTGCATGGGCCGTTTCCCGACGTGTCGTTCTGCCCCACCGGCGGCATCGGTGCCGACAACGCGCGCGAGTTTCTCAAGCTGCCCAACGTGCGGGTGTGCGGGAGCTCTTGGCTCACGCCGGGCGACGCGATCGAGCGCGGCGACTGGGGACGCATCACGCGCTTGGCGCGCGCCGCGAGCGAGCTGCGCAGCGCGTGAGCATGGCGCCTAGGCGTCGCGTTCGATCAGCTCGATCTTGTAGCCGTCGGGGTCGGTGATGAAGGCGATCACCGTGGTGCCGCCTTTCACCGGGCCGGCCTCGCGCGTGATCGCGCCGCCGTACTGCTGCGCCTTGCTGCGCACAGCGCTGCAGGTGGCTGCGACGTCCGGCACGCCGATTGCAATGTGGCCGTAGGCCCCGCCCATCTCGTAGCGGTCGACGCCGTAGTTGTAGGTGAGCTCGATCTCCGCATGCTCGGGGTTCTGTCCATAGCCGAGGAACGCGAGGTCGTACTTCTGATCGGGGCGCTGCGTGGTGCGCAGCAGCTTCATGCCGAGCACCTCGGTGTAGAAGGCGATCGAGCGTCGCAGGTCACCGACCCGCAGCATGGTGTGGAGCAGTCTCATCGGGCGTCGAAGATCAGGCAGGTGGTGGTGGCGTGGGCGAACAGTGTGCCATCGGGCCCGACCAGTCGCCCTTCGGCGGTGGCGACCCTGCTGCCCGAGTGGATCACGTCGCCGATCGCACGCACCAGCGGCACCTGTTCGCTCAAGCCCTTCACGAAGTTGACCTTCAGCTCGAGCGTCGTGTAGGCCTTGCCCGGCGGCAGCAGCGTGTGCACCGCGCAGCCCACGCACGAGTCGAGCAACGTGGCCGTCCAGCCGCCGTGCACGCTGCCCAGCGGGTTGTAGTGCTCGAACGCCGGCTTGCCCTGGAACTCGGCATGGCCGGGCTGCGCCTCGACCAGCCAGAACTGCAGCGTGGTGGTGATCGGCGCGCGTGGCAGCGCCCCGGCCAGCATGGCCTCGAACATCTGCAGGCCGGTCTTGCCGGCGATCTGGTCGGGCCGCGCCAGCCCCACCGGCGCGGCACGGGCCGCCAGCTCGGCCTCGCGCGCCTGCCAGCGCTGCAGCGTCTCGTGTCCGGCGTCGGCCGCACTCGTCGTGGTGTCCATCGGAGAAGTCCTTTTCGGTGGCGAGGAGGTGCCTGCGATACTTGTATCTACAATTATTGTATCTACAATGATGGAGTGAACGCCACTGCCCCTGCCGTGCAACCGCGCGGCTGCACCAACCTCAAGCTGCGCCAGCTGTCGCGCGCGGTCACGCGCCACTACGACGCCTACGTCGCGCGCACCGGGCTGAAGAACACCCAGTACTCGCTGCTGTCACACGTGGTGCTGCTCGGTCCGATCCAGCCCGCCGACCTGGCGCGGCGCATGAAGCTCGACGCCTCGACGCTGACGCGCAACCTGCAGTCGCTGGTCGCGCAGGGCTGGGTCGAGATCGGGCCCGGTGCCGACGCGCGCAGCCGCTCGATCAGCGCCACCGCGAATGGCCGTGTCAAGCGCTCCGAAGCGCAGCGCGCGTGGAAGCAGGCGCAACTGGCGCTCAACGATCGCCTCGGCAACGCCCATGTGGTGCAGCTGCACGAGTTGCTCGATGCCTGCCTGGCCGACCTCGAACCCGAGAAGGAAGACACCGCATGACGAACTCCCGCACCGCCGGGCCGGCTGCGCTGCCGGCGCTGGCCTGGGTGTTGCTGGCCGCGGCCGGCACGTTTGCGCTGACGATGGGTGCGCGCCAGTCGATGGGGCTGTTCGTCAGCACGTTGAACACCCACACCGGCATCGGCCTGGCCGGTGTCAGCCTCGCGTTCGCGGTGGCTCAGCTGTGGTGGGGCCTGACGCAGCCGGTGGCCGGCCTGGTGGCCGACCGCTGGGGCGCCGGCCGGGTGCTGGTGGTGGGTCTGGTGCTGGTGGCGCTGGGCACCGCGCTGACCCCGTTCATGACCAGCAAGGCCGGCTTGATCCTGGCGATCGGCATCCTGGCGGCGGGCGGTGCCGGCATGGCCGGGCCCGCGGTGCTGATGGCGGCCACCACGCGGCTGGTGGCGCCGGCCCAGCGCGGCATGGCCTCGGGCATCGTCAACGCCGGCGGCTCGTTCGGCCAGTTCGTGTTCGCGCCGGTGGCGCAGGGCATCACCGCGGCGGCCGGCTGGGCGGCGGCGCTGCAAAGCCTGGCCGCATTCACCTTGCTGGCACTGCCGGCGGCATGGGTGCTGCGCACGCGCGCAGCGCAGCGCGACGGTGCGTCCCCTTCGGCAACGCCGGCCGTGCCGCTGCCGCGCGACGGCGCTGGCGCCGCGCTGCGGCGCGCCTTCGCGTTGCCGAGCTTCCGCTGGCTGTGCGCGGGCTTCTTCGTGTGCGGCTTCCACGTGGCATTCATCGCCACGCATTTGCCCGGCGTGGTGGCGAACTGCCAGTTGCCGCCCGAAGTGGGGGCGTGGTCGCTGGGCGTCATCGGGCTGTTCAACATCCTGGGCAGCCTGGCGATGGGCTGGGCCATCGGCTACCAGGGCGGGCGCTGGCGCATGAAGTCGCTGCTGTCGCTGGTGTACGCGGCGCGCGCGTTGGCGGTGCTGGCTTTCGTGTTCGCGCCGAAGACGTCCACCACGATGCTGATCTTCGCGGCGGTGATCGGCTTCACCTATCTGTCGACGGTGCCGCCCACCGCCGGTCTGGTGGCGCGCTTCTTCGGTCCGTCGCAGATGGCGATGCTGTTCGGCGTCGTCATGCTCGCGCACCAGATCGGCGGCTTCCTCGGTGCGTACCTGGGTGGCAAGACTTTCGAGTGGACGGGCAGCTACGACTGGATGTGGTGGGCCGACATCGTGCTGGCGATCGGTGCCGCGCTGGCACACCTGCCGATCGACGAGAAGCGCCCGGCGCTGGCCGCGCAGCCGGCCTGAGCGCGCGCGTTCAGCCGGCGCGCGTTGCGTCGAGTCCGGGCGCGACGTCGTCGCCGTAGGCCTGGCGCCAGCGCTGGTTGATGCGCTCGTTGGCGTCGAGCCGCTCGCCGGGCAGGCCATCGTCTGCATGCCAGGGCGCGATGCGCGACTCGACCGCGAAGTGCGTGGTGGGCTTGAGTGCTGCCGGATCGTCGAGGCTGCCCACCGTCAGGTCGATGCGCTCGCCGTCGAGGTACTCGAACGACAGCGGCGTGCCACAGCGTGCGCAGAAGCCGCGGCGCGCGATCTTCGACGACGCGTAGCGGGCCGGCTCGCTGAGCCAGCGCAACTCGGCCTTGCGCACATTGAAGAACGCGGCGCGCGTGTTGCCCACCGCCAGCTGGCACATGCGGCAGTGGCAGTAGTACCCGTCGCGATGGTCGGTGCGGACTTCGTAGCGCACACCGCCGCACAGGCAGCCACCGGCCAGCGGTGGCAACGCGTTGGTCGTCGTATCGGGCATCACGAACCTCCGCGCAGGAGCCTAGCGGCTGCGCGTGCGCGGCACAACCAGCGCCGCCAGCGACCCGGCGCCGCGCACTGGCATCGCGAGCTCATGCCTTGGGCGGCATCGTGTAGTTCAGCGCACGGCGGCCGCCGTCGACATAGATGATCTCACCGGTGATGTAGCTGGCGGCATCGCTGAGCAGGAACGCCACCGTGTCGGCCACCTCGGCGGGCTCGCCCAGTCGCCGCAGCGGCGTGCGCGACAGGATGCGCTCGCGCGCCTCGTCGCTGCCGAGCACCGCGGCGCGTGCCAGCTCGGTGGCGATGGTGCCGGGACCCACCGCATTGACGCGCACGCCGCGATCCGCGAGCGCCAGCGCCATCACGCGGGTCAGCTGGTCGATACCGCCCTTGCTGGCGTTGTAGCTGGCGATCGACGGGATCGCCAGCATGCCGTTGACCGAACTCATGTTGACGATGGCGCCGCCGCCGGTCTCGACCATGGCGCGCGCCACCGCCTGCGCGACCAGGAACGAGCCTTTCAGGTTGACACCGATCACGGCGTCCCAGTCGGCCTCGGTGATGTCGAGGAAATCGGCCGCCCTGAAGATGCCGGCGTTGTTGACCAGCGCGTTGACGTGGCCCAGCGCCTGCCGGGTGCCGGCCAGCGCGGCGTCGACTTCGGCTTTGCGGGAGACATCACAGCGCTGCGCGAAGGTCTTCGCGCCGGTGGCGCGCAGCTCGTCGGCCAGCGCCTGCGCGGCCGCCAGGTTCACGTCCCACAACGCCACCGCGGCACCGTCGCCTGCGAGCCGGCGTGCGCAGGCGGCGCCGATGCCTTGTGCGGCCCCGGTGATGACAGCGACGCGGTCATGCAGGGCGAAGTGCGGTTGCGCCATGGCGTGATGCTACGAGGTTCTGTCGAGCCACGACGCCATGCCTTGCGCGTTGATCTCGACGTCCATCTCGAGCAGCGCCAGCTTGCCCGCGATGTCGTCGAAGCCATGCTCGGCCAGGCGGCGCGCGTACATCGCGCGCAGCGCATCGCACAGCTGCGCGTGCCGATGCTCGGCGTGGCGCAGCCGTTCGCCGAATCCGGCCATCTCGTCGATCTGCGACAGCAGCAGCGGACCCAGATGCGGTGCCTGCGGCACGCGCCCGAAATGGGTGACGCACAGCGCGGCCGGTGCGCGTGCCAGCAGCCGCGCGACCGAGGCCTTCAGCGGCTCGGGGTCGAACTGCACCGGCGCGCTGGTGGGCGTGACCCAGCGTCCGCGCGCATTCGCGAGCTCCGGGTAGCTGAGCCCGAAGGTGTCGCCAGTGAACCAGGTGCGCGTGCGCGCATCCCAGATGCAGTGGTGATGGCGCGCATGGCCCGGCGTGTCGACGAACTCGAGCACTCGCGTGCCGAGGGTCAGCGTCATGCCGTCGGCGCTGCTGGTGACGCGCGCGGCGTCCACGCCCTCCGGCACGCCGTACAAACGCGCCATCTCGTCGGCGCCGTACACCGCGCTGGCGCCGGCGTAGAGCGCCCCGGGGTCGATCATGTGGCGCGCGCCGCGCGGATGCACCGCCATGCGCGCCAGCGGCAGCGACCGCATGAGCAGGCCGGCGCCACCGGCATGATCGAGGTGCACGTGGGTCGGGATCACCCAGTCCACCGCCGCGGGTGACAGCTCGAGCGCGCGCAGCGCGGCCAGCAGCCGCGGCACCGCGTGGTTGGTGCCGGTGTCGACGAAGGCGGCGCGACCGCTGTCGACGATCAGGTAGGCGGCGTCGAAGCGCGGGCGCTCGAAGCCGGTGTCGATCGCGTACAGGTCGGCACCCAGCGCCTCGACGAAGTCGGGCAGCGGCACGCGGCGCTCACGACGCCTGGTTCGCGTACACCGCCCACAGGCGGCCGAGATCGGCAGCGCCATCGTTGCCCTGCACGCTGCGCAGGGTCTGCACCGCCTTGCCCTTGTTCTTGCCCGACTGCAGCTGCGCCATGCCGAGGTGCAGCTTGGCGTCTTCCGGGCGCTTCAGGCCGCCCTTGGCGATGCCTTGCTCGATCATCGGGATGCCCTTGTCGGCCTGGCCCATCGTGACGTAGATGTAGCCCACGTGCACCAGCTCGTCGCCCGTCTTGGCGGCCAGCGCCTCCTGCGTGTCTTTCTCGATGACGGCCTTGCCCTCGGCCTCCTGCTTGAGCGCCAGGTCGCGCAGGCGCTTGTGGCGCTCGCCCTCGGCCCCGCTGCCGAGCGCGCCGCTGGCAAAGCCCTTGTCGATCACCGCCTTGCCTTCGGCCGGATAGCCGGCCTGCAGCGCGAGTTGCGCCATCTCCATGTAGTCCTCGGTCTTGGACAGCGTGCCGGTGGCCAGGCGCAGGCGGAACAGGTCGAGCGAGAAGCGGTCGGAGAAGCCGGTCTTGCGCGGCAGCTGGCCGAGCAGGATCGACCAGTACTCCTTCTTCGGGTAGTTGGCCAGCAGCTTGTCGAGCGTGGCCGCGCGCGCCTGCGTCTGGCCGGTGCGCTGCTGTGCGTCGGCCAGGCGCAGCAGGTCGCCCTCGTCGGGCTTGCGGCCGGCGGCCTCGGCGGCCGCCACTGCAGCCTGCGCCTCCTTGGCGATCGCCGAATAGTCGCCGCTCTGGCTTTGCGCATAGGCCTGCAGCTGCTTGAGCTGCGCGCTGGCGTTGCCGGCAGCCTGGGCCCGCTGCACCCACTGGTTGGTGCGCGGCCAGTCCTTCTGCTGCGAGAACGCGAAGGCCAGCATCTCGGCCACCTGTGCCTGCTCGGCGCCGCTCAGCTTGCCGGAGTTGAACATCGCCTCCAGCGATTGGATCGCGGTGGCGGTGTCACCGGCGCGCTGCGCGGCCGACGCCTTCATGCGGTCGATCATCAGCTGCTCGGCCGGCGTCTTGCCGCTCACCGCGTCGGCCTCGCGCGCCTTGGCGAGCGCCTCTTTCGCCTTGCCTGCTTTCAGCAGCTCGCTCGCCTGCTGCAATGGCTTGCCGACTTCGGGACGCACGCCCTGCGCGTGGACCGCGCCGATGCACAGGCACGTGGCGAGCGCGCAGAGGAGGGAACGCAGGTATTTCATCGCTTTGCTCTGTCGCACCGCGCGCTGCGCTCAAGGGCCGCCGCGGATCCGGCTCCGCCGGTCCGCTGGCGGCGCCCCCGGGAGGGGGAAGCGCCGAGGGCGCATCGGGGGTGGGTCAATTTAGGAACTGCTCGTTGCCGATCAGGCCGATCTTGGTGACGCCCAGGCGCTGCGCATTGGCCATCACCATCGCGACCACCTTGTAGGTCACGAGTTTGTTCGGTCGCAGGTGCACCTCGGGCTGGTCGGCCTGCATCGCCACCACGGCCAACCGATTCAGCAAACCCTCTTTGTCGACCACCGTGCCGTTCCAGCCGATCGTGCCGTCGAAGTCGATGTCGATGCGGATGATCTCCGGCGGCTTGGGTGGCTGCGCGCTGGGGGCGATCGGCATGTTCATCTTGACCGCGTGGGTCTGGATCGGGATGGTGATGATCAGCATGATGATCAGCACCAGCATCACGTCGATCAACGGCGTGGTGTTGATGTCGATCATCACGTCGTCGGAACTGCCTTCGCCCACTTG
>Ga0207648_10001697_pt1 | contig 24098 bp, 20 predicted proteins | sample KBSMisM32_FD_184310 | JGI IMG/M metagenome (GOLD analysis project Ga0207648, IMG submission 184310) | Miscanthus rhizosphere microbial communities from Kellogg Biological Station, Michigan, USA - KBS Miscanthus M3-2 (SPAdes) (version 2) | ecosystem: Host-associated > Plants > Roots >...
GTCCGAGACGGTCTGAGGCCAAGATTGAGGGAAAATTGTGACCAGCCTGCCCGGTGCGAACTGCACCGTTAAGCACGAAAGCCGCCTGGCGAGAGGCGGCTTCCGTATAGCGGGGGCGGGATTCGAACCCGCGACCTTCGGGTTATGAGCCCGACGAGCTACCTGGCTGCTCCACCCCGCGGCGGTAGGGCCATGCTAGCAGCGCTTTGGCGTATGGCTCTAGAGTGGCGCGGGCATGGGAGGGGAATCTCACCGGGTGGCTGTGGTCGACGTCGGCTCGAACTCGACGCGGCTGTTGATCGCCGACGTCGGGGCGAGTGGCCTGTCCGAGGTCGAGCGGCAGAGCCGGGTGACGCGGCTGGGCCGGGGCGTCGACCTCACCGGTCAGCTCTCGGCCGAGGCGATCGAGGCGACCTGCGCGGCGATCGCCGACTACGTCGCGCTCTGCCGGGAGCGCGAGGTCGAGCGGGTCGAGGCGATCGCGACCAGCGCCGTGCGCGACGCCTCCAACGGCGAGGCCTTCGTCGCCGAGCTGCGCGAGCGCTTCGCGCTCGCCGCCCGCGTGCTCGACGGAGTCGAAGAGGCGCGCCTCACCTACACCGGCGCCACCAGCGACGACCCGCCGGCGCAGCCGACGCTGGTGGTCGACATCGGCGGCGGCTCGACCGAGCTGGTCGTCGGCGCCGGGAGCGAGATCGCCTTCCACGCCTCGATGCAGGCGGGGGTCGTCCGGCACACGGAGCGCCACATCACCAGCGACCCCCCCACCGCCACCGAGCTCGAGGCGCTCGCCGGCGACGTGCGCGGGCTGATCGAGACGGCAATCCGCGACGAGCCTGACGCCGCCGCCAACGCCGCGATCGCAGTGGCCGGCACGCCCACCTCGCTCGCCTCGATCGAGCTCGGCCTGGAGCCCTACGATCCGCGTCAAGTACACGGGCATACTCTCGATCTCGCTTCGATTCAGCGGCGGCTCTCGCAACTGGCCTCCGCCCCTCTGGCTAAGAGGGCCGAAATCAAGGGTTTGCACCCGGACCGCGCCCCGTCGATAGTCGCCGGGGTGGTCATCTTGGCGGAGACCATGCGTGCCTTCGGCCTCGAAAGCGTCACCGTCTCCGAACACGACATCCTCTATGGCGTCGCAATCGAGGCTGTTTCGGCTTTGGAATGCGGGTAACTCCGTATTCCTAATCCAGGGAAATGCTTGGGCCTTCCTGGACAGATTCGCATGGATTTCCTCTACATATGGGTTATGTAGCCGGTCTAACCCCAAGAAATCGGTAGCCTTCCCCTACCCGTTTTTAAGTGTCGACGAAACCGGCGACTGGACGCAGCGGATAGGCGGGCAGATAATCCTCACATCGGAAAGAGGTGGGTGCTTCCCATCGAAGCCGATACAGGGCTTGGACGATTGCCGCATCATGGCGCCTCCCGCCGTCTGAGTCCACCAAATAAGACTGGTCCCTGAAGACGTACCCCTGCCCGTCCTGAGGGACCAACTCGAATCGGCCGCCAGAGATGGCGGCCGATTCTCGTTTGGGTCTTCCTTGGATCTTCCGACCTGCATCAACTTTTCCATCAAATAGATGGAAAAGTTGATGCAGGTCGGTCGTTGCCCTGGTTGCCCCGTGGTCAGGCCAGGTTCGACTTGCGGGGGTAGACAACCTCGGGGTCGGTGAGCACATTGACCAGCGTCGGCCGCCCCGACTCGAAGGCGCGCTCGAGTGCCGGCCGCAGCTCGTCCGGCTCACGCACCAGCACGCCGTCGCAACCGAGCGCCTCGACCATCTGCTCGTAGGAAGTCTCGGGCCGCAGCTCGGCCGCGACCGAGTAGCCGTAGAGGAACTTCATCGGGTGGTGCTCGAGCGCCCAGATCCCGTTGTTCCCCATCACGCCGACGATCGGCAACCCATGGCGGGACATCGTGTCGAACTCCATGCCGGCGAAGCCGAAGGCGCCGTCGCCGAGCAGCAGGCAGACCTGGCGCTCGGGATGCGCGAGCTTGGCCGCAATCGCCTGCCCCGGGCCGGCACCGAGGCAGCCAAAGGGGCCGGGATCCATCCAGCAGCCGGGCTGGTAGGTCTCGACGAAGCGGCCGGCATAGGAGACGAAGTCGCCGCCGTCGCCGACGACGATCGCGTCGCGGTCGAGCACCTCCCCCAGCTCCTTGTAGACGCGCACCGGATGCAGCGGCGCGCGGTCGTCGTCCAGCTCGATCTGCTCGGCGGCGCGCTTCTCGTCCTCGACGCGGCGCAGCTCGGCCAGCCAGGCGTCGGTGCGAGGCCCTCCGTCGCCGACCGCGTCGCGAATCGCGGCGAGGCTCGCCGCGACGTCGCCGACAAGGTCGACGTCGGGCAGACGGTTCGCCAGCAGCTCGTTGGGCGCGGCGTCGAGGCGGATCAGCTTCGCGCCCTCGCCGATGCTCGCGCCGAAGCCGAGCCGGAAGTCGAGCGGGACGCCGATCACCAGCGCCACGTCGGCGCCTCCGAGCCCGGCCCCCCGAGCCCGACTGAAGGCAAGCTCGTGGTCGGCAGACAGACAGCCGCGCCCGAGTCCGTTGAGGAAGACCGGCGCGCCGAGCCGCTCGGCAAGCGCCCTTAGCTCGTCCTCTCCCCTGCCCCAGTAGAGCCCGGTGCCGGCCATGATCGCCGGGCGCTCGGCGCCGGCAAGCAGCGCCGCGGCCTCGTCCAGGCCCTCGGCCGGGCGCGGCTCCGGCTCGGCCGGCGGCGGCAGCTCCAGCTCGGCCTCGCTGAAGACGACGTCGAGCGGATAGTCGACGAAGGTCGGGCCGAAGGGAGCCGTCAGCGCAAGGTCGAGCGCGGCCGCGGTGCGCGCCGCGATCCGCCCCGGCTCCTTCACCGTCTCGGCCGACTTGACCAGCGGCGAGACGAACGGCAGGTGATCGATCTCCTGCAGCGACCCCGCGCCCCAGCGCAGCTCCGGCGCGCGGCCGCCGAGCACGCAGACCGGCGAGCAGTTCGCCTGTGCGCCGGCGATCGCGCTGACGCCGTTGGTGACGCCCGGGCCGGCGGTGAGCGCCGCCACCCCGACGCCGCGCGTCGCCTTGGCGAAGCCCTCGGCGGCAAAGGCGGCCGTCTGCTCGTGGCGGACGTCGACGATCTCGATGCCCTCCTCGCGGCAGCCGTCGTAGATCGAGAACAGGTGCCCGCCGGAGAGCGTGAAGAGGTGGCTGACGCCGCGCGACTTCAGCGCCTTGGCGACGAGCCTGCCTCCGTGAGCCTCCATGGTGACGCGAGCCTATCGGCGGAGCACGGCTACCATCGGCTGGCCCGGGTGGCGAAACTGGTAAATGCGACGTCCTTAAAAGGCGTTGCCCCACTGGGGGGCTTGCGGGTTCGAATCCCGCCCCGGGCACTGCCGCGCCGCATGGCAAGCGGCTTTGCGCCGGATAAATAAAAAGGCACTAAAAACTGTCGAGGTACCGCAACTAACCCGGTGCTACGGTGTCCTTGAGATAGAAGACAAACGCCTTCCCTGGCCATTCTTGGAGGTTCGCTTGGAGGCTTCAGCTCTATCCCACGCCAGTCGCCGCGGACTCCTCGCCCGGCGTTCCCCACTTCTGAAACTGCAAGGCGACGAACGCCTGATCGCCATGGCCAGGGCCGGCAATCCCGGCGCCTTCGAGGCGATCGTCGATCGCTACCAGGGACGGCTGCTCGGCTTCTGCCGCCAGATGCTCAGCTCGACCGAGGACGCCGAAGACGTCCTCCAGGAGGTCTTCGTCAACGCCTACCGGGCGATGCTGGCCGACGAGCGCGAGATCAACCTGCGGCCGTGGCTCTACCGGATCGCCCGCAACCGCTGCCTCAACCACCTGCGCAAACCGACGGCCAATGCGCAGGAATCGATGGACATGGTGCCGATAGTCGAGGCCGCCTCGACTGCCGAGAAGGTGCACAACCGCGAGGAGTTCCGCCAGCTGCTCACCGACGTCGGCAAGCTGCCCGAGACGCAGCGCTCAGCCCTGCTTCTGCGCGAGATGGACGCGATGTCCTACGAGGAGATCGCGCAGGCGATGGAGACGAGCGTGCCGTCGGTCAAGTCGCTGCTGGTGCGGGCGCGGATCTCGCTCGCCGAGGCGAGCCAGGCGCGCCAGCTGACCTGCGGCGAGGTGCGGCTCGACCTGGCCGAGGCAGCCGAGGGGTTGCGCAAGCTGTCCGGGCCGGTGCGCCGCCACGTGCGCGACTGCGAGGAGTGTGCCGACTTCCGCTCGCAGCTGCGCTCCAACAACAAGGTGCTGGCGGCATTGGCCCCGGTGGGACCGCTGCTGGCGCTGAAGGGCTTGATCGCCTCCAAGCTCGGCCTGGGAGGATCGGGTGCCGGCGGCGCCGCAAGCGCGACGGGCGCGGGCGCCACCGGAGCCGGCGCCGTTGGGGGAGTCGGCGCCGCACTCGGCTCGGGAGGGGCTGCCGGCGGGCTCGGCGCAGTCGGCGGCGCGATCGGGACCAAGGCCGTCGCCGGCGTCGTCACCGCGGCCGTGCTCACCGCGGGCGCGGTCGAGGTCAAGCAGCAGGTCGAACCGGCCACCACCGCCGGCCCGCCCCCGGTCACGCAGATCCACCACAGCGTCAAGCCGGCGCTCTCGGTTGCAACGGCACAGCGCGCACCCCACCCGGACGCCGCCGCCGCGGCGGTGCCGGAGGAAGGCGAGCAGACCCCGGCCGCCGAAGAACCGGCCGCCGTTGCCGAAGAACCAGTCACCGAAGCGACCGAGCAGGCCTCGGGCTCCAGCGACGGCCCGGAAGCGGTCGGCAAACCGGCTGCCAACCTGAACGGGGCGGAACCGTCGGCCGCCGGCGCGCCGACGACGACCGGCACGGTCGTCGTGACCGTCGGCGACACCGGATCGACGCCACCGCCGGCCGAAAGCTCGACGCCATCGCCGCCGAGCCCTCCGCCCGCCGAAAGCAGCCCGCCTCCGGCGAGCAACACGGTCCCGGGCTCGTCCTCGACGAGCGGCGAAGAAGATCAGCCGGCCGAATAGGACTCGCCGGGAGCGAGGACGACGACCTTCGAGGAGGTCTTCGCTTCGACGTCGGCCTTGAAGGCCTCGGCGTCGGTCTCGATCGCCGGGAAGGTGTTGAAGTGCATCGGGATCACCGTGCCCGCGCCGACGAACTCGGCGGCGAGGACGGCGTCGCGGCGGTCCATCGTGTAGTGGCCGCCGATCGGCAGCAGAGCTACGTCGATGTCGCTGCGCTGTGCGATCAGCTTCATGTCGCTGAACAGGCAGGTGTCGCCGGCGTGGTAGACGGTGGTCTCGCCGAGCTTGATCAGCAGGCCTGCGGCGGGGCCGATCGCGATCCCGTGCTCGGCGCTGAAGGGGGACTCTTCGGAGCCGGGGATCGTGTTCGTGTGCCAGGCGGGCACGATCGAGATGTAGCCCCAGTCGAACTCGACGGTGCCGCCGAAGTTCGGGTCGCTCACCTCTGAGACGCCCTGGCCGTCGAGCCACTTGGCCAGCTCGACGATCGCCACGCAGTGCGCGCCGGTGCGCTTGGCGACCGGGACCGCGTCGGCGATGTGGTCGGCGTGGCCATGGCTGATCGCGACGTGGGTGGGCTCGACCTCCTCGGCGGTGGCCACCGCGACCGGGTTGTTGGGCTTGAGGAACGGATCGACGAGCACGGTCACCTCACAGTCGCTCAGCTCGAAGCACGAATGGCCGTGGAACTTGATCTCCATGTCTCAGCTCTCTCCTTCGCTCTCGGGTTGCCTGCTCATCTCCTCCTGGAGTGCCCAGCCGACGGCGACCCCAACCATCATCCCCATCCTCGCCTCCTCGGCGAGCAGGGAGCGGATCGCGGCGAGGCGTTCCTCGGGGTCGGGGACGGTCGCCGCCTTCAGCGTCTCCGCCTCGTGCGGCTCGCCGAACCAGCCGCCTTCGGCGAGGGCGGCGGCGAGCACCTTCTGCAGCTGCGGCGCGGCGCGGGCGACGACCCGCTCGGCCTCGGCGAACCGCTCGCCGTCGCTCAACCGCTCGATCGCGGCTTCCAGTCGCGCGTCCTCGTCCGCCGCCACGACAGTGAGACTAGTCGTGGTGGAAAGCGGAGGCAGCGAGGCCGGCGAGGCCGCCGACCGCGCCGCCGGCGAGGCCGGCGAAGACGTCGGCGCTCGAGTCGAACACCGGCAGGAGGAGGAGCACCGCCGCGGCGACGAGGACGCCGATCCCGTCGTAGTCGGCGTCGATCGCGCCATGGGTCTCGGCGCGCCTGATCGCAAACCAGGCGGCAAGCGCGCCCAACGCCATGCCGTTGCCACCGGCGATCACGTGAATCCCGCCCTGGGCGTTGGCGATCCCCGTGGCGACCAGCATTCCGAGCGAGCCGCAGGCAAGCAGGAGGACAGCGGCCGGCGCGGTGCCGAGCCGCCGCTCGAGGCCGGCGGCGAAGATCGCCAGGCCGATCGCGACGACGAAGAGGTAGCCGACGTCGACGTAGGCGAAGGGGGCCGCCAGGAACCTCCACCACTGATCGGCGAAGGGGACGACGATGCCGCCGTAGGTGCTGAGGGGGTCGCCGCTGGCCTTCTGCACGAGGATCAGGACCGCCGGGCCGAGAATCGCCGCCATCGTCGCGTATGGGCGGAAGGCGGCGACGTCGCTCGTCTGGACGGCGCGGCGGCGCGGAAAGGCGAACCGGGGCCGGCGACGCGGACGGGCCTCGAGCCCATCCCCGCGCCGTTCCAGCTTCGGCGCCCGCTTGCGCAGGCGAGCGCCGCAGTACGGGCACTCGGTCACGTAAGGACTGACCTCGGAACCGCAGTTCTTGCAGATGACGCTGAGCTCAGTCTCGCTCATGGTTCAACCGAGGATAACCGCCGCTGGCAAGCGCTTTGAGAGAGGCCGGCGGTGACATACTGGGGGTCTACCTACTTCGAGGAGGAAACAGCGTGGAGTTGAAGAGCCTGACCGAGCAGAAATCGTTGCTGGCCACCCTGGCGCCCGGCAAACGGGCGCGCCTGCGGCGCCTGCTCTTCGAGTTCGGTCCCGGCAACGGCACCCTGATGCTGCTGCCGATCGACCAGGGAATCGAGCACGGACCGCGCGACTTCTTCCCCAACCCGGCCTCGAAGGACCCCGAGTACCAGTTTCGGCTCGCCGCCGAGGCCGGCTACTCGGCGCTGGCCTGCCAGATCGGCATGGCGAGCAGGTATTACCCCGACTACGCGGGCCAGGTGCCGCTGATCCTCAAGGTCAACGGCAAGACCGACGTCCCCTCCTCCGCCCAGGCGCTCTCCACCTGCAACGCAAGCGTCGAGGACGCCGTCCGGCTCGGCGCCGACGCGGTCGGCTACACGCTCTACGTCGGCTCGCCGCGCCAGGACGAGGACCTCGCCCAGCTGCGCACGGTGCGCGAAGACTGCGACCGCTTCGGCATGCCGCTGATCGTCTGGTCCTATCCGCGCGGCGAAGCGATCGAGGCCAAGGGCGGCCAGAGCTCCTTCTACGCGATCGACTACGCGGCGCGGATGGCGATGGAGATGGGCGCCGACGTGGTCAAGCTCAACATGCCGAAGATCAACCCCGACAAGGACAAGGACGCGCCGGCCCCCTACAACGAGATGCAGGTCGACGAGGCAGAGGCGATCCGCCAGTGCGTCGAATCGGCCGGCCGCTCCCTCGTCGTCCTCTCCGGCGGCTCGAAGGTCGACGACGAGACCGTCCTCAACCACACGCGGGAGATCATGCAGGCGGGTGGCTCGGGCGTCATCTTCGGCCGCAACGTCTGGCAGCGTGAGTGGAGCGAGGCGCTGGAGATCATCGGCCAGATCAAGGAGACCCTGCTCTCCAGCGTTCGCCGCGTCCCCTGAACGACGCGTCGCAATAGATGGGGGGAGTTCCGGCCGCCCCGGGCCTTAGGCATGGGTGGGACGCGTCCATCGAGGTGGCGGGCGGCTCGGCAGCCTCGTGCTGCTGGCCGTCGTCGTCGCTCTGATCTTGCGGCCGTGGGAAGGGCCTTTGGGCGGCGAAGGAGGACCAGCGACGGCGCGTGCAACCGTCGTACGGGTGATCGACGGCGACACGATCGAAGCGCGTGTCGATGGCCAGACCGAAGACGTCCGCTATATCGGCGTCGACACGCCCGAGACGGTGAAGCCGGACACGCCGGTACAGTGCTTCGGCCCGCGGGCGTCCCGTTTCAACCATCGGCTGATGGAAGGACGCCGCGTCCGGCTCGTCTTCGGCGTCGAGCGCCGCGACGTCTATGGCCGGCTGCTCGCCTACGTCTATCTCGGCCATCGCTTCGTCAACGCGATGCTCGTCCGGCGAGGCCTCGCCCGCACGCTGACGATTGCCCCCAACGACCGCTTCGCTCCGCTCTTCCGCCGGCTGGCGCTGCAATCCGCACGCGCCGGGCGCGGACTCTGGGGACGCTGCTCAGCGTGACAAAACGCACAAGAGGCTCTCGCAGAGCCTCGTGCAGCTTTGCTACGGTCCCCCGCGGCCCTCGCGGCCACCGACTATGAGAATGCGTCAGAGCATCTCCCAGTTCGAGACGGCATTCGAGCAGGAGACCACCCTGGAGCGCCGCCGGCGCGAGCAGCTGCGCCGTCGTGCGGCCAACCGGTCGCGCGCACGCCGGATCAACCGCAGCCAGCAGGAGAGCAAAGTGCGCTTCAGCGTGCTGGCGGTCTGCCTGACCGTGACCGTGGTCGCGGTCGTGGTCTCGATGTTCGAGGCGCTTGCCTTCTTGATGTCCTGAGAGCCGTCGCGCCATGCCCTCCACAATCCCGGTTGAATAGACTCGCGCGCCGATGCCACGACGCTCGCTGAAGCCACAGCTCAACCAGATCCGCACCTGGGTTCGCCAGGGACGCACCGACGCCTGGATCGCCCATCAGCTCGAAGTCAGCGCCGCCGAACTGCGCGAGTTCCGCAAGCAGCACGGCTTCACGCCCGACGAGGAGGACGGCGGCGCGGCCGAGGTCGATCTCCGCGACGAGATCGAGGCCGAGATCGAGGCGGTCACCGCGGAAGAGGCCGAGGCAGCCGACGAGCCCGAGGCCGACGAGCCCGAGGCCGGCGAGGAGGACAAGGACAAGGAGGGCGAGGAGCGGCCGAAACGACGGCGGCGGCGCGGTCGGCGCGGAGGCAGGGGCCGGCGCAAGGAGATCGAGGCTACCTTCGACCACGGGGAAACCGACGGCTACGGCCTTTGGCTCGACCCGTCCGTGAAGGACAACCCCGTCTACGCCGAGCACTGGGCCGGCAAGCGCCAGGTCACCGTGCGCATCGATGCCGATCAGATCGTGATTCGGCGGGCCGGCGAGCCCGCCGAGCCAGAAGAAGAGTAGGACGACCGGTTGTCTCAGCAGGTCGCCGCTTAACTTTTTCGAGAATCGCCAATAGCTGGCGCCGCAGGCCTGCGGCCGCGAAAAAGTACAAGACGCTTCGACCTACTGGGATTCGCCGTCAGGCGTATCGGGAACCCGGCGAAGCGGAGAGTTGGCCGACCCGCATGCCCACGGGTCGAGCTTTCCGTGGAGCTTCCAGACGGTCACCGGGCCGCTGCGAATGAGGGGCTTAACCGCCCGATCGCCTCGGAGCCAGCCAGCCTCCGGCGAGGCGATCGGTTCGTCGGGGTGGAGGAAGTTGAGGAAGGGCGCCGTGACCAGGTATTCGAGGTCGGCCGCGTTGACGGCGGCGCGGAACTCGGCGCAGGCGGGGATCGCGCCGAAGGCGCCATGCGGACCCTTCTGACCGAGGTAGGCGACGTGGTTGGAGAGATCGGTGCCGTAGAGGCCGTACTGGAGGAAGCCAGCCGTCGTGCCGACGAGGCCGATACGCGCATCGCTCTCGTCCCGCGCCCACCGATAGGCGGCTTCGAGGTGCATGCCGGGGATTTCGGAGCCCGCCGCAAAGCGGTCGCGGAGGTAATGGCGCTGGAGCGGATAACCCAAGGCAATAGCCACCGCCGCTAGAGCGGCCAGCCCGGCGGGTCCCGCCACCGATCTGGTGCCACTACCCCTGCGGTGCGGTTGCTCCTCGGGGTGGTCCCCCAGATCGGCGTCACCCCCCGGGAGAGACCGCTCCACCGGGACGGTGAGGCGACTGGCCCAGATGAGGCCCGCTGGCAGCAGCACCAACACGATCGCGAGAGCGATGCCGAAGAGCCGGTTGGGATCGCGGAGGACGGCGTCGGCGCGGTCGGTGATGAGCAGGGCGGCCAAGAGGGCGCCGAGCAGGGTCCATTCGCGTCGGCGGCTCAATCGGCCGAGGGCGACCAGGAGGAGGGTGAGGCCGAGGAGAAGGGGTGGGATCGCGTAGCGGATGTTGATGCCGAAGCCGACCGGCGCACCCTCGGCGCCGGCGGCGGTAAGCGGCGTGAACAGGTAGGCGACGAGGCCGAAGAGCGCGACCGCACCGGCCCAGCGCAGCATCTTGTCGCGGCCGCGCAGCAGCGCGAGGACGCCGCCCCCGGCTGCGGCGGCGAGGACAAGCGGCCAGAGGGCGCCGAAGGCATCGTGCAGGCCCGGCACGAAGTAGTGCCGCCAGACGCCCGTGTCGGTCGCGTAGTGGGCGATGCCGAAGTCAGGCCGTCCTTCCTGAAGCCGCTCGGGATGGGGCAGCGAGACCGGCCCCAGGCTCGTTACCTGTGGCAGAGGGTTGCCGGCGACGATCAAGTTGCGCAGGTACCAGTAGCCGCCGCCGAGCAGGGCCGGGACCAGCCACCAGCCCGCAGTCGCCCAGCGTCTCCCAACAGGCGCCAAGGCGACCACGGCGACGGTGAGTCCGAAGGCCATCGCGACCGCGGTCGACTTGGTGCCGACCGCGAGTCCGACCGCCAGCCCCGCCGCCGCCAACGGCCAAGTCCCTTCCCCACGCCACCCGCGGGAGACATGCATGGCGTTGACGAGAATTGCCACGGCGGCGAGGAGAAGGGCCGCAGCCACGAGATCGTTCTTGGCGGCGCCGGGCTCGCGGACGACGAGCGTGTGGCACTCGAGGAGGATTGCGGCAGCGACGACGGTCAGGTGGCCCCGGCCGTAGGGGCGGCCAATGCACCAGGCGGCGAGGAAGGCAAGGCCTAGAAAGCCAAAGTTGACGAAGAGCGAGAGCGTGTCCCGCTGCGTGAGCAGAATGCCGGTGGCGTGCAGCAGCTCCGAGTTCTGCGGGTAGAACCAATTTGTGAATACGGTCTCGACGTAGTGCAGGCCTGTCGTGGAGTGGCTTTTTGCCATGTCCACCGCAAAAGGCATGTGGTACCAGAGCGAATCGAAGTTGAAGATCCCGCGATCGAGCGCCTCCTTGGTCGTCAGGCCCCAGTGCGCCACAACCAGGGCAACGACGGCGATGGTGATCACGCCGAGCCAAGGCGCTCCGTCCGCGGGCGGAGGGGGGTCGAGGACGGACCGTGGCCCGCCCGCAGTGCCCCCCTCCTCCCGCGACAGGACCCGCGGCAAAGGCGCCGATCCTGCGGCGACGGGACCCGCCGGCAGCAGCGCCCATGACAGGATCGCCAGCAGGACCGAAGCGAGCACGAGCACCCAGGCGTAGAACAGGCCGAACGTCCCGAGCAGCTCGCCGAGCCAGATCAGCAGGGCTAGTGCTGTGACGGACTCCACCAGGCGGGCGGGCGCGCCGGTCCAAGCGGGCAGTAGTCGCCGGCGCAGCCGGTACGCCGTAAAGCCGATCGAAGCACCAACCACCAAGAGGCTCAGAGCGACGACGACGTACATCCCGGCGCTAACCACGCTTCCCTCCCGTTCCGGTGCGACTTATGTGCCCATAGATGGCATAAAGCGCACCGGAAGGCGTGGGGCGGATCAGCCGGCGAGGCCGTGGACGACGTAGGGCTTCTCGCCGGGCGCGATCATGCCCTGGGCGCGCGCCTTGGCGTCGATCACCGACGGGTCGTCGGCGTGCTGGACGCGCCAGTGCAAGCGCGTGTTTTCGCGCTGCGCCTCGTGCAACTGGACGCGCGCGGCGCTCGTCGCCGTGTAGGTCTTGACGAAGTCGACGAGCGGATTGAGGTACGAGTACAGCACCGCGGCCAGGACGAGGGTGAGAGCGATGCGGCCGACGCGATCCCAGTGGATGCGGCTGGCTCCGTGGCGGGCCGCCGGCCTCCGCGCCGCGACACGGCGCCTCGGAGTTGCGGCAGGCCTTCTCCTCGCCTGCGTACGCGCGGCCATGACCGCAGCTACGCGATCGGGACGCGTATTCCTTCACCGGGGACCGCCTATGCGGACCGTTGACGGAACGCCTGCAGGCCCGGGAACCGCGCCGCCTCGCCGAGCTCCTCCTCGATCCGCAGCAAGCGGTTGTACTTGGCCACCCGATCGGAGCGGGAGGGGGCGCCGGTCTTGATCTGCCCCGCGCCCGTCGCCACGGCGAGGTCGGCGATCGTGGTGTCCTCCGTCTCGCCCGAGCGATGGGAGATCACGGCCGTGTAGCCGGCTTCCCGGGCCATGCGAATCGCCTCGAGCGTCTCGCTCAGGGTGCCGATCTGGTTGACCTTGACCAGGATCGAGTTGCCGACGCCGGCGTCGATCCCCCGCCGCAGGCGCTCGGGGTTGGTGACGAAGAGGTCGTCGCCGACCAGCTGCACCCGCTTCCCGAGCTTCTCGGTCAGCAGCTTCCATCCGTCCCAGTCCTCCTCGTCCATGCCGTCCTCGATCGAGACGATCGGGTAGCGCGAGCAGGCGTCCTCCCAGTAGGAGGCCATCTGCTCGGAAGAGAGGGTGCGGCCCTCGTGCTCGAGCGCGTAGGCGCCGCCTCGGTAGACCTCGCTCGTCGCCGGATCGAGGGCGATGAAAACGTCCTTTCCGGGCTCGTAGCCGGCCGCCTCGACCCCGGCGAGGACCGCCTGCAGCGCCGCCTCGTTGGACTCCAGGTTCGGCGCGAAACCGCCCTCGTCGCCGACCGCGGTGGAATGGCCGGCAGCCGCGAGGCTCTTCTTCAGCGCATGGAAGACCTCGGTGCCGACGCGCAGGCACTCGGTGAAGCTGGACGCCCCGGCGGGAACGACCATGAACTCCTGGAAGTCGACCGAGTTGTCGGCGTGGGCGCCGCCGTTGAGGACGTTCATCATCGGCACCGGCAATACGCTGGGGGCGTCGCCCCCAGCGACGTCGGCGAGGTACCGGTAGAGCGGCAGCCCCGCGTACATCGCCGCGGCCTTGGCGGCGGCAAGCGACACACCGAGGATCGCGTTGGCGCCGAGCCGTCCCTTGTTCGGCGTGCCGTCGAGCGCGATCATCTCCGCGTCGAGCGTCGCCTGATCGGAGGCGTCGGCCCCGACAAGCGCGGCGGCGATCTCCCCGTTGACGTTGGCGACCGCCCGCGAGACGCCCTTGCCGGCCCAGGCATCGCCGCCGTCGCGCAGCTCGACCGCCTCGAACTCGCCGGTGGAGGCGCCGGACGGCACCGCGGCAACGCCGCGCTCCCCGGACTCGAGTGCGACTTCGACCTCGACCGTGGGGTTGCCCCGCGAGTCGAGGATCTGCCTCGCGTGAATGGAAGCGATGCTGCTCACAGAGCGCGGCAGTCTAGTTGCGGCGTCGGAAGCTCGGACCAGGAGGGTCCAGCGAAACTCGGGCGGGGGGTTTCCCCAGCCCCTCCTACCCGCCGGGAACGATTCCGGGGGGCAGTTCCCCGCCTTCGGGAGTCGACGCTTCTTCGCCGGCAGGCCGGGGCCGCTGGGTGAGTTTTTTCCCTTCGGGTTCCAGCACGCTCACAGAGCCCGGTTGCGCCGGCTTGACCTGGGCGATCGGCGCCGGACAGGCTTCGGGGGCTTTTTTCGGGTTCGCTTCGTAGCAGGCGGGGTCGGCTTCCGACGGACGGCCGGTGCCCTTGAAGTTGGCGCAGCGTTCGATCGTGAAGCCGTCGGCGCAGAAAGTGCGCGCGGTCCAGGTCGCGTTCCAGTTGCGCAGGAATCGCGCGAACTGCTGCTGCTGCGTCTGTTCGCTGAGCTGCGTGCTGATCTGCGATTTCACTTCTTCGAGCGAGGACGTTTTCTCCGGCTTGATCGTCATCACCTCGAAGACCGTGTAGCCGCGCGAGTCCTTGATCGGCCCCCCGAGTTCACCCTGTCCGGTTTCGAACACGGCCTTCCCCAGTGGTTCGGGCAGCGTCGCTTCGGACACATTGCTCTGCAGGCCGCCTTTGCCCTTGGTCGCCGGGTCGGTCGAGTATTTCTTCGCGACCTTTTCCCAGCTTTTCACTGAGTCGTCCTTTTCAAGCTGGGCCTTGGCTTCTTCGACCTTGGCCTTGTCTTTGTTCAGGATCGTGCGGATGTCGCGACTTTCCGGCGTCGTGTACTGGGTGGACTTCGCAGCGTCGTAATATTCGCTGATTTCGCTGTTGCTCGGGACGCGCGCTTCGCTTTTCAGCTGTTCCTGGATCTTGGTGCTGAGGATCTGCACCTTGAGCCGCTGATCCACGTCTTCCTGCGTGTAGTGGCTTTCCTTGAGGAATTCCTGGTACTGCTTTGGGGTTTTGAAGGCCTGGCTTTTGACTTTTTTCAGTTCTTCTTCGATTTCCTTTTCGCTGACCGAGAAGCCCATTTCCTCGGCCAGACCTTCGATCCAAACGGTCTGGATAAGTTCGCCGAGCGCCGCTTCCTGCAGTTGTTCGTATTTTTCGGTGCCGGGTTTGGGGACCGATTTGACTCCGCTCGACGCCGCAGCGATCTCGACCGCGTGTTCGAGCTGCTTTTCGCTGATCGTGCCCTGCCCCGGAGGCGCGTCTTCGATCTTCGCGACGTCGCCCGAGGCGACGCTCGGATGACCGATGCCCTGGGCAATGGCAAACCCGACGAAGAGCAGGATCAGCACCGCCGCGAAGCCGAGCAGGGCTAGGCGCTTCAGCCCCGCCGACCGGATCCTCTGCCGCTGACTCGACGCCACCGATCGCGCAGCATACATAGTTCAAGTGCGGACGGTGGGCGATTCCTGTGCGCTCTTCGCCTCCCTGATCGCCTCGGCGACGGCGAGGACCGCGGCCAGCCGCGCCTCGGGCTGGTCGGGGACGCGCATGGCGACGGTCTGCTCGCGCCATTCGTAGAGCGCCCCCTCGATTCTCTCCGCGATCGCCGCCGCCGCTTCGGATTCGAGCTCGACCCCGGTGACGCTGAGGCGGCCGCCGCGGAACTCGACGCTGCGCGCGCCCGCCAGCCCGAGCTCGATCCGGGCTCGCTGCAGGGCGAGCAGGTTCTCCGCCTCGGGAGGCGGCGGGCCGAAGCGATCGGCGAGCTCGTCGCGAATCGCCCGCAGCTCGCCCGGCTCGCGGGCGGCGGCGATGCGACGGTGGACGTCGATCTTGGCCGCCTCGAATGGGACGAAGGTCGCCGGCAGATAAGCATCCACGGAAACGTCGAGGCGCACCGGCTCGGGAGCCTCCCCCTCCCCTTCGCCGGCCGCTTCGCGGGCCGCCCCGACCGCCTCGTCGATCATCTGGCAGTAGAGCTCGAAGCCGACCGCGGCGACGTGCCCGGACTGCTCCTCGCCCAGCAGGTCGCCGGCGCCGCGGATGTCGAGGTCCCGCATCGCGATCTTGAAGCCCGAGCCGAGCTCGGTGTGGTCGGCGAGCGTCGAGAGCCGCGCCGCCGCCTCCTCGCTGAGCGCCTCCGCCGAGGGGTAGAGCAGGTAGGCGAAGGCGCGCTCGCGCGAGCGCCCGACGCGGCCGCGGATCTGGTAGGCCTGGGCCAGGCCGAGCTGCTCGGCGCGCTCGACGATCAGCGTGTTGGCGCTGGGGATGTCGAGCCCCGACTCGATGATCGTCGTCGTCACGAGGACGTCGGCGTCGCCGCGCAGGAAGCCGAGCATCGTCTCTTCCAGCTGCGTTTCGTCCATCTGACCGTGGGCTTCGACGAAGCGGGCCTTCGGCGCCAGGCCGCGCAGGCGCTCGGTCGTCTCCGGCAGCGAGTCGATCCGGTTGTGGAGGAAGAAGGCCTGACCGCCGCGCTCGAGCTCGCGCTGGATCGCCTTGGCCACGAGGTCCTCGTCGTAGGGACCGACGTAGGTGCGCACCGGTCGGCGGCCCTCGGGCGGCGTCTCGATCGTCGAGATGTCGCGCAGGCCGGCGAGGCTCATCTGCAGCGTGCGCGGGATCGGCGTCGCGGAGAGCGCCAGCACGTCGACCTTGAGCTTCAGCTGGCGCAGCAGCTCCTTCTGCTTGACGCCGAAGCGCTGCTCCTCGTCGACGATGACGAGGCCGAGGTCCTTGGCGCGCACGTCGCGCGAGAGCAGCCGGTGGGTGCCGATCAGGATGTCGACCTTGCCGGCTTCGAAGCCGGCGAGCACGGCCTTCACCTCGGGGGGCTTGCGCAGGCGCGACACGCCCTCGACGACGAAGGGCAGGTCGGCGAGCCGCTCGCGGAAGGTTCCGAAGTGCTGCTGGGCGAGGATCGTCGTCGGCACCAGCATCATCACCTGCTTGCCGTCGGCAGCGGCCTTGACCGCGGCGCGCAGCGCGACCTCCGTCTTGCCGAAGCCGACGTCGCCGCAGACGAGGCGGTCCATCGGCTGCTCGGCCTCCATGTCGCCCTTGACCGACTCGATCGCTTCGACCTGGTCGGCGGTCTCGCGATAGGGAAAGGCGGCCTCCATCGTCATCTGCCACTCGCCGTCGGCGGCGAACGCATACCCCTTGCGCGTGCGGCGCTCGGCGTAGAGGTTGAGCAGCTCGCCGGCAAGGGCGCCAGCGGCGCGGCGGGCGCGCGCCTTCATGTTCTGCCAGCGCTTGCCGCCGAGGGCCGAGAGGGCCGGCGCGCCGCCGGCCCCTACATAGCGACTCAGCTTGGCGAGCTGGTCGACCGGGACGTAGACGCGGTCCTCGCCCTTGTATTCGAGGTAGAGGTAGTCGCGGACGATGCCGCCCACCTCGCGCGTCTCGAAGCCGGCGAAGCGGGCGACGCCGTGATCCTCGTGGACGACGTAATCGCCGACCCGCAGATCGCTGAAGGCGAGGCGGCCGCGGGCGGCGCCCGGGGCGCGGGCTTCGGCGCGGCGGCGGCGATGGACGAGGCGGCGGAAGGGATAGACGGCGAGGCGCAGCTCGGGGCTGAGGAATCCCTCGCGCAGGCGGGCCTCGGCGAAGGTGAGGCCGGGCTCGGGCGAGAGCCGCCCGCCTTCGAGCAACTTGGCGTCGAGTCGGTCGAGCCCGTAACGGGCCCGCTCGGCCTCGCCGCGGTCGTCGAAGGCGACGATCGTGCGGTAGCCGGAGCGCACCTGCTTCTCCAGCTCGGCCTCGGCCTCCTTGACGCTTCGCGCCGGCGACTCGGCGCGGGCAGCGCGGAAGGCCTCCTCGTCGTCGCCGGACGGGGCGACGAAGGAGAGGGCGGCGCGTTCGACGAGCGGCTCTGCGACGTCGACGTAGAGCCGGCGCGCGTCGTCGTCGTGCATGGCGGTCGTCGTGTCGTCCCAGTGGTCGCGCAGGGCCGGCTCGATCTCCTCGGCGGCGGCGAGGAGCACCGCCGCCGAGTCGGGGACGAGCGCCAGCGGCGGGCCGAAGCGGTCGAGCGGCAGTACCTCGGCGAGGCTGGGCGGCTCGCGTTTCTGCTCGGCGGCTTCCATCGCCGCCAGCTCCGCCAGCTCGCGGTGCTCGGCGTCGAGCTCGGCGGCGGGGGCCAGCTCCACGCGCTCGGCCTCGCCGAGCGAACGCTGCGTGAAGGTCGAGAACCAGCGCATCGAGTCGACCTCGTCGCCGAAGAGCTCGATCCGCACGGCGCGGTCCTCGGTCGCGCCGAAGGCGTCGAGGATGCCTCCCCTGAGCGCGAACTGGGCGCGCTCCTCCACCTGCTCGACGCGTTCGTAGCCGGCGGCGGCGAGACGGCGGACGACATCGCCGAGATCGATCTCCCCGCCGCGGGAGATGGCGAAGCCGTCGGGGCGCAGGGCGGCGTCGGGGACCGTCTCGGCGAGGGCGGTTGCGCTGGCGACGACCACGGCGTCCTGCTCGCGGCCGAGCGCGTCCAAGGCGTCGATCCGCAGGCCGATCAGGTGCGGGGGCGGCGCGACGTGCGAGGCGAAGCCGGTGCCCCGCGAGGGATAGAGGCGGACGCGTCGCGGAGCGAGGTACGCGCGCAGGTCGGCGGCGAGGTCGCGGGCGGAGCGGTCGTCGGCGGCGACCAGCAGCGCGGCGCGGCCGGCAAGCGCCCGGTCGTCCTCGAGCAGGGTCGCGAGCAGCAACGGGCGCAGCGTCGCCGATGCCGAGGCCTCGACCGGGTCGCCGCCGTCGGCGGCGGCGAGCACACGGCCGGCGAGCGCGTGGACGCGCTCGTTCTCGGCGGCGATCTCGACAAGGGGCCGTAGAGACATGGGCGGGCAACCTAGTATCCCGAGGGCAATGTCCGCGCTGGGAGACGTGGCGGCGGCGATCCTGCCGCCGGAGGCGGGGGGACCGGACCCGGAGCGGATCGCGGCCGTATCCCGGCGCCTGGTCTCGCGGATGCCGGCCGCCTCGCAGGTGGGGCTCGCGGCTGCCCTCGTCAGCCTCGAGGCGTTTGCGGTGGCGCGCAGCGGTCGCCGCTTCCGCGCTCTGACGCCCGAGCGCCGGCAAGCGCTGCTCGGCGAGATCGGACGGCTGGGCGGCTCCCCGGCCCTCGACACGGTCAAGGCGATCCTCCTGCTGGCTCACGGCGCCGACGCCTTCGGCGAGGAAATCGCCGCGGTGGGGACGCGCCACGAGCCCTCGCGGCCCGACGGGAAGCTGAATCTGGTCCCGGCCGGGGAGTGGCCGGAGGCGACGAGCTGCGACGCCGTCGTGGTCGGCTCCGGCGCCGGGGGCGCTTTCGCGGCCCGCGCCCTTGCGCGCGCGGGCTTCGACACGGTGATCGTCGAGGAGGGGGAGCGCTGGAGCGTCGGGCGCCTGCGGGAGGCGCACCCTCTGGACCGCTTCGCCTCGATCTACCGCGACGCCGGCACGACGATGGCGTTGGGCAACCCGCCGATCGCCCTGCCGCTCGGGCGGGCGGTGGGCGGGACGACGACGATCAACTCAGGCACCTGCTTCCGGCCGCCGGCGCCAGTGGTCCGGGCCTGGCACGAGGAGCACGGCCTCGGGCTCGCCGACCCCGAGCGGCTCGAGCCCCGGCTGGCCGACGTCGAGACGACGATCGGCGTCGCGCCCGCGCCCCTGGACGTGCTCGGCCGCAACGGGGAGCTCTCGCTCGCGGGGGCGGCCGCCCTCGGCTGGCAGGCGGCGCCGCTGCGCCGCAACGCTCCGGGCTGCCGGGGCGCCTGCCAGTGCGCGATCGGCTGCCCCAACAATGCAAAGGGCGGCGTTCACCTCAACGCCCTGCCGCAGGCATGCGAGGCGGGCGCGCGGATCGTCTCCGGCCTGCACGTACGGCGGCTGACCGTCGCCGGCGGACGCGCGACGGGGATCGAAGGACGTGGAGCCGACGGTCGCCGGATTCGGATCGCGGCGCCGATCGTCGTCGTCGCCGGGGGCGCCGTTCCCACTCCGCCGCTGCTGCGGCGCAGCGGCCTCGGCCGCCATCCCAGGCTCGGACGCAACCTCTCGATCCATCCGGCGACGGGCGTGACGGCGCGCTTCGAGGAGGAGGTGATCCCCTGGCGGGGGGTGATGCAGAGCGTCGGCATCGAGGAGCTGCACGAGCGCGAGGGCATCCTGCTCGAGGCGACGTCCAGCCCGCCCGGCATGGGCGCGATCTCCGCCCCGGGCTACGGAACGCACCTGCTGAACCGGCTCGGCCGCGCCGGCAACACGGGGCTGCTCGGCGCGATGATCGCCGACGCGCCGTCGGGCCGGGTGCTCGGCGCCCGGGCGGCGCTCGTCTCCTACCGGCTGGCCGGCGAAGACGAGCGCCGGCTCGCCAGGGCGGTGGCAGCGATGGCGCGGGTGATGCTGGCGGCCGGGGCGAGCGACGTCGAACTCGGCGGCGGCGCCCCCGCGGTGCGGTCCCCGGACGAGATCGAGGACGCGATCGAGCGCCTCGACGTGAGGCGCCTGCGCCTGGCCGGCTTCCATCCGAGCGGGACGGCGGCGGCGGGCGCGGACCCCGCTGTCCACCCCGTGGACCCGGAGGGCCGCTTGCGCGGCGTCGACGGCGTCTGGGTCGCCGACGCCTCGATCCTGCCCAGCTGCCCGGGGGTCAACCCCCAGGTCTCGATCATGGCGCTGGCGATGGGCGTGGCAGAGTCGGTCACGGCCGATCTGGCGTGACTCTGAGGTCGCCAGGCAAGGACGCAGGGAGCGTGGCGTGCTTCTTGCACGCGAGCGACTGAGGACGCCGCATGGCGACCTCAGAGGCCGCCGCTATTGGCCGTGGCCCACTCGACCTGGCCCACTCCCTCGGCGTGCGAACGGCCCTCGACGTCGTCCCACTCGTGCAGCATCCGCTTCAGGCGGGCGACCGCCTCGGGCGGGTGCGCGGCGGCCTCGGCGGCCAGCTCGAGCGTGGCGTCCTCGGTCGCCGCGGCGGGCGCCACGCGGTTGACGAGTCCGAGCCGCAGCGCCTCGTCGGCGCCGATCGTGCGTGAGGAGAGCAGCAGGTACTTGGCGGCGGCCAGGCCGCAGAGCGTGACCAGCCGCGCCGGTCCGACCGGCACGCCCAGCGCCGCTCCCGGAAAGCGCATGCGCAGGTTCGAGCCGGCGACGCGCATGTCGCAGGCGACGGCGATCTCGGCGCCCCCGCCCACGACGTCGCCGTGACAGCAGGCGACGGTCGGCTTGGGAAAGGCGACGACGGCGTCGTAGAGGTCGGCGAAGAGCCGCATGCGCCGCACCTTGCCCTCCTCGTCGAGGTCCTCCTTGACGTCGGCGCCGGCGGAGAGTCCCATGTGGTCCGAGGAGCCGATCGCCAGCGCCCGCACGGCGTCGTCGGCGCGCGCGACCGCGAGGTGCCCGAGCAGCTCGAGCAGCATCTGCGTGTCGATCGCGTTGCGCGACTGGGGCCGGTCGAGGCGCAGCAGCGCCACGCTGGCGCGCTCGTCGACCTCGTATGTCGTCCGCTCGGCGCTCACTCCCGCGGGGACGCTATTCGCTCGACCAGCCTCTCGGCCTCGTCGGCGGCGCGCTCGACCAAAGCCTGGACCTCGGCGCGCGGCTCGCGGAAGCGGGAGAGGACGTAGGAGGCGACGACGTCGGGGTCGGTCGAGTCGGGCCGGCCGACGCCGACTCGCACGCGCCAGAACTCCTCGCCGCCGAAGCCGCGCTTGAGGCTCTTGAGGCCGTTGTGGCCGGCGAGTCCCCCACCCTGGCGAGCGCGAACCTCGCCGAAGGGCAGGTCGATCTCGTCGTGGAGCACGACGACGCGATCGAGCGGGGCGCGCAGCGAGCCGCGGGCGGGCCCCGCCGAGTCGCCCGAGGCGTTCATCTGGGTCTGCGGCAACAGGATCGCGACGCGTGGGCCGCCCGGCCCAGCTCGCCCTTCGGCGAGCAGGCCGCCGAACTTGCTCTTGGCCCGCGGCAGGTCCCAGCGGCGCGAGAGCTCGGCCGCGACCTCGAAGCCGACGTTGTGGCGCGTCGCCGCGTAGCGCTCGCCGGGATTGCCGAGACCGACGATGAGGGTGCGATCGCCTGGCGCCTCGCCATCGCGGCGATCGGCGCGGCGGCGAAAGAGGGACAGGGGGGCTACTCCCCGCCGGACTCGCCCGACTCGCCCTCGGCCTCGCCGCCCTCGGCCTCCTCGCCAGGCGCCTCGCCCTCCTCGCCGACCAGCTCGGCCTCCTCCTCGACGGAGGGCTCGGGAACCTCTTCGACGCGGGGCGGCGAGAGCGTGGCGATCGTCACCTCGTCGGGCTCGTCGAGGGAAAGGGTGACGCCCTCGGGCATGACCAGCGCAGACGCCTGCAGGGTGTCGTTGACCTCCATCGCCGAAACGTCGGCGACGATCCGGTCGGGGATGTCGGTGGGCAGGGCTTCGACGGTGACCTCGCGGGTCACGTGCTCGAGCACGCCGCCGCCTTTGACGCCGGGCGCCGAGTCGGCGCCTTCGAGCTCCACCGCGACCTCGGCCTGGATCGCCTCGTCGAGCCGCACCTCCTGCAGGTCGATGTGCTGGAGGCTGCCGCGCACGGGGTGATGCTGCTGCTCCTTGACGACGACGGGAACGGCTTTGGCGCCCTCGATCTCAAGATCGAAGAGGGCCGCGCCTTCCGCGAGCACGTGGCGCACGTCGCGTTCGGCGACCTGGAAGGGTCGCGCCGCCGCGCCGCCGCTGTAGACGACGCCCGGCACAAGGCCCTCCCGCCGCAGGCGGCGGGACGTCCGCGAGCCGAACTCGCTGCGTGGGGCGGCTTTCAGCTTCTCGCGTGCGCTTGCCATTCGGACGGGAGAGGATAGAGAACCGGGCGCGAAACGGAACTCGCGCCTCCAGGCGGTACAACTTTCACATGGCCGAGGAATCGAAGATCCCCAAGGGCAGACTGCGTCGCTCGGCGAAGCTCGGCTCGATCGTCGGCATGCAGGGCGCCCGCTACGCGGGGACGAAGGCGACCAACGTCGCCCGCTCCGAGGAGGAGGGCAGGGAGCGGCTCGAGCAGCGCCACCTGGAGACGGCGATGAAGATGGTCGGCGCGCTGGGGCAGATGAAGGGCGCGGCGATGAAGCTCGGGCAGTTCGCCTCCTTCATCGACACCGAATTCATCCCCGACGAGTACCGCGAGATCTACCAGGAGCAGCTGGCCAAGCTGCGCACGGACGCGCCGGCGATGCCCTGGCAGAAAGTCGAGAAGGTCTTGAAGGAGGAGTACGAGGACGAGCCGATCGCCGAGCTCTTCGCCGAGTTCGAGCACGAGGCCTTCGCCGCGGCCTCGATCGGCCAGGTGCACAGGGCGGAGCTGCTCGACGGGCGCCGGGTGGCGGTCAAGATCCAGTATCCCGGCATCGCCGAGGCGCTCGACGCCGACCTGCGCAACGCGGGGACGATCGTGCGCCTGGCGCGGGCGCTGGCGCCGGGCCTCGACGCGAAGGAGATCGCCAAGGAGCTGCGCGAGCGGGTGATGGAGGAGCTCGACTACGAGTACGAGGCGCAGAACCAGCGCAGCTTCGCCCGCGCCTACCGCGAACATCCCTTCATCTACGTGCCGGAAGTGATCACGCGGCTCTCGCGGCGCCGGGTGCTCGTCACCGAGCTGGTCGAGGGAATGGGCTTCGAGCAGGTGAAGGAGCTGCCGCACGAGGAGCGCAGCCGCTTCGGCGAGATCGTCTTCCGCGGCAGCTTCGGCTCGATCTACCACCTGCAGCACTTCAACGCCGACCCGCACCCCGGCAACTACGTCCTGCTCGGCGACGGCCGCGTCGCCTTCCTCGACTTCGGGATGACGAAGAAGCTCGACCACGAGCAGATCGTGCTCGAGCAGCGCGCGGTCGACGCCGCCTTCCACGAAGACCCCGAGCTGCTGCGCAAGGCGCTGCACGACCTCGGCTTCGTCAAGAACCCGTCCAAGCTCGACGCCGAACGGCTGATGGAGCACACGCGGGCGGTCAGCGGCTGGTTCCTCGAGGACCGCGAGATCGAGATCAGCGCCCGGCGGGTGATGAAGATCATCGAGTCGACCAACGACCCGCGCTCGGAGTACTACGACCTGATGCGGCGCGAGTCGCTGCCGGCCGACGAGCTGATGGGGCGACGGATGGAAATCGGCGTCGTCGCCGTGCTCGGCCAGCTGCGCGCGAAGCGCAACTGGCACCGGATCATGCGCGAGTGGATCTACGCCGACCCGCCGGCCACCGCGCTCGGCGAGCAGGAGTGGGAGTACTTCGAGGAAAGAGGGGTGCTGCAAACTCCGATCGTCCAGCGATCCCTAGAAGGCAAGTAGCGCCCGGCCTGGGGCGAACTCCCTCTCGGTGCGCCTTATGTGGTCATGGACCGTAAAAGGCGCACCGGAAGCCCGAGCCATGCGATTGCAGCCGTGGCGGGTCGCCAACACGGCATCATTGCCCGCACACAGCTGCGCGAACTCGGACTGAGCGACGACGCCATAAGCGACCGGGCGGGTCGCGGATACCTCCAGCCCCTCTTCCACGGAACGTTCGCGGTGGGACACCGCGCGATCAGCCGTAAGGCCCGGATGCTTGCTGCCGTACTTGCCTGCGAAGGGGGGACCGTTCTCTCCCACGGAAGCGCTGCCGAGCTGCTCGGCCTGTGGGACAGGCAGCTGCC
>Ga0207648_10001698_pt1 | contig 24073 bp, 19 predicted proteins | sample KBSMisM32_FD_184310 | JGI IMG/M metagenome (GOLD analysis project Ga0207648, IMG submission 184310) | Miscanthus rhizosphere microbial communities from Kellogg Biological Station, Michigan, USA - KBS Miscanthus M3-2 (SPAdes) (version 2) | ecosystem: Host-associated > Plants > Roots >...
CCTCGCGGCCGAAGTAGTCGCCGTTGAGCGCGTGGAACTTCACGTCGAGCAGGCGCGCGGTGTTGTCGGCGCGCTCCAGGAACGTGCCGATGCGGATGAAGTGAAGCGACTCGTCCTGCAGCATCGTGCCCACCGTGACGCCGCGCGACAGGTGCGAGCGGAACTTCACCCATTCGAACAGCGCGCTCGGGTCGCGGTCGAAGTCGTGCTCGCGCAGCATGCGGTTGAACTCCAGCCAGGTCTGGTTGGTCGTCTCCCACAGCTCGGTGGTGATGCTGCCGCGCACGGCGCGCGCGTTCTCGCGCGCTGCCCGCAGGCACGCCACGATGCTGGACGGATGCGTCTCGTCGTGCACCATGAAACCCATCACGCGCCGCGGATCGATCTGCACCCCGTGGCGCGTCTCGTACGCCCGGGTCAGCTCGCTGATGCCCAGCATGCCGCGCCAGCCCAGCTCGGCGTTCTCGAGCGACTGCGGCAGCAACGACGTCTGGTAGTTGATGTCGAGCATGCGCGCGGTGTTCTCCGCCCGCTCGATGTAGCGAGACATCCAGAACAGGTGGTCGGCAGTGCGCGAGAGCATGGTTAGACCTCCAGCACCCAGGTGTCCTTGGTGCCGCCGCCCTGCGACGAGTTGACCACCAGCGAGCCTTCCTTCAGCGCGACGCGGGTCAGGCCACCCGGCACCATCTGCACCGCCTTGCCCGACAACACGAACGGCCGCAGGTCGATGTGACGCGGCGCGATGCCCGACTCGACGTAGGTCGGACAGGTCGACAGCGCGAGCGTCGGCTGCGCGATGTAGTTCGACGGGTTGGCGATCAGCTGGGCGCGGAACGCTTCCACCTCGGCCTTGGTGGCGGCCGGACCCACCAGCATCCCGTAGCCGCCTGCACCGTGCACCTCCTTGACCACCAGGTCGGGCAGATGGCCGAGCACGTACTTGAGGTCGCTGGCGTCGCGGCAAAGGTAGGTGGGCACGTTCTGCAACAGCGGCTTCTCGCCGAGGTAGAACTCGATCATCTTCGGCACGTACGGATAGATCGACTTGTCGTCTGCCACGCCGGTGCCGATCGCGTTGCACAGCGCGACGTTGCCGTTGCGATAGACCTCGAGCAGACCGGCGCAGCCGAGCGTCGAATTCGGCTTGAACACGGTGGGGTCGAGGAAGTCGTCGTCGACACGTCGGTAGATCACGTCCACGCGCTTGGGGCCCTGCGTCGTGCGCATGTAGACGAAGCCGTCCTTGACGAACAGGTCCTGTCCCTCGACCAGCTCGACGCCCATCTGCTGCGCCAGGAACGCGTGCTCGAAATACGCGCTGTTGTACATGCCGGGGGTCAGCACCACGACGCTCGGCTCGTTGACCCCGGCCGGCGCCACCGCGCGCAGCGACTCGAGCAGCAGGTCGGGATAGTGCGCCACCGGCGCGACGCGGTGCAGCGAGAACAGCTCGGGAAACAGCCGCATCGTCATCTTGCGGTTCTCGAGCATGTAGCTCACACCGCTGGGCACGCGCAGGTTGTCTTCCAGCACGTAGTAGGTGCCGCTGCCGTCGGGGTTGCCGGCGCGCACGATGTCGATGCCGGCGATGTGCGAATAGACGCCGCCGGGCACGTCCACGCCCACCATCTGGGGCCGGAACTGCGCGTTCTTGGTCACCTGCTCCTGCGGCACGACGCCGGCCTTGACGATCTCCTGCCCGTGGTAGACGTCGTGGATGAAGCGGTTGAGCGCATGGACGCGCTGGCGCAGCCCGGCTTCCATCTGCTGCCATTCGCGTTTGGGGATGATGCGCGGGATCACGTCGAACGGAATCAGCCGCTCGGTGCCGGCGCCGTCCTCGTCCTTGGTGCCGTAGACGGCGAACGTGATGCCGACTCGGCGGAACACCAGCTCGGCCTCGTCGCGCCGCGCCTGCATCGAGGCCGCTTGCTGGGCGTCGAGCCAGCGGCGGTAGGCGCTGTAGTGCAAGCGCACGCCCGAGGCGCCGTTCATCTCGTCGAAGCTCGCCTTCATGGCCGCTTTTCTCCTGCATCGGCCGGGGAAGCAACTTCCGCACCCAAGGCCACATCTGCCCAATGCCAGTAGCGCCGTCGTGTGTCCCGTGCGCACTGGAATGCGCCATCGTTCCAGGTCCACGCACCGCAACGGTCGCTGCGCACCACCATGATGCCGTGCGCCTGGTAGCGCGCCAAGACGTCGGGAGCCGGATGCCCGAAGCGGCTGCGGTAGCCGGCCTGCACCATGGCCATGCGCGGGTGCACGGCATCGAGGAAGGCGTCGGTCGACGAAGTCCGGCTGCCGTGGTGCGGGATCAGCAGCAGCGTGCTGCTCAGGTCCGACCCCAGTCGCGCCACCAGCGCTGCCTCCTGCGGCGCCTCGATGTCGCCGGTCAGCAGCACACTGCGGCCGGCGGCATCGCGCACGCGCAGCACGCACGAGAGCGCGTTGGGACGCGTGGCGCGCGCGTGGTCGTCCGCCGGCGGATGCAGCACTTCGAAGTCCACGTCGTCCCAGCGCCAGGTCTGGCCGGCGTCACAGCGCACATGCGTGCCCGCGCGGGCGAGCAGCGGATGATCGGGCGTCAATGAGCTGCTCCAGCGCGCCACCGGCAGCGCCGACTGCAGCGAGGCGGCGCCGCCGACGTGATCGCTGTCGCGGTGGCTCAGCATCAGCAGGTCGATCCGGTGCTCTCCGCGTGCGCGCAGCAGCGGCACGATCATTCGCTGGCCGGCATCGGTGTCGCGCCCGTAGGCCGGCCCGCTGTCGTAGACCAGCAGCTTGCCGTGCGTGCGCACCAGCACGGCGGTGCCTTGACCGATGTCGAGCACCACCAGCTCGAAGCGACCGGGCATCGGGTGCACCACGGCCGGCCACAGCAGCGGCAGCGCCAGCGGCACCGCCAGAGCGCGCAGCCGCCGAGGCAGTGGCAGCAGGCCGAGCAATGCGGCGGCCAGGCCCGCGGCCACCGCCCAGGCTGGCGCCGCGGGGACGCTCCAGATCGCGGCCGGCCACGCGGTGAGCCACTGCAGCAGCGCCACCAGCAGCGCCATGGCCAGCGCCGCGGCCTCCCACAGCCACGGCAGGAGCGCGCCGGCCAGTGCCAGCGGTGTCACGACCAGCGTCACCCACGGAATCGCGACCAGGTTGGCCACGAACCCCACCAGCGACAGCTGCTGGAAGAACGCCAGCGACAGCGGCGCCAGGCCCAGCGTGGCCACTGCCTGCGCGCGCAGCGCGGCGCGCAGGCGTGGCCATGCCCCGCGCGCTGCGCCCTGCTGCTGCAGCGGATCGCTGGTCATCAGCAGCCCCACCGCGGCGAACGACAGCCAGAAGCCCGCCTGCAACAGCGCCCACGGGTCGAACACCGTGACCAGCCCGGCCGCGGCCAGCAGCACCAGTGGCCACGGCGTGCGCAGTCCACCCGCACGCAACGCCACGGCGGCGGCCAGCATCAGCAGCGTGCGCTGCGCCGGCACACCGAAGCCGGCGATCAACGCATACAGGCCGGCGATCAGCAGGCCCCCGATGCGCCCGGCCTGCGGCGCCGGCAATCGCAGGCAGGCGCGGCTGCTGCGCCGCCAAATCCATGCGACCGCCGCACCGGCGAGCCAGGCGAACATCGTGATGTGCAGGCCGCTGATGCTCATCAGGTGCGCGACACCGGCGTCGCGGAACAGATCCCAATCGGGGCGCGAGATGGCTGCCTGGTCCCCCACCGCGAGCGCGGCCAGCACGCCACCGATGCGTGCATCCTCGACGCGCAGCAGCACCGCATCGCGCACCGCTTGGCGCGCACGCTCGATCGGGCGCGTGCGGGTTTCGCCCAACCAGCGCGGCTGCGGCCCGGCCACCGTGCTGCGCACCGTGCCCGTCGCGCCAATCCCCTGCTCGAACAGCCACAGTTCGCCGTCGAACCCGTGCGGATTGACAGCCGCATGGGGCCGCCGCAGGCGCACCGGCAATTGCCAGCGCTGGCCGGCACGCAGATCGACCTGTGGCCCGACCAGTGCGCCGTCGTCGCCGCCGCGCGTCCACGACAGCGCGATCAGCGGCGGCAACGCGACAGGCTGCCCGTCGGCCCAGGCGGCTTCCACGTCGAGCACAAGCCGGTAGCCATCGGGCACCACCTGCGGCATGCGATCGACGATGCCGCTGACGACGAGATCGCGCATCTCGAGCTGTGGCACCAGGCGTTCGGCCAGCCGCTGCTCGGCGCGCCAGGCCGTGAGGCCAAATCCGATCGTGGCCAGCGACAGGCACAGCAGCGCGTGGCCGACGCGCCGCCCGCGCCACACCTGGGCGAGCGCGGCGCCCGCCAGGCCTGCGACGATCAGCGCCGCATGGCTCCACGGCGGCCACAGCGTCGCCTGCTGGAGCTGCAGCGCGGTCCCGCCGAGCCATGCCAGCAGCGCCGTGGCCCAGCGTTGCCCAGGGTCGCCGCGCCACGCACGCATCGGTGCAAGTGTAGGATGCGCTTCGGTTTTTTCCTGAGGTTCGCCATGTCTGTCTACGATCGCCTCGGTGCGCTGGGCATCACCTTGCCGCCAGTGGCCACGCCGGCTGCCGCTTACGTCCCTTTCGTGCGCACCGGATCGCTGGTGTTCGTCTCGGGGCACATCGCCAAGCGTGACGGCAAGCCATGGGTGGGGCAGCTCGGCAACGGCATCGCCACCGCCGAGGGCAAGGCCGCCGCGCGCGCGGTGGCGATCGATCTGATGGGCACGCTCCACGTGGCAGCGGGCGACCTCAACAAGGTGCAACGCATCGTCAAGCTGCTCGGCCTGGTCAACAGTGCACCCACGTTCACCGAGCACCATCTGGTGATCAACGGCGCCTCGGAGCTGCTGGGCGAAGTCTTCGGTGCTGCCGGACCGCATGCGCGCTCGGCGTTCGGCGTCGCGCAGATCCCGATGGGTGCGTGCGTCGAGATCGAGCTGATCGCCGAGGTGGCGTGAGCGCAGCGGCAGCGCCGCCGGCAGTCGACCCCGACGCAGGCCTCGTCTCCCGGCGGATGCTGGGCACCGCCGGCGTGCTGGCGCTGCTGGCCGTGGCCGCCGCGCTGGTCACGCAGCACGCCTTCGAGATGCGGCCGTGCCCATGGTGCGTGCTGCAGCGCCTGGAGTTCGCGGCCATCGCGCTGGTCGCCGTGCTGGCCTGGCTGTGGCGCAGCCGCACCGGACTGCTCGCGTGCGCCGCGCTGATGATCGCGCTGGCGAACCTCGGCGTGCTGTCCGCGCTGTGGCAGCACTTCGTGGCAGCGGCATCGGCCTCGTGCAACCGGACGCTGGCCGATCGCATCATCGGCGCGCTGCAGCTCGACGGCCTGCTGCCCGACGTGTTTGCCGCCACCGCGTCGTGCGCCGAGGCGAAGGCCGATCTGTTCGGCGTGCCGTACGAGTTCTGGAGCCTGGCGCTGTTCGTCGTGCTCGGAGCGCTCGCGGTGTGGGCCGTGCTGCGCGCCTCGCGCGCGGCCTGATCCGCCATGATCCGCTGACGCGCCCTCAGCGCAGCGATGCGTTGATCTTCGCCAGCGTGATGCTGCCCGGGCACAGCTCGGGCTCGTTCAAGGCATTGAGCGGCGTGCGCGATGTGTTCAGCGCGCGGTGCAGGTCGCCGGCCTTGAGGTCGACGTAGATCAGTCCCGTCACCACCTCGCCGCGTGCCTGGTGCACCTGCAGGTGGTTCATGGCGCCGAGCTTGTCGGTGGCGTCGTAGTCGGCATGCAGTTTGCGCAGCCGCATGACGCTGCCGTCGTACTGCGGCAGGTCGAGCGTCTCGCCCGCCGCCGGCTCGGCATGGATCTCGGGTGCGAGCGCGATGAAGTCGATGCGATTCAACGCCTCGTTGTGCTGGCGCACGTGGTCGTAGCTGCGCGTGCTGCCCGCGTGGTTGTTGAACGCCACGCACGGGCTGATGACGTCGAGGAAGGCCGCGCCGCCGTGGCCGATGGCGCCCTTGATCAGCGGCACCAGCTGCGCCTTGTCGCCCGAAAAGCCGCGCGCCACGTAGGTGGCGCCGAGCTGCAGCGCCATGCCGATCAGGTCGACCGGCGATTCGTTGTTGACGGCGCCTTTCTTGGCTTGGCTGCCGCGGTCGGCAGTGGCCGAGAACTGGCCTTTCGTGAGGCCATAGACGCCGTTGTTCTCGACGATGTAGACCATGCGCACGCCGCGGCGCATCGCATGCGCGAACTGCCCCAGGCCGATCGACGCCGAATCGCCGTCGCCCGACACGCCGAGGTACAGCAGGTCGCGGTTGGCGAGATTGGCGCCTGTCAGCACGCTCGGCATGCGGCCGTGCACGGTGTTGAAGCCGTGGCTGGCGCCGAGAAAGTAGTCGGGCGTCTTCGAGCTGCAGCCGATGCCCGACAACTTGGCCACACGATGCGGCTCGATGTCGAGCTCCCAGCATGCCTGCACGATGGCTGCCGAGATCGAATCGTGGCCGCAGCCGGCGCACAGCGTCGAGACCTTGCCTTCGTAGTCGCGCCGCGTGTAGCCGACCTTGTTCTTGGTCAGGGTCGGATGGTGCAGGCGCGGTTTGGTGATGTAGGTCATGACAGACTCAGACTCGCTCGCGCCGCGGCGCCACCGCCAGCGCGTGCACGTGTTTGGTGATGATGTCGGTGATGAAGCGCGCCGTGATCGGCGTGCCGTCGTAGTGCAGCACCGCGATCAGCCAGGCCGGGTCGATCTCGAGCTCGTTGATCAGCAGCGTGCGCATCTGGGCGTCGCGATTCTGTTCGACCACGAACACATGATCGTGCGTGGCGACGAAGTCACGCACGCTGGCTGGGAACGGAAAGGCACGCAGCCGCATCGCGTCGAGGTGGATGCCCTCGCCGGCCAGCGCCAGCAGCGCCTCGTCCATCGCCGGCGCGGTGGAGCCGAAATAGATGACGCCCAGCCGCGTCTTCTTGGCTGCCGCGCGCACCAGCGGTGCTGGCACCAGGTTGGCCGCGGTGTCGAACTTCTTCAGCAGCCGCTGCACGTTGTAGACGTAGTCGGGCCCCGCCTCCGAGTAGCGCGCATAGGCATCGCGCGTGGTGCCGCGCGTGAAGTACGCGCCCTCGCTCGGATGCGTGCCAGGGTACGTGCGCCACGGAATGCCGTCGCCGTCGACGTCCTTGTAGCGCGCGAAGTCCCTGCCGGCTTCGAGTTCTTCGGCAGTCATCACCTTGCCACGGTCGTAGCGACGGGTCTCGTCCCAGGCGAGCGGCTCGCACAGCCGCTGGTTCATGCCGATGTCGAGATCGGTCATCACGAATATCGGCGTCTGCAGGCGATCGGCCAGGTCGAGCGCGGCAGCCGCGTGCTCGAAGCACTCGGTGGGGTCCTGCGGCAGCAGCAGCACGTGCTTGGTGTCGCCGTGCGACGCGTACGCGCTCGAGATCAGATCGCCCTGCTGGGTGCGGGTGGGCATGCCGGTGGAGGGCCCGCCGCGCTGCACGTCGATGATCGTCAGCGGGATCTCGGCGAAATACGCCAGTCCGATGAACTCGGTCATCAACGACACGCCGGGGCCGGAGGTGGCGGTGAACGCGCGCGCGCCGTTCCAGCCCGCCCCCGTGACGATGCCGATCGACGCGATCTCGTCCTCGGCCTGGACGATCGCGAAGCGGTTCTCGCCGGTGTCGGGGTCGACGCGCAGCTTGCGGCAGTACTTTTCGAACGCCTCGGCCAACGACGACGACGGCGTGATCGGATACCAGGCGCACACGGTCGCGCCGCCGTACACACAGCCGAGTGCCGCCGCCGAGTTCCCGTCGACGAAGATGCGGCGGCCCACCGCGTCGGCGCGCTTGACGCGCAGCCCGATCGGCGGCTTCAGGTGGTCGGTGGCGAAGCTGCGCCCGGCGTGCAATGCGCGCACGTTGCTCTCGAGCAGCCGCTCCTTGCCCTTGTACTGCTCGGAGAACAGCTTCTCGATCACGCCCGCGTCGACTTCCATCAGCACCGACAGCGCACCCAGCACCATGATGTTCTTGAACAGCGTGCGCTGGCGCGGGTCTTCGTAGGTGGCGTTGCAGATCGCGGTCACCGGCATGCCGATCACCGTGATGTCGTCGCGGAACGCGTTGTCGGGCAGCGGTTTGGTGCTGTCGTAGAACAGGTAGCCGCCGGCTTCGATCTCCGCGACGTCCTGGCCCCAGGTCTGCGGGTTCATCGCCACCATCATGTCGATGCCGCCGCGCCGGCCGAGCCAGCCCTTCTCGCTGACGCGCACCTCGTACCAGGTGGGCAGGCCCTGGATGTTGCTGGGGAAGATGTTGCGCGGGCTCACCGGCACGCCCATGCGCAGGATCGCCTTGGCGAACAACTCGTTGGCCGACGCCGACCCCGAGCCATTGACGTTGGCGAACTTGACGACGAAGTCGTTGACGGCCTCGATGCGCTTCATGTGGCTTCCTTCGAGCGAAGCGCCTTCCCGCGTGGCCCAGCAAGGGCCTCTTCGTGACCTGTGGGGAGCGAAGCTCGCTTGAGGCCGCTCGGCGCCGCCTTCATACCGAAACCTTCGCGCGCTGCGCCGCCGGGCTGGAGTCACGGCACGCCGGGCCCGCCTTGGTGGTCAAGAGCAGGAACTTCTGCATGTCCCAGGCACCGGTCGGGCACCGCTCCGCACACAGGCCGCAGTGCAGGCAGACGTCTTCGTCCTTGACCATCACGCGGCCCGTCTTGAGCGGCCCTCCGACGTAGAGGTCCTGGGTGGTGTTGGTTGCCGGCGCGCTCAGCCGCGTGCGCAGGTCGGCCTCGTCGCCGTCGGCTGTGAACGTGATGCAGTCCATCGGACAGATGTCGACGCAGGCGTCGCATTCGATGCACAGCTTGTCTGAAAAAACAGTCTGCACATCGCAGTTGAGGCAGCGTTGCGCCTCCTTGAGTGCGGTGGCGACGTCGAAGCCGAGTTCGACCTCGACCTTGATGCTCTTGAGCGCCTTCTCGGCCTTCTGCCACGGCACCTTGTAGCGCACGTCGTTGCTGGGCGCGTTGTCGTAGCTCCACTCGTGGATGCCCATCTTCTGCGACATCAGGTTGGTGTGCGGGGGCGGCCGTTGACGCAAGTCCTCCCCGTGCAGCAGCCTGTCGATCGACACAGCGGCCTCGTGGCCGTGCGCCACCGCCGTGATGATGTTCTTGGGGCCGAGCGCTGCGTCACCGCCGAAGAACACGTGCGGCAGCGACGACTGGAACGTGGTTTCGTTCAGCTCGGGCAAACCCCATTGATTGAAGGCGATGCCGCTGTCGCGCTCGATCCACGGGAACGCGTTCTCCTGCCCTACCGCCACCAGCACCTCGTCGCACTCGAAGTCGACGTCGGGCGCGCCGGTGGGCTTGAGCGTGCGCTTGCCCTTGGCGTCGTACACCGACTCGACGATTTGGAAGCGCATGCCGGTGAGGCGGCCGTTGTCGTGCAGGAAGGCCACCGGCACGTGGCAAGGCAGGATCGGGATGCCCTCGTGCATCGCGTCTTCCTTTTCCCACGGCGAGGCCTTCATGTCCTCGAATGTCGAGCGCACGATCACCTTGACGTCGTCGGCGCCCAGGCGACGCGCCGAGCGGCAGCAGTCCATTGCTGTATTGCCGCCGCCAAGCACGATCACGCGTTGGCCCACCTTGCTCACGTGACCGAAGTACACCGAAGCCAGCCAGTCGATGCCGATGTGGATCTTGTCTTTGGCTTCCTGGCGCCCTGGGGCCTCGAGGTCGCGCCCGCGCGGCGCGCCGCAGCCGACGAACACCGCGTCGTACTTCTGCGCCAGCAGCGCTTTCATCGAGTCGACGCGCGCACTGCCCCGAAAGTCGACACCCAGGCCGATGATGTAGCCGACTTCTTCGTCGATCACCTCTTCGGGCAACCGGAAGCGCGGCACCTGCGTGCGCATGAAGCCGCCAGCCTTGGCGTCGCCGTCGAGCAGCGTGACCGAGTAACCCTGCAGCACCAGGTCGCGCGCCACCGTCAGTGAGGCCGGTCCGGCGCCCACGCACACCACGCGCTTGCCGTTCTTCGGTGCCGCACGCGGCAGCATCGCGCGAATCTCGCCGTCTTTGAAATCGGCCGCCACGCGCTTGAGGCGACAGATCGCCACGGCTTCGGGCTTGGCGGTGTTCTTGTCCTCGACACGGCCGCGCCGGCACGCGGGTTCGCAGGGGCGGTCGCAGGTGCGTCCGAGGATGCCGGGAAAGACATTGCTTTCCCAGTTCACCATGTAGGCGTCGTCGTAGCGGCCCTGTGCGATCAGACGAATGTATTCGGGGACGGGGGTATGGGCCGGGCAAGCCCATTGGCAATCGACGACCTTGTGGAAGTAGGCCGGATCCGCCACGTCAGTGGGGTGCACTCAGGGTGTCTCCTGCGGAACCGTCTCGACCGGCCGCGTTCGCGGCCTCGCTCGATCGGACCCGTGAATCGCTAACGCAGCCAGTCTACGCTCGTTGCGTGAACGAAGTCTGAGTAGCAGCCCGAATGGCCCACACCCGAGTCAGGCGGCAACCACGCGCCGCCCCGACTTCATGCCGGGCGCAAGCTTGCCCTTGCGGGCGCGCGTGCCCACGTAGCCAGCCAGTTCAGATCCGCGCAAGGTCTCCTCCTTGGCCTTGCCGCGCGACGTGGCGCCGCTCACGGTGATCGCGCCGTGGAACGGCGCCACCGACACCAGGGGATCTTTGGCGTCGACGTGCATCAGCGTGAGACCGCGTCCGCCGTTGCCCTGCAGCTTGACCTCTTCGAGCGGAAACACGAGCAGACGTCCGCCCAGCGACAGGCACGCGAGTTGATCGTGCTCGGAAAGCACAGCCATCGGCGGCAGCACGTTGTGCCCGGGCTCGACGCTCATGAACGCCTTGCCGCCGCGCTGCCGGCTCTGCATGTCGGCCGCGCGCGCCTGCAGCCCGAACCCGCCGGTGTTGGCCAGCATCAGCGTGGTCTCGCCCGGCCCCGCGAAGTAGTGCACCGCCTGCGTGCCGCTTTCGAGCTCGATCAGCGAAGTGATCGGCTGGCCGTCGCCACGCCCGCCCGGCAGGCCCGAGACCGCGACGCTGTAGACGCGTCCGTTGGTGCCGAACACGAGCATCGTGTCGACGCTGCGGCAATAGAAGGTGCCATACAGCCCGTCGCCGGCCTTGAAGGTGAGGCTCCCTGGGTCGATCTCGTGGCCCTTCATCGAACGCACCCAGCCCTTCAGGCTGACGACCACGCTCACGGGTTCGTCGACGATGCGGATCTCGGCCACCGCCCGCTTCTCGGCCTGGATCAGCGTGCGGCGCTCGTCGCCGTGCGCCTTGGCATCGGCTTCGATCTCCCGGATCACGGTGCGCCGCAAGGTCGCGGGGCTGCCGAGGATCTCTTCCAGCTTGGCCTGCTCCTCGCGCAACTCCTTGAGCTCCTGCTCGATCTTGATCGCCTCCAACCGTGCCAGCTGGCGCAAACGCAGGTCGAGGATGTCGTCGGCCTGGCGCTCGGTGAGCTTGAACTTCGCGATCAGCGCCGGCTTGGGCTCGTCGCTCTTGCGGATGATGCGGATCACTTCATCGATGTTCAGCAGCACCAGCTGCCGGCCCTCCAGGATGTGAATCCGATCGAGCACCTTCTGCAACCGGTGCTGCGAGCGCCGCTGCACGGTGGCCTGCCGGAACGCAACCCACTCCACCAGCACCTGGCGCACGCCCTTCTGCGTGGGCCGCCCGTCGCGGCCGACCATCGTCAGATTGATCGGCGCGCTGGTTTCCAGGCTGGTGTGCGCCAGCAGCGTCGCGGCCAGATCGGCCGGATCGACGGTGCGCGTCTTCGGTTCGAACACCAGGCGCACCGGCGCGTCCTTGCCCGACTCGTCGCGCACCGCGTCGAGCACGGCCAGCACGGTCTGCTTCAGCTGCACCTGGTCTTGCGAAAGCGCCTTCTTGCCCGCCTTGACCTTTGGGTTGGTGAGCTCCTCGATCTCCTCGAGCACCTTCTGCGCGCTGGTGAACGGCGGCAGTTCGGTCACCACCATTTGCCACTGGCCGCGCGCCAGATCTTCGGTCTTCCAGCGCGCGCGCACCTTCAGCGAGCCGCGGCCGCCGGCATAGGCGGCGCGGATCTCGTCCTCGGCGCTGATCAATTGCCCACCGCCCGGGTAGTCAGGCCCTGGCAGCAGCGCGAACAACTCGTCGTCGGAGAGCTTCTCGTTCTTGGCCAGCGCGACGGCGGCAGCGGCCACCTCGCGCAGGTTGTGGCTCGGCACCTCGGTGGCCAAACCCACTGCGATGCCCGACGCGCCGTTCAGCAGCACGAACGGCAAGCGTGCGGGCAGCAGCGTCGGCTCGTCGGTCGACCCGTCGTAGTTCGGCACGAAGTCGACCGTGCCCTCGTCGAGCTCGTCGAGCAGCAGGCGCGCGATCGGCGTCAGCCGAGCCTCGGTGTAGCGCATCGCCGCCGCACCATCGCCGTCGCGGCTGCCGAAGTTGCCGTGGCCGTCGACGAGCGGGTAGCGCTGCGAGAAGTCCTGCGCCATGCGCACCAGCGCGTCGTAGGCGGCGCTGTCGCTGTGCGGATGGAACTTGCCCAGCACGTCACCCACCACGCGCGCGCTCTTGACCGGCTTGGGACTGCCCGCACCGGTATGGCTCAGTCCCATCCGGTGCATCGAGTACAGGATGCGGCGCTGCACCGGCTTGTTGCCGTCGCAGACATCGGGCAGCGCCCGACCTTTGACGACGGACAGCGCGTATTCGAGGTAGGCGCGCTCGGCGTACTGCGCCAGCGACACCGCGTCGCCTTCAGGCGGCGGCATCAACGAAAGCTGTTCTGACATCTAGAATTGACTTTAAGATTATTGTGGAAACCGCTCTCGCAGCTTGATTTTCCAGAACTTTCCGGTCGACGTCCGCGGGATCGCGTCGAGCACCTCGTAGCGGTCGGGCAATTGCCACTTGGCGAACGCGTGCCGCAGCAGATGTTCGTTCAGTTGCGCCGGCGTCGTGCCCTGACCGGGCTTGAACACCACGCAGGCCAGCGGCCGCTCGCCCCATTTCTCGTGCGGGATCGCGATCACCGCAGCCTCAGCGATCGCGGCGTGCGCCATCAACGCGTTCTCGAGGTCGACCGACGAAATCCATTCGCCGCCGGACTTCACGAGATCCTTGGTGCGGTCGGTGATGCGCAAAAACCCCAGCGCATCGAGTGTGGCCACGTCGCCGGTGCGCAGCCAGCCGTCGCGGGTGAACTTGTCGGGCGGCGATCCCACGCGGTGATACGCGCCGGTGATGAACGGCCCGCGCACCTGCACCTCGCCCATCGTCTTGCCATCCCATGGCGCGAACGTGCCGTCGTCGGTTTGCAGGCGCAGCGACACCAGTGGCGCCACGATGCCGCCGGTGGCCGCGCGCTTGAAGTGCTCGTCGTCGCCGGCGTCGCGCAGCTCGGTGCGCGGGTACACCACGGTGGCCAGCGGCGACGTCTCGGTCATGCCCCAGCCCTGCTTGATCGTGATGCCCTGGCGCGCGAAGGCGCGGATCAGCGACTCGGGCACCGCTGCGCCCCCCACCAGCGAGCGCATGCCGTGCGGCAGCTTCCAGCGCGTCGAGCCCTCGGCGAGCGCTCGCTCGTAGGTCTGGATCAGGCTGAGCCAGATCGTGGGCACGCCGAGCGACATGGTCGGCGGCTCGAGCGTCATCAGGTCGAGCAGGTCGTCGGGATGCAGGTGCGGCCCCGGGAACACCATCTTGGCGCCTTGCATCACCACGCCGTAGGGAATGCCCCAGCAGTTGGCGTGGAACATCGGCGTCGCCGGCATCACGACATCGGTGTTGTGCAAACCCCAGACGTCCGCACCCATCGCCACCAGCGTATGCAGGATGGTTGAGCGGTGCGAATACACCACGCCCTTCGGGCGCCCGGTGGTGCCCGACGTGTAGCACATCGCGACCGGGTCGTTCTCGTCGTGCTCCGCATAGGCGAAGCGCGATGCATCCGCGTCGGCGAGCAGCGCTTCGTAATCGATGAAGGGCGCGTCGACCTTGGCGCCCGAGAACGGGAACACGATCACCTTCTCGAAGCGGTGAAGGTGCGCGAACTGCTGGTACAGCGGCAACAGCACGTCGTCGACGACCAGGAAGCGGTCCTGCGCGTCGCCGGCGATCCACCCGAGCTCGTCTGCTGCGAGGCGCAGGTTCAGCGTGTGCATCACCCCGCCAGCCGCCGGAATGCCGAAGTAGCACTCCAGGTGCGCATGGTGGTTCCACGCCAATGTCGCGACGCGGTCGCCACGCTGCAGGCCGAGCTTCAGCAGCGCGGCCGCCAGCCGCTGCGTGCGTGCCGCGTACTCGCCATAGGTGTGCCGGCGCAACGACTTGTCGGGCAGGCGCGAGACGATCTCGTTGCCAGCGAAGATCGTGCGCGCGCGCTCGAGCACGTCGTTGAGCGACAAGCGGACGTTCATCATCGTGGCTTGCATGGCGCGCTCCGGTCAGGGATGGAGTTTCATTTGCTGGGCGCCGCGTGACTGGCGTCGCTGCAGCAATGCCCAGTACAGCTCGAGCACCTGCTGCACGTGGGCGCGCGTCTCGCCGATCGCCGGCACCTCCCCGCCGCTGCGGCGCACCGCCTCGTCACCGGCGCTCCAGGCCGCCAGTGCGAGATCGATGCGCTGGTGGCGCTTGAGCAAGTCGGCCATCAGGCGCGCCCCCACGCCGATGTTGGTGCGCGGCTCGGCCAGGCGCTCGGCCACGGCGCGCGCGCCGTCGGCCTTGTTCATCAAGGGCGCGGCAGTGGCCGGCATGATCTGCATAAGGCCGACGGCGCCGCGCGGCGACACCGCGCGCGCATTGAAGCCTGACTCCACCGCGATCAGCGCGTTGATCAGTTCGCTGTCGACCCCGTTCAGCGAAGCCGCCTCGCGCACCCACGGCTGCACGCGCTTGACCTCGGGTGCGATCTCGAGCCAGGTGAGGACGGACGACGGCGAGTTGGTCTTGCCGGGCACCTTGGCGATCTGCGGCGCCGAAGCCGCCGAGTCGGCGATCACCAGGCCGTAGCGCGAATCGATCTGTCGCTCGGCGAAATGCGCGGTGCCTTGGCCGTCGACATAACCCCACAGCGCCGCGTAGGCGGCCGTGCCGCCGCACAGCAAGCCGGCCGCCAGCCCCTCGCGCCTCACGCCGCCTCCCTGCCGAGCGCAACGCGCGCGGCGTACTCGCGGTCGAGCATGCTCATCACGATCAGCGAGTCGTAGCCGTCGGCGCCGTTGATCGTCACGCGCACGCTCTCGCGCAGGCGGCCCTCCTCGACAAAGCCTTCGCTCTGGTAGAGCGCCAGCGCGCGCGTGTTGAGCTGCTTCACGTCGAGCCAGAAGCGGTGCGCGCGCAGGTCGCGAAACGCCATGCGCTTAAGCTGGCGCACGCACTCGCGGCCGAGGCCCTGCCCCTTCTGCTGCAGCACCACGCGCTTGAGCTCGACGCTCCCGTGCGGATTGCGGCAGCCCTGCAGAATCACGAAGCCGATCGCGTCGTAGCCGCTGCCGGCCTCGACGATGAAGTGCCGGAAGTCCGGAAAGCGCACCGCACCCTCGTGCTGCGTGCGTTCCCACGGCGTGATGAACGGCAGGTTCTGCGTGTCGGTCTCGACCGACGTCACGAAGTCGAGGTCCGACAGCATCGTCGGCCGCAGCCGCACGCGTTGCCGGACATCCGGATCAGACATCGAGCTCCACCGTGTCGGCCTTCAGTTCCATCAACTCGCGCCGAGCCTGCGCCTCGCCCTTGCCCATCAGCCGGGTCAGCGACTGCGCGGTGGCGTCGAGCCCCAGTTCATTGAACGCCACTTGGAGCAGGCGACGCGTGTCCGGGTTCAACGTGGTCTCCCACAGCTGCTCGGCGCTCATCTCGCCCAGGCCCTTGAAGCGGCTGATGGTCCAGCTGTTGTCGCGCGCGCCTTCCTTGCGCAGCTTGTCGAGCGTCGCCGTGAGTTCGCCCTCGTCGAGGGCGTAGAGCTTGGCCGCCGGCTTCTTGCCACGGGCCGGCGCATCGACCCGGTACAGCGGCGGCTTGGCCACGTGCACGTGGCCGCGCTCGATCAACTTGGGGAAGTGGCGGAAGAACAGCGTCAGCAGCAGCACCTGGATGTGCGAGCCGTCGACGTCGGCGTCCGACAGGATGCAGACCTTGCCATAGCGCAGGCCGCTGAGGTCGGGCTCGTCGCTCGGCCCGTGCGGATCGACCCCGATCGCCACCGCGATGTCGTGGATCTCGGTGTTGGCGAACAGACGGTCGCGCTCGACCTCCCACGCGTTGAGCACCTTGCCGCGCAACGGCAGGATCGCCTGAGTTTCCTTGTCGCGCCCGGCCTTGGCCGAGCCGCCGGCCGAATCGCCTTCGACCAGGAACAGCTCGTTCAGTGAGAGGTCGCGGCTTTCGCAATCGGTGAGCTTGCCGGGAAGCACCGCGACGCCGGAGCCTTTGCGCTTCTCCACCTTCTGGCTCGCGCGCTGGCGCGTCTGCGCCTGCCGGATCACCAGGTCGGCGAGCTTGCGGCCGTGCTCGACGTGCTGGTTCAGCCAGACCTCGAACATCGGGCGCACGTAGCCGGCCACCAACCGCAGCGCATCGCGGCTGTTCAAGCGCTCCTTGATCTGGCCCTGGAACTGCGGGTCGAGCACCTTGGCCGACAGCACGAAGCTGGCGCGCGAGAACACGTCCTCGGGCATCAGCTTCACCCCCTTGGGCAGCAGCGCATGCAGGTCGACGAACGCGCGCACCGCGGCGAACAGCCCTTCGCGCAAGCCCGCTTCGTGCGTGCCGCCGGCCACAGTGGGAATCAGGTTGACGTAGCTCTCGCGCAGCGGCTGGCCCTCTTCGGTGAACGCCACGCACCACGCCGCGCCCTCGCCCTCGGCGACGTTCTCGGTCTCGGCCTCGGAGGCGAACTGCTCGCCTTCGAACAGCGGGATCACCGGCTCGCCGGTGAGCGACTGCGTGAGGTAGTCGCGCAGGCCGCCCTTGAAGAGCCACGCCTGCCTGTCCTCCTTGCCGCCGCTCTTCTCGAATGACAAGGAGACGGTGACGCCGGGCATCAGCACCGCCTTGCTGCGCAACAGGTGCATCAGGTCCTGGCGCGGCAGCTCGCTGCTCTCGAAATACTTGGCGTCGGGCCACACGCGCACCGTGGTGCCTTGCGTGCGTTCGTCGATCTTCGCCTTGCGGACTTTGAGCTTGTCGACCACGTCGCCGCCGGCAAACGCCATCGTGGCCACCTGCCCTTCGCGCACCACGCTGACCTCCAGCCGCTTGGCCAGCGCGTTGGTGACGCTCACCCCCACGCCGTGCAGGCCGCCCGAGAAGCTGTACGCGCCGCCGGCCCCCTTGTCGAACTTGCCGCCGGCGTGCAGGCGCGCGAACACGATCTCGAGCACCGGCACCTGTTCCTCGGGATGCAGGCCAAACGGGATGCCGCGCCCCTCGTCGGTCACCGACACCGAGCCGTCGGTGTGCACGGTGACCGCGATGCGCTTGCCGTAACCAGCCAGCGACTCGTCGGCCGCGTTGTCGATCACCTCCTGGATCACGTGCAGCGGGTTGTCGGTGCGCGTGTACATGCCCGGCCGCTGCTTGACCGGCTCGAGCCCCTTGAGCACGCGGATCGATTCCTCCGCGTACTTGCCTTGCTTGGTTGCCATGGCGCGGGATTATGGCGACCCCCCGATGCGGCTTGGTGGCTGCCTTCGCTCAACAGGTGCCTGAGCGCACGGACGAAGCCGGATCCATCACGGCCGGCGGCTCCGCGCGCGACCTGCGCAGCGAGCGTCACGCCCGATAGCGCGCCATCGTCAAGCCGTCCAGGTCGATCTCCGGCTTGCGGCCCGAGATCAGGTCGGCGATCACTCTGCCGGTGCCGGCGGCCATCGTCCAGCCCAGCGTGCCATGCCCGGTGGCGAGGTAGAGGTTGGCGATCGGGGTCGCTCCGATGATCGGCGTGCCGTCGGGCGTCATCGGCCGCAGCCCGCACCAGAAATCGGCGCGGGCAACGTCACCACCGCCGGGGAACAGATCGTTCGCCACGTGCTCGAGCGTGGCCCGGCGCGGCTCGCGCAGGGCCAGGCTGTAGCCGGCCAGCTCGGCGGTGCCGCCGACGCGGATGCGGCTGCCCAGGCGCGTGACGGCGACCTTGTGGGTCTCGTCCATGATCGTCGACTCCGGCGCACGCGTCGCATCGACGATCGGCAGCGTCAGCGAGTAGCCCTTGACCGGGTACACCGGGATGCGCAGCTTGAGTTGCTTCAGCATCAGCGGCGTGTAGCTGCCGAGCGCCATCACCACCGCGTCCGCGGCGAGCGTGCCGGCGGTGGTGCGCACGCCGCCCAGCCGATCGCCCGCGCGCTCCAGGCCGAGGATCGCGGTGTCGAAGCGCAGCCGCGCGCCGCGGGTTGCGGCCATCGTGCCCAGCCGCTGCGTGAAGAGATGGCAGTCTCCGGTCTCGTCGCCCGGCAAGCGCAATGCGCCGATGAACTTGTGCTGCGTGGCCGCCAGCCCGGGCTCGACGCCCACGAAGCCAGCGCGATCGAGCACCTCGTACGGCACGCCGTACTGGCGCAGCACCGCGACGTCCTTGGCGATGCCGTCGAGCTGTTTCTGCGTGCGAAACAGTTGCAACGTGCCCTGCATGCGTTCGTCGTACGTGATGCCGGTGGCCGCGCGCAGCGCCTTCATGCAATCGCGGCTGTACTCGGCGATCGGCACCATCCGACTTTTGTTGACCGCGTAAGCGCCCTCGGTGCAGTTGGCGAGCATCATCGCGCCCCAGCGCCACATCGCCGGGTCGAGCAACGGCCAGATCACCAGTGGGCTGTGCTGCATCAGCATCCAGTGGATCGCTTTGATCGGCACGCCCGGGCCGGCCCACGGCGCGGAGTAGCCGGGCGACACCTCGCCCGCGTTGGCGAAGCTGGTCTCCAGCGCGGCCGCGCTGCGCCGCTCGACCAGCTCGACCGCGTGGCCGGCTTCGGTGAGGTAGTAGGCGGCAGTCACGCCGATCACGCCGCCGCCCAGCACGAGTACCCGCATCGCCCTTCCCGTCCGCGCCGCTGGCGCGCGGCCCAACTGTACCGATGGCCGCTGTGTCGCCTGGGGCTCGGCGGTTGGGCTAGATTGCCCGCATGCGCTCCGCCATCCGTCCCGCTGCGTTGTCGATGCCGCAAGTGCTGCTGTGCGGCGCGCTGATCGTCACGCTGTCGATGGGCGTGCGCCATGGCTTCGGCCTGTGGCTGCAGCCCATCACGATGACACGCGGCTGGTCGCGCGAAACCTTCGCTTTTGCCCTGGCCGTGCAGAACCTGGCGTGGGGCCTCGCCGGTCCGATCGCCGGCGGACTGGCCGATCGCTTTGGCGCATTTCGCGTGCTGGTGGCCGGTGCGCTGCTGTATGCGGCGGGCCTCGTCACGATGGCGCTTGCCACCAGCGGTGCCGCGTTCACCGGCGCGGCGGGGCTGCTGGTGGGCATCGCGCAATCGGGCTGCACGTACGCGATCGTCTACGGCGTGATCGGCCGCAACGTCAGCGCCGAGCGCCGCACCTGGGCGATGGGGGTCACGGCGGCGGCCGGCTCGTTCGGCCAGTTCCTGATGGTGCCGGTGGAAAGCGCGTTGATCAGCCACCTCGGATGGGATCAGGCGCTCTACCTGCTGGGTCTGTTGGTGCTGTTGATCGTGCCGCTGGCGCTCGGGTTGCGCGAGCCCGCGCGCGGCGCCGTGGGCGGCACGCATGCGCAGAGCATCGGTGCCGCGCTGCGCGAGGCGTTCGGATATCCGAGTTTCCGGTGGCTCATGGCGGGCTATTTCGTGTGCGGCTTCCAGGTGGTGTTCATCGGCGTGCACATGCCGAGCTACCTGAAGGACAAGGGGCTCGGCCCCGAGGTGGCGACGCTCGCGCTGGCGCTGATCGGGTTGTTCAACGTGATCGGCACCTACGCGGCCGGCGAGATCGGCCAACGCTGGCCGAAGCGCTACCTGCTGTCGGCGATCTACCTGCTGCGATCGTTGTCGATCGTGGTATTCCTGCTGCTGCCGTTGACACCGATGAGCGTCTACGTGTTTTCCTCTGCGATCGGACTGCTCTGGCTGTCGACCGTGCCGCCCACCAATGCGCTGGTGGCGCAGATCTTCGGCGTGCAGTACCTGTCGATGCTCGGGGGCTTCGTGTTCCTCAGCCACCAACTCGGTTCGTTCATGGGCGTGTGGCTCGGCGGCAAGCTGTTCGACGCCACCGGCAGCTACGACCTCGTCTGGTGGATCGCAGTGGCGCTCGGCGTGTTCGCCGGGGTCGTCAACTTGCCGGTGCGCGAGACGCCGATCGCGCGCCCGCTGCCGGCGCCGGCGTGACGATGCGCGCGCTCGACACCGACATCAAACGACGGCGTCGTCGCGCGCTGGCGTTTGCAGCAGCTGCACTGGCGCTCGGCGCGGTGTTCATGGCGTACCTCAATCCGCATCTGGTGGTCGAGCTGGCCAACCGGCTGTGGGCGTGCTTCTGACGCCGATGGCCGACAGCCCGTCGCCGTGGATCGTGCGCTGGGCCGATGCCATTGCGCCGCACGGCCAGGTGCTCGACCTGGCGTGCGGCAGCGGTCGACACGTGCGCTGGCTCGCTGCGCGCGGGCTGCGCGTGACGGCGGTGGATCGCGATCGCGATGCCCTCGCGCCGCTGCATGGCATCGCCGCCGAAGTGATCGTGGCCGATCTCGAGGCACGCCCGTGGCCTCTCGCCGGGCGGCACTTCGATGCGGTGGTCGTCACCAACTACCTGTGGCGTGCGCTGCTGCCCCACGTCGTGGCGAGCGTCGCCGAGCGCGGGCTGTTGCTGTACGAAACCTTTGCCTTGGGGCAGCAGCGCTTCGGCCGGCCGACCAACCCTGATTTCCTGCTGCGTCCCGGCGAGTTGATCGCGGCCGCGCACGGCTTGCACGTGCTGGCCTACGAGGACGGCATCGCCAGCGCGCCCGAGCGGCGCGTGCAGCGCCTGGCGGCGTGGCGCGCACCGTCGCCCGAGGCGGTGCCGCCGCGGCTGTAGCCCCTGGGCAGGCTCTAGAATTGCAACCTGAAGCAGGATCCACCATGAAACCCATCGTAGGCAGCATCGTCGCTCTGGTGACGCCGATGCTCGACAACGGAGACATCGACTACCCCGGCCTGCGGCGCCTGATCGACTGGCATATCGCCGAAGGCACCGACTGCATCGGCGTGGTCGGCACGACCGGCGAATCGCCCACCGTCACTGTCGAAGAGCACTGCGAGATCATCCGTGTCGCAGTCGAGCACGCAAAGGGTCGCGTCCCGATCATGGCGGGCGCCGGCGGCAACTCGACACGCGAGGCGATCGAGCTGTCGCGCTATGCCAAGAAGGTGGGCGCCGATTGCACGCTGCAGGTGGTGCCCTACTACAACAAGCCTTCGCAGGAGGGCCTGTACCGGCACTTCCGAGCCATCGTCGAGGCGGTGGACGTCCCGATGGTGCTGTACAACGTGCCCGGCCGCACGGTGGCCGACTTGCAGCACGACACGGTGCTCAAGCTGGCCCAGATCGACGGCATCGTCGGCATCAAGGAAGCCACCGGCAACATCGAGCGTGCGGCCTGGCTGATCAAGCAGGCACCGCGCGGCTTTTCGATCTACTCGGGCGACGACGGCACCGCGGTGGCACTGATGCTGCTCGGCGGCCACGGCAACGTGAGCGTCACCGCCAATGTGGCCCCTCGCCTGATGCATGAGCTGTGCATGGCGGCGGTGGATGGGCAGGCACGGCGTGCCGCCGAGATTCAGTTGAAGTTGCTGCCGGTGCACCGGCAGTTGTTCTGCGAGCCGAGCCCGGCGCCCACCAAGTGGGCGATGGCGCGCCTGGGGCTGTGCGGTGCTGCGCTGCGGCTGCCGATGGTTGCGCTGTCGGCCGCCGCCCAGGCTCAGGTCGAGCAGGCGTTGCGCGAGGCCGGCTTGGTTTGAAGGCCGCAGCGGGCCCGGAGCGGCGCGCAGCGCGGCGGTCGGTGTTTGTGGAGATCCCTACGTGAGTGTTCGTTCTGCGGTAAAGCGCTGGGCTGCTTTCGGCTGCGTCGCGGCGGTGACCGTGGCGTGCTCGAGTTTCGAATCGTTCGTCGCCGGCGACAAGATCGACTACAAGGGCCAGGCGAACAAGACGGCGCCGCTCGAGGTGCCACCCGATCTGAGCCAGCTCGCTCGCGACTCGCGCTATCAGCCGCAAGGCGGCGTCGTCAGCGCCAGCGGCATGCAGACCGGCGCCGCTGCGGCCGCCGCCACCGCGGCATCGGTGCCGACGGTGGCGCCGAGCGCGGTGGGCAACCTGCGCATCGAGCGTGACGGCAGCCAACGCTGGCTCGTGGTCCCGATGGCGCCCGAGGAGCTGGTGCCTCAGGTGCGCGCGTTCTGGGTCGAGCGCGGCTTCAGCCTCGCGCTCGACGACCCGCAGACCGGCGTGATGGAAACCGACTGGGCCGAGAACCGCGCGAAGATCCCGATCGACGGTCTGCGACGCCTGTTCGGCGGCATTCTGGAGCCGCTGTACGACACCGGCGAGCGCGATCGGTTCCGCACTCGCATCGAGCGCACGCCCAACGGCAGCGAGGTCTACATCACGCACCGCGGCATCGAGGAGTACATGTCCACCGGCACGCGCGACGTGCCGGTTTGGCGCAACCGGCCGAACGATCCGCAGCTCGAGGCCGAGATGCTGGTGCGGCTGATGGCCAAGTTGGGGGGCGCCAAGCCCGACGCCGCCGCTGGCACCCAGACGGCCGCCGCAACTGCCGTGCCGGCGCGCGCACGCCTGATCAAGGGCAACTCGGGCGCGGCACTCGAGTTCGACGAGAGCTTCGACCGCGCATGGCGCCGCGTCGGGCTGGCGCTCGATCGCACCGGCTTCACGGTCGAGGACCGCGACCGTGCCGGCGGGTTGTACTTCGTGCGCTATGCCGACCCGAAGTATGCCGGCAAGGACGAGCCCAACTTCTTCTCCAAGCTGTTCACCAGCTCCGACAAAGATCCGCGCAACCCGCAGCGCTATCGCATCGCGGTCAAGCGCGCCGGCGAGAAGACCGAGGTTGCGGTGCAGACATCGCAGGGCGCGCCCGAGACCGGCGAGACCGGCCAGCGCATCGTCGCGTTGCTGGTCGACGAATTGAAGTAGCGCACCGGCTGAAGTAACGCACCGGCGCGCCGCAGCGACGCCGCTTCAGCCAGCAGTCAGCTTCGCCAAAAAACAGGCCGCCCTGCAGGCGGCCTGTGGCCTTGGCTCGAGACGAGCGATTTACTTCTTCATCGCGGAAGCGGCGGCCTCGGCGGCCTTGGCCGCGTCGGTCGCCGCATTGGCAGCCGCGTTCGCAGCGGCGTTGGCCGCCGCGTTGGCGGAGGCGTCCGTGGCCGACGCAGCGGCCGTGGCGGCCGACGCGGCAGAGTCCGCGGCCGATGCCGCGGCCGCAACCGGCGCCGCAGGGGCAGCGGCCGGAGTGGCGGGGGCTTCGGTCTTGCCGCAGGCGGCCAGCGCGGCGGCGGCCACCAGAGATGCCAACAGGAACGACTTGTGCATGCTTGTCCTCGAAGGAAGGAATGAACCGGTTTGTTGGAAGGATCTCACCGGCACGCTGTGCGGTGCGCGCCCTGGCGCGTGTTCCGGATACACATTGCCGGGCGGGACGGTGTCCAGCCCGCAATTATATTCGTCCAGCCCCTGAGCGCTTCAGAGTCCGAGCACGGTCACCGGCCACGCCGGCTCGCAACGTTGCACGAGCGCATCAATGCGCTCGCGTTGCACGAGCCACGCCCGCCGCTCAGCGCTCCAGCGACCTTGCCACTGCTCGCGATCGAGCAGCGCGAGGTAGCTCGCATCGAACAGCAACACAGCCGGCAAGTCCGATGCGTCGAGCTCGGTCGGCGTCAGGCATTCCACCGCGTGAGCGAACGGCTTGCGCCACGCCGAGAAGCGCGGCTGTCCGCGCTCGATGATGTCGAAGCGCGCACCCACCAGACGCAGCCGTCTCCCCGGCAGCTGCACCCAGCGCGTCAACGCGTCGACCACAGCGGGGTCGTCGAGCGGCCACG
>Ga0207648_10001701_pt1 | contig 24062 bp, 12 predicted proteins | sample KBSMisM32_FD_184310 | JGI IMG/M metagenome (GOLD analysis project Ga0207648, IMG submission 184310) | Miscanthus rhizosphere microbial communities from Kellogg Biological Station, Michigan, USA - KBS Miscanthus M3-2 (SPAdes) (version 2) | ecosystem: Host-associated > Plants > Roots >...
TTTTCCGGCTGGGCGATGTGGAGCATGATGCGCGGCGCAATCGAGGCGGCGTGGCCCGCCTCCTGCACGCCCTGGATGCCAGCGTTCAGCAACCGCGCATTGCGGTCCCAATTGATCGGAGCGCCCGGGATCTTGCCGCCGAGTAGTTCGGGATTGGTCTCGTTCCCGACCTGAATCATTTCCGGCATCGCTCCATCGGCATCGAGCTTGCGGAGCGTGTCGCCCGTGTAGTCGTGAAGCGCCTTGACCTGGTCGTCGGTCGACAGGTTCGCCCAAGCCGCGGGCACGATCTGCTTGCCGCCATCGGCCCAGTCGTCGGAATAATGAAAGTCGAGTAGGGCCTGCAGGCCGGCCGCGTGGGCTCGGCGGATCGTCTTCAGAACATCGGGATAATTGCTGTACTTGGTCCAGGTCGGGTTCACCCAGATCCGGACGCGGACGATGTTTCCGCCCTCGCGCTTCAGCAGCTTGAACGGATCGATCGGCTTGCCGTTGAGGCGGTAGACCGCACCGCAATCCTCCATCTCATTCACGTAGCTGAGGTCGGCGCCGAGATAGAGACCACCCGGTGGTGGCGCGGCTGGCGCTCCAGCCTGGGCGGCGGTTGCAGTGACGGCGAGCAGAGCGGTCAGGAGACGTTTCATCCGGCCATGATCCTTAGGCGGGTTCCCTTGAGGCCGGGGCTGGCCACGGAAATGTCGACCGGTCCGCGGTCATTGCCGATGCGCAGGATCGCCTGGGCGAAGCCGTTGAAGGCTTTGCGCTGAGACGCGACGTCGGGCTCCAGGCTGTTCGGATTGCCATTGCCGACGCCGATGATCTTGCCACCGTTCACCGAGAAGCGAAGGAGGTTGCTTGCCGTCGGGACGACGCGCCCCTTCGCATCGACAACGGAAGCATTGAGGATCAGCACGTCGTGGATGGTGGCTACACGCCGGTCGGCGAGCAGCTCGATCGCGGCGGGAGCGCCAGTGGTCTCGCGGGTATCGCGCGCCGCGACCTGGCCGCCATTGTAACCCACCGCTTCCAGCTTGCCCGGAGTATAGGGGACACGCCATTCGAGATGGCGATTGCGCGGCATTGCCTTACGCCCGAGCGAGCGGCCGTTGAGCAGCAGTTCGACCTCTTCGGTATTGCCGTGCGCCCAAACCTCGATGGGCTTTCCCGCTCGTCCCGGCCAGTTCCAGTGCGGAAGCAGGTGCACCTGCGGCAGGTTCGGCCGCCACCACGCGCGGTAGTAGTAATAATCGTCCTTGGGGAAGCCGCAGGTGTCGAGGATCCCGAACTGCGAGCTGATACTCGGCCATTCATTGTACGGCGTCGGTTCGCCGCGATAGTCGAAGCCGGTCCAGACGAAGCCCCCAGCAATGTACGGGCGGTCGGCGGCGATGGTCCACCATTCCTCCGCGGTCGTCGCCCACCACGGATGCTCGGTGTCGTAGGCGCGGACGGTATGGCGAGCCTTGTCGGTCGCATATTCACCGCGGGTCGCGACGGTGCTTCCGGTCTCGGAGCCGTAGACTGGCTGATCGGGATGGCGGCCGTGATAGGCCTCGATCTGATTGGTTCGGTAGTTGAAGCCGAGCACATCGACGACGCGGCCGATGCCATTGTCCCAGCCCTGGTCCATGGCGAAGGTCGTGGGCCGGGTCGGGTCAAGCTGCTTCACGTGCCGCGCCATTTCGGCATTGATGCGAGCGCCGCGGGTCGTGGCTTGGTGCGGCTCCTCATTGCCGAGCGACCACAGGATGACGCTCGGGTGGTTGCGGTCGCGACGGATCATGCGCTCGAGCTGCGACAGCGCCTCTTCGTCGGAGCTGTTGTACCGCGCCTCGCAGATCATCAGCATGCCGTAGAGGTCGCAGGCGTCGAGCAGCGACGTGGACGGCGGGTTGTGCGCGCTCCGCCAGGCGTTGGAGCCCATTTCCTTCATCTGAGCGACGCGCCATCTGTGGAGCGTGTCAGGAATGCCGGTGCCGACGCCGGCATGGTCGTGGTGATTGGCCGTCCCGAGCAGCTTCACCGGCCGGCCGTTGAGGAAGAACCCGCGCGCCGCGTCGAAGCGGATGTCGCGGATTCCGAAGGTCGTCGAGTAATCGTCGACCAGCGTGCCATTGGTCACGATCTGCGAATAGAGAGAATGCAGGTTCGGCTCTTCGAGCGACCATAGGAGCGGCCTGGGGACGAGCACTTCCTGCTCGACGAGGCGACGCTCGCCCGGCGCGAGTTGGAGCGACGTATCGGGCAACGCCGTGTTGGCTGCACCGCCTAGGATCGACTGACGCAGCACGACCGACGCTGGGATTGCTCCGCTGTTGAAGACTTCGGTCTGGGTGTGAACCACCGCGCCATCGGTGCGCAGCTCGCTCCGGACGAAGGTGCCCCATTGCGGGATGTGGACAGGGTCGGCACTGACCAGATCGACGTGGCGGTAGATGCCGGCGCCTTCGTAGAACCAGCCCTCGCCGAGCGACGCATCGGCGCGGACGGTGACGGCGTTCGGCTTGCCGTCATAGTTGAGGAAATCGGCGATCTCGACGCGAAACGGGGCGTAACCGCTCTCGTGGCGGCCGACGACATAGCCGTTCACGAACACAAGGCAGTCGCGGAAGACTCCGTCGAACTCGAGCCAAATGCTCCGCCCCTTATCGGCGGCCGTAATCTCGATCGGCGTACGGTACCAGCCGATGCTGTTGTGAGGGAAATCGCGGCCGATCGCCTTAAATCCATGCGCGGCGCCACGGTCCGAGTCCTTGATGACAGGTCCCTGGGCGAACGGCAGTGCAACTGCCCAATCATGCGGGACCTGCACCGCCGCCCATCTCGAGTCATCGAAGTCCGGGCGGGCAGCGGTCGCGGAATCGCCGGCCTTGGCGAACGTGCGCTGGTCGCGTCCGAAGCCGAAGTCCCTCGCCGGATCGGAAGCGTGACCGAGGTGGAACCGCCAGTCCTCGAGGCGAACCCGGCGGCGCGGGCTATAATCTGGCGAGGGAAGGACTTGCGCGCCCCCATCGCTGCTGATTGTCGCCGCAACGCCAATTGCCAGCGCGCCGGCGCCGATCATCTCGCGGCGCGTGAAGTCGGTCATGCCCTTACTCGCCCGAGCTGCAGACGCTGGACTCGCGCACGGTCAGGTGCACCGGCAGCAGGCTGTTGCGGCTCTCTCCCGTCTCGACCGCGTCGATCAACGTATCGATGAGCATCTCCGCAGCCCGGCGCGCGTCCTGCGTCACCGTCGTCAAGCGCGGCGTCGATAGGCTAGCGGAGGCGATGTCGTCGAAGCCGACGACCGCGACGTCCTTCGGGACGTGATAGCCATGCGATTGGAGCGCGTGCATCGCGCCGATCGCCGCCACGTCGGACGTTGCGAACACCGCGTCGAACTTGACCCCGCGCTTCAGCAGTTCTTCGATCGCTTCGGCGCCGCTCTCCTCGCTCGGCGCGGCATTGATGCAGAGCGCATCGTCGGGTCCGATCGCTGCTGCGCGCAGTGCGCGGCAATAGCCGCGATGGCGCTCGAGGAACTCGGGATAGCCTGGCTCCGCAGTCCCGATGAAAGCGATGTTTCGCCGGCCGTGCAGAAGCAGGTGTGAGGTCGCGTCGAACCCGCCCTGTTCGTTGTCGGAGGAGACCGTCGTCCCGATCTGCCCTTCGGTCGCGGCGCCCCAACGAACGAAATGCGCGCCGCGTTCGACCAGCTGCTCCAGCTTGGGCCGGTAGTCGGTGTAGTCCCCGTAGCCCAAGAGAATGATGCCATCGGCCTTGTGGCTGTCCTCATAGTCGAGGTGCCAGTTGGACGAGAGCTGCTGGAACGAGATCAGAAGGTCGTAGCCGTGGTCGGCGCAACGCCGCACCATCGGCCCGAGCAGCGAGAGATAGAATGGATTGATCTCGGCTCCGCCAGGCGCCCATTCCTCGAAGAACAATGCGGCAAGCGTTCGCGACTGCCGGCTGCGAAGCCCCGAAGCATTCTTGTCGACCTTGTAATTGAGCTGCTCCGCGGCCGCGAGCACCCTGGCCCGGGTGGCTTCGCTGACTGACGGATTGCCTGAAAGCGCGCGAGAAACGGTGGGTTGGGAAACCCCCGCTAGCGCGGCAATGTCGAACGAGGTCGGCCGCCTCTGCGTCATCAGATTGAATTCTTAGCGACTTGAATACGTATGTATAGCCGTTCGGCTAGGTTCCGCTCCGGCAAAGCTCTGATAGTTTCAATGATGGGAGAGGGGTTTCATGCCCTTCGCATGTTTGTGTCCGGCACGTGCGCCGGTTTCAGGGGGCTGAACACATGATCAAGATTTCGACGCGTTCCCGTTTCGTGGTGGCGGCAAGCCCAATTGCCCTTGCCACGATGCTTGCCAGCCCGGCCTGGGGCCAGGCGGCCGAGGTCACGTCCGTGGCCGTTACGGGCGCTGCGAGCCAGGACACCGCCGCACAGTCGCCGGCGCCGAGCGACAATTCGGCAAGCCCGGCAACGTCAACCGACCAGGGCGCGATTACGATTACCGGCTTCCGCGCATCGCTGCAGAACGCCATCAACAAGAAGAAGAAGGCTGACCAGATCGTTGAATCGGTCAGCGCCGAAGACATTGGCAAGCTGCCTGACGCTTCCATCGGTGAAGCGATCGCCCGTCTCCCGGGCTTGACTTCACAGCGCCTATCCGGCCGTGCGGACGTCATCTCGATCCGCGGCTTCGGCCCCGACTTTTCGACGACCCTTCTCAACGGCCGCGAGCAGACCTCGACCGGCGATAACCGCGCCGTCGAATATGACCAGTATCCGTCCGAGGTCATCAACCAGGTCAACATCTACAAGACGCCGATCGCGTCCGTCGTGGGCCAGGGAATCGCCGGTACGGTCGACCTTCGCACCATCCGTCCGATCGAGGCCGGCAAAAGGATCATATCGGTCGGCGGCCGCGCCGTTTATCCGGACATCGGCAAACTCAACCCGGACGCCAAGAAGTACGGCTATCGCGTCAACGGCGTTTACGTCGACCAATTCGCTGACGGACGCGTTGGCGTCGCGCTTGCGGCGAGCTGGGCCGACGAACCCTACGAGATTAAGGAATTCAATTCGTGGGGTTATCCGACGCTCGGTCCCTGCGATATTCCTCACTCGACGGTTGGAACGCCGCCCAACACGACCTGCGTACCCAATGCCGGTTACGACGGTGCGGTCGGCAATGCCGTAATTGGCGGATTGAAGTCCTATTCGACTTCGACCGAACTGAAGCGTCTCGGCCTTGCCGGAACGCTCGAATTCAAACCGGTCGACACAATCACCTCGACGATCGACGGCTTCTATTCGAACTTCAAGGACGACCAGGTTAAGCGTGGCATCGAAGTCCCGCTGCAGTGGGGCGGTGCGACGCTAGCACCGAATCCGACGACTAGTGACGGCGTCATCACCAGCGGATCCTTCACCAACGTCTGGAACGTCGTCCGTAACGTCCTCCAGCCCCGTCACGCGAAGCTCTATTCGTTCGGATGGAACAACCGTTACGACGGCGACAACGGTTGGCACGGGTTCCTGGACCTCAGCTATTCCAAGACTAACCGCAATGAGCTGGTGTTCGAGACCTATGCCGGCACCGGCTATAACAAATCAGGCCCCGGTGACACATTAGGGTTCGAAACCAGCGACACCGGCTCGGTCATCACGAGCCACAATCTCGACTATTCCGATCCGAGCCTGATCCTGATCACCAGTCCGCAAGGCTGGGGCGGGACCGATAGCGGCCCGGGCGGCACTGGCTCAGCGCGTCCCGGATATTACAACAATCGCATCGTTCACGACCGCATCTGGCAGTACCATGGCGAAGTGTCGAAGGACCTGAACACGTCCTTCCTGTCCCAGTTCACGTTTGGCGCGAACTACACGGACCATCGCAAGTCGCTGACTCCGGATGAGGCCTTCGTCCAGCTGGCCGGTAATAATGTGCTGCAGGTCGCTCTACCGAGCCAGTACCAGCTGAGCCCGGCCGACTTTAACTGGATCGGCCTTGGCAATACGCTGGCGTACAATCCGCAAGCTCTGCTCGACGCTGGAATTTACACGTTGGTGTCGAACAACGCGAACCTCGACGTTGTCGTTAAGGCATACCAGATCCAGGAGAAGCTCGGCACGCTTTACGGCGTGTTCAATATAGCTTCCGATCTCGGTTCAGCCCGACTGACCGGCAACCTCGGCGTCCAGGCTGTTCATACCGACCAGAACAGCACGGGCGTCACTGCGGACAAGGCTACCGGTACAGTTTCCCCGATCAGCCAAGGCGCGAAGTATTGGGACGTGATGCCCAGCCTCAACCTGTCGTTGCGCTTCCCGTCAGATTTCGTGGTTCGCATGGGCCTGGCTCGCGAAGTCATGCGGCCCCGCCTCGACGATATGCGAGCTGCGTTCCGTTATGGTGGCAACGTCCTGACGATTGGTGGTGTAAATAACAACTTCATCAGCGGCGACAGCGGCAACCCGCAGTTGCGTCCGTTCCGCGCCAACGCTGCGGACCTCAGCTTCGAGAAATATTGGGGCATCAAGGGCTATCTGTCGGCCCAACTGTTCTACAAATATTTCGATACGTTCGTTGTTGACCAGAACCTGTTCGGAACTCCGTTCGATTATTCAAACTTCCCAGTTCCGACTGGCTACCAGACGACCGATCCGTCCAACCTGACCACGTACCTTCCGCCTGAAGGTATCACGAACGGCCTGCTCACGCGGCCGTACAACGTGAAGGGCGGCAAAATGTACGGCATCGAGTTGGGTGCCACCGTTCCATTCGGCGATTTCGTCAGCGCCCTCGACGGCTTTGGCGTGACCGGCGGCGTGTCCTACACCAAGTCCCGTATCCATCCGTACATCAACTCCGATGGATCGCTGGGCCCGTCGTCTTCGCTGCCAGGCTATTCGAAGTGGGTCGCCAACGGCACGCTCTACTTCGAGAAGTGGGGCTTCTCGGCACGCGGCAGCATCCGTCATCGGTCGAGCTTTGTCGGCGAAGTGTCGGGCTTCGGTGCCAACCGCACCTTGCGCCAGGCGCGGCCGGAAACGATCGTCGATGGTCAGGTGGGCTACGAGTTCCAGCCTGGATCCGCGCTCGAAGGGCTCGCCATTTCACTCCAGGGCCTGAACCTCACCAACGAGCCTTTTGTGACCGAGGACGGGTCTGGAAACTCCCTGCGTGTAATCGATTATCAGCGGTACGGACGGCGTTACCTGATCAGCGCGTCCTACCGGTTCGGCGGGCGCCACGCGGCTCCGCCGCCGCCGCCGCCGCCGCCACCCCCTCCCCCGCCGCCTGCACCGCCGCCAGCGACACAGACGTGCCCGGACGGCTCGGTGATCCTGGCGACGGACGCCTGTCCTGCGCCTCCTCCTCCTCCGCCGCCGCCAGCGGCAGCGCCGGAACGCGGTTTCTAAGTTTGAGCTAAGCCTCCGGCGGCCTCTCTCACCGACGGCCGCCGGAGCACCCAGGTAGACGAGTAATGGACCACGGATCGTTGCGCCGGATCGTCATCGTCGGAGGCGGAACGGCCGGATGGATGACGGCGGCCGCGATGGCCCGCTTCTGCATCCCGCGGTTCGAAGTCACCCTAGTCGAATCCGATGAGATCGGGACGATCGGCGTTGGCGAAGCGACGATCCCGTCGATCATGCAGTTCAATGATGCGCTAGGCATCGACGAGTCCGAGTTCCTCTCGGCTACCGGCGCCACGTACAAGCTGGGTATTGCCTTCGAGGGATGGGGGCGCCCCGACCAGGGCTATGTTCACGCCTTTGGCCTGGTCGGCGCTGCGCTCGGGGTGGTTCCGTTCCACCATTACTGGCTGCGCGGGCTGAAGCTCGGCATCTCCAAGCAACTCGGCCATTATGTCCTGCACACGCTGGCGATCGCCGGGAACCGGTTCGCGCACCTCAATCCACCCGCGAACAGCCCGCTTCCGCCCCTGCCCTATGCCTTTCACTTCGACGCGAGCCTCTATGCCCGGTTCCTCCGCGGAAAAGCGGAGCAAGGCGGCGTGGTCCGGCAGGAAGGCCGTATCGTCACGGTCGAACGCAACCCGCAGAATGGCGACATCGGCGCCGTCGTGCTCGCCAACGGGAGGCGGGTCGAAGGTGACCTGTTCATCGATTGCTCGGGCTTCCGCGGACTACTGATCGAGCAGGAGCTGGAGGCGGGCTTCGAGGACTGGACTCACTGGTTGCAGTGCGACACGGCAATTGCCGTGCCCTGCGCGCGTGTCGACCCGCTGGTGCCGCTGACGCGCTCGATCGCGCGCAAGGCGGGCTGGCAGTGGCGCATCCCGCTGCAACACCGCATCGGTAACGGCCACGTCTTTAACTCAAACCATATCAGCGAGGATGAAGCGGCCGCTATCTTGCTTGCGAACCTCGACGGCGAGGCGATGGCGGAGCCGCGCACGATCCGCTTCAAGACCGGACGGCGGAGCAAGACGTGGGTCCGCAACGTCGTTGCGATCGGCCTGTCGTCAGGGTTCATTGAGCCGCTGGAATCGACCAGCATCCACCTCATCCAGACGGCGATTACGAGATTGATCGACCTGCTGCCCGATGGCGAGATCAGCGAGGCGACCCGCAACGATTACAACGCGCGCTCAGCTTTTGAGATGGAGCGCATCCGCGACTTCATCATCCTTCACTACCACGCCAACCAGCGCGAGGGTGAACCGTTCTGGGATGGGCTGCGCGCAATGGAAGCGCCCGAGCCGCTGCAGCACAAGATTGACCAGTTCCGCTCGACGGCGCGCGTTGTCCCGAGCTTCGACGAGTTGTTCGATACGCGGGCGTGGATCCACGTGATGATCGGGCAGAACATCATTCCGGAATCCTATCACCCGATTGCCGACATCATGCCGGAACCACGGTTGAAGGAATTCCTCGATGGGCTCGAGCGGTCGCACTTGCAGCAGGTCGGGCAGATGCCGGACCATGCGGACTTCGTCGCCCGGTTCGGGCCAATCAAGCGGGAGCTGTTACCGGCATGATTACTACTGCAGCTCTCGCACTGGCAGCCGCGGCTTCGACGCCCTCCTACGGGGCTCGCCTGCCCGAGGACGAGGTTATCTATTTTCTTCTGCCCGACCGGTTTGAGAATGGCGATCCGTCGAACGATCGGGGCGGCATTAACGGCAACCGGCTGCAGACCGGCTTCGACCCGACGAGCAAGGGCTTCTTCCACGGCGGTGACCTCAAAGGCCTGAAGAACAAGCTCGGCTACATCCAGGATCTGGGTGCTACGGCGGTGTGGGTGGCGCCCGTCTTCCAGAACAAGGCCGTCCAAGGGCCGCCGGGCCAGGAAAGCGCGGGCTACCACGGTTATTGGATCACCGACTTCACCAAGGTGGATTCGCACCTCGGCACCAATGCGGACTTCAAGACGCTGGTCGACGCGGTCCATGCCCGCGGCATGAAGTTCTACATGGACATCGTCGTCAACCACACGGCTGATGTGATCCAGCTCGAGGGCTGCAAGAGCGGGGTCGAGTGCCCCTACCGGAGCATCGCCGACTATCCGTACCAGCGTCGCGGCGGGCTGAATGGAGCGCCGATCAATTCGGGGTTTGACGGTACCAACTTCGCGAAGCTAACCGATCCGAATTACGCCTATCCCGTCTCGGTCCCGGCGGCGGAGAAGGACATCAAGCGACCGGCGTGGCTCAACGACCCGATTTACTATCACAACCGCGGCAACTCCACTTTCCGGGGCGAGTCCAGCCTGACCGGCGACTTCGTCGGCCTCGACGACGTCTTCACCGAGAATCCGCGTGTCATCAGCGGAATGGACGACATCTATTGCGGCTGGATCACCAAGTACGGCGTCGACGGTTTCCGCATCGACACCGCGCAGCACGTCAATCCTGAGTTCTGGCAGAAGTTCGTGCCGGCGGTGCAGGCGTGTGCCCGCAAGAAGGGCATTCCGAACTTTCACATCTTCGGTGAGGTTGCGACGTCGGAGATGGACCCCGCGCACACGGCGGTGAACACGCGGCTCGACAAGTTGCCGAGCGTGCTCGACTTTTCATTCGGACGAGCGGTCATCGATGCGGTTGCGGGCCAGGCCGGGACGGACGAGCTTGCGAAGCTGTTCCGCGCAGACCCGTTGTACGAAGGCGGTGCGGCCGGTGCGCGGCGCTTGCCAACCTTCCTCGGAAATCACGATGCCGGGCGCTTCCCGATGCTGCTGCAGGTGTTCGGGCTAAAGCCGGGGAGCGATGACGATCTGCTTCGGCGCGACATGCTCGGCCATGCGATGCTGCTGACGCTGCGCGGCGTTCCGACGATTTACTCGGGCGACGAGCAGGGCTTCGTCGGCAAGGGTGGCGACCAGGATGCGCGGCAGGACATGTTTGCGTCGAAGGTCGCGAGCTACAACGAGGACAAGCTGCTGGGCACAAGTTCGACCAATGCTCAGGCCAATTTCAACGAGCAGCATCCGCTATATCGTGAAATCGCGACCCTCGCGCGCATCCGCACCAGCCACAAGGCATTGACCCGCGGCCGCCAGGTAATCCGCTACGCGCAGGACAAGCCGGGACTGTTCGCAGTGTCACGGTTCGATCCGACAAGCGGACGCGAGATGCTGCTGCTGTTCAACACCTCCACAGAAGCGCTTCGGCAGAACGTCGCCGTGGAAACTCGCTCAACTCGCTTCGAAGCGCTTGCGGGCACCTGCCCGGCTGCAGCGTCGGCTCCTGGTAGCGTCGCGATCGATCTCCCGCCGCTCGGCTATGCGGTCTGCGATGCTCGCTGAGGATGTAGGCGCCAAGCAAACTTCATCCACCACGCAACCGTGGTGGAAGGGAGCGTCGATCTATCAGATTTACCCGCGCAGCTTTGCCGACTCGAATGGCGACGGCATTGGCGATTTGCCGGGGATCACGGAGAAGCTGGACTATGTCGCTAGCCTCGGCGTCGATGCGGTGTGGCTATCGCCGTTCTTCACCTCGCCGATGCGCGACTTCGGGTACGACGTGGCGGACTATTGTGCAGTCGACCCGGTGTTCGGCGCCCTCGCGGATTTCGATGATCTCCTCGCGAAGGCGCATAAACTCGGCCTGAAAGTTATCATCGACCAGGTTTATTCGCACAGCTCGGACCAACACGCCTGGTTCCAGGAGAGTCGATCGAGCCGCGATAATCCGAAGGCCGACTGGTACGTCTGGGCGGATGCGAAGCCCGACGGGTCGCCGCCGAGCAACTGGCAGTCCGTGTTCGGTGGACCGGCATGGACCTGGGATGGCCGCCGCGGGCAATATTACCTGCATAACTTCCTGTGCGAGCAACCTGACCTGAACCTTCACAATCCCGCGGTTCAGGAGGCAGTGCTGAACGTTGCTCGCTTCTGGCTCGAGCGCGGTGTCGACGGGTTTCGGCTCGACGCCATCAACTTCGCAATGCACGATCCGAACCTTCGCGATAACCCGCCGGCGCCGGAGGGAAATAAGCGTACTCGTTCGTTCGATTTCCAGCGGCATCTCTACAACCAGTCGCACGCGGAAATCGTGAGTTTCCTCGAGCGGCTGCGTAGCGTCATCGATAGCTACGGCGATCGCTTCACCGTCGCCGAGGTCGGCGGCGACCATGCGCTCAGCGAGATGCAGGCGTTCACCGAGCCGGGCAGACTCAACAGCGCGTACAGTTTCGCCTTCCTCTATGCCGAGAAGCTCACGCCGGCGCTGGTCGCACAGGTGGCGCGCGACTGGCCGGAAGTCGCGGGGTGGCCGACGTGGGCATTCGAGAACCATGACGCCCCTCGCGCCATTTCGCGCTGGGCTCACGGCCAACCCGCCGAGCAACTTGCGCGCACGAAGATGTTGCTGCTGGCGACGCTTCGCGGGTCGGTCATCGTTTATCAGGGCGAAGAGCTGGGACTGCCGCAGGTCGATGTCCCGTTCGACCAACTCCAGGATCCGGAAGCGATTTCCAACTGGCCGCATACACTGAGCCGCGACGGCGCGCGCACGCCGATGCCGTGGTCTGCCGACGCGGCCAATCTCGGCTTCACGACAGGAACCCCGTGGCTCCCGCTTGGCACGGAACATCAGGCGCTCGCGGTCGATCGGCAGAGCGGGCAGTCGGACTCCATGCTCGAGTTCACGCGTAAGTGCCTCGCTCTGCGCTACCAGAATGACGTGCTGCAGACCGGATCCATGGAGATTCGGCAGGCCGATGAGGCGATGCTCACCTTCGACCGCGGCAAGCGTCTTCGCTGTACCTTCAATCTTTCGGAAACTGCTCAACGGTTCGCGCGCTCCGGCCGTAAGTTGATGAGCACCGGACAAGTCGACGACAGTTCGATCGGCCCTTACGGTGCCGTTATCGAGGAGATTTCATGACCGTTCGACCGATGCTGGCCGCGTTCCTGCTTGGCACCACGATGCTTTCCGCCGCGGCGGACGCAGGACCGCTACCGAACGGAATTGAAGCAGCCAACGGATCGGCGAAGATCCAGGTCACGGCGCTTACAGACAACATTTTGCGGGTGCGGATTGGAAAGGGCGGCGCCTTCGCCGAGGACGCGAGCTGGGCGGTGCCTGCCGTAGTGCGTAAGCAAAGCGCGGCGGTCACCGCGACTGCCGACGGCTTCCAGACCAAAACTGTTGCGGTTCATATCAATCCGACAACGCTCGGCCTTAACATCACCAACCTTCAGGGCCGCACCATCGTCGCGGACAGTGCCGAGCCGATTAGCTTCGGTGGCAAGGGCTTCATGCTTCGCAAGACATTGCCATTCGACCAGCACATATTCGGAATGGGCGACAAGACCGCGCTGCTCGACCGGCGCGGCTATACGTTCACCGACTGGAATACCGACTTTTTCGGTTTCACGCCGGCGAGCGACCCGATTTACAAGTCGATCCCATTCTACATCGGCACCAGCAACGACGGCTATTCCTACGGCCTGTTCCTCGACAATAGCTGGCGCGCGACATTCGACTTCGGTCATCGCGACGCAAACGCGATCGAGATCAGCGCGCCCGACGGGCCGATCGATTACTACGTGATCGCCGGGCCGAGCGTCGCCGAAGTCACCCGCCGCTACACCGACCTGACCGGCAAGGCGCCGCTCGCTCCGCAATGGGCGCTCGGTTACCAGCAATCGCGCTGGGGCTATTCGAGCGACGCCGAAGTCCGCGCCATCGGCCAGCACCTACGCTCCGATCGAGTCCCTGCTGACGTGGTCTGGATGGACATCGACTACCAAGACCGGAACCGGCCCTTCACGGTCAACACCAAGATTTTCCCGGACATGAAGAAGCTGAACGCCGACATGGCGGCGAACGGCTTTCACCTTGTGGCAATCACGGATCTTCACGTCGCTTACTTGCCCAATCAGGGCTACGCGCCGTACGACACCGGCATTGCGGGCAACAATTTCGTCCATAAGGCTGACGGTTCGCTCTACGTCGCGCCGGTCTGGCCGGGACCCGCGGTGTTCCCGGATTTCACGCGCGCATCGACCCGGACATGGTGGGGCAATCTCTACAAGGACTTCATCGCCGACGGCTTCTCGGGCTTCTGGAACGACATGAACGAGCCTGCCGTGTTCGAGACCCCGGACGGCAGCAAGACCATGCCGGTCACAAACATCCACCGGATCGAAAGCGACGATTTCGCGACGCGCGATGCGACGCATTCGGAAATCCACAACGTGTTCGGCATGCAGAACACGCGCGGCACGTTCGAGGGCATGGCTCGGCTGCGGCCCAATGTCCGGCCCTTCGTGATGACCCGCGCGTCCTACGCGGGCGGCCAGCGCTATTCGGCGACATGGACGGGCGACAACAGTTCGACTTGGGACCACCTCCGCCTCTGCGTCGAGCAGATGATCAACCTCGGCCTATCCGGCTTCAGCTACAATGGCTGCGACGTCGGCGGGTTCGTCGGCGGCGCGAGCCCCGAGCTGCTCACCCGATGGTACGAACTGGCTGCCTTCTCGCCCGTGTTCCGGAACCACGCCGCAAACGACGCGCCGCATGCCGAGCCTTGGGTCGACGGGCCCGATCACCTGGCGATCCGCCGCAAGTTTATCGAGGAGCGCTACCGGCTCCTTCCCTATTTCTATGCGCTGGCCGAGCAGAATTCGCGGACGGGCGATCCCATCATGCGCCCGACTTTCTACGATTATCCGGACGCGCTGAAGCTTGGCTGCGACCAGGCGCTGTCGTTCACAGTCGGCCGCAACCTTCTCGTCGCGGCCCCGCCACGGCCGGAATCACCCCAGCCGTTCAAGATCTGCCTGCCGGCTGGCGGCTGGTACGATTATTGGACCGGCGCCGCGGTCGCCGAGCACGAGTTTAAGCAGCAGCCTAAGCTCGATTACGTCCCCGTCTTCGTCCGCGCGGGCACGATCCTTCCAAAGCAGGCGCTCGTGCAGAGCACGATGCAGACGCCAGGTGGGCCGCTTCAGCTAGACGTCTATCCGGGCGAGGATTGCCGCGGTGAACTCTATTTTGACGACGGCATTCACGTGAATGGCCCGAGCCTCCGCCAGACGGTCACGTGCAGCATGACCCCGAAGGGTGTGTCGCTCGGCTTCGGTGAGCGAGCCGGCAAGTACCAACCATGGTGGAAACAGATCGCGGTCACCGTTCATGGCGCGCAACCGGCGACGATGACAATTGCCGATCACCCGCGAGCCGGATCCGTTCTGATCGCGGCCAAATGAGACTACTCCTCGCTGCATTAATCGCCTCATTTGCGACGCCCGCAATCGCCGGTGACGCGCAGGGTCCGGTCCATGTCAGCTCGGGCTCGATCGTCGACCTCGGTGTCCTGCAATCGAAATTTACGGACCCGCGCCGCGTCGTCGTCTGGCTCCCTGACGGTTACAAGCCGAAGGGCCAGAAGTATGCCGTGCTCTACATGCACGACGGCCAGAACCTCTTCGACAAGGAGACTGCCGGCTATGGCATGGAATGGGAGATAGACGAGCATCTCTCCAAGCTCATCGCCGAGAAGAAGGTGCGGCCGACCATCGTCGTCGGCATCTGGAACACTCCCAAACGGCTGCAGGAATATGTGCCGTCGAAAGCTTTCGCGACCCTGCCCGACGCGTATCGCGCCAAAGTGAAGGCGTTGTACGGCGGCGATCCGCTGTCGGACGGCTACCTGAAGTTCGTCGTCAATGAGCTTCGGCCGATGATCGACCGCAAGTTCAACGTGAAGACCGATCGCGCCAACACGGTGATCATGGGCTCATCGATGGGGTCGCTCATCTCGCTCTATGCGATCGACGAATATCCGAGGATCTTCGGCGCGGCGGGCATGATGTCGACCCACTGGCCGCTGGTCATCAATCCGGACGGCAAGGCGGTCAGCCAGGAAGATTACGAGATCGTCTCGGCGACATTCGAGCGGTATCTGAAACCCGCCCTGCCCTCACCGGCGACGCACCGGCTCTATTTCGACCACGGCACCGAAACGCTTGATGCGGTCTATAAGCAGTATCAGGATCGGGTCGACGCAATCGTCGCCAAGCGCGGCTACGTGCAGGGCAAGAACTGGCTCACGCGCAATTATCCTGGGCAGAAGCACAACGAGATCAGCTGGGCGTCGCGGGTGGACGTCCCGCTACAATTCCTTTTGCCACCGGAGGCGCGTTCGGGATCGCAGCCTGCCCGGCATTGACCCCGCGATCAAAGATCAGCGTACCCGAGGTGCCGGTCGCGAAGTGCCTGTCGGTCCATCAACGACTGGCCAGCCGTCCACCCACCTGATCCGGTCGATCAGCAGAATCCGGCGCGTGTTGATTTCGTCCGCCGCCTTTTCACGAGGCCGCCGGGTGTCGACAGCGTGGTAAACGATCCAGTCCTGACCCGCGGCGTCCGTAACCACTGAATTGTGCCCTGGCGCGAACCAGTATCCGCCCTTCTCCAGAATGATACTGTGCGGAACGCCCTTCGCCTGTTCGAGCGTTTCGAAAGGGCCAGTGGCGCTGCGCGAGCGAGCGATCATCACCGCATAATTCGCCTTGGGCCCGCAGCAATTATCGCCCGAGTAGAAGACATAGTAGAAATCGCCGTGGCGCAGCACCCAGCTGCCTTCGACAAGGACGGGGAACTCACCCTTCGATTTGTTCGGCCAGACTAAGTCGGTTGGCGAAGTACCGAGTGCAAAGGACAGCCGGTCCTTCGCCAGCTCTTGCACCTTCAGCGGCTCAAACCCTGATCCCCAATACAACAGCCGCTTGCCCGTTGCTGGATCGTCGAACGCCTTGGGGTCGATGTTCACGAACCCCTCGCCGCATTTCAGCGGGTGACCGATGTCGGTGAACGGCCCTGCGGGCGTGCTGGCGATCGCGATACCGAGGCAAAGGCCGTGGCGCTCGTCGGAGCGGTCGGGCTTGGCCGAATAATACATGATGTAGCGCGATCCATCGCGGATGACGTCGGGGGCCCAGAAATCCTGCGTGGTCGATGCCCAGCGCGGCTTCGTCGGGAGGGCGTCGCCGAGATAGTCCCAGTGCACCAGGTCCGACGATCGCGCGAGTTGGATATTGACCCATTTCCCTTCGCGCTGCGTCTGCGTCGCATAGCCGTAATAGAAGGCGTCCTGAGCGCGTATCACGCTCGGGTCGGGAAAATCGGCGTCGAGGACCGGGTTCTCATAGGTGGCGGTAGAAGCGAGTCGCGCCACCGGTGAAGCACAACCGGATGCTGCCAGACACAACAGAGCAACGGTCCAATGTCGAAACGCCATTTGCCCAGTCTATTCCCTCGCCTAGCCCCGGCAAGGGGTTCTCAGCGAACGAGCCGAGACCTATCGGCAGACGATGTCCGACCCTCCCTTTTTCACCGTGGAAGCCGATGAAGACGGCGAAAGCGTCCGCATTCGCGTCAGCACCAGCGACGCCCGGTCACGCGAGTACGTGCTGCGTGGTAGGGAGTCGCAGCATTATTTCGAATTCTTCCGCGATCTTCATCAGGATTTCGGGACGCGCCTGCCGCACTTCTACGCGCCTCCGGCGAATTTCCCGGAGACGCCGCCGAACTGGCAGCCACTTCTCACAGAGAATGCCTCGCCGACGATCCTTGCCGGTTACGGCGATCCTGCCGTCCTCAAGACGCTGGACGGCTACTACCTTCTCGCCACATCGAATGACGCCCCGGACGCCTTTCCGATCCTGCACTCGGATGACCTCATTCACTGGGAGCATCGCGGTTTCGTCTTTCCGGAAGGTCAGCAGCCCGAGTGGACGGCCCAAGGCCGCCACGTCGGTGACTTCTGGGCGCCGGAAATGGCGAGAGTCGGCGACGAATATTGGATCGCCTACACTGCAAGGCAGAAGTCGAACGCGCTGGCCATCGGTCTCGCTCGCGCATCGAGTCCCGAAGGGCCGTTCGCGGACAATGGCGCGCCGCTGATCACCGGCAGCCCGATCAACACCACCGGCGCTCCGCACGGCGCGCTGAGTGGCGGCGTCATCGACAGCCATATCTTCGTCGACGACGACGGCGCGCGTTACCTGTTCTGGAAAGACGACCGCAACGGCATCTGGCCGCGGCCGCTCGCCATGCTCCTGCGCGAGCAGCCAGAGCTGATCGAGAAGCTATTCGAAAGCGAAGAGGACAAGCTCAGCGCCGCCTTCGCCGCGGCGATCGTTCCATGGGCGAACACGCGCCGGCCCATGGAGCGCTTCTTCTTGATGACGGGAATGATCGAAGCCGCGACGGGTAACTGGCAGCGGGTGAAAAAGGCGCTCATCGAATATGGCCTGGCCGAGGCGATTATCGACGCGATGACGACGCCGGTGCGAGCGCAGAGGATCGCCGACGACGGCCGCTCGCTAGTCGGGACGGACACGGTCGTGCTGACCAATGACCTGGATTGGGAGGGTCACCTGATTGAGGGCCCGTTCTGCACCCGGCAGGATGGCCGCTACTGGCTGTTCTATGCCGGCAATGACTTTGGCACGCCGGCCTATGGCATCGGCGTCGCGGTCGCGGACAACGTGATGGGTCCTTATCGCAAGCAGGCGCAGCCGCTGCTCAAATCGACCAAAAGCTGGACGGCACCGGGCCATGCGTCGGTTGCGCCTGGACTGGACGGCAGCCCGCAATTGTTCTTCCACGCGTTTCATCCCGGCAGTGGCGGCTACAACGCCTTTCGTGCTTTATTGACGGCGAAGCTGCGCTTCCTCGAAGACCGCGTGGAGCTGGTCTGAGTGCGGCCGAGGGTAAGCCCATGCGGTACTTGCGTTCATTTTTCCTGACCTTCGCAGTCATAGCGGCGACGGCTTCGGCGGCGGGAGATCCGTCGTTTGTGCCTGCCTTCCGGGAAGATTTCCCCGACGCCTTCATCCTGCCGCACGGGTCAGAGTTCATCGCTTATGCGACGAACAACGGACCCAACGTGCCGATGGCGACGTCCCGCGACCTCACTCATTGGTCTTTCGTCACCGACCCCGCGAGCGGCGCGCGGCGCGATGCCCTGCCGGAGCTTGGCGCATGGGCGAAGACGGGCTTCACGTGGGCCCCGGAAGTGCTGGAGCTGCACGGCAAGTACTTGCTCTATTACACCGCCAGCGACCGGCGAAAGAGTGCGCAATGCATCGGCGTTGCCGAGGCTACCGACCCCCACGGGCCGTTCGTCGACTCACGCCCTGAGCCGATCGTGTGCCAGACCGAGCTTGGCGGAAGCATAGATGCTGATGCGTTCAGGGACGTCGACGGCAAGCTCTACCTTTACTTCAAGAATGACGGGAACCGCGTCGGCAAGCACACCGCAATCTGGGCGCAACAACTCGCGCCGGATGGACTGTCGGTGGTGGGAGCGCCGTCCGAACTGATCCACGACGACAAGGGTTGGGAGCAGCGGCTGGTGGAAGCACCGACGATGGTGCGAGCGCCCGCCGGCTATCAGTTGCTGTTCTCGGCCGCCTACTTTGGGTGGAACAGCGATCAGGACTTGTCGCCTTATGGCATGGGTTATGCCGACTGTGCCGGGCCCCTCGGACCATGCAAGAAGTCACCCGACAACCCCATTCTGCACAGTTTCATCGACCGCGAAGCGGGATGCCTCAGCGGGCCGGGACATCAAAGCATCTTCCGCGTCGGCGACCGGACCTTCATGAGCTTTCATGCGTGGGCGGCCACCAGCGGATGCCGTAAGGCAGACGACAAGCGCTACCTCTACGTGTCGCCGATCTTCTGGAAGGATGGAAAGCCGCAAATCGGGCCAAGCCTTCGCGCCAGCGCCTGCCGAGCGCGGCTAGCTCGCCGCCGCGCAAGCCTGAGCGATGAAGCTGGCGTGGGTCGGCATCTGCTCTGCCATTCGCCGATAGCTGATGCGCATCTTTTCCAGGGCGTCGGTAACGACCGCCTGATCGATCGTCTCGACCCGCGGGTCCTGGTCGTCGGGCACAATGCCCTGGCCGAGCAGCACGGCCACCCAACTCGGCGCGCCGAACAACTCCTGACCGTCGCGAAACAACCGGCCTTTGGATCGCCATAGCTCGAGCTTTCCAGCCAGCTTGTCCGGAATATCCATGGTCCGGCAGTAGTCCCAGAAGGGCGAGTCATCGCGGCGGGTCGCCCTGTAATGGAGGACGATGAAGTCGCGGACGTCCTCCATCACCTCCTGCATCTGCCGGTTGTACTCGTCTCGCTCGACAGGATCGAAGCGACGGTCAGGGAAGAGCGCCAGCAACTTCGCGACCCCGCTCTGGACGAAGTGGATGCTCGTCGACTCCAGCGGCTCGATGAACCCGCTCGCCAGCCCAAGTGAGACAACGTTCGCCTTCCAGGCTTGGCGGCGGCGGCCGGCGGTGAAGGACAAATGCCGCGGCGGCCCAAGCGGCTCCCCTTCAAGATTGGCCAGCAGCAGTTCCTCGGCTTCGCCGCGCTCCAGATGAGCGCTGGAATAGACCAAGCCATTGCCCATCCGATGCTGAAGCGGGATCCGCCATTGCCATCCGGCAGAGCGCGCCGTCGATCGCGTGAATGGATCCGGGGGCCCGGGTAGCGCGCAGGGAACTGCTACTGCGCGATCGCAAGGAAGCCACCGCGTCCAATCTTCGTACCCGGTTCCGAGCTTTTCCTCGATCAACAGTCCGCGAAAACCCGAGCAATCGATGAACAGATCGCCTTCGATTTCGCGGCCGTCGGCGAGTGTGACGTTCCGGACATGGCCGGTCTCCCCATCGAGCGCCACGTCCACGATCTTTCCTTCGACACGCTCGACGCCCTGTCGCTCCGCGCGGTCTCGCAGGAAGCGCGCGTAAAGCCCCGCATCGAAATGGAATGCGTAGACTAGCTGGGACAGAGGCAGGCGCGCCTCCGCGCCAGGCCGCGCGAAACGCCCGAGCTCCGCGGCCACACCGCTCATCGACCATTCGCGAATGTCCGGCATCGCGCGCTGCTTTGCCTCGCGCAGGTACAGCTGATGAAAGTGCACACCGTTGAAGTCTGCGCCGTGCGATCCGAACGGATGGAAATAGCGCTCGCCCACAGCGCCCCAGTCGACGAACTCGATCCCTAGCTTGAACGAGCCTTGAGTGGCCGCGACGAACTCGTCTTCATTGATGTTGAGCAGATTGTTGAAATTGATCAGCGGCGGGATGGTCGCTTCACCGACACCGACCGTCCCGATCTCGTCCGACTCGATCAGCACGATCTCAAGCGATCCTGTGTCGAGCAAGCTGGAAAAAGCGGCAGCCGCCATCCAGCCGGCGGTTCCCCCGCCGACAATGACCATCTTGCGGATTGCGTGCTCGTTCACGCGCCTATCCTGCATGGCGCTCGACCAGAGGCAAGCGTCGAGGTGGACGCGGAGCGCCCACCCCGTTTGGAAGCTTAGTTACCGCGTTCGCCCGACGGTGGCGGCGGCGGTGGCGGCGGCGGAGCAGGCTCCGGCGCCAGAACAGGCTGGACGGCTGGCGGCGGCGGCGGAAGCACGGGCGCCGGAGGCGGCGGTGCCGCCCTCGGCTCGCCACCGCCGAAGTTGAACCGAACGCCGAGCGACATGATCCGCTCGGTGTAACGCGCGCGCCAGGCGAACGAGACCTGATTGCCGTTCGGGTCAAACCGCGGACCCGACGGATCAATCCGGATGAGATCGACCTTCTGAGGCTTGTCGAGGATATTCGTCCAGTCGCCGAAGAGCGTCACGTGGTTCAGGAACGTGTAGCTTGCGGACAGATCCAGACGGCCCGGCTCATGGAACTTGTGCCGGAGGACGTAAGGCTGGCCGTTGCTCGAGAAGTCATTCCGCTCGGAATAGTTCTCCCAGTACGGGCTGCGCTTGTTATACGCGAGGCGCACCGACATCGGCCCGTTCTCGTACATGCCAATGACGTTGTACGTCCATTTCGAAACGAACAGCAGCGGCCGCGAGATCATGTCGGTCTGGTCGCCGAAGTTCGGATATTTCGCGCGAGCATTCACGTAAGTCGCATTCGCTTGCACGCCGAACGACTTCAGCCAGTCAGGGCCCCCGAAGATATCGAAGAAGGTGTTGACCTGGCCCTCGAAGCCACTCGCGTGGCCTTTGCCCGAATTGATCGGAGCGCTGACGATGAGGCCGTTGCCGCCGGGCCCTCCAGTATCTTCTGTGAACGAGGCGGGCGTGACGAAACCTTCCAGCTGGTGGTGGAATGCCGCCACGGACGCGTAGCCCGTACGAGAGAAATACCATTCAAGGCTGGAATCCCAGTTGGTCCCCTTGAGGTCCTTCAGGAATGGATTGCCGCCCGATGCCGGACAGAAGCCATTCTGGCAGGACGATGGCGAGCCAATCGAAATCGATGGGTTGAGGTCGTTGAACTGCGGCCGAGTCCGCGTTTTCGTCACCGCCAACCGAAGCTGGATGTTATCGGTCAGATGCGCCCGCGCGTTGAGATTTGGCAGAAGCACGGTTTTCTTGCGCGAAAAATCAATTGGATCGAAGACAATACCCGTTCCAGTATCGATGCGCTGCGTGCCTGATATGTGCCGGTCAGTGTGCACCGCTCGGACACCGATTTGCCCGTCGACAGGACCGAACTCGTAATTCACCTGTGCATAGCCGGCGAGGCTCTTCTCATTCGCCTTGAAACTCTGCAGCGGATCGTACGGCACGGGGCCGGCCGGGTAACCGGCGAACGCCCTTAGCTCATCGATATTGTCCTGAATGCTCGAATAAGTCGGCGCTAGCCACGTCGTCGGGAACGGCTTGTCGTTTGCCCCGATGAAGCCCGGCTCGAACAACTCGTAGTCAAGCGGGACGGCGGAAAATGGCGCGCCGTACATGCTGTTGTTGTAGCGATTGCCGTAGACGCGGCTTGCATCGCGGTCGACGTAACGGATGCCCCACTGAATCTTTGGGATCCCGGTCATGCCGGTGCGGTATTCGAAGTCGAGCCGGCCTTGCCAATCCTTGCCCTTGGCCTGCTGATTTTCCTCGAACAGACCACGGAAGGCGTAATTGTTGGGGTTAGTCGGGTCGAAGCCGACCAATTCGAAGTTGGGGATGTCTCCGGGTGCGCCGATGACGAAGTTGACCGTGTGCCCGCAGTTGAAGGGATCGTTGTTACCCGGCAGGCTCGGGCAGACCCTGAAGTCCACGCTCTCGGTGTGGCCCGTGAACGTGCTGTTCGTCCGCGCGACGTCGGCCGTAATCCTCAGCGGTCCGGCGTCGTAGCGGCCGCCCGCTGCGAACTGATAAGTATTGGTGGCGTTGTGAGTGCCGCCCTGCCAGCCTTCGCCCCGGCGCGGATTTACGACGGTGCCGCTCTCGACGAGGTTCGTTCCCGGTTGAGTGACAAGGTTGGTGTAGGAAGCGCCACCCCAAAGCGGCTGTTCAAAGTGCCGGTCCTGGATGTGATGGCGGAAGCCCTGCCACAGACCTTCGACGTAGAGTTCCAGGTCCGGGTTTGGACGCCATTGGATCGCGCCGTTCAGGGACGGACGATAACGCCGCGCCTCGTCATATTCGATGAACGGCCAGTCCGGAGACCGCGTCCCGTTGGCGAAGGGCGCCACGAAGTCGGCGTTCGAAATGATCGAGTCGAGATAGTGGAGGCTGGTGTAGGAGAAGTTGAGCAGAGCGCCCATCTCGCCGTCGCCAACCCGCCACCGGTCCGTGACCATGAGGTTGCCGTTGGGATTCCAGTCCTTCGACTGGCGCGGATGCAGCTCCCAGAACGAACCATTGATCTCGAAGCCCTTGAAGTCGAACGGCCGGCGCGAGCGAACGTTGACGAGGCCTGCAATGCCCGGCTCGATGAGATCCGCCGTGGATGTCTTGAACGCCTCGAGGGCGGCGATAGCGCCCGAGGGGAAGTCCTGAAGCGCGACCGAACGAGTCTCCGCAGTGAAGATCTCGCGGCTGTTGTAAGTGGTCGTGTAAAAAGTCCGATCGAGCCCGCGGACGAGCACCCGGTCGGCCTCGCCGCGCTCACGGGTGACCTGGACGCCAGGGATGCGAGCCGCGGTGTCGGACACGGCAATATCAGGCAGCTTGCCAATGTCCGACGCGACAATCGCATCGACGATCTGGTCGCTGTTGCGCTTGACGTTGCGTGCCGACTGAAGAGAACGCCTCATGCCTGTTACGACGATCGCATTCTCATCTGCCGGAGCGGCAGCGGCAGGGCTCTGCGGCGCGTCGGCGTTTTGTGACGGCGTTGCCGGATTGGTCTGCGCGGTAGCTGCAGCATCTGCTGGAGAAGCGGGCTGGTCTTGCGCCGCAGCGGGCGTCGCAATCGCAGCAACGGAGACGAGAAAGGTCGACGACCAAAGTTTGGAATCTACACGCCGCATAGTGAGCCCCCTCTTGCGACAAACAGCCGTAAATTGCGTGACTTGTGACGTTTGTATGACGCGACGCCGCAAATGCCACAAGCGGCAATCGAGCAACACTAATCGAAGTTAGTGAGGGTCAGTCGACCTGGCTCAACAGGTCGTTCACGCGGTGCTCGGCTTGGGCCAGCGCCTGCGGGATCGACTTCTGCCCGGTGAACGCCGCAGCAGCTTCTTCGCCCACAATTCCCTCGATCGCATTCTGGCGCTGGACATTGCTGGGCAATGGCCGCCCGATCGATGCGAGCGGCGCGAGACCGCCC
>Ga0207648_10001702_pt1 | contig 24052 bp, 19 predicted proteins | sample KBSMisM32_FD_184310 | JGI IMG/M metagenome (GOLD analysis project Ga0207648, IMG submission 184310) | Miscanthus rhizosphere microbial communities from Kellogg Biological Station, Michigan, USA - KBS Miscanthus M3-2 (SPAdes) (version 2) | ecosystem: Host-associated > Plants > Roots >...
CTCTGCCCTCGTCGCCTCGGCGAGCCGATCCGCGCGGTAGACGGGCGTCGGCCGGCCCGCGTACCGGGCCAATCGCTCGCGCAGGTCCGCCCAGAAGACGGGATCGTCACGCAGGGCGTCGTACGCCGTTTCGAGCTGGACGAGTGCCGCCATCAGGGTCTCCGGCACGTACCGGCCGCCCAGGTCGCGCTCCATCCCCCATCGACCCGACCCGTCGGCATCCAGCAGGCCGGCGTGGACCGGCGTGGGACCGAAGGCGGTATTGGGACGATCGTCGCGGGCCGCCTTCGCGCGCTTCGTGAACAGCGCCACCCTGAACGGGTCCTTGTACGGGCGCTCGCCCTCGGGTCGCGGCGCTTCGACACCCGAACTGACGTCGACGCCGACTGCCGGGATGTCCCGGAGCGCACCCGCGACATTGGTCGCGTTCAGTCCGCCTGCGAGCACGACCGGCAGCTCGCGCGCGATCGCGGCGGCCGCCGTCGCGTCCGCACGGACACCGGTCCCGCCGGGGTATGCCCCGCCCGCCGTATCGATCAGGAGACGCTGGACGCCGCCGTCCAACAGCGTCCGCCCGGTGGCGATCGCCTCGTCGGTCGAGGCACCCGGTCGAACGTGAAGCGTCCGCCAGGCCGGTCGCTCGCTCGCGGTCACGCGGTCGATCGACTCCGAGCCCGTGTACTGGATGGCGTCCGGGTCGGCGGCGCGGATCGTCTCGTCCAGCAGCGCGTCGGAGGCATCCGCCGTGATGAGCACGATCTGGGGCCGACCCGTCGCCCGTGCGATCGCGGCGAGGTCCCCGGCTTCCTGCACCGAAAGCGCTCGCGGCGTTCCCGCGACGATGTTCAAGCCGATCGCGTCGGCGCCGGAGCGGACGGCGGCCTGTACGCCGGCGGCGTCGGTCACGCCACAGATCTTGACGAAGGGCCGACGCGCCACGTTCGCCGGGTCGTCGGGCTGCCGGCCCGCCGCCACGAATGCAGCCGCCTGGGCCCGGGCGTCGTCGCTGCGCATCAGGGCTTCACCGACGAGGGCAGCGTCGAACCCGAGCGCCCGCCAGCGCCGGATCGTCGAGGCGTCACGGACACCCGACTCGGCGATCACGATCCGGTCGTCGGGAACGAGCGCGCGAAGGCGATCGGCTCGTTCGGTATCGACGTCGAGCGTCCGGAGGTCGCGGTTGTTGATGCCGATGACTCGGGCGTCGGTCGCCAGGGCGGCGTCGAGCTCCGCTTCGTCATGCGCCTCGACGAGCGGTTCGAGGCCGATCTCGAACGCCTGACGCACGAGGTCCGCGAGAGCGTCGGCCGGATGCAGGACCGCGAGCAGCAGGACCAGATCGGCACCGGCAGCCCGCAGCGGTGCGAGCTGCCGCGCATCGACGACGAACTCCTTGGCCAGGACCGGGATCGACACGGCCGCGCGCACACGCCGCAGGTCGTCGATCGAGCCGCCGAACCAGTGCGGCTCGCACAGGACGGAGATCGCCGCGGCGCCACCTGCCGCGTACGCGCGCGCGCGCGCGACCAGGTCCTCATCAGCGCCGGCGATATCAGCGCCGGCGATCCGGCCGGCGGACGGCGAAGACCGCTTGAGCTCTGCGATCAGATGGAGTCCGGGTGCGGCAAGCCGTTCCGCCACGGGCCGAGGGGGCGGTGCCACCGACACGTCGATGGCGCGCGCCAGCTCCCCTTCGAGGTCGGCGCGTCGTCGCGCGGCGATCTCGTCGACGACGTTCGATGTGGACGCGACCGCGGTCATGTCGTCGCCGGCTCCCGGACGTACGCCGCACGCTCAGCCCGAAGACGCCCGAGCAGGTCGGTCGCGAGCCCGGCATCGATCGTCAGTGCCGCCTTCTCGATCCCGGCCTCGAGCTGATCGACATCGCCCGCGACGAGGAATGCCGCGCCGGCGTTGAGCAGGACGACGTCGCGCTTGGCCCCGGGCTCGCCGCGGAAGACCGCTTCGATGGTCCGCGCGTTCTCCTCCGGCGTCCCGCCGGCCAGGCGACTCGTCGGCGTGACGGTCAGACCCAGCTTGGATGCCGGGATGTCGTGACGCTGGATGGCGTCGGGACCGACGTGATAGAGGACACCGCTGTCATCGAGCGGGAGCTCGTCGATACCCGCGCCGTGGATGACGAACGTTCGCTCCGTCCCGAGTCGTTGTGCCACCTCGGCCATGCGCGGAGCGACGGCCGCGTCGCCGACCCCGAGCAGTTGCCGGGCGGCGCCGGCCGGGTTGGTCAGCGGTCCGACCAGGTTGAACGCGGTACGGACACCGATCTCGCGGCGGGTCGGCCCAGCGTGCTTCATCGCAGGGTGGAAGTTCGGCGCGAACATGAATGCGAACCCGTCGGTCCGGAGCGCCTCGGACGCGGACGCCGCGTCGTGGTCGATCCGGATGCCGAGGGCATCGAGGACATCGGCCGAACCGGCCTTCGAGGTGATCGCCCGATTGCCGTGCTTCGCGACCGGGATCCCTGCCGCCGCGACGACCAGCGCGGCCGCCGTCGAGATATTGAACGTGCCGCTGCCGTCCCCGCCCGTGCCGACCACGTCGATCGTGCCGTCGGGCGCCTCGACCGCGAGCACCCGCTCGCGCATCGCGAGCGCGAACCCGGCGAGCTCATCGACGGTCTCGCCGCGCATGCGGAGGCCCATCAGCAACGCGGCAAGTTGAGCGGGCGTGGCCTCGCCGTCCATCACGGCGCCCATGGCAAGGCGTGCCTCGTCGATCGACAGCGACCCGCCCTCGACGATCGACGCCAGCGCTGCCCGGACCGCGTCGCTCATCGGGGCTCCTCCTCGCCAGCGACGGCAGATGTCGCGAGTCCGGCGGTGGCGAACGACCCGGTCGCCGCATCGAGACGGGCCGCCTCCCCTTCCCCGGCGAGGCGGAGGAAGTTGGCGAGGAGATGCGGACCCTGGGGCGTCAGCACGCTCTCGGGATGGAACTGGACACCTTCCATCGGCAAGGCCACGTGGCGGATACCCATGATCACCCGGTCGACCTCGCTCATCGCGGTTACGCGGAGGACGGACGGAAGGGTCGCGGGATCGACCGCCAGCGAGTGATAGCGGGCCGCCATGAACGCCGGCGGCATGCCTTCCAGCAGCCCTGCCCCATCGTGGGTCACCTCGGTGGCTTCACCGTGGACGAGCGTCGGGGCGCGGACGATCGAGGCGCCATATGCCGCTGCCATCGACTGCATGCCGAGACAGACACCGAGCAGCGGGATCTCACGCTCGGCAGCGACCTCGACGCTGGCGACCGAGATCCCTGCGTCATCGGGGTCGCCGGGTCCGGGCGAGATGACGATGCCACGCAGCTCGCTCGCCGGGTCATCGGCGAGCGCTTCGAGGCCGGCGCGGTCGATGGCGTCGTTGCGCACGACCTTCACCTCAGCGCCTGCGGCCTGGAGTGCCTGGACGAGGTTGAACGTGAAGCTGTCGTAGTTGTCGACCACGAGGATCATCGGGCGGCCTCGACGGGCGCTTCGGCCTCGTCGGTCGCGCCCCTGGCGCGTGGCGCCTCCGGGATGCCGGCCGCCTGTTCGATCGCCCGACGGAGGGCCGCGGCCTTGTGCTCGGTCTCCTCGAACTCCGACTCGGGAACGGATCCGGCGACGATCCCGGCGCCGGTGTGGACGTGCGCTTGGCCGTCCTTGAGGACCGCGCTCCGGATCGTGATCGCGGTGTCGAGGTTGCCGTCGTAGCCGAGGTAGCCGACAGCGCCGCCGTAGAGGCCGCGGCGCTCGCCTTCGGCTGCTGCGATGAGCTGCATCGCCCGCACCTTCGGCGCGCCGCTCAAGGTTCCGGCCGGGAAGACGGCCTTGAGGGCATCGAGGGCGTCGAGCTCCGGCTTGAGCCTGCCCTCGACATGGGACACGAGGTGAAGGACGTGGCTGTAGCGCTCGACCTCCATGTACTTGCTGACCGTGACGGTGCCCGCGCGGCTCACCCGTCCGAGATCGTTGCGGCCGAGATCGACGAGCATCACGTGCTCAGCACGCTCCTTGGGGTCCTTCTGGAGCTGCTCGGCCAGGATCTCGTCCTCGCGCGCATCGGCACCGCGCGGTCGGGTCCCGGCGATCGGATGGGTCGTGAGCTTGTCGCCCTCGGCCTGGAGCAGCAGCTCCGGTGAGGCGCCGACGACCTCGAACTGCGGCGTGCGCACGAAGAACAGGTACGGGCTCGGGTTGACGCGACGAAGGGATCGATACAGCCCGATGCCGTCGAGTGGCTGGCCGGTCGATGGGTCGGTCGGGAGGTCGAACGACTGGCGACGGGCAAGGACGACCTGGATGGCTTCCCCGGCCGCGATCGCATCCTTGGCGACCTCGACGGCGCGGATGTACTCGTCGCGCCCGAGGCTGGTCTCGATCGGCTCGCTCAGCGTCGGGCCACCGTTCGTCCGCGCCGGTGGTCCCGCCAGCTCCACAGCGCTCGGGCGGGACGTCCGTTCGAGCGCCTCGAAGATCGCGTCCTCGGCGATCCGATACCGGCCCTCGAGATCGGGCGCCTCCGTGTGCAGCGATGCGATCGCCGAGAGCGTGTGGGTCAAGTGGTCGAACACGAGGACGAGGTCGGTCTCGATGAAGGCCGCCGTCGGGACCCCGATCGGGTCGCGCTCGGGCAGCGGGACGGTCGGCTCGAAGGCGCACACGGCGTCGTACGCGATCGCCCCGACGGCACCGCCGGTGAACCGCGGCATCCCCTCGGTCGGCTCGACGCGGCGGCGCGGTACGAAGCTCCGGATCGCGTCGAGCGGGTCCGCAGCCTCGACGGTATCGACCGGCAGGTCAGGGCTGTAGGCCGGCACCGTCACGGGACGCGTCTGGATCCTGGCGTGGCCGTCGCGTACTTCGAGCAGGCGGCGCGGCCCGACGCCGAGGAACGAGTAGCGACCGAGGCGCTCGCCCCCCTCCACCGACTCGAGGAGGTACGCGGGATCGCCGGTGTCGAGGCGCAGGAAGGCACCGATCGGGGTCTCGAGATCGGCCGGGCGCGTGGCGCGCAGCCGGATGGTGTCGGCGCTGGCGGCGAGCCGTTTGGCCTGGCTCAGGCTGATCGGATCGGCGGTGGTCATCGCTGTGCCTCGAGAATCAAGAACGACCTATCGTCCCCGGGACGAAAGGTCGTGCCTTCCGCGGTGCCACCCTCATTCGGCGATGCCGCACTTGCGTTACCGGCGGCCCGGGTTTTCCCTGCGTCCGCTTCGCGGACGATCCCTGGCGATCGGCGCTGCCCTGTATCGCTGGCGCTCTGCGCCGGAGCCTACTGAGCGAGGTCGCGGCGATCGCCGATGACCTTGCCGTTCGGTCCGGAGGCTCCCGGGTCCATTCGCCGCCGTCGTCGCCCCGGTTTCCACCAGCCACCGGGTCTCTCTGCCGACGCTCGACGGGTACTCGTCCCGTTCATAGCCCGTCTTCGTGATGTCGGCGGAGTATGTGGCGAGGGGCGTGACGCGTCAAGCGCGTGTCCGGGTCGCGAACCGCGCCCCTTTCTTGGGGAGAGTCTTCACCCAGGGACCGTTACGTCTCAAAAGGGGCGACGTTGTGGCAAGGCTTTCACCCGGTGAAGAGGCAAGCCCGAAAACGGCTCGCTACGACGCACCGAGGTGGCATGACGGTCTACCCGTGAACATCCTGCCGATCCGGACGCTCCGCGGCGGGTTCGAATCCCACGCACCGCACGACCGGCAGGTTCGGGTAGCGCGGGAAGCGCGGATCGGTCGCCGAGCGCCCGCAGAGGCGGAACGTGGACCCGCGGCGGGTCTGGACGATCCGCGAATGCCGGCACGTCGCGCACAGACCAGGCGGTGGGGCAGTCACGTGGCGACCCCCGTCAAGGCGTCGGTCGCCCGATGGCGGAGAGGGTGGGATTCGAACCCACGAAGTCTCTCGACTCTGCGCTTTTCAAGAGCGCCGCCATCAACCGCTCGGCCACCTCTCCGGCGGCAAGGGTAGCAGCCGCCATGCAACGCCCTACCGGCCAGCCTTGACCCGGATCCCACGGCGCTTCCCTATCCTGAACTCGACAAGACTCACCGCCGAGGGATGCCATGAGTGGACCCGACAGCTTCGTCGTCCAACGGATGGGGGCCGATGACGGCCCGTTCAGCGTCGCCGAACTCCGCGCGCAGGCACAAGGCGGGACGCTGCGGTCCACGTCACTCGTGAAACGCGCCGATGGGACGGGCGCATGGTTCTCGGCCGGCGAGATCCCATTCGTGTTCTCCGACAAGGACTGGCTGACGGCCGTGCTGCTGTCGCTGTTCGTCGGCTGGCTCGGGATCGATCGCTTCTATCTCGGCTATACAGGCCTCGGGATCGCGAAGCTGCTCACGCTCGGGTTCTTCGGGATCTGGGCGTTGATCGACCTCGTGCTGATCATCATGGGTCGACTGCCGGACTCCAACGGACTGCCGCTCCGCCGATCGAACTGACGCCGCGGCGCCGACGCGGCTACGCGGGCACCCGGAACCAGAAGATCGCGCCGCCGCCGGGTCGATCGCGATAGCCGATCTCGCCGCCATGCGCGCGCACCGCGGCAGCGGCGGTCGCGAGGCCCAGACCCGTGCCGCCACTGCCCGCCTCGCCCTCGGCGCGTGCCCCGAACGGCACGAAGAGACGTGGCTGCGTCGCCGTCGGGACGCCCGGCCCGCGATCCAGGACGTCGACCTCGAGGGTCCGTGGCGCGTTCCCCATGACGTTCGCGGCGATCTCGACAAGCGAGCCCGACGGCACGATCCGCAGCGCGTTCGATAGCAGATTCGACAGCGCCTGCTCGAGCCGGATCCGGTCGACGAGGACCGACGTGGAGACGGCGTGTGGCTCCACGGTGATCGAGCGCGCTGCCGCGAGCGGCTCGAGTCGGCGGACCGGGCCGGCGAGGAGCGCGTCGACTTCGATCGACTCGCGGACGAGATCCCGCCCACCGGCCTCGGCTTCGGCCAGGCTCAGCAGATCATTGGCGAGCTCACCGAGCCGCACGGTATCGCCGTGCGCCGCGCGGACCGACGCGAGCAGCGCGTCGCGGTCGATCGAGGGGTCGTCGGCCAGCTCAAGCTCCGCCCGCAAGGCCGCGATCGGTGTCCGGAGGTCGTGCGAGACAGCGGCCAACAGCGCGTGCTCGCGGCGGACGGCAACGCGGACTCGCTCCAGCATGGCGTTGAGCGTCCGCGCGAGGCGGCCGAGCTCGTCGAGCTGGCGTGGCTCGGGGAGACGCCGGTCGAGATCGTCGAGCCCGATCGCGTCAGCTTCCTTCGTCAGCACGTCGACCGGCCGCAGCGCTCGGCCGGCGAGCCACCACCCACCTGCCAGTGAGAGCAGTGATCCGAACAGCGCAACGGTGACCTCGAGACGCGCGAGGCTGTCGAGCGATCGATCCACCGCGGCCAGGGAGCTGCCGGTCACGATGGTCCTCCCCGCTCCGGCCGGGAGCGCAAGGAGCGAGTAGGTCGTACCGTCGAGCGACACCGTCTGGGTCGCCGCGTTCTCGGACGACGTGGCACGCGGTGGTTCTCGCAGCCCCGGTGGCACACCCGCCGATAACCGCATGATCCGGCCGTCTGGATCGAAGACCACGGTGAAGATGCCGGGCTCGGCGGGATCCTGTCTTGCGATCGACGCCGTGTCTCGGTCGCGCAAAGCGGCCCGCACGTCGGATGCCTGGACCTCGAGCGTCTCGTCGAGCGAGAGTCGCAGCGAGGCAGCGAACTGATACCAGACGACGAGCCCGAACGCGACGAGAGTCGCGGCGATCGCCGCTCCGTACCACAGCGTCAGACGACGACGGATGGTCATGCCACCCGGAGCCGATAGCCCACCCCGCGAACCGTCTCGATGCGTGGGGCTTCAGGGCTCCCGTCGAGGTGTTGGCGGAGCAGACGCACGTACACGTCCACGATGTTCGAGGTCCCGTCATAGGCCCAGTCCCAGACGTGACCGATGATCTCGGTCCGGGTCAGGACGTCGTCCACCCGACGTGCGAACAGCTCGAGCACCGCGAACTCGCGTGCCGAAAGCTCCAGCGTCCGCCCATCGAGGGTCGCGCCGTGGCGCGCCGGATCGAGCTCGAGCGAGCCGGCCCGGAGGACCGTCGGGCGTTCGTGACCGCCGCGGCGGACCAGCGCACGCACGCGTGCGGACAGCTCGGCGAACGCGAACGGCTTCAGGAGATAGTCATCCGCCCCGACATCGAGGCCGCGCACGCGATCGTCGACCGTGATGCGTGCTGTGAGCATGAGGATCGGCATCCACCGACCCGCGGTGCGGAGGTCGGCGCAAAGCCCGAAGCCGTCGCCATCCGGCAGGCCGACATCCAGGACGAGCGCGTCGTAATCGTTCTCCATCGCCATCCAGTGCGCGTCTTCCACCGTGGCCGCGTCATCGACAGCGAAGCCCTGGGCCCGGAGGCCGCGGCGGAGGAGGCCGGAGAGTCGGTCGTCGTCCTCGACGACGAGGAGGCGCATCTGCGATGGCATCCCAGATCGGAAGGCGTCGGGTGCACTGTGCCCGGGCAGTGCTGCGATGGGGTGTTTGCACCGTAGAGATTCCGTGACCTGCGATTCATCGCCGATTCATGGACGGTTCATCGCGGGTTCAGGCACCCGGCGCGACGGTGTGTCAACGACGCCTCGCACCTGGCGGGGCAGGATCGAAAGGACAGCACCATGCGCAAGTTCGCAGGCGTCGCCGCAGTCGCGGCGCTCCTCCTGGGGGCGACGGTGGTCATGGCCGCCTCGCCGTCACCCAGCGCCTCCCCTTCAGCGTCGCCTAGGCCATCGGCATCGCCGACCACGAGGCCGTCGGCCAGCCCGTCTGCGTCTCCGTCCACGCCGTCGTCGCCGACGACGGTCACGCCGGCTGCGACGAACGACTTCACCACGACGGTGAGGCCGGCCGATATCACTGGCACGATCAAGGTCCACCAGAACGCCAACGGCACCGGGACCGTCACCTTCAAGCTGGACGAGCTCATCAACGAGACGCCCTGGTCGATCCGCCTCGATCGCGGGACGTTCGCGGGCGCGAACGGCCAGGCGGTGATCGCGGCTCGGACGGGTGAAGACGTCCAGCACTTCGCGAACGACTCCCTCCTGATCCACCTGACGAAGGCCGAGATGTCGGACTTCCGAAATGCGCTCAAGAAGGTCGGGGTCGTCGCGTTCATCTCCGATGGCACCCGCCTATCGGTCGCGAAGTTCTCGCCGATGTGACCCATCCCCCGGGTCATGGCGCTGATCGCCGGTCGCGTCAAGCGACCGGCGATCGCGTTTCAGGTCGCGACGATCTCGTCGCGACCCATGTAGCGGCGCAGGACCTCGGGCACCTCGAGCGAGCCGTCCGGCCGCTGGTACGTCTCGAGGATCGCCGCGACCACGCGAGCGAGGGCCAGGCCGGACCCGTTGAGGGTGTGGACGAGCTCGGGCTTGGCGCCGGGCTCGGGTCGATAGCGGATCGCCATCCGGCGCGCCTGGTAATCCCGGAAGTTGGAGCACGAGCTGACTTCGAGCCAGCGTTCCACGCCAGGTGACCAGACCTCGAGGTCGTATTTCTTCGCTTGGGTGAAGCCCATCTCGCCGGTGCTCATGAGCAGGACTCGATAGGCGAGACCGAGGCGCTGCAGCAGGATCTCGGCGCGCTCGGTCATCCACTCGAGGGCGGCCGCGGAGTCCTCCGGTCGCTCGAACAGCACCATCTCGACCTTGTCGAACTGGTGGACGCGCAGGATCCCGCGCGTGTCCTTCCCGGCGGCGCCTGCCTCCCGGCGGAAGCACGGCGTGTATGCCGCGTAGTGGATCGGTAGGTCGGCTGCCTCGAGGATCTCATCTCGGTGGAGGTTGGTGACGGGGACCTCGGCGGTCGGGACCAGAAAGAGCTCGTCGCGGGTGACGACGTACATCTGGTCTTCCTTGTCAGGGATCTGGCCCGTGCCGGTGGCCGAGGCCGTGTTGACCACCGCCGGTGGCCACACCTCGGTGAAGCCGTTCTCCTGCGTGTGGACGTCGAGGAACCAGGAGATGAGGGCCCGCTGGAATGCCGACCCGGCGCCCTTGTACACGGGAAACCCAGAGCCGGCGATCTTGGCACCGCGCGGGTTGTCGATGATGTCGAGCGCCTCACCGATCTCCCAGTGGGGCCTGCGGCTCCACGTCGCCGCGCCGGCTGCCGCGTCGGCGCCGACCTCGCCTTCGAGGGGCGACTCCTTGGCCAGGATCTCTCCCCAGGTCCGGACCGTAACGTTGGCGTCCTCGCCGCCGATCGGGACCTCAGGGTCGGCGGGATTCGGGATCCGGAGGAGCGCGTCCTCGACCGCGGCTTCGACTTCGACGAGCTCGGTATCGAGGGCGCTGATGCGCTCGCCCGCGGCGACCGACGCCGCCTTCAGCTCGGCGACCTCGGGGCCATCGGGGGATGCGCCGCCCTTGATCGCCTCGCCGACGCGTTTCGACGCGGCGTTCCGCTCCGCCTTGAGGGCCTCGCTCTCGCCGAGGAGCTGCCGTCGCCGGGCGTCCAGCTCGAGCGCCCGATCGACGACCGCTGGGTCCTCGCGCTTGTCGACGGCGCCCTTGCGGATGGCGTCGGGCTCATCGCGGAGCCGCTGCAGACCGACGCTCATGGGACAGCTCCTGCGAGACCACCCGCCTCGCTGGCGCGAGCGATCACGAACGCTGGGTCGAGGCTGGCGAGCAGCCAACCCGCGCGCGGTCCATTCGGGCGGTCGAGGAATGCACGGTAGATCGCCTCGAAGGCCCGTTTGCCGGGTACCCCTTCCTCTGTGGCGACCGCGAAGATGAGCGTCTGCCACGCATCGCCACTTGCCGGCTCCTCCCGCGACGCCCGCTCGGCGAGCTTCGCAAGGAAGCGGCGCTGCCCGATGTCGAGCTCAGACGCCATCGGCGGGACCGCATCCATCTGGATCGTGAGGACCGTCGAGTCCGGGGCATAGGTGTCGAGCCAGGCACGGGCGGCGACCGCCCGGCGATCGAGCAGCGCACGCTCGTCATCCGTCAGGGCGCTCCCCTTCTCGCGCTCGACGCGGTCGAGGACCTCGACTCCCGGCACCTGGATCAGCATCGCGAGGTGGGCGAACGGGGGACGGAACGCGGCCGCCTCCGCCTCGTAGTCCGCCGAAGGATCGACCAGCGAGTAGCGGAACGTCGCCGCGTATCCGGGCGGCAACTCGCCGCGGACCTCGCGGCCGGCCGTGGCCGCCGCGAACTTGTCGAACTCGTCGAAGAGTCTCGGGATGGCGTCGGTGCCCTCGGGGTCGAAGTCGATGGCATGGTTCGGTCGCGGTCGCAGGAACAGGAACCGCAGCTGCTCCGCCGGCACGACCTCAGCGATCGTGTGGGCAGCGGCACCGCGTCCCTTCGATGTCGACATCTTCTTGCCACCCACGTTCAAGAACTCGTACGGGATGTTGATCGGCGGCTCTCGCTCGAAGATCTCGCGGGCGATCGCCTCGGACCGGTCGCGCGATCCGCCGGCCGTCGCAAGATCCTTGCCGTTCGGTTCGATGGTCACGCCGAACAGCGACCACTGGGCGGCCCATTCCAGGTTCCAGGGCAGCTTCGCGTTCCCACCGTATGGCGACACCCAGCCACTCTGACCGCAGCCGTGCGCCCACGCCACGAGGTCGGGCCGGCACTCGTAGAACACACGATCGCCGTCCCAATCCGTGACGATCGTCGTGCCGACCTTGCCGCAGTTGGAGCAGATGACGCTGATCGGGTGCCACGTCTCCGGGTGCTGCACGTTGGCGACGCGCTTGTAGATCTCGCGCACGAGGCCCGCACGATCGAGAGCCGTCCGGATGAACGGATCCATGTCGCCCGCCGCGTAGTGCTCGCTCATCCAGTAGTAGCGGTCCGGGAAGATGCCGAGACCGGCGAACGTGTCGATGAAGGTCTGGGCGTGGTGGCGAGCGTATGACGCGTGGCAGTCGCCGGCCTGATCGGGGACGTGTGCGAGCGGTCGGCCCATCTCGTGCTCGACCGCGTCGGGTGTCAGAAGCGCCTGGGCGTCCATCGGGTCGAGATCATCGACCCCGTAGAGCAGCGTCGTCTCGATCCCGTTCGCACGAAGAGCGCGCGTGATCGCATCAAGGATGACGGGGCCGCGGAGGCTCCCGACATGGACGGTGCCCGAAGGCGTCTTCGAGTCGTTGACGACCTGCGGGCCAGAGTCACGGACCCGCTGAGCCAGCTCGTCCGCCCAGTCCACAGCGTCTCTTACGTGATGCTCGTGATCTTGTACGTGAAGTCGCCGGCCGGCACCTTCACGACGACCTTCTCGCCCTTCTTGCGTCCGAGCAGCGAGCGGCCGACCGGGCTCTCGTTCGAGATCCGACCCTCGGCGGGCTTGGCCTCGGCAGAGCCGACGATCGTGAACGTCTCCTTGCCGTCCTCGCTCTCGACGCTCACGGTCGAGCCGATCTGGACGTGGTCGGTCGAGTGGTTCTCATCGATGAGCACGGCGTTCTTGATGAGGGCCTCGAGCGTCTGGATCCGACCCTCGACGAAGGCCTGCTCGTTCTTGGCGTCCTCATACTCGGCGTTCTCGCTGAGGTCGCCATGCTCCTTGGCGTCGTGGATGCGATCGGCGATCTCCGGGCGACGGACGTTCGTCATCTCTTCGAGCTCCGCACGGAGCTTCTCGAAGCCGTCCTTCGACAGGTAGGTGGGCTTGTTGTTCACGATCGGTCCCCGCTTAAGCGAGGTCGCGCTCAAGGGCACGACCGGGTGGTCGGTCAGCTGATAACAAAAAGGACTTCAGGCGCACCGCGGGTTCACCGCGCGCCTGAAGGTCCCAGCCGGACGCGAATGGTAGTCGGGTCCCCGGTGGGTGTCAAAAGCCCTGGACAGGCCTCGGACGGACCCCTTAGTCGCCCTCAGCGAGGCGGTACAAGCGGCGCTTGACGCGCTGGAGCGAGCCTCGGTCGGGGAGCGCGACGAAGAGCGTGTCATCCCCTGCGATGGACCCTGCGACCTCCGGCCAGCGTGCCCGGTCGAGGGCGGCGGCGATGGCGTGAGCAGAGCCCGGCAGCGTCCGTAGCACGAGCAACAATCCGGCCTCGTGGATCTCGAGTGGCAGGTCGGACAGGAGCTTCTTGAGGCGGTCCTCGCCGGACGTCTCCGCCTCGATCAGACGCGGCGGCAAGGCATAGGCCGTGGTGCCGTCACGGGTCACCTTGATGAGACCGAGCTCGGCGACGTCGCGGCTGATCGTGGCTTGTGTCGTACGGAAGCCACGCTCTCGGAGAGCCGCCGCGAGCTCCAGCTGCGTCCGTACCGGACGCTGGGCGACGAGGTCACGGATCTGCCGCTGGCGGAGCTGCTTCATCACCTCCATGCGGCGACGCTTAGCGCGCGAGCCAGACGATCAGTACGACCGCGGCGAGGATGAACCGGTAGATGACGAAGACGGTCAGTGACCGCGTCCGCAGGTACGACAGCATGAAGCGGATCGCGATCACGCCGGAGACCAGCGAGGCGACGAGGCCGACGATCAGCGGCACGACCTCTACGGCCACGCCGGCCTCCCCGGTCAGCAACTTGCGGGCCTCGAACACGATCGCGCCCGCCGTGATGGGCGTCGCCATCAGGAAGGCGAATCGGGCCGCCGATTCACGGTCCAGGCCGGCGAAGCGACCGGCCGAGATCGAGATGCCGGAGCGGCTGATGCCGGGGATGAGGGCGATCGTCTGCGCCGCACCGATACCGACGGCGAGCGGGAACGTGACGTCGTCGACCTTCTTGGTCTGCTTGCCGACGCGGTCCGCGATCCAAAGGATGATGCCGCCGATGACCAGCGTGAGTGCGACCAGGCCGACATGACGCACCTGGGTCTCGAAGAAGTCGCTGAACAGCGCACCGACGATGGCTGCCGGGATCGTCGCAGCGACCAGCAGCCAGGCGAGCTTTCGGTCGGGGTTGCCATCGAATCCGCGATCGCGGATGGTGGCGAACCCGGCGGGGATCAGCCGAAGCCAGTCGTCGCGGAAGTAGACGAGCAGCGCGATCAGCGTCCCGAGATGGAGCATCACGCTGAACGCCAGCGACGTGATGAACGCGTCGTCCCAGCCGAACAGCCACGGGACGATGATCAGGTGCCCCGACGATGAGACCGGCAGGAACTCGGTGAGCCCCTGCACGATCCCCATGACCAAGGCTTGGATGATCGTATCCACTGTCGCCTCGTTACTGCGTTCGTCGCGTCATCCGCGGTCGACCGCAGGTTCCTCGGTCCCGGCTAGCGGATGAAGAGCGGAGCGAGGACGAGGGTGATGGTCGCAAGCAACTTCACGAGGACGTGCAGGGACGGCCCGGCCGTGTCCTTGAAGGGATCGCCGACCGTGTCGCCGACGACCGCGGCCGCGTGGGCATCCGTGCCCTTGCCGATCGGATTGCCGTCACTATCCTTGAGGTTGCCCGATTCGATGTACTTCTTGGCGTTGTCCCATGCGCCGCCACCGTTGTTCAGGGTCGTCGCGAGCATCACGCCCGCGATCGTCCCGACCATCAGCAGGCCGGCCACCGCCTGGTATCCCAGCAGGAGGCCGACGAGGATCGGCGTCGCGACGGCGACGAGACCCGGGGCGACCATCTCGCGCAGCGCAGCGCGGGTGGTGATGTCGACGACACGTGCGTAGTCCGGGCGCTGGGTGTAATCCATGATCCCGGGCATCTCGCGGAACTGGCGCCGGACCTCGACGATGATCGACTGCGCGGTCTTGCCGACCGCGCGGATCGCGAGGCTGCTGAAGAAGTAGGCGAGCATCGCGCCGATCAAGGCGGCAACGAACACGCTCACGTCAGCGAGGTTGACGGCGGTCAGCAGCTGGCGGCCGGCATTCGTGCCGGCCTCGATCTGCCGGCCGAGGATCAGGTTGACCTTGTCGATGTAAGCGCTGAACAGAAGGAATGCGGCCAGCGACGCCGAGGCGATCGCGTACCCCTTCGTGAGGGCCTTCGTCGTGTTGCCGACCGCGTCGAGGCGATCGGTGATCTCACGCGTATGCGCTTCCGAGCGGCTGAACTCGGCGACGCCACCGGCGTTGTCGGTGATCGGGCCGAACGTGTCCATCGCGAGGATGTAGGCGGTCGTCATGAGCATGCCCATGGTCGCGACGGCCGTACCGAAGATGCCACCGACGTCCTTGCCGTCAGCATTGACCAGGCCCGCTTGCGATCCGAGCCAGTGCGATGTCATCAGGGCGATACCGATGGTGATCGCCGTCACGGCGGTCGTCTCGAAGCCGACGGCCGTGCCGCTGATGATGTTCGTCGCAGGACCCGTCCTCGACGCCTCGGCGATCTCACGGACCGGGCGGTACGAGCCGGCGGTGTAGTACTGCGTGATGTAGACGAACACGACCGAGGTCGCAAGCCCCACCACGCCGCAGAAGAAGAAGTAGACCCAGACGGGGAGGCCGCCGGCGAGTCCGACTGTGCCGTTCGTCTGCATCATCACGTAGGTCGTGATGCCGAGGCCGACGACCGAGAGGATCGTCGTCACCCAGTAGCCACGGTTGAGGATCCGCATCGGGTCCTCGGTCTCGCGGCCGCGGACGAAGAACATCGCGACGATCGTCGCGAGGAGCCCGAACGCGCGGACGACGAGCGGGAAGAAGATCCACGCCTGCGGATTGGGCCAACCGGCCGACTGGGCGATCGCGTATGCCGCGACGCCGAGGATCATCGCGCCGATGTTCTCGGCGGCGGTCGATTCGAAGAGGTCCGCTCCGCGACCGGCGCAGTCACCGACGTTGTCGCCGACGAGGTCCGCGACGACGCCCGCGTTGCGCGGATCGTCCTCGGGGATGCCCGCCTCCACCTTCCCGACAAGGTCGGAGCCGACGTCAGCGGCCTTGGTGTAGATGCCGCCGCCGAGCTGGGCGAACAGCGCGACGAACGACGCGCCGAAGCCGAAGCCGACGATGAGGAACGGCGCCTGGGCCACCCCGATGTCGGCGAAGAGCGACTGATAGATCGTGAAGATGCCCCACACGCCGAGCAGCGACAGCGAGACGACGAGGAAGCCCGACACGGCGCCACCGCGCATCGCGACCTGCACCGCTTCGACGAGGCTGCGACGGGCCGCCGAGGCCGTCCGGACGTTCGAACGGACGCTGATGAACATGCCGATGATCCCGGAGGCCATCGAGCAGATCGCACCGACAAGGAATGCCACAGCCGTCAGGACCCCGATCGGCAGACCGGCGAGCGACTGGACGTCGGCGACGTCGGGCGTCTCGACGATGGCGATGACGATCCCGATGATCACGGCACCGACGATGGCGAGCGCCGCGATCGTCGTGTACTGCCGCTTCACGAAGGCATCGGCGCCTTCGCGGATCGTGTCGGCGACCGCGACCATCTCCGGGGTGCCGGTGTCGCGCGACAGCACGTCGCGGGCAAGGTACAGAGCGAAGAGTACGGCTGCGATCCCAGCGATCGGGATCAGCAGTTGGAGCGCACTCGCATCCATCAGGGTCGTCGGGTCCTCCGCTGGGAGAGATGTGGCCGGCACCCGAAGCAGGCACGTGAGCGTGCGCCGTCGCCGCCGGGGTCCGGGGAGTGGCCGCTGGTCCCGTTCGGCATGCACCGCTGGGTGGGACCTTTCAGGCCGCGGGCGAGTGTAACAAGGGGCTGATCAGCGGGTCAAACTCGCCGACCCTCCGAGGATATGCATCGCTCGGGGCGGCGCCAAGTCGCCGGCGGCGCGACATTCGATGCCGTGTCTCCGGTGTCGCTCGCTTCTGATGCAAGCACGTGGCCGATTCGGTGAATTCGGGCGCCGATCCCGCCGCCTGTGGCAGCTGGGGAACGTGATCAGATGCCCGTGAGCGAGCGCACTCGGACGTGCGTGAGCGAGCGCGCGCAGGGCGCCAACGACGCCAGCGGCCGCCATCCCGGCGTGCCCCCCTATACTGCCGGACTTGTGAGTCAACGACCGGCGCTCGGGTGTCTCTTCGAGATCGTCGAGACGCTCGTCTTGACGCTCCTGATCTTCTTCGTCATCCAGAACTTCGTCGCACAGCCGTACAAGGTCCAACAGAAGTCCATGCAGCGGACGCTGGAAGAGGATCAGTACGTGCTCGTCGATAAGCTGACCCCGCGGTGGGATTCGTACGATCGGGGCGACATCGTCGTCTTCGAGCCGCCCGATGAATGGGGCGAGGCCAACACACCGTTCATCAAGCGGGTCATCGGCGAGCCCGGCGACACCGTCGAGATCCGTGACGACGGCCTGGTCTACATCAACGGCACGGCGATCCACGAGCCATACCTGTACAGCGAGGAGCCCGGCGGCGAGCCACAGCCCACGACCGCGCCCCTCGAGCAATCGAAGTGGACCGTCCCCGAGGGTGAGCTCTTCCTCATGGGCGATCACCGCGCCAACTCAGCTGACTCGCGAACATTCGGCCCCGTCCCCATCGACCGCGTGATCGGCCGCGCCTGGCTGCGCTACTGGCCACTCAGCGCGTTCGGCATCCTGCAGACACCCACCTACCCGAGTCTCGAACCCGCCGCCCCATGACGCCGTCCGGGACCCGGGCGTGAACCCGATCCTCGCAGCGGTCGCGCTGGTGGTGGTGGCGGGAACGGTGGTCGCCGTCGCCGCCCGTCCCCCTCGCGTCGCCATCCTCGGGCTGGCGATCGTGCTCATCGGTTCGCCGGTGCTCGCAGATCCGCTACCCGCACCGCTCGGGCTGGCGTCGCGGTTCGTCGGGGCGATCCTGATGGCTTACCTCCTATGGATCGCGGCGCGCGACCGTGGGCGCGTCCGCGGTCCGAGCCCGCTGACCGGCGGCTCCCGTATCGGGTGGCCGGCGGAGGCGCTGATGGCAGCGTCGGCATTCGTGGTGGGGTTCGCGGCCCACGGGCTCGGCGCCCCGGCGCTCGGTTCGTCCTTGTCGAGCGCGGCCGGTTTCGCTGTCGCGGCGCTCGCGGTCTCAGCGACGGTGACGGGCGTCGACGTGCTCCGCGTCGGCCTCGGCTCCCTGCTGCTGATCGATGGCGCGCTGCTGGTCCGCGTCGGCCTCGGCGGCACGCCCGACCAGCTCGAGCAGCTGGTGACCACCGCGACCCTCATCGTCGTCGCGGCCGCGATCGCGACCCTGGCCCGTGCCGCGCTCGCCGACGGAGCGGGCGCGTTCGACTTCTCACTCGAGGGGCGCGGCTCGCGCCGGCGCGAACCGGATGCCCATCCGATCGAGCAGCAGGTCGGCGACGTCCTCCGATGACCGGATGAGCCTGCTCCCGTTCCTGCTCCTCACGGGTCTTGGTGCGATCGCGGTCGTCGCACTCAGGGCTCGGCCGCGCATCGCCACACCGGTCGGCGTCGCGATCCTTTTTCTCGCGGTGCTGGCCGCCGCCCTGATCCGGCCGAGCCAATCGATCGCCATCGGGACATCGGGCATCGCGACGACCGAGTACCTGCGCATCTTCCTGTTGCTCGCCGCCCTGGCCACGCTCCTCCTGGCGATCGTCGCCGAGGCGACCGAGGACCGCGGCGACGCCCCCGCCGTCGCGCTCGGGATCCTCGCGACCTGCGGACTGGCGCTGTCGCTTCCCGACGCCCGCGTGGCCGTGCTCGCCGCGACCGCGGCCGGGGCGTTCGGAGCGCTCGTCACGCTCGTGCCCGACCGAGGGCGGACGGGTGCGACCGTCGGGACGCGTGTCCTCCGCGCGACCGCGGTATCCGGCACGATGGCCATCGCCGCCGCCGCATGGATCGGGCGCGACCTGAGCGAGCTCGCGGCCCAGCCGATCGTGTTCGGGCTCGCCTACCTCGCGTTCGCCCTCGCGGTCGCGATCCGCTTCGGGGCGATCCCTGCGCACCGCTGGGCGGCCCGGCTGACGGACGCGGTGCCCGAGACGACCCTGCCGCTGGTCACCGCGATCGCGCCCGCGGCGCTGGCGATCATCGCGCTGGCGTGGGCGGACGCATCGATCGCTCCCCTTGCGCTCGACCTCACATCCGTGCGCTTCGTCGTCCTCGCCGTCGCGATCGCATCGATCTTCCTTGCTTCGGTCGCGGCGTTCATCCAGGACGACATCGAGCACATCGTGGGCTACGCCATCGTCGGCGACGCCGGAGTCGTGATGCTGGCGGTCGCGGCGCTGGACCCCGAGGCGTGGGCACCGGCCCGCATCTGGATCCTCGCCTTCGTCGTCGCCCGAAGCGCGTTCGCGGCTTGGGCGGCGGCGTCCCGAGCGACGTTCGGGACGGGTCGCGTGACGGAGCTCCGCGGCTGGGCGCTCCGGGCGCCGATCCTCGGCGTCGTCCTGGGTCTTGTCGTCGTCGCGAGCATCGGTCTGCCTGGGCTCGCCGCAGCGGAGGCGCGCGGTCAGCTGATCACACTAGTCCTCGATGGTCCGCTCGCGATCGTCGTGATGCTGGGGACCCTGAGTCCCCTCCTCTATTACGGGCGGCTCTTCGCCGTCGGTCTTGGGCGCTCGGCGGGTCTCGAGCGCGTCGGCTGGCGGCCCGTCCTCGACCGGGTCGATCTCACGAACCTGCGGGTCTCACTCTGGAACGCCTGGGCCGATAACCGGAACGTGACGGCTACCGCCGGTGCCGCGGTGCTGGCGATCCTGGCGTTGTTCGTGTCGGCCGGCGCCTTTGGCGGTCCGCAGGCGGCCGCCGGGTTACCCCCGGTCGTCGGAGGAAGCAGCGAATCCTTCACGCCGGGCGAATCGGGACCTCCGGCGGAGTCGGACACGCCGACGGTCGAGCCGTCAGCTGGCGCCGAGTCGCCGGCGCCGTCTTCCGCTGAGCCGCCAGGGCTCTCGCCGGAGCCCTCATTCGAGCCGCCGCCGACGGCCTCACCGTCCTAGGCGGGAATCCACCCACCCGGGCGGCGATCACCCGGCAGGATCACTCTTCCGGGGCGAGCACCCAGCGGTCGACGTCACGCTCGTACTCGTGCAGCTCATCGGCGCTGAACCAGAGATCGAGCTCGGTCGCCGCGGCCTCGGGCCCATCCGACGCATGGACGATGTTCTGCGCGGTCTCGAGCGCGAAGTCCCCGCGGATCGTGCCCGGTGCCGCCTCATGCGGACGCGTCGCGCCGTTGATCGCGCGGACGACCGCGATCGCGTTCGGACCCTCGAGGGCGAGCGCGACGAGCGGCGCCGACGTGATGAAGTCGACGAGCCCGGTGAAGAACGGCTTCTCGCGGTGGGCGGCATAGTGCCGCTCGGCGAGGTCGCGATCGACCTGGACGAGCTTCAGTCCCACGATCTTCAGCCCCCGCTCCTCGTACCGCGTGAGGATCCGACCGGCCAGCTGGCGCTGGACGCCGTCGGGCTTGACGAGGACGAGGGTGCGTTCGGTCACGCGGGGTCTCCTTCTGGCGAGGGTGGGTCGGGTGGCGGGCCTGCCGGCTCGCCGGACGTGGACGGATCAGATGGACGGGCCGCGTCGGCGTAGGCACGCCGTGCGTCCAGCTCCCGGCCGACGAGACGATACGCATCGCCGCGCACGAACGCCAGACCGGGATCGTGCCGGTCGCCGATGACGTCGATCACCGCCGGCGCGAGGGCCGGTGCGATGCGCAGGACGAGTGCGAGCTGGAGTGCCGCGCCACCCGTGTCCCCGGACTCGAGCAGCTGGCGACCCATGTCGAGCGCTTCCTCCCCCGACGGCAGCGACGCGTCGACGGCCGCAGCCGATTCGGCCTCGGCCTCGGCGGCCGCCGCGAGGTCGTCATCCCATAGACCTGCGCCGGCATGGCCGTCGGGTTGCCCCGTGCCGTCCTGTGTCGCCAGCGTCGCCGCCGCTGCGCCATCTGCGGCACTTGGACCAGCGGTCGAACGCGCTCGTCGCCCGCCGGTGCCGCGACCCGGATGCGGGCTATCGAACATCGTCGTCGGTGACGGCGCTGGCGCAGCGGGGTCAGGCGGCCATGCCGGGCTGCGTGGCATCCCGGCGAAGATCGCGTCGATCGATCCATCCGAGATCGCAAGGACCTTCGCAGCGAGCCGGCGCGCCTCACTCGGGCGGCCGCGAGCGGCTGCGGCTTCCGCAGCGACGATGAGCGCCAAGACCGGCCCCTCGTCGTCATCGATGACCAGCGCGGCCGCCTCGCCGGCGCCAACGATGTCGCCTGTCCGCCAGCGGACCTCGGCAAGGTCGACCACACCTTCCGCGTCAAGCATGTCCTTGCCGGCGAGGGTCTCGAGCTCGGCACGGGCAAGCGACAACGAACCGAGCCGAAGATGCAATCGAGCGAGGACCAGGTCCGGCGAGCGCTGCGTCGCCGTCGCCGACGGGTCACTCATGCGGGAAGACGAAGATGGCGGTCGAGCCCGCGGAGGGCGCGACCCGGGGCGACCGCGGCGAGGCGCAACCCGTCGTCGACGACGAGCGTCGCGGCGAGCCGCTGGATGTCGTCCGCTTTCACGGCCGCCACCTCGACGAGCGCCTCGTCGACGGTCAGGACTCGGTCGTGCAGCGCTTCCTGGCCGCCGATCCACGACGCGACGTGGCGGGTCTCATCCATGCGCAGCTCGAGGCCACCGGACAGGTAGCGCTTCGCCCGCTCCAGTTCGTCGGCGGGGATCGGTTCATCGCGCAGGCGGACCAGCTCCACGATGATCGCCTTGAGCGCGTCATCCAGGGCGTCCGGGTCGACGCCCGCGGAGATCTCGAGGGCGCCGGCGTCGGCGTAATCGACGAGCCCCGACGAGATGTCGTAGGCGAGCCCGAGCTCCTCCCGGACCGATTGGAAGAGGCGGCTGCTCATCCCATCGCCGAGGACGGCGTTCAACAGCGACAACGTCCAGGCATCGGGGTGATCGCGCCGCAGTGCCGGCAGGCCCACGACGAGTTGGGCCTGCGCGGTCGGGCGCTTGCCGACGAGCACGCGCTCACCCGCGGGCAGCGCCGGCGCCGGCGCGAACCCCGGGATCGTGCCGTTGCCGGTCCCGAATGCGTTCGCGGCGAGCTGCACCGCAGTCTCGTGGTCGATGTCGCCCGCCACCGCGACGACCGTATTGGCCGGCCGGTACGTCGTGCGCCAGAAGTCGCGGATCGTCTCGTCGGGGAGTGCGCGGATCCCTGCCTCCTCGCCGCAGATCTCGCGACCCAGTGGTCCATCGCCGAACATCGCGGTCTGGAACAGGATCTGGGCGTACTCGGTCGGGTCGTCCTGATAGCCACGGATCTCTTCGACGATGACGCTGCGCTCGCCCTCGATCTCATCGGTGCTCAGTGTCGGGCGGACGATCAGCTCGCCGATGACGTCCATCCCGAGGCGCGCCTCGCGGTGCGGGACGCGGACCCAATAGACGGTCGATTCTCGGTCGGTCGCCGCGTTGAAGGAGCCGCCCGCGCCCTCGATCGCTTCGCTGATCGCGCGGGTCGTCGGATACGCCTTCGTGCCCTTGAAGGTGAGGTGCTCCATGAAGTGGGCGACGCCGGCCTCCGCGGCGCTTTCCAGGCGCGAACCGGCCAGGACGTACGCTGCGATGGAGACCGAACGTGCCCCGGGCACCCGGGAGCTGATGACGCGCGGCCCCTCAGCCAGCGCGGTCCGTTCGAACATCGCGACGGATGGTACAGGAAGGTCCCCGCTCGACCGCCCGAGCCAGCCACGCCCTACCGGCAGCCCCGATGAGCGCGTCGCGACCCCGCTATCCTGTGCCCGGACCCGCTCGGTCCCGTCCTGAGGAGGCCCGGTCGCGTGCCGGTGGAGGAGGAGGTCCTGGTATGACCCGACGACCGTCGTGGCTGATGGTCCTGATGACCGTGGCCGTCATCGTTGGCGCGTGTTCGAGTGGCGGAACGGCCACGACCGCGCCGACCGCGGCCACGTCAGCCGAGGCGTCCGCCTCTGGCTCGACCGAACCGTCCGCCAGCGCCGGCGGCTCGCCCGCCTCGGCCGACTGCGCCGGCACCGGTGCCCAGGGTGGCGCGGATCTGCAGATCCCCGATGTCGAAGCGGGCAAGTTCAACGTCGCGATGGTCCTCATCGGCCCACACGACGATGGCGGCTGGAGCCAGGCCCATTACGAGGGTCTGCAGTACATGTGCCAGAACGTGCCCGACACGCATGTCGCGTACATCGAGCTGGTGCCGGAAGGCGTCGACTCGGAGCAGGTCTTCCGCAGCCTCGCACGGAAGGGCTTCAACTTCATCATCGGCACCTCGTTCGGCTACATGGACCCGATGGCCACCGTCGCCGAGGAATTCCCCGACATCACGTTCCTCCACCTGACGGGCTACAAGTCGAACGGCAAGAACTTCGGCAACTTCTTCGGCGCGATGGAGGACTTCAAGTACCTCGCCGGCATGCTGGCCGGTTCGCGGGCGAAGAAAGACGGCAACCCGAAGCTCGGCTACATGGCGACCTTCCCGATCCCCGAAGAGCTGCGGCTCGGCAACGCGATCATGCGCGGCGCCAAGGTCACCTGCCCCGAGTGCACGATGGACATCCGGTTCATCAACACCTGGCACGACCCGGTCAAGGAGCGTGACGCCGCCGCCTCGCTGTTCGACGCCGGCGCCGACGTGGTCTTCACCGGCGCCGACACCCCGGCCGTGGCCGACGTCGCGCAGGAGAAGGGTAAGTGGGCCGTCACCTACGACCACCCCAACTCGTGCACGGTGGAGCGCTGCCTGACCGCCCCGTACTGGATCTGGGGCCCCGAGTACACGCGCATCGCGGAACAGGTCAAGGCCAAGACCTACAAGGCCGGCTACGAGTACTTCGACGGCAACTCGAAGGCGATGGGCCTGGTCGGGTTCATGGACGGCCAGACCGTCAGCAAGGGTGTCTCCGACCTTCCCGAGGCGGACGTCACCAAGGTCAAGGACACGCTGGCCAAGATCCTTGCCGGCACGTTCGGCCGTTTCGATGTCTTCGCCGGGCCGATCAAGGACAACACCGGCAAGGAGATCCTGGCGGCGGGCGCCAAGCTCGAGCAGTCCGACCTCGACCAGTTCCCGCCGGGAGCCCCGGGGAACGAGTGCAAGACCTGCATGTATTGGTGGGCCGACGGGATCAGCGTCCCGCTCCCGGCCCTGGGT
>Ga0207648_10001708_pt1 | contig 24031 bp, 19 predicted proteins | sample KBSMisM32_FD_184310 | JGI IMG/M metagenome (GOLD analysis project Ga0207648, IMG submission 184310) | Miscanthus rhizosphere microbial communities from Kellogg Biological Station, Michigan, USA - KBS Miscanthus M3-2 (SPAdes) (version 2) | ecosystem: Host-associated > Plants > Roots >...
GACCTTCTCACAGAAGGCCCCGCAGGGCTCAGACGGCGCGCGGCCAAACCACTGGTCGTAGCACTGGGCGCCGGTGACGACCACGCGATCGGACGGCACCCCGTGCAGCTCCAGCGCTTCCTTCCGCTGCGATTCGTTCCACACCGTCAGCCGATCGGGATACGTGCGCAGCAGCGCCTTGCTCGACAGGTGATCCCAGCTGCCCACCGGCAGGACGGTGCGGATGCCCAATCGCCGGGCAGCGGCGAAGTGATCGAGCTGCGGCGAGCCGATGTCCACCAGCGGAGTGATGAGCACGACGTCGGGGCGCTCGGCGGCGATGAAGCGCTCGGACTCGTTCGCACCCGGCAGGCCACGTTCGAGCCACCGCAGCAGGCCTGCCACCCGCTCGGGTCCGACGTTCCCCTCCGCAAGGCGCACGGTCAGCTGTGGCGCGCGGTCGCGCGCGCGGCGGCGCAGGTGCGGCGAGTCGCCGTAGCGCGGATCGAGGAAGCGGAGGTAGTCGAGCCCGAGGCGAATCCGGCGCGCGATCTCCGACCAGGCGCCGGCGTGTCGCCCCGGGGCTTCGATCAACGTGACGTTGGGGTGCGCCGCGGCAATCCGCTCCACCATCTGCCGTCCGCCGAGCGCTTCCTCGCGGTCCGCCGCCAGCACGAGGTCGTGGCCGCGGGCGGCCAGCTCCGCAACCGCGGACTCGAACAGCCGCAGGTACGAGTAGTGCCGCGCGATGAACAGGATCTTCATCGGGTTTCGGTCTTCCCGCGGCCGCGAAGGCCGAGGCGGTGCATCGCGACCAGCAGCTCGTAGACAGCCCGGCGGCCGCCGCGCCGCAGCCGGCCCCAGAGCGCTCTCGAACCGACCAGCAGGTTGTAGACCGCGTGGTGCCAGTAATGCCGCGTGATCTTTTTCGTCCAGATGACGTTGTCGATGCCGCGCCCGATGGCGTGCGACGCCTCTGTCTTCTTGAAGTGGCGCCAGCCGTAGGTGAGCTGGTACCGCACCAGCATCCGCGCCCATTCGGCCTTGGAGAGCCCGAGCGCCGCCAGCGTCGCGTCGTCGCGGGTGTACTCGCGCCACAACACGCGCGCGTGCTGCCACCACGGCGGCGCGCCGAACCCCGCGGGCTCGTCGCCAGCCAGCACCAGCGTGTGGCGCTGCCGATCGACGCTCGCCCCGCTGGCGTCGCGGCGGAACCAGAGCACCTCCGGCACCTGACGGAAACGCCCGCGAAGCGCGAGCTCGGCGACGAGCAGTCGATCGGGGCGCAGCACGCGGCGGAACGTGCCCGCCTGGACGAGCGCGTCGAGGCGCATCAACCCGTAGACCATGTCGCCGGCGCCGATGCCGTAGTGGCACATGTGCGTCCATCGCGCACGGACGCCATCGCACTCCGAGGTGTCGAAGAGACGTGGTCCTTTGTCGAGGTCGGCACCGCTCGCGTCGATGCGGCGCGTAATCGGGTAGGCAAGCACCGCCTCCGGGTCGGCCTCGAGCTCGCCGAGCAGCCGCGCGAGCCAGTGCGGATGCCACCGGTCGTGATCGCTGACCCAGGCAAAGTAGCGCGCCGACGGACATTCGCGCGCGGCGAGCCCGGCCACCTCGTGCCAGGTGGCCACCATGGCTTGCCTCGCGGCGTGGCGATGGTAGCGGACGCGCGCGTCGCGAGCGGCGAACTCTCGCGCCACTCGCTCGGTGTCGTCAGACGAGGCGTCGTCGAGCAGCACCAGCACGAAGTCGCCCACGCTCTGCGCCAGCAGCGACGTCAGCGCCTCGGGCAGGTGGCGCGCGTTGTTGTAGAGCGTCATGCCCAGCACCACCCGCGGTTCGCCGCTCGTCGCGCGCGCGGCAGTCACCCCGGTCGATCGAGCGTCGGCGGGCCGCGGCGACGGAAGCTGACCAACGAAGTGCCGGTAGTTGAACTCGGTCCGCTCCACGGGCTTGCCGGCTTTCGGCGCCTTCTTCATCGCCGTCGTGTAGTCGGTGCCCAGGACCTCCACTTCGGTGAGCGCGTAGTGGGCCGCAAGCTCCCCGCTCACCGTCACGAGCTCGGTGTTGTACGGCGAGCGCTCCCGGTTCATGCTGTAGAGCCACGGGCAACGGGCGGCCGCGGCCATGGCGGCGTAGCCGCGTACCTGCGGCCCCGTCATCTCCTGGAACGACACCATGTTCACCGTCAGGTCGAGCGGCACTTCTTCGACGAGGTGCGCCAGCGTGTGCGGCACGAACACGAAGTCGGCGCCGGCGGCGTCGGCCATCGTCGGCGTCGCCGCCGTCCCGACGAACGCCAGTGTCGCGTCCGGGAACACGGCGCCGAGATAGGTGGCGGAGAACAGAAACAGCTCCGCGAAGTCGACGATCACATAGCGGCAGCGCGGAAACAGCGTCTTGAACTGGAAGGCAAACCCCGCCCAGCCGGCGCCGATCTCGCAGACCGTCGGGCGATCGAGGGCGCGCATGGCGCGCAGCACGCCGCCGCGCTCCATGCCGATCAACACCTCGTAGAACTTCAACGTGTCGACGTTGAACAGCTGCCCGTTGATCCGGTAGCCGAAGCCGCCAAGGGCTGGCGACTCGGGCACGCACAGGGCGTCGCCCCCGAGCTCGCGCAGCGCCGCGAGGCGCGCCTCGAACTGCGGCTGCCGCGTGCTGTCCTTGCTGCGATAGTCGTAGGGGCGGATCCCGGTGAGATGGAACGAGTGGTGCCGCAGCTTGCGGACGATGAGCGGCGAGGCCTCCACCATGTAGTCGATGTTCTCGAGCTCCTCGGTCCAGTAGGCGCTCGGACTGGCCTCGGGACCCGCCGAGGCGCGTGCGCGCGTCAGCTCCACCACCGCGTCGCGCACGCGCTCGTAGACGGCGTACTCGCGGGCGACGCCGGCCGGGTCGTGTGTCATCGCGACGCCTCGGACCGCGGCTTCGGCTTGGACGCCCGCTTCATCTCCCGGTGGCGCTCGCGCTCCGCCTCGCGGGCCGCCAGCTTCTGCTGCCGCTCGGCCTCGGCGGCGTGCTTCAACGCGCGCGTCCGCACCGCCTTCTCTTTCCGGTAGGTCCGGAAGCGCAGGATGGACTCCATCTCCTTCTCCGAGTACACCCAGCGTTCGCGCCTCACGTCGCTTCGCCACTCGATCACGCGGCGAAGCACCCGCAGCGCCAGCGCCGCGAAGCGGGGCGGCGCCGGCGCCGCGACCGGCAGCCCGGGCATCCGCTCGACCTCCGAGGTGAAGCGGGGCGTCGCGGCGACGCCCAATCCATGCGGGCGCACGAACGACTCGACGAACGGCTTCACGCCCGGCGACGGGTGCGCCAGGGTGTCGTCGAGCTGCCGCAGATGCTCGTCGATCGTGGGCGCCGAGATCAGCAGGCCGCCGCCCGCCTCGAAGAGATACCGGAAGTGCACGGTGCCCATCTGACTCTCGTGCCACTCGGGCAGGAGCATCGTGTGCACGGGGCGCCCGACGATCGCCGCCTCGATGAAGGCGCTGGTGTTGAGGCCGACGACGACCGCGCTGTGGTACAGCGAATCGAAGTAGTCGGCCCGTGCCTTGGCGTCCACCGGGTTGTCGCCCCACAGCACCACGCCGGCGTACGGCGCCAGATCCACGTCGTCCCATTCAGGCCGGCGGGACGGGTGCGGCCGCACCAGCACCGGCAGGTCGCGCAGCCGCGGCGACGCGGAGGCACGGAGGCGACGGATCCAGTCGACGACGAACGGCGCCTCCGGCTGACTGCCGACAAAGGGCGCCGAACAGACATAGAGCGCGAAGGGGCGGTCTGCCGGCAGGCCGACCTCGGCACAGAAGGCCTCGCGGCTCCGCGACGGCGCCCGATCGAACCACTTGTCGAAGCACTGCGCGCCCGTGACGATTACGCGCCCAGCCTCCACGTCGTGCAGCTCGATCGCCTCGCGCTTCTGCGTGTCGTTCCACACGAACACGCGGTCGGGCGATTCGCGAATGAGCGCCTTGCTCGACAGATGATCCCAGCTCCACACGCACAAGGCGGTGGGCACGCCGAGCGAGCGGGCCGCGCGCAGGTAATCGATCTGTGATGAACCGAGCGTAATGAGCGGCGTGATCAGCATCACGTCGGGGCGCGCCGCCTCGACGAACGCTCGAATCTTCGGGTCGTCGGGCACGGCGCGCTCGAGCCAGCGCGTCACCGCGGTGATGGGCCGGCGCATCCAGGGGGCGTACTTCCGGATCGCGTTGCCGATCGCGACGAAGGCACCAGGCGTTCGCTGGCGCGACCGCTCCACCAGCATCGGCGTGTCGTCGAACATCCCGTGCTGATACCGGAGATATTCGAGTCCGTAGCGCAGGCGGCTGGCCACCCAGCCCCAGTCGTCGTCCGCGCGGGTGGGCGCCATGCCGAACGTCAGGCCGCGGCATTCCGCCGCGAGCGCTTCCACGAGCGGCTGCCCCTCGTCCTCTTCCGCCGCCAGATGCACCTCGTGCCCGCGCGCCGTCAGCTCGCGCACGACGCTGTCGAAATTGCGGAAGTACGAATGCCGCCACGCGACGAAGAGCACTCTCATCGCGCCGTCGCCCGCGTCACCAGATCGCCTTCCGCAGGCGTTTCCACCGTTTCGGCATCGTCTCCGCGAACTTCTTCCCCCGCTTGACGCGTCCCCGCCATCGCTTGCGGATGCGGGCCCGGGCCTCGGCGTCGGTGAGCAGTTCCACGCCCACGGTCAGCGCCGTGGCCGCGACCACGAGCGGGCGCAGCAGCCAGGCGGCAGCGGGCGCGGGCGACGCGACGGGGGCGGGCGTCGCCGCGAGCCGTTCGACGACGTCGACGAACACGGGGGTGGCCGGGTGCGTCACACCGTGGGGCCGGATGAACGAGGCGACGAACCCTGCGGTCTCGGCGCGCGTCGCTTCGGGATTCTGCAGGCACGCGCTCAGCTGCCGCACGTGCTCCTCCACCGTCGCGGCCAGCCGCAGGAAGCCGCCGTTCTCCGGCAGCAGATGGCGGAAGTGAATCGTGCCTTCCTGGGTGCCGGAGAACTCGTCGGCCAGCAGCGAGCAGACGGGCCGGCCGACGATGGCGGCCTCGATCATCGCGCTGGTGTTGATGCCGACGACCGCGGCGGAGTGGAACAGCGAGTCGAAGAAGTCGTTGCGGTTCTCGGGATCGATCGGGCTGTAGCCCTGCCGGGGAAACACCCCGACGCCGGGCAGGTCGGCGACCGGATCGTGCGCCCAGACGTGGACGTTGTACGGGTGCGGACGCACCAGCACGTTGACCGATTCGAGCGCCGGGTCGCCGCTGCCGCGCAGCGCCGCCACCCAGCGCCGGACGAAGTTCACTTCGGCCTGCGACTCGGAGATGAAGCTCGACGAGCCGGTGAAGAGCACGAACGGACGGCTGTCGGGCAGGCCGACGCGCGCGCAGAAGGCCTCGCGGTCGCGCGTGACCGTCTTCTCGAACCACTTGTCGAAGAGCTGCGCGCCGGTCACCGCGATCCGGTCCGGCGGGATGTAGTGATACGCCTCGGCCTCGTGCCGCTGCGCCTCGTTCCAGACCATCACGAGGTCGGGCTCGAGGCGCAGGAGCCCCTTGTTGGTCAGGTTGTCCCAGCTCGCCACGCAGACCGCCGTGCGCACCCCGCACGCGCGCGCCGCCTTGATCCACTCCACCTGCGGCGACGCGGCGGTGACGAGCGGCGAGACGAGCAGCACGTCGGGCGACTCGGCTTTCAGCAGATGCTCGATCGGGCCGTACACGGGAATGGCGCGCTCCGCGGCCATGAGCGCGCGCACCAGCCGGCGCACCGCAGCCTCGCCGAGGCGCGGAATCCGGTCGAGCCAGTGCCAGGCGGTCGGCAGCACTTTGCGCTTGATCCGCGCGCGCAGCGCCGTCGCCGCCGCGAACGTCGGGTGCAGGAAGCGGACGAAATCCATCGTCGCCCGCACCATGTGCCCCGCTTCGTTCCACAGGCCGGTCCGCTCGGGCACGACGCCCAGCACCGACACCCGCCCGCCGTAGGCGCGGAGGCCGTCGACGCCGATCGGCTTCTTGGCGTTGTCGTGATTCACCGCGACGGCCACGGCATGTCCGCGCGCCGAGAATTCGGCCAGTACCGAGTCGTAGAAGCGCAGGTACTCGGGCGAGTCCATCAGGAACAGGACCTTGAGCGCGCTCATACCCGCCTCGACACCCGCTTCGCCAGCTTGCGCGTCATCTGCGCCCGCTTCTGCAGGATCTGCGGCACGCGCCTCACCGGACGCCACATGCGCTCCAACCGCCGGCGCGCGGCCTTGGCGATCGACGCGCGGTGCCCGGCATCGGCCAGCCGCGGGATTTCGGCGATCGCCACGACCACTGTCAGCAGCCACTGCAGCAGCCGCTGGTCCAGCCGCAACCCTCGCGGCGCCGGCCTCCGCGCGGCCTGCGCCGCGAGGGCGTCGGCCACGAGCGGCGCGGCGGCCTGGTCGAAGCCGTGGGGACGCACGAAAAGCTGGATGAACGCGCGCACTCGCGCGCGGTCGCGCTCGGTGGACTCGAACGACTGCTCCATTTGCGTCACGTGCTCGTCGAGCGTCGCGGCCAGCTGCAGCAGCCCCCCGCGCTTCAGGTGCTGAAAGTGCAGCGTGCCCTCCTGCGTCCCCGACAGCTCGGGCACCTGGAAGGAAAAGACGAGACGCCCGACGATGCCCGATTCGATCAGCGCGCTGGTGTTGACGCCGACGACCGCGTGGGCGTGATACATCGAGTCGTAGTACTCGCTGCGCGCGTCGCGAGCGATCGGGTTGGCGCCGGCGCGGGGCCAGATCGCCACGTCGCCAAGCGACGACAGATCCACCTCGGCCCACTGCGCCGCGTTCTGCGGATGCGGCCGCACCAGCACGCCCGCCGTCCGCAGCGTCGGGTTCGCGCTCGCCCGGATGGCCAGGATCCATCGCCGCACCACGTCCACCTCGTAGGGCGCGATGAAGGGCGACGAACAAAGGTAGAGGAGGTAGGGCCGGTCCGCCGGCACGCCCACCCGCTGACAGAACGCGTCGCGGCTCGTCGACACGCTGGTCGCGAACCAGTGGTCGTAGGCCTGGGCGCCGGTGACGGTGACCTGTTCGGGCGAGGCGCCGTGCAGCTCGGCGGCTTCGGTGCGTTGCAGCTCGTTCCACACAACGACGCGATCGGGCAGCTCGTGGATGACGCCCTTGGTCGTCAGATGGTCCCAGCTGCCGACGCCGAGGACGCTGCCGATCCCGCGCTGCCGGGCGGCCCGGACGTAGTCCACCTGGCGCGAGCCGAAGTAGAGGAGCGGCGTCACCAGCAACACGTCCGGCCGCAGGCGATCGAACAGCGCGCCGACCTCGCGCCGCACCGGAATGGCGCGCTCCATCGCGCGGAAGATCGAGGACAGCATGCGGACGCCGGCACGCGTACGGACGAGCGGCAGGTCGCTCAGCCGCACCACCGCGGCCGGGGCCTGCGTGCGTCCGCGCGCGCGCAGCGCCGGCGCGTGATCGAAGGTGGGCGACAGATACCGCCAGTAGTTCAACCCTTCACGCACGGCCACCGACAGGCTGTACCACTGGTCGGTCTTCGAGGCCTGCAGCGTCTCCCAGGTGAAGGCTTCGGGGAAACGCGCGACCAGGCGCTCGACGATCGGCGTCGTGTCGTTCACCTCGCCCGACTTTCGATCGCTCACGACGTGAATGGCGTGCCCGCGTTCGGCCAGCACGGCGAGCGTGGACTCGAAGTTCCGGAGGAACCCGAGGTGCGTGATGGCGAACAGGATCCGCATCGCTACGTTGCGGCGCGCAGCCGGGTGCGCGCGCTCGAGTACCACATCAACGCCGCGGCGTACCACGCCCCGGCCAGCCGTCCGCACACGGGACGGCCGCGGCCGCGCACGGCGAAATCCCACAACAGCAGCGCCGCGTGCTGGAGGCCCGCCGGCAGCCACGTATGAAACGGGGCGCGGCCCTGAAAAAACGTTTGCCGCTGACGCCTGTGGCTGAACGCCGCGGAAGCTTCGCGGTACCACAGCACGTCCGGCACCTGCCTGAACTCGCCGAGGAGCGACAGCTCCGACAGCACCTGTCGATCCGGCAGCAGCACCGGACGGAACACGCCCGCCTGCGCCAGCGCCGTCGCGCGGAACAGACCGTAGATCGCATTGCCGGCGGCCAGTTCGACGATGGTGCCCTTCAGGCGAGGACCGGCCGCGGCCACGCCGGCCGTGTCGAAGCTGCCGTGAATCAGCCGCCGATCGTGGGGGTACATGCGGAGGCAGCGGGGATACGCGAGCACCGCGCGCGGCGCGGCGTCGAGCACGGCCACGAGCGTTTCGAGCCACCGCGGGTGCCACACATCGTGGTCGCTGGCCCAGGCGAAGTACTCGCTGCGGGGATACAGGGCCCGGCTGCGCTCGAACGCCAGGCGCCAGTTCCCCACCATGCCGAGACGGGCGCGGTTCGGCTCATAGGTGATCCGCGCGTCGCTCGCGGCGTACGACTCGACGATCGCGCGCGCGTCGGGCGACGACCCGTCGTCGACGATCACGATCGCCAGATCGCCGAAGGTCTGCGACAGCAGCGACTCGAGCGTCCTCGCCATCGCGTCGGGCCGGTTGTAGGCCGGCATGCCGAACACGACGCGCGGCGCCCGAGGTCCCCCACTCATGCGCGGAGACGCCTCCAGCCGATGAGATGCGCGTATTCCACGCCCGGAATCGGCGCCGAGGGTTGGTCACCGGCCGGCGGGATGTTCTCGCCTCTCGGTGGAACCGGGTGCGGCCAGAAGGCGCGCGCGATACCGCCCCACAGCGTTTCGATCATCTGCGCCGGCGCATCGGCGGGCACGAGGGAATAGAAGTAGGGCGCGCCCCACTCGTAGGCGCGGCGGACGTGGAGCGCGAGGCGCGGCGCGTCCATGAAGCGGAGTGCCCCGAGATCGAGCACCAGGTCGAGCCGCGGTAGCCGGACGCCAGGGAGCGCGCCCTCGGGCACGAAGAAGAAGTCGGTGCTTTCCCAGCCGGCCCAGAGCTCGTCCGCCGGCGCGTCGCCGTAGAACCGGAAGCGGGCATTTGGGAAGAGCGTCATCAGGTAGACCGCCGACAGGAGAAACGTCTCGGGCATGCCGGTGATCACATAGGTCACGTTCGGGCAGATCGTCTTGAACTGATGGGCGAACCCGCCCCACCCGCCGCCGATCTCCCACACCAGGCGTCGGGCCGGCGCGCGGCGGCAGGTGTCGAGCACGGCCCCGTCCTGAAGCGCCACCAGGGCGCTGAAGCCCCGGATCGTGTCCTCGTTGTAGAAGTCACCATCGCGCCACACGCCGAACGCCCCGAGGATCTGCGGCTCGGGCACGAACAGCTCGGTGCCCACCTGGCGCCGCAAGACGCGATGGTCGCGCTTGAGACGCACCGTCAGCTCGGGCGACGGGGCGTCGTAATCCACCGGCCGGGCGCCACCCACCGGTTCGCACCACCGCCGCAGCTGCGCGATCGTGTCGGCCGACGCGGTCCACAGATGCGCGAGGGCCGCGGCCGTCTCCTCTTCGCGGGCCGTCAGCGTGACTGCCCCCGAACCGCGGGGCATCCACTGCAGGCGGCTGCGCACCTGCTCGTAGGCGTCGAACGCGACGCGCGCGACCCGCGCGGTCTCGCGCCGCTCCGCTTCCAGCCGCTCGGCCTCGGCCCGTTCCTGCGCTTCGCGCTCGGCCTTCTCGCGCGCCTTCTCGACAGCCACCTCGGCCCGGCGCGCGATCAGGGCGGCCTTGCGCTCCTGTCGCTCCTGTCGGGCCTGTTCCCGTGGCTCCATCAGCCGATCCGATAGACGACCGCCTGACCGGACAGCAGATGCCACATGCCGAACTCGGCGTGCGCGGCCACGAAGTCGTCGACCGCCTTCTTCGCGCCCGGGCAGGTGAGGAACCCGTAGTCGTCCACGACGAGCAGCGCGCCACGCGCCAGGCGCGGCGCGAAAAAGCGAAGGCAGAACTCGGTCGGCGGGTAGACATCGACGTCGATGTGCACGAGCGCGAAGGCCGGTTCCTGCGCGAGCGTGCGCGACGCCGTCTCCATGATGTCGCCGACGACGAGCTCGACGTTGGCGTGTGGAGCGAGATACGCCGCGACGCTCTCGGGCGACGTGTTCAGGAACTTGCCGCCACCGCGGTGCGTGGCGGTGTCGAAGACCTCGTCGGTGCGCGCGTGGCCGCTGAAGGTGTCGCACACGAAGAACCGCGGCGCCATCCCGCGCGTCAGGAAGCTCTCCGCGATGAACTTCGCCGAGCCGCCCTGATACGCGCCCACTTCGACGATCGGCCCCACCGGGGCCTGCTGCACCGCCTGCCACAGCGTGTAGAGGCGATCGAAATGCATGCCCGCGCGCCCCTCGGCCCTGACCCGTGCCGCGACGTCCGCGAATCCCGGAACCGCCGCCACGTCGATCTTCTTCTGCGCGCCGCTCAAGTAGTAGCTGCCCTGCATCTCGGCGTGGCGCGACTTGAGCTCGTCGTAGGCAGCCTTGAGCCGCGCGTACTGCTCCTTCGGGTCTTCTTTGGTGGACCTGCTCACCGGCTGCCGCGCCCCAGCGCTCCCCTGACTCGCAGCATCGTCCGGCTCGTCGCGCGGGTGGCGGCGCTCGACGCGCCGGCCACGAACGCCGCGGCAACGATGGCCGCCAGTGCGCCGCAGGCGGCGAGTGCGACCACCACACCACCGGCGCCCGCGCGCTCGTGACCGTCGGGCATCGCCATCCAGCGCTCGAGGTCTTCGGCAAGCGCATCAGCCATCGTGTGGTTGACGCCCTGCGGGCGCAGCGCTCCGGCCGCGAGCGCGTCGTCGATCGGCGACCGGCTGCCAGCGACACCGGCCGCCGCCGGGAGACCGCGGGCGCGCGCGGCCCGGAGCACGTCGGCTTGTGCGGCCCATGTCGTTACGGCCGTGGCCGGCTCGAGCGACGGCAGCGCAATCACCGCGCCGGGGCGCGCGCCGCGCACCAGCCGTGCCGCGTGGCGCGACCCGGGCAGGTGACGATCGATCGCGGCCGACAGCCGGCGCGCCGCATTCAAGAGCGCCGGCCGCCGGGCCAGCACGTGAAGGCCGCTGGTCCAGCCGGGCAGCTCGACGGCCTCGAGCCGGCGACGCCAGCGCACCATCTCCGGTGCGGGTGACGAATCGAGCAGCGACAACCCAAGGCGAAGCGCGGAGAGACTGCGTCCCAGGCCGGAGGTTCGGAGCCGCGTGGAACCGTCGTTCACCAACACCGGCGACACTCGATGCCCGCGGGCGACGAGCGCCTCACTCAACGCGCTCCAATGCTCGAGCGCCGCGGCCGACTCGAACGCCATCAGGAAACGCACCTTGCCGTCGAGCGGCGGGAACAGGTCTCCGGGCTCCGGGGCAACGAGGCGTGCCAGCGCCGCCAGCCGCCGCGGGGAGCGCGCGGCCCCCGGCAGGCTCGCGTCCGCGCGGACGCGGGGCGTGATCTCGCGAATCAGGCGGGTGACGAGCAGGAACGCCGGTTCGACGTCGTTGCCGTGGACTCGCACGAAGGAGCGCGCGCCGGTGAGCGCCGTCTGGTCGGGGCCGCCTGCCAGAACCTCCGCCAGCTGCGCGAGCTGTTCCTCAACCGAGGTCGCCAGGCGGGGCCACTCGCCCTCCTCACGAACGCGACGGCAGAGCCGCGCGAGATCCTCATCGGCGTGGCGCGCGAACGCCAGTACCGGCCGGGTGCGCGCGAACGCCTCGAACGCGACGGCCTGGTCGAGCGCGACGACGGCGTCGGCGTGCTCGAGGGCCGCGTGCATCTGCTGCGCCGCGGTGTAGGGGTTGCCCTCGGCCGCGATGACCGCCGCCACGCCGGGCAGCGCGAGCCGCTCCAGCGCCTCGGCGTCGCCGCGTCCGCGGGCCACCACGATCACGTGGCTGTCGCGTGTCACCGGACTGTGCGACAGACGCGCGGTGTTCCAGGCACGCGCCCAGGCGACGGCCTCGTCCCGCTGCCAACGCGGCAGCGCCAACAGCACCAGGCGCCGGGCGGGATCCACACCGAGGGCGCGGCAGTACTCCTCTCGCGAGGCGACCACGCGCTCGTCCAACAGGTCGGTGGCGAGAGGTGCGCCGATCGTGCACGTGCGACGCACCGGCAGCCCCGCCTCGACGGCGTCGCGCCGCTGCGACCGGTTCCACACCGCCACACAGTCCGGCCACTCGTTGGCGAGGCCGGCCCCCCGCAGCTCGTCCCAGCCGAGCGTCACGTACACCGTCGGAATGCCGCGCGCGCGGGCAGCCCTCACGTAGTCAAGGTGCGGTGCATCGGCGCCGCGCAGGCGCGTGATCACCAGCACGTCCGGCCGCTGCGCGTCGAGCGTGGCCCCCACCTCTGGCGGTACGGGGAGTGCCCGCTCGAGCGCGCCGAGGCGTCCCCCGGCGTCAGCTCGCGGCCGCACCATCGTCGCCAACGCTCGCCAGCGGTCGTGCGCCACGACCGGCAGGACACTGACGGAGAGCCCGGCGTAGAGCCCGTCATAGCTGGCGAGGCTCTGCGCGCCCGGCGCGTCGGACTGCACGCCGACGTGGACGCGGTACTTCTTGGTGGAGAGGAACGCGAGGCTGCCGGTCAGACGCTGCAGTGCGTCGGCGTCGGGCACCACGAGCAGCACGTTGGCCGGCTTCTCGCTCACGAGCGCCGTTCCTCGCGGCCAGCCTGCGCGGCCTGACGCGCGGCGGCCTTTTCCTCCGCGCGCTCCACCGCCCGCCGCGCCTTGCGTTCGGCACGCCGCCGGGCCTCGTCGGGATCGTCGAGTTTCGCGGCCTTCTCGAGCATCCGCGCGTCCCGTGCTTCCGCCTCGCTCGCCGGCGCTTCCTCGACCGGGTCCTCGGGACCGATCGCACGGTCGAGCGTCCGCATGATCCAGGGCATGACCCACCGGGTCAGCGCGACGCCGGCCGGCGACGCTACGGGACGATACGGACCGATCTCGGCCATCCGCGCCACGCCGCGGGCCAGCACGTCCGGCGCGATCTCCGTTTCGCCGTCGAGCGCCGGCCATTCGACGACGCGAAACGCCGGCAACCCGAACCTCGCCAGCGCGTCGCGCCGCTGGCTGGCCGTGGCGACCATCACCCACGACGGACGCGCGCCGGTACCGATGACGGCGCGCAGGCCGCGCGCCGACGCCGCCTCGATCACCCGCGCGGCATTCGAGGCCGAGGCGCCAATCACCACCAGGGTCATCACGCGGCGACCGGCCGTCCCCCCGCGTCGAGAAACTCCGCGGCCATGCCGAGCTCGCGGCAGGCGCCGCGGATCTCGTCGACGTAGTTGGTGTTCATGACGACGACGGCGACGCGTCCGCCGGCCAGCCGGCGGAGGTCCGCCGGCGCGTCGATCCGCCGACCGGTGGTCGGCACGAAACAGCCCTGCTTGTTCACGTTGATGTCCACCGCGGCGTCGACGAGCGTCGAATCCGGATCGACCAGCAGCGAGTAGATGATGCCTTTGGTGGCCATGCCCCAGATGACGACCGCGGCGCCGCCGGCCTTCAGCTCCCGCAGACGACGGCGCGCGCCGTCGATCTCGTCACGCTCCCGGGCCGCGTAGGCCGCCACCGCGGGCGCGCGGCCCGTGTCGGCGCCACCGGCCTGCGTCTGCCCGGCGCCGGCGGTGACGCCCTCGATCCAGCGGTACTGCCCGCCGAAGGCAACACGCGATTCGGTCGGCGCAAAGCCCGCGCGCGCGAACATCTCGCGCAGGCTGGCCTCGCCGAAATAGTTGCAGTGCTCGTAGCAGAAGTCCCAGAAGGCGCCGTTGCGGACGATCCAGTCGAGCTCGGGCACCTCGACGAAGAGGGGGACGCCGGCGCGATCGCCGATCGCCTCGCGCAAGGTGTGGACGAAGGGCACCGGTTGCGGGATGTGCTCGAGCACGTGCCGGGACAGGAACAGCGATGGCGCCGCCTCGAGCTGCGAGTCGGCAAAGACGCCCTTGATCAGCCGGATGCGGCCGTCGGCGATGCGCGAGTCGCCCGGCAGCGCCGGATCGACGCCGAGCCCGCGGCACTGCGGCCACACGCGCGCCAGCGCCTTCAGGAACTTGCCGTCGCCGCAGCCGATGTCGACCACGTATCCGTGCGCCAGGTCGTACTTGCGCCCGAGGTACTCGGCGATCTCGTCGTAATACCGCGCCATCACCGCCGACGGCACGGCGTTGTCGTACCCGTCGTCGTAAATCAGGCGCGACGGGTCGAAGGCGTCGTTCCAGCCGTGCCCGCAGGCGGCACAGACGTGGAGCGCGATGGCGCCCTGCGTGGCCGCGAGCGCGTGCTCGCGGGACCGGTGCACGTAGTTCTGCATCGCCGGCAACCGCTCGCGGCGCACGGTCTCGATCGCGCCGGGCGCGCCGCAGACGACGCAGGACGTCACCGGGACCCCGCCGGCGCGAACCACGCGCGGTACCAGTTGGCGGTCTCGGCCAGCCCCTGCTCCAGCGTGAACGCGGGGTTCCACCCGAGCAGGCGGCGCGCCTTGTCGGACGAGAGCCACTGCTCCCGGATCTCCGCCCTGGCGGTGTCGCGGATGTCGGGGGCGAGGTCCGGCCGGCCCGCCAGCCGCTGGAGGTCGGTCACGATCTCGAGCACCGTCCGGCGCGCATCGCCGCTGAAGTTCAACGCCTCACCGGCCAGCCGGCCCGCGTGGAGCGCCTCGGCCATCGCGACGTACGCCGACGCCGCGTCCTTCACGTACAGGTAGTCGCGCACGAACTTGCCGTCGCTGCGGATGACCGGCCGCTCGCCGCGGAAGAGCGACTGCAGCGTGCCGGGCACGATGCGGCTCCAGTTCAAGTCGCCGCCGCCGTAGATGTTGCCGCAGCGCGCGATTGCGACGGGGAGCCCGTAGGTCTCGGCATAGGTGTGTGAGAGGAGATCCACGCACGCCTTCGACACGTCGTACGGGTGCTGCGCGCGCAGCGGCGTATCCTCGGTGTACGGGAGCTGTTCCGCGGTGCCGTACACCTTGTCGCTCGAGGCGACGACGACCGCCTTGACGACCTCGGCGTGCATCCGGCACACCTCGAGCAGGTTGTAGGTGCCGCGGATGTTGGTTTCGAAGGTCGGCAGCGGCGATCGCCGCGCCGGCCCCACCAGCGTCTGCGCACCGAGATGGATGACCGTGTCGACTTCCCAGACGCCGACGGCGCGGTCCACGGCGCCGTAGTCCTCGAGCGCGCCGAAGACCACTTTGATACGGTCGAAGTCCCCGCTCCTGACCAGCTCCGACTGCGGGTCGCGGTCCACGACCAGCGCCACCACCGTGGCGCCGCGCTCGAGCAGCGCGCGCACCAGCCACGAGCCGACGATGCCGGTGGCGCCGGTGACGAGCACCCGGCGCCCGGACCAGACGGCGCCGGCGCTCATCGCGTCCTCCGCAGGTACGCCTGGGGCCAGTGCGTGACGTTGCGATCGAGCTCGCTCTCGTTGAACGGCCACGCCGGCTGTTCGAGCGTGAACTCCGGGTGCGACGGCAGGAAGTCGTGCACCGCCGACACCGGGTTGTCGGTCGTCCACTCGGGCCTGCCGCGCGGCGCGTCGGCCACCTCCAGCATCACGCCGTCGGTGGCGACGATGTACGACCCGACGGTGACGAACGGCGCGTAGACCTCGAGCTCGGCGCGCACGTGCGCCCGGGAGTGATTCGAGTCGAGCAGCACCAGCACGGATTTCGCGTCGCCGACTTCCGCGCGCACGCGCTCGACGATGGCCGCGTCGGTGGAACCGCCCTCGATCAGCGTGATCAGCGGTTTCAGCGGATGCGCTTCGATGGCCTGCCGGTTGTGCGGCCGGATCTCGATGTCGATGCCCACCACGCGACCGTGCCCCATCGCGGCGCACAGGCTGGCGTAGTAGATCAGCGACCCGCCGTGGGCGATGCCGGTCTCGAGGATCACGTCGGGCCGCGACGCGTGGATGACCTCCTGGATCCGGATCATGTCGTCCGGGAGCTGGATGACCGGCCGCCCCAGCCAGCTGAAGGTGTAGGTGTACTTCTGGTTCCAGCCCACCTTCAGCCAGAGCCGCGAGAGCAGCTCGAAGCCGTCTTTCGAATACAGCGGCACGCGCGATTCGCGGCCGTCCACGTGCGCGACGATGACGCCGGCCGTGGTGTCGACGGAATAGATCATGTGAGCACCAGATCTTTGCGGGCCTTCCACCACTCGACGGTGTCGCGAAGGCCCTCACTCAAGGTGAATCGGGGAACGAAACCCACCTCCGCGCGCAGCCGCGTCGCGTCGCCGACGAGCGTCGGCACGGGGTCGAACACCGGCTCGCCCGCGAGCAGCGTGACGGGCCGTTCGAGACAGCGCTCCACCTGGCGCGCCAGGTCGGCCAGCACCACTGGCTCGCCAGAGGCGATGTTCACGGCGTCCTGCACATCCGACAGGAGCAGCGCGACGAGCGCGCCGGCCGTGTCGGCCACGTGCAGGTAGTCGCGCACTTGATCGGGGTGTCGCATCGGAAACGGCTGCCCCGTGAGACCGGCGCGCACCAGCTGCGGCACCAGGCGTTCGGGCGCTTCGTCGGGTCCGTGGAGAAAGAACACGCGGCCCCACCCGAAGGTGATCCCCACTTGTGCCGACAGGCCGCGCAGCACTTCGTAGACGCTCTTCTTGCAGGCCGCATAGAGCGTCAACGGAACGGCTGGCAACTCCGCGGAAGTGCCGGCCACCACCACGCGCCGCCCTCCCGCCGCCGCGAACGCGTCCAGCAGGCCGATCGTCGTACCCACCCATCGCAGGTTCTCGAGCGACGTCAGGTAGAGGCCCGGAGTGACGTACCAGGCGAGATGCAGGAGATGCGAGGGGCGCACCCGCCCCAGGAGCGCCGCCGTCGCGGCACGATCGTGCAGGTCGGCCTCGTGCCAGGTGACGTCGGCCCGCGCGCCGTCCGGCCGGCGGCGGGTGACCGCATGCACCTCGACACCGGCGCGAAGGAGCGGATCGACGGTCCACCGGCCGATGAACCCGGTGGCGCCCGTCACCAGTACGCGCGCGCCGCTCATGGCCGGAGCGCGCCCCATGCGCGGTCCTGCTCCGACATCACGGCCGGCGGCAGCGGCCAGGCGACGGCCAGCGTCGGGTCGTCCCACCGCACGCCGGCCGAGGCGTCGCGTTCGTAGTACGCGCCCAGGTGATAGAGCACGGTGGTCTCGTCGGCCAGCGTCTGAAAGCCGTGCGCCACGCCTTCGGGCAGGAACACGGAGACGCCGTTTTCGGCCGACAGCTCCACGTGCTCCCACTGGCCGAACGCCGGCGAATCGGGCCGGATGTCGGCGACGACATCGAACAGCCGTCCGCGCAGGCAGGTCACGAGCTTGGCGTCGGCAAACGGCGGGCGCTGGAAGTGCAGGCCGCGCAGCGTCGCGCGGTGGCGGTTGAACGACAAGGCGCTCCGCACGAAGCTGCCGCGCCAGCCGTGCTGCGCGAGCGCGCGCTGCTGGTACAGCTCGGTGAACGTGCCCCGCTCGTCGCCGACGACGGCCGGCTCGATCACGAGCATGCCGGGAATGCGCGTCGTCCGGATCGTCACTCGATCCGCACCGAGGGCACGGCCACGATGAAGCGGCCGCCGGCCTGCCGGTAGGCCGCTTCCTGCCGCATCACCTCGTCCTTGAGGTTCCAGACGAAGAGCAGGACGTAATCGGGGCGCCGCGCCGCAATCTCCTCGGCCGCCACCACCGGTATCCCGCATCCAGGCATCCGCCGCCCCTGCTTGTACGGATTGCGGTCGGCCACGAACGCGACCGACGCCGGCGTCAGGCCGCAGTAGTTCAGCAGCACCGTGCCCTTGGCCGCCGCGCCGTAGCCGCCAATCGTCCTGCCTTCGGCGCGCATCTGTCCCACCATGGCCAGCAGATCGGTCCTGATGGTTTCGACCGCACGCCGGAAGCCGGCGTAGTAGGCGTGGGTGGTGAGGCCGGCGGCGGCTTCCTCGGCCATCAGCCGCTCCGCCGTCGGACCGTGGGTCTCGCCCGTCGACAAGAACAGCCGGAGCGAGCCGCCGTGGATCGGGACGCGCTCCACGCGCTCGACTCTCAGGCCGTGGCGACGCGCCGCGGCGGCCACGGCCGACACCGAGAAGTAGAAGATGTGCTCGTGATAGATGGTGTCGAACTCGGTCTTCTCCACCATGTCGCGGACGTAGGGCGCCTCGATCACCGCGACGCCCGACGGCTTGAGCACGGCGGCGAGCCCGGCGAGAAAGCCGTTGAAGTCGGGGACGTGCGCCATCACGTTGAGGCCGAGGATCACGTCGGCCTGCCGCCCCTCGTCCGCCAGCCGCTGGCCGAGGGCGCGCCCGAACCAGTCCACGACGGTCGGTATCTGCTTCGTCGCTTCGGCGACGGCCGCCACGTTGGCGGCCGGCTCGATGCCGAGCACGGGCACGCCCGCCTGCTTGAAGTACTGCAGCAGGTAGCCGTCGTTGCTCGCTACCTCCATCACCAGGCTCCCGGGCCCAAGCCGGCGTTCGGCGACGAGCGACTGCGCCAGCGCCTCGGCGTGTTTCAGCATCGACGCCGAGTACGACGAGAAGTACAGGTAGTCGGAGAACATCGCCGCCGGCGGGACGACGTGCCGCAGCTGCACCAGCGTGCAGCCCGGACAGAACGCGAGCTCGAGCGGAAACCGCGGCTCGTCCGCCGGCGCCGTCGACTCCGGGTACGCGTTGGCCAGCGGCATCAGCCCGAGCGACAGCACGTCGAGCAGCCCTTCGGCCGCGCACGACAGGCAGGCGGTGCGACGCTCCGGCGTTACCGCCATGTCTTCCAGGCGGCCTTGCCGCTCTGCCAGAGGTCTTCGAGCAGATCGCGCTCGCGCAGCGTGTCCATGCACTGCCAGAAGCCTTCGTGACGGTGGGCAGCGAGCCGGCCGTCGAGCGCGACGCGCTCGAGCACTTCCTTCTCGAGGCTGTCGGTGCGGTCGTTCGTGTAGCCGAAGATACCGGGCTCGAACACCATGAAGCCGCCGTTGATCCAGCCCTCGCCGATCTGCGGCTTCTCGATGAACTCGCTGACCTTGTCGCCGTTGAACGCCAGGCCGCCGAAGCGCGACGGCGGACGCACCGCCGTGATCGTCGCCAGCGCGCCGGCCCGGCGATGGCTTGCCGCCAGCGAGTCCACGTCGACGTCGGACACGCCGTCGCCGTAGGTCAGGAAGAAGGGTTCGTCGCGCAGCCACGGCGCCAGCCGGTGCAGGCGGCCGCCAGTGCCCGTCTCGAGGCCGGTCTCGACGAGATGCACCTTCCAGTCGTCGGCCGCGTCGCCGCCGTCGAGCACGCTGGTGGAGCCGTCGGCGAGATCCACCGTCAGCGACGCGCTGAGCAGCCGGTACTGCAGGAAGAATTCCTTGATGACGTAGCCCTTGTAGCCGAGGGCGACCACGAACTCCTTGTGCCCGAAGCGGGCGAAGTGCTTCATGATGTGCCACAGCATCGGACGCTCCCCGATGCGCACCATCGGCTTCGGCACCACCTCGGTCAGCTCCGCGAGCCGGCTGCCCCGCCCTCCTGCCAGAATGACGACCTTCATCGTGGCTCCGCCATCAGCGTGCGCACCCGCCTGCTCGACGGACGGCGCTTCGGTTGGATTCGTGCCGCGGTCACGTGCTTGAGTTCCGGCATCGCGATGGACGCGTCCGCGGAGGCCGCGTCTCCCTGCCGGGCGTGCGGGTGCTGCGCCGCCCACGCCATGGCGTCGAAGACGTTGTCGAACTGCGGGTGCTCGAAGCCGTCGTCTCCTTCGCCGTCGGGATCGAGCGCCGCCTCGCGCTCGTCGGCCACGTCGGGCGGAAGGGTCGTCGCCGCGCGCGCGTAGATGCTCCGGCTGCGCACCGTGGCCTGGACGTCCTCGGACTCGCGGTTCAGCCCTTCGATCAGCTCGTCGTAGTCCTCGAAGAGATCGGCCCCGCGGCGCGCGGCGCGCTCGTAGTCGGCCAGGCAGGCCAGGTAGTACTGCACGCGATCGATCTCGCAGCCGGCGAACGCCTGCGGGAGCTGCTCCCTGAGCCGCATCAGGTCGTTCAGCACGAGCGCCGACGTGAAGCAGGCCCGCGTCGGCATCCGGTCCACGAGCTCCTGCCACGACATGCCCAGGTCGCGGAGAAAGCGGTCGGCCAGGGCGCCCCGCCGGCGGAACGACGACCCGTTGCCGCTGCCGCAGCTGATGAAGAGCGCGTCGTCGACCAGCACCAGGCGATCGGTGTGCGCCAGCATCAGGTACCCGGACGTGTAGTCGGGGCACACCGGCGGACAGATGCGCCCGAGCGGCGACGATCGCACGCGGTCGATCACCTCGCGCGAGCAGACGGACGTCATCAGCTTCGGCACCCGCTTCGAGGCGTGCTTCGGGTGGCCGTGCAGGAAGTACTCCAGCAGCCGGCGGCTCTCGACGATCCAGCCTTGTCCCGTGCGCGTCCGGCGGCGGAAGTCGCGGCCGCTCGGGCCGCGTCCGTAGGAGTCGCCGAACCAGCCGACCAGCGGCACGCCGGTCGTTTCGATCTCGCGGTGCGCACGCTCGAGCGCGAACGGCTGGAACACCGAGCGGTCGGTGAGGATGCCGACGTACTGACCGCGCGCGTCGGCCACCGCGCGCTCCCAGTTGTCGGGCATCGACAAGCGTCCGTTCGTGCGCACGTAGACGAGACGCGAGTCGTTGAGCGCGGTGACGGCAGCGGCGGTGGCGGCCGCCTCGGCCTCGTCGCTGTTGTCGCAAACGATCACCTCGACGTCCGAGAACGTCTGTTCGAGCACGCTCCGCGCCGCCTGCTGCAGCCGATCGGGACGGTTCTTCGACGGAATCGCGATCGAGAAGAACGGCCGTCCGCTCATCGACCGATCCCTTCCGACGCCAGCGTCATGCCCGGCACCAGATCGGCCGAGGCCGGCCGCACGTCCCCACCGGGCAGCGCGGCGCGCTCGATCACGTCCGCAACGATCCCCGAGACGGGCGTGTCGAGCCCGCACGGGCGCAGGAACCAGCGGGTGAACTCGCGGCGGCCGGCCTGCTTCTCGTCGGCGCCGTCGAGAATCCGCGCCACGCGCGCGGCGACCTCGTCGGCGTCACGGGACACTTCGAGGAAGTCGCCCTTCAGCAGATGGCGGAAGTGGCCGGTGCGCCCCTGCGAGGCGTAGAACTCGTCGGTCACCAGCGTCAGGCACGGCTTGTCGACGACGACCGACTCGAGAAACGCGGTGGTGTTGAGGCCGAAGACGCACGCGCCGTGCGCCAGCTGGTTGAAGTAGTGCTGCCACGACTCCGGCGAGTCGGCCTGGTCGCCGAGCCGCGGGTACACCGCCACGCCGGGATGCGCGAACTCGAGCCACGGCTCGGGGTTGGTCGGGTGCGGGCGTACCACGATCGTCGGCGGGTCCACGGGCCACCGCCGGGCGACGGCCTGGGCCAGCCGCGTGACGAGATCCACTTCGGAGGCAATAAGGGTCCGCGAACTGCACAGGAACACGATGTAGGGCCGCCCGGCCGGGCACCCCATCTCGGCGCGGATGGCATCGGCGTCGACCGTCGCGCGCATGGTGAAGAAGCGGTCGACGTGCGGGGCGCCGGTGATGCGCAGCGACGACGCCGGCAGGTCGTGCAGCTCCACGGCCTCCTCGGCGAGCGGCTCGTTCCAGACGACATACACATCCGGCACGACGTGCACGGTGCCCTTGCTCGTCAAGTTGTCCCAGCTGTTCACGTAGCCGATGGTCGGGATGCCGAGGCTCTTCGCGGCCCGGAAGTAGTCGGCTTCGACCGGCGTCTTCGGCCAGATTGTGGGTGCCACCAGCATCACGTCCGGCCGAATCTCGCGCAGCAGCGACTCGAGCGTCGGGCTGACCGGGCTGACCTCTTCGATCCAGCGCCACACGCGCAGCGCCGCGGGATGCGCCAGGATCCGCTTCCACCACCGGCCGTGCATCCGCGCGACGAGCGCGTCCGGCAGCTCCTTTTCGAGCCCGGCGACGACGCGGTCCGGCGACGGATGGCCGGCGCGGAAGTAGATCGCGCGGTTCATCACCTGGCGCCCGACGCCGAGCACGCGCTGCCAGCGCTCGGGGGGATCGGGCCGGTAGCCGCTCGTGACGCCGGCGATCTCCGACTCCACCACTTTCAGCCCGCGCGCCATGAAGACCGCGCGCTTCCGCTTGCGCTTCAACTGCTGATCGACCTGCGGATCCTCGAGGCGGGTGCCGTGCAGGAAGGTAACCTCGTGTCCGCGCGCGCACAGGTCCCGCAGCACCGTGTCGAGGTTGCGGAAGAAGTTGACGTGCTGCACAACCATCAGCACCTTCATCGCTCAATCCTTCGTGAAGCGCACATCGAAGATGCGGGGATAGGTGCCCGGCGTGTGGTGATCGTGGACCTCGGCCTGCCGGTAGCCGAACCCCGCCAGATAGCGCGCCACCGCCTGCGGATGCCCGTCGCCGGGCTCCGCTTCGACGAACTCGGTGTAGAGCTCGCAGCGGCTCGAGGCGAGCAGATCGGCGGCGCCAGCCAGCACCTTGTCCTCGAAGCCGTCCACGTCGATCTTCATCCGGGTCGGGCGAGGCAGGGCGCAGACGCGGATCAGATCGTCGAGCCGGAACGCGAGCACCTGGTCGACGGCCACCGGCTCGAACGGGCGCCTCGTGTAGTCGGTCGCCTCGCCAACCGCGTGCAGCGCCGACCCGGCGCCGATCGACGCGCGATGGAGCGGCTCGACGCCGGTGCGATCGAACAGCGCCAGCTGCAACGGGATCACTGCCGCGGCGAAGTCGTTGGCGCGCAGGTTGCGCACGAGCGCCTCGAAGGTGTCGGCGGCCGGTTCGAACGCGACGATCGGCAGCCCCCGGCCGTGCAGGCGGGCCGCGAGCAGCGACACCGTCCCGGTGTTGGCGCCGACGTCGAAGAGCACGTCGCCGGCACCGAACGACGCCAGCCAGGCCGCGAGCGGCCCGGTCCCGGAGTAGCGCCGGGCACGCTTGAACTCCGACAGCGACTCGGCGGCAAAGCGGACACCCGGCTCCGGCTCGACGAACGCCTCGGCCCTGAGCGCGTCGCGCAGCCGCAGCCGCGACACCAGGGGCAGGGCCGCCGCGTCGGCCAGCACGCGCTCGAAGAGCGCCTCTTTCGTCACCGGCCCTCTGGAACCATGACGATGTCGCGCTCCCGCGCGACGTCCCACTCGAGCTCCGGCATCACCACGCCCGACATCGAGGAGCCGTGATAGAGCGTCAGCAGGCTCTTGTCGCCCTTGTCGTGCTCGGCATAGACGCGGAAGACCAGCGCGTTGTCCATGGCGATCGTGCTCTGCTCGCCGTCCTTCACCAGCAGGATGCCGACCTTGACGGTGTAGATCGTGTCGGCGAGCAGGCGCGCCGGGATGCGGACCCGGATGGCGAAAATGCCGGGTTCCGGCACGGTGATGTCGGCCGGCTGCGCGGTGCGGAACGCCACCACGCCGCGGGCGTTCATGAGGACGATCGCGCGCGCGGTGATTCCAGCGGTCAGGACGCTGAAGGTGACCCGCAGCTGCAGCTCCTCCTCGTGACGGGCGACACCGATCTCGCGGTCGTCGGCCGACATCAGGCGCACCGACAGGATCTCGCCGTGCTCGTTGGCGTGCCGCCCCTTCTTGCCGCGTTTGGCGCCGCCGGGCGCCATCGTCCACGCCGCCTGCTCATAGTGGTTCACGACCGTCTCGGGATCGCCGTCGAGCACCAGCTGTCCGGCGTTGAGCAGGATGACGCGCGTGCACAGCCGTTGAATGGCGGCCATGTCGTGCGACACGAAGAACACGGTCATGCCAGCCGCCCCCGCCTCTTCCACCCGCTGGAGGCAGCGCTCCTGAAAGGTGAGGTCGCCGACGGCGAGAATCTCGTCGGCCAGCAGGATGTCGGGCTGCATGTTGATGGCCATCGAAAACGCCAGCCGCACGTACATGCCGTTCGAGAAGCGTTTGAGCGGCGTCTCGATGAACTCCTCGATCTCCGCGAACGACACGATCTCGTCGGTGCGCCGCTCGACGTCGGCCTGCGG